>JAABUP010000538.1_pt1 | contig 82886 bp, 133 predicted proteins | sample 5559201 | NCBI WGS metagenome assembly JAABUP01 (sample SAMN10711887, study PRJNA513373) | rock metagenome | isolation source: Antarctica rocks | place: Antarctica
CGCGTGCACGATAATCTCGAGGGATTGAGCGACCGTGCTCACGACTGAGTGGGAGTGTTAAAGATGGCTGGTTCAGGGTACAGGCGTTTCGCGCGTTCGCGTTTATATGAATACATCTTAGTAGTCAAGCGTTTTTACTTTTGCATATGAACCTGGTTATTCAACAGAAATGCAGTCTAGGGCGTATATTTGGCTACAGGACATTCCATGCCAGCTTCCGCACGAGCGCGAATGGGTAGGTGTAGCTTGGAGGTATCGGGAACTTTTCGACTAAGGATTTGATAGCCTCAAAGCTAGCGTCCGGTTAAAGAAACCCAGTGCGGAGCATCGTTGGGTGTGTCGTGAAGGGAATGACACGCTGGACTCCATGAATGACATCCGGTTTTGTTGCTCGGTAGTGTCTGGGGCTTCGCCGAGGCAGAATCCTATTGGAATTTCCAGATGTGTTGCAGCCCGTAGAAATTGAGGGCATCTTCAAAGGCAGACGCTTGTAAGTGGTCGAAGCCTTTGGTGTGGTCTCTTTTGCCCAGACAGGTTCATTCAAGTAGCGAGCTGCATGATGTATGTGAGCTAGGAATGCGGTAAGGTCACCGGGCTGTACCCTTCTCTGTGTAGCGATCTGGGTGTGGGGAAGTAGTGAGTGTTCCCATACATAATCTTGAAGCCTACCTGAGAACCATGCGCTGATGATGCAGTTGGCGAAAACGATACCTCGAATCTCTTGGGTCAGTCGTGTCACTACGTTTAAACAGAGGCGCGATGAAGTGTTGCTTCAGTCGTGGAGGGAAGTAATCGGTGGTAAAGTGAAGTTGATCAGTGTGAGCACGACTCGCTTGAAGTCAGTAGTTGCCTGGCGCATTATGTTTCCCATTCGAAGGCGTTGATCGAGGCTAGTCACATTCATTAGTTGCGGCCATCGGGATGACAATTCTCCCGTCAGCTTTTGCTTGAATCTTTGCGAGATTTCCGAGTCTAGCCATGGTTTGGGTACCTGGGGAGGGTCCGGTCGGTGGAGTAGCGTTTCGAAGTAATGAGTCCATGCGGCGAGCCGTGCACTAGGTGTGGTCGCAACTCGGATTGGTGGGAGATCAGTTGAGTCTGGTAGGCGATGGGAGGGGCCCGATGAGTCTTCTCTGTGGTCTGATGAGGGGGCCAGTGACTGGTACCCTGGGTGGTCGCGAGTTGTTGTTGGTATATGTGAGGGTGAAATTGGGGGCTGCAGGATGACGCCGCCTTGTGGACCTCCCACTCGGTGATGATCGGTTCATGGGTTGTATAGTGTCCGTGCCATGGTGTACCACTTGCTCGTACGAGCTCGATACGTCCGCGTCAATGCACTGGAGGATAGGTGTGTTGGTGACGTCGAATAGGTGTTTGATTGGATGGCGGGCTGCAGTACTTCCTTGAACAATGCCTTCTCAGCTTGACGGGTGTCCCGGTGTACCGCGCTGGACTTCGCCTTCTTTATTTCGCGCGAGTTTCCTTCCGAGCAGGTATGAGGACGCGGTGATCGTTATTGACGACGGGGGATTTCTCTCTTGCTGATAGAAGGACCGCTTGGAGTCTTGGTGTCTGGGTGAACAGCGCTTCAAGCCGATTCTCAGCGATTGCTCTAGTGATTCTGCCGATGTCATTCTTCACCCCACCTAGTCGTTGCATGTCCGGTGTATTAGGACGTTGTTCCGGTATCAAGCCAGGAATGACAGCGTTGACGCGTCGTTTGTGGAACACCTGCTTGGCAGCTAATGCCATATGTTTGTCACAGTACTCCAGTACTCGATCATATTCTTCGTTAGATGTCGGTGCGTTTGGTGGAGGGTCCCGTGCCGTTGCATTGTGTATTTTGATTCGGAAACGTTCGAAGGTTTCAGCCGCCTCGGGTCCTTTTGGGATACGATACCTGGAGGGTACTACATTGAGATTGGCCGATGTATTTGGCGTCATGGCGGAAATAGAGAAGTGACCGATGACTGGCCGGTGCGTAGCTGCGATTGACGTTTGATGTGTGAGCTAGACGGTGGTGAGCGAATCTAGCCAGCATTGATAGCGTGGGTTGGCAATTCTCACTTGTCGCCTTTGCCCTGGGTGAGATGGGTCCAGTCGCGGTCGACGAGGAGATCCATTCATGTCCCGTCGGTACGAAGGTTGATATTTGGGACCAAAACCGTGCAACCGTTGCATCTTCGGCGTCTTCCCGATCGTTGACGGCGTACAACCCGATGATGGTCACAACTTTCCTTCGTCCAAGGATGATATCGGTCAACGTGAGGTCATATAATTGCGGATACGCGGCCCTCGGGTATAAGTCCGCTGTGATGCTCTGAGTGGCGGAAGTTGTTCGTCGCAATGCTGTTATGAACTAGTCTGATCATTCCCCTTGCATGGTGTTGCGGGGATAGGCACGCAAAGGCTGCATAGTACCTCTCATGTCGAAACAATTCCGCCGGTCCTTGGGTATGTGAAGGCCGTGTACGTTTGCCAAGTTTCAACTAGCATGACTACATGAGGCAAGCACCTGTGCAATCAGGGTGATGAGGTCTTGAGTTTTCTCCGCGTTGCCCAGGAGGCCGGTACAATTCAGGGTGAGTGTCCGTAAGGGGTCACTATAGGCTGCTGCTGTAGGTAAGGAGATAAGGAGCAGGACCGTCAGCGAGGGTGATCCGACGAGGCGTGTTAGTATGGCGTACATCCCTGCGGCGAGTATGCGACCATTCGGGTATACATTCCAAGATACGGGAATTGGAGAGCGTGAGACTCGTGACAGGCTAGTCGCGTGCATAGGATGGAGTGTGGAGATAGCGCGGGCTAGAGCTATCGGGCGATCAGAACGATGGAGGCCAGAGTCAGGTGATGATAGGCATACGCTAGTGGCCCCGCTTCCGCTGGCGGGGGCACTTTGGATGCCCGACTCCTGCGTTTCCGCATCGTCGTTCCCATCCGCTTGAGTGGAGGCTCCTGCTGCGACGCCATGCGACTGGAGCTTGCGATCTTCAAAAGGGCTGATGGCATCTTGATTGCCGATCGTAGGTCTCGTGGGGCTGGTGCTGCCTCGCCGAGGAGCTTGGAGCCGGGTTCGCTCCTTTGAGGCTCACCTCAAGGGGCTTGATCGACGCTTGGGCCGCCAAGGCTTCCTCTGCTATCTTCATTGCCCTGGCGGAGTTCGGGGTACTGTATTCGGAGTACATCGAGATCCTTTGGCGCGCCGCGCCGCCTTGGAGTCTTGTTGGGCTTGGATGATCTCGTTCCGAAGGTGGTTGACGTCGCTCTTTGCGGAGGATATCTGCCTCTCGTTTCGCTTGTTGATATTGACGCTCCAGTTCTGGGACTTCTGCATCTTCTCCGAGAGTTTCCCTTGTTTCTGCAAGCCGTAGAGGGAGAAGGCCATTTGCCTTTCTTCGATCCTGTCGAGACGATCCATCATGCTCTGTCGGGCGTCCTCCATGACGTTGACGGTTTATTGTGCCCTCGTATCCTGTCTCTTTGGCACCTCTTCTCAAGCCCTTCGGTGGTCATGATGCTGTGACGATTAAGATCGTAGACAAGTTGCCATGGCTGCAAAGGTTTGGGCGCTGTTGGCAAATGTGGGCAGACAGGGCGAACGACGAGGGTGTCACCATGAACCATTTTCCGAGGATGTGCTGCCCGCCATCGGTGAGGTATTCGTCAAGGCCGTTCTTTTTGAGTGAGCGTTGACCCAGCTGAACACTTCGGAGAGACCGAAATCCGCGCTGTACGCTCCTGCTCCGAAGACGGTCATGGACCACGGGTTTACCGGGAGTATGACATCGTATGATCGGTGGAAAAGAGGCGTCCTTTTTGTCTAGTTCTTCCAGCGCCACAATTGACAGGAATCGGACGTGGCAGACGTGTGCCAGCTGTCTCTCAATGCTGGACTTGAAGCTACCCCAATCGCGACTGACGGCACATCCCAGCTCGGAACACTTGTCAGGTCGATGTCGGATACGTTGGTGTTTCGGGATACGAAGTCCCGGACGGCCCTCATATCCGTGCCGACACCCGAGCTCCAGTAGATCATGACCATGCTGCCAAATCCTCTCGCGAAGCGTGTCTATCGTTGCGAGTTTGGATATCAGAGTCGCTTTACCCTTGGGGGAGAGGTTGATGGTGGCGCAGGATTGGAAGGTGTTCGAGTCGGAGTTTGGGAGGTCCGGTTCGCCGTCCGTTACTTCAAACCAGTCCGGGTCAAGCCAGCGCGAGTCCCCCGGTCGTAGGATACCGGTGAGCTCTGAGTTCACCGCTTTGACAAGACCCTGGACCGCGTCGCGTGCCGAGTTCTGACGGTCGGACAATTGACTAAAGACCCGAAGTTGGAAGGGAGCTATTCGGGTTGGCGCCTTCTACCATGATAGTCGAGTCAAACGCGATGTGGAAGAAGTCATCTCGAATCACCGCAGTGATGGTGGGGGGTTGGAACCGTGTTTCCCTTGTGAGCGATGGGCTGGAACTCTGGGTTGCTATCCTCGTCCATTACGAGACGCACGATCGCATCGGATGAGGCGCTAGGGCCAGGGGGTCTTCGTCACCATCACGCGTGGGCGTATGGGGGTTCATCGGGGCCGAAGTTGCGCTTCGACGGGCGACGAGAGTGGGTTGATTTGACCTGTCGGCTTTCGGCTTGGGGATGGGGTGTCGGTGCGCGTGCGCGTGCGACGAATATGCTTCGATAGTCTGCACCACAGTCAGCCTGGTGGCGCAGGCAGTCTGGTGAGGGCCGAATTTGGGATGTACGGTCTGTATCTATCCTTGCAAGAGGGGTTGTATGGGAGTACGAGTGACAGCCTAGCGTTGAAGGTCTGTGTCAGAGTCAGCATTGCAGGCGGAGCGGAGGTGGTGGAGACCCATGCAGGGACGTACGGATCGTATTTGATGTTGACGGAGGAGAGATGTTGGAATATGGGTGCTGAGTGGTGCTTGGAGGTCTGTCGCAATGTCAGTCCGGCAGGTGCGGTACAGACAGAATGGCGTGCGTACAGGTCGTAACTTATATATGCTCAACCGAGGGGTATCGTCTAGCATTGTGTTTGGAACTTGGACGAGAGTACGGGGCTACAAGTACGGTGTCAGGCGGTCCTGTGAGGTGATTATGATATTGATGTGGGGGGGGGGGGGAGAAAAGAGCTGCGTGGATGAGATGCAGGGGTTTGTTTGGATCCACCACGCTTTGTTTCAGCCGCTTCTGAGGGGCACTGATGATGCCTCATTTCTCGCGCGCGTTCCACCTCGGTTTTCTTCAATTGAGACGGAGACAAAAGGCTCGCGGGAGGGGGTTGAAGGCTTGGAGTTCTCGATTATGAAACTTTTTCTTGAGCACGTCCGGCGTTTCAGGAACAAAAGAGATGCGGCGTGTGAGATTCGAACTCACGCGGACGTAAGTCCATCGGATAACAGAATTCTGCAAAGTTGAAAAACTTGAGACCGACGCGATAGCCACTACGCGAACGCCGCCATGCTCTTGTGTACCAGTGCGCAAACCTCTATATAACGTGTAGTTTATTTATCTAGCTGGTCGAGGCGGTCCCTACTCCTGATCGTCCACCCCCGGTAACCACTTCCCATTTGCCAACGCCGCCCAGGCACCTGTTACCTCAGCCGCAAATGATGTCTTTGAGCGAGATTCCAACTGGGCGGTTGGAATGAATTACGTTTAGATTCCACATGAACGACGAATGTAATCAGATCTGATGCGCGGGTTTCGTCAAGCCGAAGGCCATGACAATCTGGGCTACAAATCAGCTCCGTCACGGAATAACTCTTTGACAGCCGCTCGAATCGTGCTATTGATGGCTACCGTGAGCATTGCGAACGAAAGTCTCAGAAACAATCATTGCCTGAGTAGAGAGGACGGCTTGCTGCCAACGTCATTCCATGTATATGCGGTATGGCAGACATACATTACTCGCAACGTCTAAAGCTTCTCGATCACGATGGCAGAAGCAGCACCTCCGCCGTTACAGATAGCCGCGACACCCTTCTCGCCCTTCTTCAGCGCGTGGACGAGTGTGACGACGATCCTGCACCCGGATGATCCAATGGGCTGAGCGTGCATTAGCGAGACCAGGAAAGATGCGCTTTCCTCACATGTCCGAGAGCCACGGCTCCGCCACGCGTGTTGACAATGGATCTGTCCAGGCCGAGAACCTTCTCCGCAGCGCAGACAACGACGCTGAATGCCTCGTTGAATTCCCACAACGCGATGTCGGACTGAGAGACGCCGGCGGCCTTGAGAGCCAGAGGAACAGCAAGAGTAGGAGCAGTAGGAAAGTCGACAGGTGCGCACGCGGCGTCGGCATAGCCTGCGGAACAGCGGGATTAGCAAAGGGCATGAGGCAAGGGGAGCAGAGGAATGTCAGATATCAAGTACTACGCACCAAGGATCTTAGCTAGAGGCTTGAGACCTTCTTTCTCGACCACCTCTCCACTTGCTAAGACTACAGCGCTCGCTCCATCGTTCAGCGTCGAGGCATTGGCCGCAGTAACCGTTCCATTCTCCTTTGCAAATACTGGCTTGAGTGACCGATACTTGTCCTTGAAGAATCTCTTGTACTCCTCGTCCTCTTTCACGACCGTATCGCCCTTTCGGCCCTTCATGGCGACAGGGGCTACCTCATCCTCAAATAGGCCAGCTTTCCAGCTCTCCTCGGCTCTGGTGTAGGAGGAGAGGCAGTGTTCGTCCTGTTCGTCGCGGGTGATGGAGTGTTTGGATGCGGTATGTTCCGCGCAATTGCCCATGGGGAATTCATTGTAGACGTCGAAGAGGCCGTCCACAACGAGAGCGTCTTTGGTCTCGAAGTGACCAAAAGCGGGAGGATGGCGAGGCAATAGGAAGCTGCCGTTGATTGCAATGAGTATCATGCGGTAACAGAAGCAGTCACCTACGGCGCCTGACTCATGCTCTCCATTCCACCAGCCACCATCAGCCCTCTCTGCCCCAGCTGAATGCTCTGTGACGCCATCATAATCGCCTTCATCCCTGAAGCGCAAACTTTGTTGATTGTCGTCGCATCCGTGGAGTCTGGTATTCTGAGCAAGTATGAGCTCTTCGAGTCCTCTTTCTCTTCGGCTTACCCTGACGCTATTCCGACCTGCCTCGCTGGGCTCTGACCAACACCAGCCTGGACGACATTGCCCATATAAATCTCCTCGACTCGTTTCGGCTGGATGCCAGCTTTGTCCATCGCATGCTTGACCGCAACGATACCGAGCTGCGGCGCACTGAGTGAGGCCAGAGATCCGTTCATTGAGCCAATGGGAGTGCGTGAAGCAGAGACGATGTAGACGGGATGGGACGACTACCAAAGCGGATTGCTCAGCACGGCTCGCATATGACTGAGCGATCAGGCTACGCACCATGTTCCGGATATGTTTACTGGGAGGTAGTGAAGGGTGTCGAATGACGCGAGCTGCGAGAGAGGCGAAAATTGTCGGTCTGGTCATCAAGAATGAGGGAGATGAAAATGGGACAAAGGAATGAGGGTGGTTCCACTGATAACCGTGGCGGTATGCGACTCCAGGATTTTGCTTTACGAGGCATTGAGTAAAGCGGTCTAAATCGCGGCGAAACCTTTTGCTCATCATCTATGATCCATGCTCAAAATTGGCATAGTGGTCATAAGTCTATTATGCTGATAGTATGTACAGAGTGGTGAAGAAATCAGTCCGAGATGAAGCAAGTCAAGTTCAGACTACGATGTTCATCAGCAGTCTGGTAACCGAATCTGTCCATGATCCTCACCATAACGCCCAAAGAAGGGTATCAAACTCTGCGCAAGAGTATAGGAGAAGACAAGCTTCGGGCCCACTACCAAAATCTGCCCACAGAATTCAAACACATATCACATGGACCTCCGATGATCGACTAACCTTGGGTGTCAATCCCTTGAAGAAAGCCCCGACGCCTTCCGTCCGGATCATATCCCGAATGATGGCGCCTCCACCCACGGTCGAATTGAAATTGGCATTTTGAATACGGGTTTTGACGACGTCAAGAGGGGAGGCGACGGTGATGGATGCTACGGCGCCGGCGATTGACGAAACGAAGTCTGATCGGCAAAGCATGGCATCAGCAAACGCTGCTGAGTAGCGGAAGCCGCATACTTTGTGACCATGTAGCTGAGGAGTAGTCGGATAGCTGGAACAGGTATTCCTTTGTAACAGCTGAGCCTCCGAACAGCTGAAGACAAGAAGCGTTCAGCGATTCTGCTAGTCAAAGGGCCAAGCTTCGCTCACTGCAAAGCTTCCTGGCGCATTCCGTGCCATTGTCCATCCCCATCCTCGATACAGAGATCCCACACCTTCCTCTGTGATAAGCTTGAAGAGCCCTCGACCTCGAATAGCATCGGGGTTCGTTTGCATCTTGATTTTTAACACGTCGAGCGGCAACAGCACTACCTCGCCAATACCTGTTAAACTAGGCATTCCACATTTGAGCTTTCGAGACGTCTCTAAAGGAGATGGCGATTTCTCACCTTCCCGCTGTGGCGTGCATGATCAAACCCCCCGACTTCTTCCCAAACGTGGATCGGAACCAGTCACCGCCGTGATTGTCGATCATGTCTCTGAAGTATGGCTGTCCGCCGAACTTGTATATCCGCTGCGTAATTTTGTATCCGGCGGCGTATCCAAGACCCGGGAAGAGGGAGATGAATTTTGAAGTGATGGGTGAGCTGGCGGCGAAGCGGAAAATGATGGTGTTCATTTCGGAGAGGGCGAACTTGGCGCGATTGGACATGAGCCGCTTGGCGACCGTGTCCTAGGCGAGGTTCAAAACATGTAGGTTTTCTGATTGGGAGTGGAGAGTGAGCGGGCTTGTCACTCACCACTGGATGGAAGATGAGCAGCTCAGCGATCCCTACCCGTGCAAATCAGCCAAGTAAAAGGCGTTTAGGAGTCTCACGTACCGGAAGCACCTGAACCGAGCACGCGAGCTGTACCCGATTCCCTCTTCTTGGCCCCCGGCCATTTCGAATCTGCTGGGGGTGACATGGTAGACTGTCTACCCAAACCTTCTGTCTGAGTGTCGAGATGGAAGGACCGATACTTTTCACGGCAAAATTCCATGACCTTTTCTATAAAGCGCGGCAGATTGTCCCCGGATCTGCCACTGGTAAATAAGCACGGCGTTCTATTGAAACAGCTTTGGTTTGAAGTAACTTGCAGGCTCTCTCATCTGTCCGATATGTTCCCCTCCGCTATCCGTCATTCACTCGGCGGTCTCATCCCCCCAAAGATCGCCACACCGGGTGCCGTGGTGAGTGCAAACCTCCTCGACCTGACTCGGTCCTCCCTTCTCCTGTCCTTCGCATGGATTTTCCATTGCAATAATCCTTCACGTGAAGCTTGGAGACTGACATCCTACTTTTCGATCAGTCTTCTGGTACGACTTCTGCCCGGACGGCCGATGTCATCGCATTCTATTCGAAGCTTCCCAAGGGACCGCGGCCTGATTCGGAGCGAGCGGGAGGGCTCCGCGGACGCTTCTTTGAGGGGAAGAACGCCAGCGGGTCAGTCGAGCTGTCTCACCAACGACCAATCGTTACGACGACATCTCTCTGTACTCCTGTGGAATACGGCAGACAAGTAGCTGACATGTATTGCTTTCGGTCCTTTCTTCCTTTTCGCTTACAATCATCAGTGTGCCAATCCTCGCTACCATCTTCATCCTCTTTGGCCTTGGTTACACCATCGACTACAACAGTCTGTCATCTACTCTTGCGGCGATCGGCTTTGCTGATGCTCTTTGTAGTGCACCTGAAACATCACAAGAATGGGCACCATTAGACGTTCAACCATTCTGGTTTCCGGCTCGCTATCTTCGCTAGGGATGCTTCCGAGAATGCATTGGGATTGAACGTCGCATGAGAGAAGGATCACAAGGCGCCAGTCTTGTGAAACGTCTGGTCGAGTCTCCAGTCAGATACCAACAAGATGGCGACGGATCCAACGGAGGCGAATCCGTGCGATACTGCAGCTGATGTGGATAGGGTCACTGGAGTAGTAGCTCTCGCCTCATTTCCATATTTGTTGTCGGAAGGAGTCTCCGGCACAGAGGGGTTCGCCACTGTTTTTCCACGCAAAAGAAGACTGGACATGACGAGTGACGTCGAGGTTGTAGAAAATTCGCAAAAACAGCAGAGACAGAAAGATCAACTTCGCGTTGCTCTGGACCTGTCTGTTGCGACTGTTCCCATTCTTGGTTCTATCTTCTTTTGAGCAGTCCTCGACATTTGATTTCTAAGCCCATTGTGGACGGGCTCGACTTATGAAGCCACAGAGGAGGCTCAGATGGTCTCAGATGCTCTCGACTCTCCGTGGCGTCCCTCTCCCCGGTCCCTATCGTCTCCTGCGCCTTGGCCGACAATATGCAACCGTATCCAACCCTCAGACTCTGATCGAGAAGATTGTTCAGAAGTATGCGGTCGATCTCCCAACGGGTGCCAAAGTCCGCGCGGGGGACTATCTCATGATCAGACCAGAGCATGTGTGAGTGAGGGAGAGGAATCATTGGCTGACATTCCACAGGATGACTCACGATAACACCGGACCTGTCATCTCCAAATTCCTTTCCCTCTCCTGCTCGCGTCTTGACAATCCAAGGCAGCCTGTCTTCGCCCTCGACCATGATGTACAAAACCAGTCGACCACGAATCTCACCAAGTACAGGAAGATTGAAGCATTTGCCAAGGAGCATGGGGTTGACTTTTACCCCGCCGGTCGCGGTATCGGACATCAAATTATCGTTGAGGAGGGCTACGCTTGGCCAGGGAAGATGGTGGTCGCCAGCGACAGTCACAGCAACCATTATGGAGGGGTAGGATGTCTTGGGACCGCAATCGTGAGAACGGATGCTGCGTGAGTGAGATCACATTTAGGCATAACGCTTCGCTTATCGCATTTTGCAGCGGTATCTGGGCAACGGGCAAATTCTGGTGGCAGATCCCCCGTGTCATCTCTGTCTCGCTTGATGGCCGCTTGTCGCCAGGTGTCACAGGCAAGGATGTCATCGTTGCTCTCGCCGGTCTGTTTAACAAGGACGAAGTCCTCAACGCCGCCATCGAGTTCACTGGACCTGGAATCCAGCACATCTCTATCGATGAGCGCCTTACGATCGCAAACATGACCACGGAGTGGGGCGCTGTAGCTGGCGTTTTTCCTGTGGACGAGAAGCTGAAGGAGTGGTACGAAGCGATGTTCAGGAAGGCCGACCTGAACAGATTTCTCGGCCGGCCTAGCCCGTCATCTACCGCTCCCCTGCCAATACCATCAGACCCGACTCACACGACTCCTCCTCATCCTCGACTCAACTCCGTTCGCCTGCGAAAGGCATTCACCGAGAAGCCCGCGGCCGATCCAGGCGCTCATTACGCCGCTCGTCTCTCTCTCGATCTCTCCACACTTGTCCCTTACGTTTCGGGCCCCAACTCGGTCAAGGTCGCGAATCCCCTTCCCAAACTACTTGATCCGCCCATTCCCATCAACAAAGCCTACCTTGTCTCATGCACAAACTCCCGCGCTTCCGACATCGCCACCGCTGCTGCCGTGCTGAGGGGGAAGAGTGTCGCGCCAGGCGTTGAATTTTACATTGCCGCTGCGTCAAGTCGAGTGCAGGAGGATGCAGAGTCGGCTGGGGACTGGCAAGCGCTTGTTGATGCTGGGGCAAAGACATTGCCAGCAGGCTGTGGACCCTGCATCGGCCTAGGGGTCGGTCTACTGGAGAAAGGCGAGACGGGCATAAGCGCGACGAACCGTAATTATAAGGGACGGATGGGCCATCCTGAAGCCATCGCGTATCTGGCGTCTCCGGCAGTCGTTGCTGCATCCGCCGCCAGAGGAATGATTTGCGGACCGGACTCTCTCGAACTTGACGCCTTGCCCCGCTATGATGCCCCCAAGATCTCCATCACTCATGCCAATAAAGGACCGGTGGAGCTGGCTGAAGTGGATGCGGCCGCCCTTGAGCCATTGCTCGATGGCTTTCCCGAGTATTTCGAAGGTCCCCTGGTCTTTGTACCACAAGACAATTTGACCACGGACGGCATGTATCCAGGAAAGTACACATATCAGGACGACATTACTCCAGAGAGGCAAGCCGAGGTCGTGATGGGTGAGTACCACGCAAACCGTCCCAATGCCGCTGATCCCGGCGTGGGCAGAGAATTACGATCCTACATTCGCCCAAACTGTACGACGTCTTCGTCTCACCCCGAAATTTACACAGACAAATTCCACCTGCTCTGGTTCAATTCTCCTTTCCGGCTACAATTTTGGTACGGGTTCGTCTCGCGAGCAAGCTGCCACCGCGATCCAGAACGCAGGCATCCCGCTGGTCATCTGTGGCTCCTTTGGTGACATTTTCAAACGGAACTCCATCAACAACGGACTCATACTTATCGAGGCTCCGGACCTGATCGAGGATTTAACGAGACGATTCGCAAGAGATGGCAGTCGGGGTAAAGGAGGGAAGAATGGGGAGCTCACGATTGTGCCAGAGAACTGGAAGGTCAAGGTGGACCTCAGGAAAGGTGGTGCTACGGTGATCATGGGAGAAGAAGGGGAGAAACGCTACCCCTCGGCTAAGGTCGGGCGAAGTGTGCAAGAGCTTTGGGTGAAAGGCGGACTTGAGGGTTTCATCAGGGCTTCATTATAACACATGCCATATTCCACAGTAAGATATTGTAAAGACTCGCGAGTGCAGTCGCTACGAGACGGGAGAAGCGGTACCGTCATGAGAAGTTTAGGTACTGTACGAGTGAATGAAAGAGGTCGGAAGCCGGTGTGAGGGATGGCCGAGGCACGAGATTTGCGTCACTCGACGTTTCTCCGGCCGCCCAACGAACAACAGTTTTTCACACCAGTAAATCACATCTTTGATTCACGCTGACCAATCAACTCTTCTTTCATCATCTTTAAGATGAGCTCGAGATCGTTTTGACTCACCTAGAATCTCTCTGCGACGATGCCGCTACACTTTCCTCATGTCGGTCATCAAAATCATCGTCGCCATGATGCCGAGACCAAGGACAACGATTCGTACATCCCGACCTCGCCAGAGTCATCTCGGTCCAATCTCTCACCACAACGCCATGCCACCGTGTCATCTACTACGTCTTCCGAATCGGCTCCCCCCAGTATCCTGAAGAAGTCATCCACCTCGGCTTCCGATTCCACCTCGGCTTCCGGGTACCTCTCGAAGCGCAAGTCCGGTCTCACCACTTTCGATGGAACCGACACCATCTCGTCAACTCACGATTCCGATGATGAGCGAGAAGGTTCGTCTTCGGTATCGACTCCCGCTACCTCGGTATCTTCCCTCAACAACCAATGTCCACTTCCTGCATCATCCGCCGGCCAGAAGTTCCCATTCTTCGTCATGACCCTTTCCTCCACGTCAACGCTCTCCTTCATCGCCTTACCCGTGACCATGCGACCCATAGTGCTCAATGCCATCCGTCACGCTTGGCGCAAGGGGGTCAGCAAGATGGATCAAGTCGAATATCTCAAGGAGCTCATGGAGAAGCACAAGGAGAACGGGTGCGATGGAGGGGTCTGGGAGGTTACCATGAAGGATAATTGTTGGATGCCGAATAGTCAGGACAAGGTGTCGTACGTCGAGTGGGTGTCCACTCAGCTCGTCCTGACACGAGTCCAGGTCGAAGCGAATCCTTATCAATCTCATGACAGCTTTCGCAAGAGAAGGCTACAGCATGACTTCCTCTTTCCGTACATCCGCAAAAGGTCCGGATTCCTCCATGCGGTATGAGAACTAGCTGAATTTTTGTAGACTCGGGCAAGGACAGCCTCGTCTTCCTTCGAGGCGAGCCGGATCCAGTGTGTCCTTTGAGCGGCGGGGCGAAGATATTCGCTGACTCACTTAGGACCCCATCTTCTTCGCCGTATCCTTCTACTCGCACGACCGGGTATGGATCATCGATGCCGAGGCGGATGTGGGTGAGGCTCTCGAAGATTCCATCAAGAATGGTTGGTTCGTCGGCATTCAGGGCGTCAGAACACGAGAACGACACTGCCGGGAAATCCGCCTTCGAGGGAATCCATGTATGTCCTGTTGTACGTACTGACGCCCTTGCTGACCAGTCACAGGGACGGCTCATACCACATCGTCCTTGATATCGGCCAGGTGTATACACCTCCTGATCATGAAGAGTATCACCCACTTTGACCGTGGGTACGATTTTGTGGGAAGCGTGGATATGGCGGATTTAGACGAAGGGGAGATGCCGGTGACCTTCTACCGGAAGAAATGGGGAGCGAGCCGGGCGGTCTGGAAGATGGCGGAGTAGAGATGGCGCTGTGATTTGGTCTGAGGTTTTGTGAATTTGCCGATATGGTCGATGTATACTTGTTATCAGTCAAACAACGTGAGGCAAGGATTCTTCCCGCTTAGATTCGCTCTTCACGAATCACACTCCACATACAGAGGCTCACGTCCTTGTTTAGCGTGAGCTGGACACTATTCGACAAGGCGGGCATGATGGCATCCACGCATATTCCATGACAGGTTTCAATATCATCATTGTCCCAGTGGTTATAAGCATGACATGGCGGCCGAGCCCTGAGCTCACTTGCCCTTCGACACGTCGGGATACACATCGAAACGCCGCTGAATCGTCACTGGGAGGTTTCGGCGTGTCGTCGCGAGCATTTCGGTATCTAATGTCTGTCAACTGAAGGAAGTGTGAAATGAGGAAGATTGCCTACCGATATCCGCGTAGAGCGTAGTGGCTTTCTCATCGGCTTCGACAAGGACGTCGCCCCTACTTCTCGTTAGTTCCTGGTAATTCGCCAAGAGCGAATGATACTGGATTCACAAAGGGTTGACCACCATTGAATGACCATACTGAGCTTCTGCATCAGCTTTGACGACGATCATCTCAGAAAAGGGCAAACCTACCGCCTGGTATGTCGCTTCTGGGTTGCGAGCTGACGAGCACATGGCCACGTATATTTGATTGTCCACCGCTCTGTCCCAACTCCTCATCAGCATCATAATAAATATTGACTTGGGTTCATAGACGTACCGAGCTCGTTGAAGTAGTGTCCAGTGCATTGGTCCGGTCGTGGTGTTGAAGGCGGAAGGGTATATCATTGCCACACAACCTATACTGCCACTTCAACCAGACCAGCTTATTGGGAGTGATGACCAACCTTGACGAGCTGCTATCATCGCCATCTCAGGAAAGCGCTGAAATACATCTCCATCAGTAGGAGGAGTATTGCCCGAAGAGGAGCACGGACGATATCATAGCATATCCCCAACCCAATCTTGCCAAAGGGCGCCTCGAACGTCGTCAGATGACTTCCACCGGTGAGCGTATCCGACTCCTGCATCCCAGCGTTCATCAGCACCAATCTGATCGATAAATAATCGACTCGCTTTGAAAGTTTGCCGTCCGGGTATATCTATATCGAACAAGTGGACTTTCCGGTGCTTGGCTACCATCTTCCCCTGAGGATCATAGGCCGTCGAGCAGTTATAGATATTATCGGTCGAGGCTTCTCTTTCTGGTATAGAACCTACTCCGCCAGGAAATCTCAGCTTTTCTTCACAGCAAGAATGCGCCAGCGTACCGCCAATGAGCCAACAACCGGCACCCTTCGCCATCTCCCTCATAGCTTTCACCGTTTCCCCCTCGCCCTCCTCACCGGTACTACCAATCTCCGGGATCGCTTCGGAATACTCGCTGAAGCTAGTGACAGCATAGGGCGAGTTCCATATCTCGGGAAGGACGATCAGGTCAGGTTTGGGAGTTGAGGAAGACGCCACGGTGACCGCACGCCGTGCGATGTCGATATTGGTGGATTTGTGAGGGGTGAATGGCCCGAGTTGGAGTAAGGCCAAGCGAAATGGCATGGCATGAGTTGTAGCCATGGCGTTGTTACTCAAGTGGTGGAAGGAACTCGGGAAGTACCGAAGAACGTAAATGGGCAGGACAACGGAGCGAAGCTCCGCCGGAGCTTGGTAGGGCTGGCGATTCCAGTTCCGGAGGTAAAAAGTCTAAATCCGTTTAGGGATCTGGTGCAGTGCCTGAGGGCGCAAGAAAGAAGTCGGGATGGCTCGGATCATTCCCCGATCACCTAGACTATGTTGACAAGATTGGTCCATCTTGCACATGAAGTGTTGGCGTGTAACCGGGAGCGCCATGTTAGGCAGAAGGATGAAGTTAATATTGATTCCGTGGTCGTATTTCAGGATAGTACTTACCTCCTAGCTTCTCTGATCAGCTACGGTCCTCAAGAGGATGGATGTCCAGCTTGTTCAAAGCAATAAAGTGTCTCTGCCAAGTCTCTGTCTTGACAATCACTCGGACGTTGTAGTACAAAAAGCAGAACGTTCACGCAGCTCCAGTCACGTATAATGCCTGGGTCGCTACCAACCAATCGTTGTTCCTCGAACCGCTCGCTTCTCCCGATCATTGGATCTGCATAATCACCACAAAGGCTAGTAACGCGAGAGAAATGTCCATAACAATGCATAATACATAACTCGATCTCAGTCAACTCGTTAAGAGAGACTAGAGGCTCATGTATCGCCTCTATCAAAGCACCAGGACGCCAACCGCCGCACCTACAGCGCCCACACCCATCGCTGCCCAGCCGGTCACCCCGTTGTTCGACCGTCGGGCGGCGCCGGTCTGACCGGACACAGTCGCTGCTGCAGCTTCCGCGCTGGCGAGGACGACGCTGTTGATGGTCGATTGGTATTGATTGTAAGACTGGACGGTGCCAGCGGGAACATTGGCTGTCGCCACGCTCGGTGCACTAACGCTCATAAGATTGAATAGAAGGGGCAGGAAGTGGCACTCACCCGGTGACGCTCGCGGTCCAGGTCGCATAGGTCCAGGTCCCATCTCCCGGGTCGTAATAGTCTGGATGCCTCATGAGTTTCGGTTGACGAGACAGAGGTTCACTTACAAGTGGTCGTCTGCATGGGAGGAGCAGTGGTATCCTGTCCCACCACGCGAAGACCGCTGATAATCAGGACATGTCAGAACAGCAAATGTTGAACGTGATCGATCGCTCACGTACGTAGTAGTGTCCGGCCCAGTCGTTGTCGCGGCGCCCGCCTTGGTCCGCGTAGTAATTGTTGTTGGAGCAGTCGTTTTGACCACGGGTGTGGTCAAAGCAGTGGTCGCGGTGGTGGGCAGGCCTGCATCGGCGGTGATGGTCGATCTAAGTGTCGCATATCAGTACATACTGATACGCGTATTTTCGGTCGGCTTACACAGTCACAGTTAGGAGATCGCCGAGAGCATCAGTCGATACCGAAAGGACCTCAGTATTGCCATTCTGATTGTAGAAGCGTTAGTCACGAGAGGGAGTAAGTGGACTCGAGGAGGCTTACAGCCCACTGAAAGGACATCAGTGTGTGAACAAAGGTCGAATACATGATATACGCACGGGCTGTGTTGTAGTGATTCGCTGAGAGAGGGTGGTTTGAGCGAGAAAGAGAGAGGAGACGCCGCCGAGGAAAGCAAAGTATCGCATGTTTTGGCTGTGAAGAAGGATGAGGTGGCGGAAATGTGTTGAGGTCGATCGTGAAGGTTTCCTGGCGGTGTGTCACAAGCTATCTCCGAGGATGGTGTAGAAGCGATGAAGTCGCCGACTGCGGCTGAAGATACGGATCAATGAAGGCGGGACAGAGTGATGTGACAAGGAAAGAAAGGAAGGGGTTGAAAGGGACGGGTGGCGGTTGGGCGGTGATCGAGCGCTTTCCAGGTACCTGGTACCCCGACAGCTCTCTTCTGGTCAGTGTTGACGACGAATACGCTTTGAGACGTCTAATGTGACGACGAACAAAGGTGTGAAATAATGGGGTGAGGCCAGGTTGAGAACGAGGCGGGAAGCACCGGGCTGTGCGCACAAAACGCGAGATTTGTTTGGCGGCGATGGCCCCACCGTCTGGCGGGATTTCTCCGAAGTATTGTTGAAAGTGGCGGTACGGTATCCTGTTTTCCCGTTGATACATCGGCTCTCTGGAGTGTCTGAACACGCCTACAACAATACGGCATGATCTTACTGTTGACTCCGTCCTCATATAGCTATTGTTTCGGCCTTACACAAAATGGGTTCATAACTTTGTATACACGTCTCCTATCAGAAGCGATATCTTGTACCGAGCTTGGAAAGGCTAATGTCCGTCCTTCAACTGCCTTGTATGTATCGTTGGCCGCTGGAGGCTTCCTCGGCAACCGCCAGGCCGAAGTCCCACTGTTCCCTTCTCCTACCTCATACCAGACTGTAGCCGCCATCGACACGGTGGTCGGCTCCGGTGATGTACTTTGAAGCATCGCTGCCGAGGAGAACGATGAGGCCCTTGAGCTGAGACACGAAAGATCAGCTAATCGAACAGCGCGGAAAAAGTGAGACGAGGGATAGTGAATGTTCGAAGCCGAGAGAGATTTCAGGAAGCCAAGGGGTATCATCGAGGCAGAAAGACGGAAACTCACGTCGGATGGGTCAGCCAAGCGGCCCTGCGCGGACAGATGAGCTCTTATCAACCCGGCAAGGATAGGCGACGAACGGCGGGAATGCGGTGAAGCCATTCGTGACTCAATGATGGGTTCTCGTCCAGAATGACTTTCGTCAAGTTTGTGAGGACGTAACCGGGGCTGACAATCAGCGCATCAGCGCAATTCCACATCGTGTTCAAGCGGACTTACGATATGCAGTTGACCCGGATATTCTGTTTCGCCCATTCCACCGCCAAGGAGCGCGCCATGTGCCTCACCGCCGCCTCTATGGTGCTGTGATTAGTACCATTCCACCCAAACGAGCGAGACGCACTGGAGACATTGTATGGCGTTTGAGGCTGAGGGACATTTACTACCTATCTGCATGTCAGCGGTGGTCGCCCTTGAGGGATACAAATGACGAACCTCTCCACTCATGCTCCCGACCATAATGATACTCCCACCATGAGGCATGAGTTTCGCCGCCTCGAGGCTGGCATACCAAGTTCCCATCACATTGATATCCATGAGCTTCTTGATCTTGGGCGTGGGGTATTCAAACGCGGTGAAGTTCTCGACGATGCCCGCGGCAGTCACGCAGACCTGAAAGAAGCATCAACCCGCGAAGTGAGCATGTGTGGTGGTGGAAACTCACATCGACCCGACCGAACCTGTCTTTGATCTTCCCGAACGTCACCTTGACCGAATCTTCGGAAGAAACGTCGCATCCCAAACCGAGGGCTTCAATTTCTCCCTCCTTCGCCTCACCGTGCGTCACTGGACCGGCTGGTCAGTATGGAGAGCAACGATAAAGGATAGCGACCCACCGAACCAGTCGACTAGGTCCTTTGCGGCGGCATCGGCCTCGTGATCCTTGAGGTCGATAAGGACGATTTTGTCCGCCCCACTATCATCCGTGAGCCTAGCTGGTATTACGCATCAGTGGACTTACCTCTCCACGAATGTTCTCGCCATCATGTTGCCGAGACCCCTGCCTGCGCCAGTGACGACGCACACCTTTCTCCCTCAGCTGAGGAGCCAGGACAAAGGGTAACGTGGACCTACCTTGCCCTCCATCGAGAGGCTCGCCAGCGTCCTCTTGTTATGTCGCCCGTGACCGGGTCCGATCAAATCGTGTCCAGGGTCAGCATCTGTCCATTTCTACGTGTTTGATCAACATTCCGCTACCCATCGTGGGTGGCGCAAAGCTTACCTTTGGGTGCTCGAATGTCATCGTCTCATCGATCCCAGCGAGCTTAGGATCGACCTCGACACGATGTTTCTCATACGAAGCTCTATGTTTTTGCTCATCCTCGGCGTTGAGTGCGATGGTGCTAGGTTTTGTGAAGGCGCGAATAGCAAACGTGGGAGTGGGGTGGAGAAGAGCGCGGCGGGCGAGACTGGGGTTACACCGAATGAAGGACATGCTGCAAATTGTAAAGATATCAGATGGATAGATGATGGGGGGGAAAGTCTTCAGCGCATGCTCTTTAACTTGGAAAAAATCGAGAAACAATCGATTTTGTCATTCAAAAGGAACAATCTGATGGCGGCGGCGTTTCCTGTGAGGACGCGTAAAACTTTGATTTGCGCGGGCTCATAATCACCTGGTGCCCCAAGTCTGACGTGTGTCAGATGATCAGATTGGTACCTTTCAACCGGGTTTTGGGGAGATCGGAACCGCTCTGGGGTATTTCAGGCTCCTCATTGGGGCAAGGCACTAGCCGGTGTTTTTCGCGACCTCTACAGCTTTCGCATTCTTCACAAATGATGGCACTTTGCAGATCACTCCTGTTCTCCTTGTCCTGGCGTTCTGGCTCCATGAAGCGCCACTTGGTTCCGGCTTGCGTATGCTCATACACGCATTCACATGCCTGCATCACCTTCTTCGATGGGCTCGGGCAGCAACATTACTTTCGCGATGGACGCGTACACCTTCTGACAGCCGGGTGTATGTTGGGATGCATTCTTCCATCGCCCGAGAGGCCAATAGCCGTGACTGAGGCCCGCCGGACTCCTCCTCACCGCTCTATCACCCAGGATCCGCTGCTGTCAGATGCCGCCCGTGATACTTGCCATGACGCTCAGTAGATAGAGCCGATAGGGATATATACATCCTTTCTCAGCTTGATCTCCAATGATGACGATCGCACAATGAAGTGTCCAGGCATGTCAGATACATTGCGCTTCGTCTTCTGCTTGGTATCGATTTCGAACAAAAGTTTCATGAGATTGAAAGGCTGATCACGGGAGCTATCATCACGGAGCCTCCAATATTGGAACCGATGTGCGGATTGAGCGAGTACATGATTAGGCAACGGATGGAGATTTACAGATACGCCTTCGCTTCTCGTCTCAAGGGGTCTCGCTATTAGCCGACACGATCTCGTTCCGCGTCGGCAATGAGGAACCAAAAGAGATAAGCTAGAGTAGTGCGGATCTCATGATGCGAAATCAATCTCGGTAAAGTCACGTGACTTCATGTCACTTCACGTCGCTCAACCAGATACATTTCTCAATCAACCCGCGCTTGTCATACACCAGACAACACGAACACGATGGTCTCCACACATCCTTTACTTGAGTGGCCCCGTAGTGACGGTAGCCAGGACAATTGGCCGTCCGCCGAGCAGAGATGGCCGTCTTCCACCCACCCGTGGTACGAGCTTCTGCCGAAGCACGACAAGAAATGGGATCTGTACAGGTCCAAAGTTGGCGAGCATCTCGCCAAGTACCTCAGGATCCCAGGCGATGGTGAGTCAGATGTTGGAGTTCCGCTGACGAGCAGCATCTTTGCACAAGGTAGACCTGCCGGCGGATTATGCACTCTTCGCCCACCATACAGGGGAGCGAACTGACGTTTATCTTTACGTGAGTGATGAGATGTCTTCATTGGCTGACTATGTATTAGGGTTCGGTAAACGCGAACAAAGTGAGCTGCCGACTATGGTAAGACGGCTTGGGTGACGTGACTAGTTCAGGAGCACCGCCGAGTTCTTCGAACATGCCGTCTGGCTATCCGACACCTCGAAATCCCTAAATGACCACGTACTATGTGAATGCAAGTATAACCCGGAGTCAGAAATCGCCCGGGCGAAGAAAGTTGGATCTTCCCCTGTTTCCGGACCCTCGACAAGGTCAGGCGCACTGCCAGATCAAAACGGCAAACGGCGAAAAATCGACGAGGTATCGGACGAGGAGGAAGAGGGATTATCCGGGATCGTTCCAGAGCGCCAGATCGACATGAAGTCTCGACGGCGCTTTCGGAAGGGGGAACTCGTGTGGTTCAGAATTCCTACAACGAGTGCGCCCGGGAAAGGGTCCGGGCTGCCGTCCATCACCCACTGGCCAGGGCTAATCGCAAGCATCGTGGCGAAATCCAGAGTGCTGGTTGACGGGAACACTTCGCTTCGCACTGCGGATTTCCTCCTTAAAAGCGACGTCAAAAGCGCCCAACAAGCACCGCAGCGAAGCATCACAAGGTACGAATATCACCTCCGACCGTTGGGCATGTTCAGCCAGACGGATGAGCTAGTCAACGATACGGAGGATCTACTGCCCTGGGCGGCGGGGAGTGATCTGCTGGGCGGAAGCAAAGGCTGGGAACATATGGGCCAGGAGGGGACGAGGGTGCTCCTTGAAGGCGTGGTGCGCGAAGCAGCGGAGGATACGGGTCCGCTTGACGAGACCGCTATCAAGGATGCCTGGAAACAACGATGGGCCCGGAGGATGCCATTCAGGGAGATGGCGGAGGACTGGAACACCAGGGCGTTCAGGCTGGGAGTCGCGCTCAAGACTGGGAAGGTGAGAGAGCGAAATGACTTGCCGCTGATTCCAGGTTATCACCAATGCTTGGACCCAAACCGATAAGGTCGAGGTCATGTCCAATGCAGACATCAACGCTGAGGACCTCAAAGCCATAATGGAGCAGAAACAGACGCTCTATCAAGTGAGTCAGGCTGTCGTCCCCGCTGACAAGCAGGGCCTGTGGTGGGGTGGCGAGCGGATATGGCTTGAAGACATGGTGCGGCTAAGGAAGCACCGCTCCGAGCTTCCCGCGGACGCCCTCGGCCCGCCGTCGGAGGGTGCTATCGATCGTGCTGTGCTTCTCAATATCAGGCGAGCGATCTCATATCTCGAACGAAGCCGCGTTGATCTGGACAGATGCATCACAATCGAGGTGTCTCCCGACAATACGAACGAGACCACCACTGCTTGGCGATGTCTCTTGTATGGCGATGTCTACGAGGTCGCGAAGGCATCGGGTTTCCCGTTCACTCCTCAGTCGATGGATATGAAAAACGGGGAGTTGTCGATGGTCCAGGCTTATACAGCGCCGGACGGGTTCGAGTTCAAGCAGCTGAACGATCCCGGCGCGGAGGTCACAGCAGATATTCTCGGTTAGTCCGCGGTATTGACTCCATCCCCCTCTGACGCTAGCAGATGTCGCCGGCAGACTTTACCCGAACTTGCTCGACTCTTCAACGCAAAAATGGTTCATTGACCCAGCCAAGCCACAGGAAGTTGAAGGTCGAGTGAGTCCAGGCGACTCCGCTCTTGCTCTCATGGGCCTCCGCCCCGGCACTCTCGTGAATAGTAGCGGCGTGGACTGGAAGGGTGCGTCCAACTACTCTGGTGTTTTTTTCCACTGAAAATGAGATACAGAGGACCTCTACATCATCGTCTCGGAAGCGACCAAGTCTGTCGAGAAGGCGATGCAGAAATACTATGAGGGGCAGGTGAAGAAGGTGCGGGGGATTGAGGCGGCGTCGAGTGGATCCTGGCCGGTGGTCATCGACCCTCCAAAGACACTGGACGAAGCGATGGGCAGGAGTGAGGCGATGGTGGCTTAAGGGGTTGCGCATGATGATATACCGAGAATGAGCCTCTACCCAGCATGTTATATCATTGTGGATTCGCAGCTTATCATGGTGCCCTTTTGCCCTTCGAGAACGGCTTCGTTGTGACCCATCTGAACTTTCCTTTACACTTCTCAGACTGACAGTGTCTAACCTTGAAGTCGTCTTCACATCGAGCCTCGGATCACAACATGTCACTCCGCCTCTGCACTCGCTGTGCTGGATCACATCTTAGACGATGCATGCTGTCCGACCTCCGTCCACGTCTCACACCCTTCTCCTCACTCCACACATCCTTCATTCTTCGACACGAGTCGACCAAGTCGGAGGATCTGGAAGATGCCCTCAATTCCAGCCAGACAACCGCCAAAGCGCGAGCTCGAGCATGGTACCTCGACGATCCAAACACATCCAGCTCTTCCGATCCCACCACCTCATCCTCGACCGATCCGTCTGAACTACCTTATCCATCTCCCCTTCCCATGACCGTCTCTTCGTTTACTACCGAGCCCACACAACCTCCACCCATCCCCAAGTCGTCGACTGATACCGAAACGCGACAACCCCAATTCACGACCTTCGACCCCTCCCGCACCACCGCCCTCCCTCCAACCCGGTCAATCGTCCCCCTCCCGCCAAACACCCCAGACTACCTCCGTCCCCTCCACGCATACCTCACGTCCGATCAAGCTGCTGAAGTCCTAGATCCAAGCTCGGTGGTGTTTCTGCATACCCCATCAGCACCGATATGGTCGGTAGGCCCGGGCGAGCTGATACGAGGGGAGACGGAGGCGGGGGCAAGGTGGGAGTGGGTGGTTGTACTGGAGGTCAAGGGGACGGGTAAGGGAGTGGTCGGGAGGGCAGAGAGGGCGATTCGACTCTGGGTGGGCCCAGCGCTTCATATTACGCAGAATCCGGATTGACGCTCGGTTAGCTGCATAACAATCCCCTACCGCCTGGAGAGAAGAGACGGGGCGAGACGAGTAACCCGAAGCTACCGAGAGTGCCGGAATCGACGGACTGGAGCTTGATCTCGCCGAGACATAGTGGGGTCTGTCTGAATCTCTTTACGGGAGAAGGGAGGGAGAGGTGGGACTTGGAGGAGCTGTGGTCGGGTCGGAGCACCTTGTTGTCGAGGAACGAGCTTCAGTAGGCTCAATCCGTACGTCAAGGCGCAATGCATATATCAGAGCTCCTCGTGTGATCGCGCCGTCTCCTCCGCCTCCTGTCCGGTCTCCATCGGCTCGGCCTCAGCCTCCGGTTCGGGCTCTGCCGCTTCTGAGTCCGGCACGACCGGGAGTTTTGCCGACACGCCCTCCGCTGGAACAGCGTCAGGCGCGTCTTCGACAGGGCTGGGATTGATCTCCTCCGTCTGCTCTCCTCGCTCTGGCTCAGGCGCCTGAAGCGGCTTCTGCTCTGCCGCCTTTGGTGATGCGGCAGGAACGGCGAGCTGGGACTGCAGCCATGCGAGCATGGCGTTGAATTTCATCACACCTACGCAAGATGAGCACCTCTCTTGTATGGATATGGCGCGACTGACCGTCATACTCCACAATCGAGCCCTGATCCTGCTCACCCGCCCGCCACACCAGAGCCCTCGTTGTTTCACGTGACGTATCCTTTGAGTCGTAGATCCCGAGCGACGAGAGGACGGAGTGTGGAGTGGAGTCGCGGATGTAGCCAAGTTGCATCTACCTCACATTAGCTCCCTTGTTATTTGTCAAATCACTAAGTTTACCTTCCCGGAGAGGCGGTGGCCGAGGACCTTCCAAAGGAATGGGATGGATGGGGTCGAAGGATGTATCAGCAGTGCGTGGGCCAAGTCGGGCTGCTATGGACCCATCAGCCTTTCATTTGTCAATCCTCGATCGAAGCGCACCTCGGTCAAGAACTTCTTCAACACCCCTTCAACTCCATCATCCACCCTCAAATTTTTCACCCTATCCGGAACCAATCCTTTCGCAAACTCCACTAGCGCCCCTCTCTTCCGCTCGCCATTATAGTCTCTCGCGGCACCTTTCCCAGCCCGGGGAAACGCTTTGATGGTCGGGAACCCCTTGACCTGATACTCGGCACAAAGAGGCTTGTTCGGTGCCGCATCGCAGTCGACCGAGTAGAATGGGATGAGAGGAGATAGGGATCGAGCGGCGGCGGTGTACTCAGGTGCCAGATTCTTGCAGTGACCGCACCAAGGAGCTACAAACGCAACCATCTGAGATGGTCAATACGGATCATCAGGATTGGTTGATCCAAGCCCTACCGCGGCGTGCTCGCTTTCCATAGCCGTCTTGAAGGTCTTGGCGTCGAGATTCTCGACAGGTTGGCTCATCATGCCAGCATGAGTCGAAAGGGGTAGGAGGGAAAGTATGAGGGTGACAGCGAGAGTGGACAGCATGATGATGATCGAGTACTATCACTCGGTGATGTGGGCAGAATGGGTTTTGTCTCTTGCGTATACAGGTGAAATTGACTTGTGGACCTTTGACGTGGTGTATCGATAACAGAAGCGCCACGGAGGGAAACTGAAGATTGCCACACTTTTTCTCGTCTGATCATGCCGAGTGCGAACGAAAAAGCCGATAGAGGTGTTCGAGAGAATCGCTTCTTAGCTTTGACCTTGAGCTGCCTCTCAGCATCAACATGCCCTTTGTCAAAGACGTTAAGAGTTCGGCTTATTTTTCGTGCGTACTTTGAATCCCATGACCTGATCATGCTTCCCCTTGAAACCCCGCTCTCGGCTTCTCCCGTTACCATCAACGCTGATCCATACCTGTCAGCCGTTTCCAGGTCAAGAATAGGAGGCGAAGGGAGGGAAAGACGGACTACTTTGCTAGGAGACGGCTCGTGGCCCAGGCGAAGAACAAGGTAAGCAACACCGGAGTGATTCCAGAGTATTCTCTCTAATTTGATCCAGTATGCCAGCCCGAAATATCGCCTGGTAGTTCGATTTACCAACAAGCAGGTCATCTGCCAGGTCGTGTACGCCAGGCTCCAGGTGAGTCGATCAGGCTTGCTCGGAACGACCGGCTGACACCGCTAGGGCGATGTGGTCTTCTGCGCTGCTTCGTCGAAAGAGCTTCCTCGCTACGGCATCGAACATGGTCAGTAGCGATGAAATCCTAATCTGCACACGGTGCTTATACTGTCCTAGGTTTGACCAACTGGACTGCCGCCTACGCTACCGGTCTCCTTGTCGCCCGTCGAGCCCTCACCAAGCTCGGCCTCGCCGACAAGTACGAAGGTGTGACCGAGCCCAACGGGGAGCTGAAGCTCACCGAAGCGCGTGAGACGCTTTCGATTGGGTGTGACCGATGCTGATCTGCTCATTCAGTTGGCGAGGACGAACCTCGTCCGTTCAAGTGCTACTTGGACGTCGGTCTCCGCCGAACCTCCACCGGCAACCGTGTCTTTGGTGCGATGAAGGGAGCATCCGATGGCGGTATCTTTATTCCTCACAACGAGAAGCGATTCCCCGGCTACGACCCCGAGACCAAGGCGCTCGACGCTGAGGTGCTCCAGAAGTACATTGTGGGCGGGCACGTTGCAGAATACATGGAGTCGCTCGAGGAGGAGGACGAGGAGAGGTCAGCCTTGCAATCTGCTCACAGCTTTGCGCTTATGCTCGCAGATACCGGAAGCAGTTCGCGACCTACCTTGCCGCCGACATCTCTTCCGCCGACCTTGAGGAGCTGTACACTTCCGCATACGCTGCGATCCGCGAGGACCCCGTGTTGAAGCCAACCGACAAGGACGTTGGGAAATGGAAGGCCGAATCACTCAAGCGAAAGGTGTCCAAGCTTAACCGCGAGCAGCGCCGCAGCAGGGTCGAGGACAAGATCTCCGCATACAAGGCTGGAAAGGTCGACGCGGCGGAGGAAGCGGACGGGGATGAGGATATGGCGGAGGACGACGAGGATGACGAGTAGGAGTCTGACTGCATGCATCGGGTCCAGCAGACTCGAGTCTACTGCGGCATCTGCGCTTGCGCCAGACTGACTTTATCTAGCCGACCAGCGCATGACATCTTACTTGTATCTGGCTGACTTGCATCGCTCCAAGACCTCCGTCCTCGACAATGTACCGCCACCATACGCAACAAGCTCACTCACGGCCTTCATGAAAATGGCTCATTCGGGTTGCGTGTGAAGGCGATTTGTTGCTAAGAGGAATTTCTCACAAGAATGGCTTCATCAGCTATCCGTTGATGTTGGATAGAGCCGCAACGGGATCCATTCACTTGATCTCTTCCTCTTTAGAGGTATGAGGCTTCTTGTTCTCCACCACCACGAACCAGATCCAAACCCTCTACCAGAGCTTACCCGCTAACCAAGTCGTCCCACCACATCCATATCCAGAATGGGTACCCCATTTCCAGGCCCCTCAGTCCCCCTCTTCGTTCCCCTTCCCAGTCTCCTCACTACCAGTACGGCTACCTGTGGCGCCCGACTGTTTTCACCGAGCGACTCGTCTGCGAAGCGACGATCACGGTGGAGACTGTTTGTGACGGAGTCAGCTGGTCAGCACCAGCGTCCCCGGGGCCTGATCTTGCGAATCAGGTCGCGAGGCAGAAATGCGTTCTCATTGACTGTAACCATATCACGTCATCTTGATCCGTCATGAGTTACTTTGTGTAGAGTGGGATATATGTGATGTTCACGACGACACGATCCGCGAAACGCTCTAGCTGTAACTTCCTTTCTCGGCACCGAATTATCCTCTACACCTCCCTTTCGCCGCACGGGGCTCGGGGTCTGTCCGGGGTGTGATGACTTCCGAAGGCGGCACAATTCAGCCCATCAGGCTTGCATTAGCAATACTGAGCGAGACATAATCTTCAATTCCGAATGTTCGAATTCATGTACCAGGTAAGTGTGAGTACCATGAATCACTGCTTGGCGGAAGTTGACATCCCTCGTGTAATCGCAGCAGTATCCCCTTCCACCCAATGCCAAGCTCTACCCGTATCCTGAGCATTCGCACTCCAGCTCGGATCCACCCGCTTCGGCCGGACCTTGGCTCGTCAACCTCTTTGTCTTCGGCATCATCGCATGGCTTGGGAGGGAGCTGTTCAGGCGAGGCCTGGTCGTGAAGCGCAATCTGCGTCGCCTTTCTTGATGCACCGCTGGATGGCTCTCTCGGGTGAAAGACCCTGTTGGACGCTGAGAAGCAGATGAGCCATGCATGACTTCCATCTAGACCTAGGACGAAGCGGAGCGCTCACCTCAATCCGTCCAATTCGGTCCACGTCTGACCCTTATCGGCCCCCTGATGCTTTCTCTCTCCTCAAGCCTCCTTGACTCTCCTCCCTGCGTTACCTCGACCCGTCCGGCCTCCACCTCCCGCCAGACGATGTCCCGGACCTCAACCATCATCCCCCTCCAGTCTGGATACGTCTTGCTGTCCTCTTTGTGCAGTCTCCGAGGGACCTCAGAAGGGCAGATCGTCGAGTTGGTTTCGCTATCGCTGAGGAGGATGTGGAGGGCGGTAAGGATGGCTTCGTTACATTCGCCTTTGGGAGATTTTGAGACGGACGATTTCGGCTTAGGGCTCGGTTCTGACTGATCCGAGGAAGCTCGCGGATTGGATCGTCTCTTCTTTGGAGAAGCACAGGGTCTCCGTGTTCCCGCTACGACCGGGAAGGGGATCTTTCGTTTGCCAACTGATCTTGAGCGAGTGGTGGCGGTCATTTGGAGGAATCTAGTATCCCAATCGGACGGAATTGACCACTAGTGACAGCGTGACCTGTCGTGGTGATGAATTTGATTCCGGTAGGATTGCCGGTTGTTGGGATTCAAACGGAAGACCTTTGTCGAAAGCTGGATATCCAGGGGATTGGACCCGGATTTCCTATAGGCGTGCTACCCATTGCACTAAACACCCCAAGACATTCATAGGGGGTTCTACGACCGCCGGATCCCGAAAATCCGATCGTCTCAGGTTAGCCGTCCAGGAACCCGCCCCGAAGGTGAGACATCCCAGAGAAGCTTGCTTGCATCATCGGTAATAGACTGGGCTACACACGGTGGCAGATCGACGACTACTCTCCGAATGCCAGACCTCTGGCTCGCGCCCATCCTACCGATCTCCTACTCTGCATGTATCCGTAAGAGCCGGGTGCGATGAGGGGCTTCCAATCTCAAAGGGTGGTAGCCGTGGCAGAGTCAGAGCAGCCTCCAGAGCTGAAGACGAGGGGAATAAGATTCGTGGGCTGCGGAAAGCTAAAGGCTTTTCAGCGCAACACCGGTAGTGCTGTCCAAGTCACAGACAGGCACGAGATTAGCGTTCCCTTCCGGGTGATTTGTTGACTTTTGCTGTGCGAGATCCGACGCGATTCATGGTTTCATATCGAATCCACCAGCTCTTCCCCTCCTCTCGACTGACGTCTACCTTTGAGGCTGGTCCTCTCCTCACGCTCTCTACGACTATTCAACATGGTACGACACCTCTTTACGCTGTTTCTGCTTCTCCTTGCCGTCTGCCACGCGCAGAGGATCCTCACTACGGACGATGTTCGTCCGCTCCCCTTTTCTCAGCGAGTCTCATGCTGATAAGTGACAGGTTGGCGAGACGATCATCGAGACCGTGTCCATCGACCAATGGACAGAGACATGGACAGAGGTCATGTCAGTCTCCTCTCCGACTTCCTGTTCCTCCAGGCTAATCATCATGGGTTGCAGATCTACGATACTCCCCACGACGAAACGAAAAGGCGCTGCGGCTGCGGCGGCCCCAGCTACTGCTACAGCCACGACTGCGACGTCTGCGTGAGTCACCGTATCTGGGGAACGAAAAATCCTAATGCGAAACAGCTCGCCGGCGGGAATCACCGCTGTCACAGCCGCCGTTGCGACGGGCTCGTTGGTCGATTTTGATCTAGCCAAAAGCCCAAAGCTCATGCTGGTACAGGATAGCTGCCTACGCGCCATACGAGTCGTCCGTGAGCGTTGGATTGGCTTCAGCGGCATCTTCCGCCTGGGCAGAGTACACGGCCACCGCGACGCTGGTCGGGCTTAACGTCAGTTCTGGGACCTCACTACAAGTTGGAGCAAGAGGGATATTCGCAGCGCTGGTCGCTGTCTTTGCTTTGTTACATTACGCATGATCGTCCCATTCCCTCAATCCATCCAACCTCCTCCACCTTCCTCGTCATCCGTCAACCCCTCTTCGTCTCCCATGACATAACGCCTCTCTCCTGCGTGTCCGTTCTCTGCGACCAGTCCTTCCGCTAGCTCCGGGGCGTGCAGCTTGACACTAGGCTTGAGTATCGGTTCTGAGGCCAGGGATCTTCGTGGATAGCTCCATCCGTTCGATGCAGGTGGGATCGCCAGTGGGAAAAGGAGGGTGATGGGGGGACTGGCATCCTTAGTCAGGAGGACGTCACCTCGGACAGAAGTAGACATGCTATCCCGCTGGACCAAGATTGAAGAATCCTTCGAGATTGTTTCTCCGACCGTTGTTGTACGGGTTGAGATAGATCTGATTGTTAAGCGATGTTTGATCATGTGACTTACAAGGCCCTCCGACCGAGCTCTGGTCTCGAGGTACGCGTTGTCGTGTGACTCGATGGAAGTCTCGCCTTTCGAGACCATGTAGAGGTGCCAGCTCATCAGGATCGGGACTGCTATGCCTGATACGATCGGCTGAGATGCTTGTAGGTCACATACCAATAGCAATGGATAGGACGTAGATCAGCGTGTACGCCAGTCTTGGGGTGTACCCCGACCACTAGAGGATATGTCAGCGCGGGAGCAGGGAAGAGGAAGCAGGTGCTAACCCGGGAATCAAATGAGAACGAATCCCAGAACTGGCTATAGCCTACTGCCACGACCGTCCAGCAAGCTATCGATAGCCATGCCCTGTGACACATCATCAGCCTGAGGTACGCTGCAGAAGTGGTGGGACAAACATGAAGAGGACGAAGTGACGCTGGTTGTGCAGTCCTACCTGTCCTAAACCTCGTCAGGCCGAGACTCTCGCTTCGCAAAGCACGAACGCAAGCATTGATCCCTGCCTCGTATCAGGTTCGTCACCAGCCTGCGACAAGATGTACGTACAAGGGCAATGATGGTCCATAAGCAGGATACACCGCTTGCACACCGAACAATGGTGTGTTCGCTGAAACGCCGTCAGCCGTGATGTCTTTCACTACGACCATGGCGAACCTCTGGCTTCGGCCCATCGCACTTCCGACATCGCCTCACCCGCCTCTGCGACCCATCCTGCCCCGTCAACACCCTCGATGACCTCGCTCTCCACCCCCATCTCTCGGGTGACCACACTCCCGCCGGGTTGTGCACCAGCCATTTGTCATTCGGACTGACCACCGGCTTCTGTGGGGATAGGGCTAGAGCTCGAGGGGATGGGAACCCGGGTGGGATGTGGGTGACGAGGTAGTACTGCCCGTAGAGGTTTAGGGGAACCAGGATGAGTATGGGTAGGATGAGGATCGTGCTGATGGTCGAGAGGTCGCGGACGACTATGTCGACTATTCGACGTCAATACGGTACTCGAGAAGGGGGAAGTTTTAGGACATACAGAAACCGATTCCGCTGAGTCCTATGAGCAGCCAACAGAGTCCAACGAACCATGGGCCAGCAGCGCCCGTGATCCAATCGGCAAAATGCTCGACCCGCTTGAAGCAACGGATGACCAACGTGGAGCAGCCTCGCAGCAGGGGCATTTTGCGGTCCACCCGATGGGGAAGACGGGTCCCAGCAGCGTTGCGCGAGGGTATAAAGAAAAGGGTCAGATCTTGAGGTTAGGTGATCTGAAGTCAAGGATGAATAAATTCGGAAGAGCAACAACCATTAATGATTGCGCGACCCTATCTCGACATTTCGACTGCTCCTCTCTCATTCTGCGTTTCCTCATCGACTCAGCCTTGTGACTCCATGACACGATGTCCGGAATCCTGCCAGAGCGTACGAATGGCACGTCCGACCCTGAGCTTCTCAACGCTCCCGGCCCCTCTTCCCCCATACAGTCTCCGAACGCAGCCATCCCCCGGTCCTCACTCGACGATGCCGAGCCAGACCCTTCGCAGCTCAAGCATGAGCTAGCTGTGGCTCGACAGGAGAAGGAGGTGCTGGGAAATCAGTATCGGAACCTCCTTGGCAAGCTTACAGCGATGAGGCAGAGTCTCGGCGAGAAGCTGCGCGAGGACGCGGTGGGTCTTCCTGTCCTGCACTTTTGGCATTACTGATAGGAGAGTGTAGGAAGAGCTAGATCGACGAGAGAGTGCTATCAACACCTTATCTACCGAGAACTCCTCCCTCCAGACCTCCATCACTACCATCCAAACGGAACTCGTCAACGCGAGCCAGGAATCGAGTTCGCTCCAAGCCCAACTCGCTCAACTCCGTTCACAATCCGACTCCTCTAGCTCAGATGTGCTGAGTCTCACACGCGAGATGAGGGAGCTGAGAGGGGAGATGGAGAGATTGCGGGTGGAGAGGGAGGAGTGGGAGTTTGAAGCTGGACGGGAGAGGGAGAGGAGGGAAATCATGGAGGAGGAGGTACGGGGGATTGAGCGGAGAGAGAGGGAGGGCAGGCGAGACTGGGAGAAGGGGAAGGAGGAGCTACTGTCAGAGCGGGAACGGGCTCGGAATCTCCAGGATGTGCTTGGCGAGTTCCAGGCTGGTGTGTCGTATCTATATGGCCTGGTGCGATAATTGACGTGATGGGTGTGCAGCGAAAGACAGCGAGTTGAGACAAGCAACGACCGAAGTAGAAAGTCATTTACGACTAGCTGCGACGGGTCTATCAGAGTACAAGCTCCGAACAGCGAACGCCGAGACGAGGTTGGCGGAGCTGGCGAATGATGCGACGAGGAGCGAGAGGTTGGAGAGGGAACTGAGGGAGAAGAATCAGGTTGTTGGGAAATTGCGGCATGACGGTGTGTTTTGACATCGCTCGCACTCATCCCCCCGTCAATGCCAACCGCCCCCTTCCCGGCCCCGGCTATTGCTCTCTGCCCTTTCCTCCTGGTGTTTTGCCAATGGCTTCATCTCGTACCTCGGCCCGTGCTCCCGTGCCATGCCCTTCCTTCGCCCCGCCCCTCTCGTTTGGACCATACGGAAGGTACCAGCTGACAGGAGTAGCTGTGGTGAACAACGAGCACTTGACAGAGGCATTACGGCGTTTGCGAAAAACGTCGAGCGATAACAATGTCGACCGGTATGTGAAGCACATCTCGGAAGCGAGTACGGCTAACGTACGAGTTTCACGTAGTCGGCTTGTGACAAATATCCTTCTGTCCTTTCTGAATACCCACCGGGGAGACTCTAAGCGCTTCGAGATGCTCAGTCTCCTCTCCACCATCCTCTCATGGAACGACGTTGAGCGCGAAAAAGCGGGGCTGCAGCGGGTACTTGCCGTAAAATCCGGAACACCCGCCGAGAAGGGGAAGCGAAAAGACGTGCGGGGGGAGCGGAGTGCGGAAGAGGAGGCCGCTATGAACGAGGTGGGTTTCTTGTTATGCTCCTCGTTCTCTCCGCCTCGTTCACTTCCTTCTCTTCCTCCTATGGCATTACCCTGCCCCTTCCCCATGGTCCGCGTCCCCCTCCCCGTACTGTCTGCTAGCTTGACGCTGATATCATTATGATCTCAGTCATTCTCCAATCTTTTCGTCGAGTTCCTCCTCAAGGAATCCTCGCAAGGCCAATCCGCTCCAGCCCCCTCAGTCTCCGCCCGAGCAGCACTCGGATTGGACGACGTGAGCTCCTCCATACAATCACCCCCACCTGGATCTGGAGGATACTTCTCACCGCCCTATTCCAGTGGGAGCGGGGTGAATACTCCCGGTGGCTCCTCTCGATCTCGCACCTTTTCGACGAGCTCGATGACAAGCATCAGTACGGCACCTGGATTTCCGACACTGCAGAGAAAACCGAGTCATGTGCCCCAGCAGGCTTTAGATGGAGATCCGGGGACATGATTTGGATGGTTCTTCATGGCATTGAATGAAGCACCGAGGGACTCTTTTTGGACAGGTCCAAGCGTAAATCTGAAGCTTGATGAGCGCTAGCGTCCAGTTGCTACGCTTCCCACTACTCTCTTTGATCAACTCATCCTCGCAACCTAACCTTTCGTCAGCATGACCGGCCGGTCAAAGTCCGCCAAGACACAGAGAGAAGGAGCCGATAGACGCGAGCATGACGAACGCGTCACACCGTCTCCCGCACGCACCCCCCCCCCCCCGCCCTGCTTCTGAACAGCTTCCATCGAAGCCGTCACAAACGGATCGCTCTCGATCGTGACATGTAAAGACAGCGGTTACCGAGATCAGCCGCTTCATGCAACTTGATCATCCCGACTCGAAAGACTACGTCAAGGCTGGCGGCATCAGTGCGTTGAGCTATAGGATCCAGTCTATTGCATCTGTCGTATGGACTCTCTTGGAGGAATTGCGCCGAGTATCCTACACGGACTCTACGAAGAATTCGCAACCCTCGAGTGGGCTAAGCAGAGCGTCCAAGTCGCTATTCCAGCATGTCTTGGACCATCCTCAAGTTGTACGAGGTGAGTCTCCCTTTGGCTGACTAGGGTTTGGTCGATCGTTGTCAAGATGATGTCCTGCCTTTAGTGACGGCCGCGTGAGTCTTTCTAGTTGGTCAATTGAGCGATTGCGAATTTCGGCGAGGGCTTTCTCTTCTTCGGAGAAGGGGCGACAGAGAGCTGTCGCTGCCGTACTGAGCAGAGCCGGTTCGACAGGGACCCGGCAGTCTCAGAGGGCGGGAGAGGCCACATGTCTTACTATTCGAGGTACTGCGGGAGCTGACTTCATCAGGGCGAATGCACAAGCTTCATCGGTGGAGACGGCAGACGAGGCGCAACCGGACGTTTCCGAACAGACTTCCGGACCGCCGTCCGAACCGATCGAAGAAGGCGAGCGAGCTCGAATGGCACTGTCTTTACTGCAATCGAGCACTCCCGCCTCACGAAACAAGGTTCAAGTCCGGCGAGGCAGATCTCCAGACGCCCAAGACCGAGCATCTTTCACAGCGTTCAAAGCTCTTCAGGTGGCAGAGGCAGCTCAGCAACAAGCGGCAAACATCGTCCCGTATTGTTATCTCACTCATCGATGCCAGTCAAGCTGATTGCCTAGGCATTTCGCAACACTCTTCGATATACCCGGCTTCGAGGTCTATTTCATGGATGATGTTGAGACGATGATCGAGAATTTAATCGAACGCCTGATTCAAGGCAGCTATAATACGGGAAAGGGATTCTCTGCCGACAAACCAGTATTGGAGCGTAGAGGCCAGGCCAGTCGCGGCTCGGGTCCTGGATGGCAAGACCCTCGAACGACTTCGCTTCATTCACGCCGCACCTCAAGTGGTCGTTACGCCCGCATTCCTTGATCGCAGCGGACTTAGTGCTGGAAAGGCCGAGCAGCCTGTCACATCCGCCATCTACGCAAAGTTTGCAAGCGGTACCACAAAGGCGCTATCCGCTATGTCCAAATCTCCACATGGACGTACTGCGGCGAAGGCTAAGGATGCGATGACTTGGATCAAAGGGTGGGAAGGGCGGGATGAGCTGTTGGAATCTTGCGGTGTGCCCATGACCTTGCAGCTTTCGACATTCAATCTCCGTGCATCAGTCATGTTGGACGAATGGTTGATGGTCCGGAGCTTAGGGGTCTGCAGGACCTCAAATAGGTGGAGGCTTTCAGTCAGGAAAGAGGTGGCCGGATGTGGGTTTTGGCTTGATGTGGGTTGAGGCGATCTTCAGACGGGTTCAACGGAGGGCACCCATCGAGTACTGGGGTCTTAGCCAATCACTCAGAAAGGGTGGGTGTAGATTGGACATTGTGTATGGTGAGTGGACCAGACGAGTTCGAGCTGACGCAGTAACGTTGGGACGAGTTGCACTTCGCACTCGTACTCGCAATCCTACACTATCGGATGCCGCTTGGCCCGGTCTCGGTTTACCACCGGCACCCATCGAGCATTACGGTCAGCCTCGCCGTTTTCCGCGCCTAAAGGTTGAGCAGGGAAATAGCAACGAAAGGCTGGAAAGCGATCCCAGGACGGCAAATCGATCCGAACTGAAGCGCTCGCATGAAATCATTGCGCTGTCGCTGCGACAATGGGGTGTAGAAGTCGATAACGTCACCACCCATTGCCTCGTAAGGCTTGGCTGTTGGGGTACGGCTCTTCATTGATGGATATTGAATCAAAGCTGATTTAAGCAGGCGAGGTCCATCCTTGGAGCTACGTTCGCAAGTAGCGATTCACCAGCCCGCTGCAAAGAAGATCGGGCCAATGCTTTGCTTGGGTCTGGGCACGCCATTTGACGTGCCTCACCCATTTTTATATGCCAAAGGGGGAACAGCGACTTTGACCCTCCACCGGTCGTTGCCTCATCGTTGGCCAGTGGACGAGCGACGCAGTGATCGTCATCCGCCCCGCTGGTCAGAGATTCAACAGCGTGACGAAGAAGAATTTGGATGGATACGTGTCGACTCATCGACCAACGTCCAGCACGACCGAAGCTCTCAGTGCACTCTTTCACAGATTTCGAGTGAGAGGCGATAAGAAATCGTCCGGACAAATGAGGGCGACACTGTCTTCACCCTATTGACGATCGACCCAACGGGAATCGCATCTTCTCGTTAGCTCTGGACAACGACGTTCTCTTCTCGGCAAAAGCCCGGGCTGCTATTGCGCCTGTATCTTTCGCCTTCCAATGCGAAGCTAGGATCCTCCTGGCGACTGACCATTCGACTCATCTCCAGCTTCGTGAATTGAGCGCTGTTTCGGACTTTGAAACGAATGCGACGCGACGCCACTCCATGCTGTGCCGAGCTATGTCCCGCCTAGTCGCTTCGTTCCCAATGTCATGTCACCTCTCACCATACCGTCCATCCTCACTCTAGTGCTCTTTCAGCTTGTAGCCCACCAGGTTGCGCCTCCCAATCATCTCGCCAATGCAGAAGATGCCGTACGCCTCCACCGCCTATCGCACCATGCTTCCGTCAGCTCAAACCGTTGTTCGACTCTGGCAACCCACCCCGATTGCCAGTCCAAGCCAAAGTCCACCTCTCAACGCATCCCTCCAGAACCCGAAGTTGGTCGCTCGAGACCCGATCTGTGCATATGCAGTCGTCCACGCGCTAAGCTCGAGAGGGGGTGCAAGTCGTTCGGCCTGGTAAACTTGTCGGAGGAGGGAGGTGAAGACCTTTGCGTTGTATGTCAATGGTTCGCGATACCCTACAAACCGATCAGCGGTCGCTCTAGGCTCTAGGACATGCTATCTGCTGAATAAGATGTCAGAGCAAAGCGAGACCATCGATGCATCAATCACCTTGACAATCAAGGCTGCTTGACTCGCCAAGGGCTTCCTTCCATCCACCCGCCCTGGAAACTCAAGGAAGAGAGAGATGTGAAGCTCCGTGTGTGGCTGAACTCATCGCGCCGATCACTCACCTCCCAACGCATTCCCGAATCTCTCTCCCATAGGTCCAGCGACCCGCCTCACAGCATCCGCTCCCTGTTGATACACTCTCTGCGCACTCTCGACCGCCTTCTGCACTTTGGAATTTTGGCTCGGAGAAGGGGTGGATGTGGAAGCGAAGCGTGGAAAGAGAGCGAGGCGGAGACGGAGGATGGGTGGCATGACGGAAGGGCAAGTGAGCCTGCCTGGGAGCGGGACAGAAGGTAAAAGGGTCGCGGAAGACCGGAGAATGCGGGATTAATGGGAAGTGGTGGAAATCTGCTACCGTTTTTCGGGCCTTTTTGGGTGACGAGGCGCTTTTGCTCTTTGTTTTTCCCTTGAACCTCTTCGCGATCTCTGACCAATACACCTTCGGAACCTTTCTAGCTCCTCATCACACCCGTCGCCAAGATGAACAACCCGGCAGTCACCAACCTTGTCATCTCTCTCGGTGCCATGCAATGTATGTCTTGTCCCTTCCGGAATCCCAGACCGCGTCCACCCCCTTCGTTACCCCCCCCCCCCGGTCTCTTTCGGCCTTCCTGCTGATCTGTACCAAGTGGCCCGAAAGCTCCCTATGGACGATCCTACATTCATCACCTACCTCCGGATAGCCTACGTGGCCACCCAGCTCTTATCATTCGCCATCTACTTCTACATCACCATGGTTGTGAGTCTGGCTGATATTAAATGTTGCTGCTTGAACCCTGATGCTCTCGCCACGATCTAGATACGGAAAAAGGCGGACCTCACGGTGATCAAATATGTGCAGCCTGCAGGGCCAATGAAGCCAGACGCCAAACCCGAATTGGTCACCACCACGGTCAAGGCATACGATCTCGAAGCCACGGGTCAGGCCATGCGTGGTCTCTTTGTCGTGAGTTGTCTTCAGCTGTCCCCGTTGAGAGCTACGAAAGCCTTGATCGGAGTCGGCTTACTGATTTCGCCCCGTAGGGCATAGCGATGATGGCGTTCCTCGTACGTTCTTCTCCATTCCACCCCCATGTCCCAGTACATTCCGCGCTTCATCCCCATCCTCGACTTCCAAAACTCAACAAGATAACCCTCCCTTTCAATGCTCTCTGCCGTCTTTCCGCTTACGAAGCTGACTCCTCTCGCTCAGCATGGCTACATGAGGTATTCACAGCCACTCGCACTCCAATCCATCATGACGCTCAAGGGCGTTCTTGAGAGCAACCCAGCGAAACTCCATCTCTGGGGCAAGAAGGCGGAAGGAGATCTCGCTCGTCCATTCAAGGTGCAAGGCGGATTTATGGACAGCATCACCGGCAAGACCTCGGGACCGCAGACTGACGCGGCGAGTATCAAGGAAGCCGAAAAAGCGGGAGGGAAAACCGAGTGAGGAGTTGCAGCGGCAGCATGGCGGGAGGGTGCTGCTGGCGAGCTTGAACTGTTGTCGAGAGCATAACATGGATGACAGATTCATGTGCGGCTGATTTGCCGCCGTTCAGATGCATCTGTTAATAACTCCCGTCTGGCATGGCTGTCAATTGCACAACAACAAATGAGGAGATCCGGCGTGCATATGTTCCCCTTCTACGATGTTTACAGCAAAGGCTCAACGTCGATCTCCAGTGCCGAGCAAGGCCTTGACAACTCAAATTTACCCAGCACGCTCGGATGCAGTATCCCGAGGGAGCCGATGACGATGTCTCTGCTCGCTGGCGAATGGGTCGTCGGAAGAGCCGCTTTCAAATTCTCGGCCAGGGTGTGGAGTGGTCCGGAAGAGGTCTGAGGGGTGGGCTCGGTGGTATCGATGGAGGGACGAGGGCGATAGAAGACCTTCGCTCCTCGGCCAGCGAGGTAGGTTGGGTCTGCCATGAATAATAAGCTTCGGCGCAATGATAACGTAAAGAGATCAACCATCGACGGAGGCGATGAAGTACCCGTACTTCGCCTCGCTCGCGGCATTCTGCAGGAACGGCACCCCGAGGATTTGCATCATCCGGTCCAGCAACCCATGAACGACCTCGAATCCAGCTTTTCGATCCATATACACCGCACAGAGCCGCCGATAATTTGTAGCCTGTCGTTCCGCGCTTGGATCTTGCACAACGACGTCGGAGACCTCGAAGATCTTCATGGGCAGGGGGAGCGCTCGGTTCTCGCGAGCGGTCTTGAGCATGCCTGGGAGGAGGGAAGTTCGGACGACTTGATATTCGAGGGATTTAGGGTTGGCTAAAGCCACAGCATAATGGCCGGGATCGGGGCGGTTCAACCAGGCGAAATTCTCGTCGTGCGAGCACTGATCTTGTCAGCGGGAGGCGTAGTCGAACGGCGCGGACAAACGAGGATCAATGGCAGCGCTTCGATCCATCCCGCCATCGCGCACTCTTCCCGCAGAATGTCGCCCAACCGATTTACAGGGAACGCCTTCGCCACGGTGTTGGTCTTCGGCATCATTTGCGGCAAGTTGTTGAACCCGTACGCGATCGCAGCATCCTCCATGATATCACATTCGTGCAGAATATCAGGCCGAGTACATGGCACCTCGACGTCCAAGTCGTCGGGTTTCAAAGACGGCTTCGCTGAGAGAGACATCCGTCTTAACAGCGTACATTGCTCATCACGGGATAGAGCGAGGCCGGTCGCGGCATTTATGTAGGAGGAAGAGGCAGTAGTAGCTCGGGGAGCGATGGGCGGGGTGAGGTAAGATGTGCCGTCGGGCAAGCGGATCTTCACGGGCTCTATGCTGTGTATGTCAGCGAACGTCACAGACGGATGAGGACTGACTCGCCAGAAGGGAACCTGGCAGTACTCGGCAAACATCGTGGCTACGATGTTGATTACAATGTCCCTGATACTTTTGTTAGTACATACCTCATCGATATCGCCTCCTTACAGTTTTGTTTTGTCTGTTGCCGTCGAATCTATGAAGATGTTCTTCGTCTTCCCAGCCACAATCTTCGAGTCTTTGTATCTGTCAGCTAGTTTCCTTCGGGTTCCGTTTACGAGCTTACGTTGCGAATTGATGATTGGCGGCATGGAGAGGACCCGGTTTTTGCTGTCGTAGATGATTGGGTAGGCGGGCGCATCGCGGATGAGATGTAGGTATCGGCTCAGATGCCGGTCATGCTATGCTTGTCAGCTTGACTCGAAATTGGGGAACGAGCTCCCCTCGTAGATGGTCATTAGCTCCTCGGCGGTGTATTCTATATCTCGATTGAGTGGTGCAAATCTGATCTTCTTCGGGTCCTTGCACATATATCTGCGATTGGCATTAGCGAGAACATTCAAGAATGGAATCATGGCCATCGCTAGGAGACCTACCGGAACGGCCCCTCGATGGTGTCCAGATCATGGGTTCCAATAGCCACAAACCTCCGCATCCGGCAAAGGTTTTGATGCAGTTTGTCCTGAAGATCGATGAATGACTCGTATTCCAGATCGCTCATGGGTCGCGCAAGCCGTAGAACACATGATGCGAAGTGTGGGCGTAATGGCGAGGTCTGCAGCTGATCAGCTCACGACCCGAACCGCCATGTTCTCTTTCCGACGTACCGAAGACTCGACGTAGACCTCCTGGATGGTGGGTGGTACACTGAGAGTGTATTGCGGTGCAGTATCCTTCTGAAGAAAAGTCCGAAGGGCTCGAGCGAGACCTTCCAAGCAGAGGAGGTCGTAGCTGAACGACGTGAGCAGACGTCAAGACAGGCCTCGCAGCTTGTGCGAGCTCAGCTCATTCAATCTAATGACTGCCTACTCACCGATTGGCAGGTATTTCAATCTTCAGCTGAGGAGGAGGACTTGTAAGACCTTTGGCCCGAGCTGCTGTGACCTCGTCCGTCGTCTGCGAAATTGCGAAACCATGAGTCCAAGCAAATGAATGCACCGGAACGGCTGCTGGTAAGTGACAGGAAGGGTGAGGTAGGAATTGATCACTCACGTCGTCGTCCAACTCCAGGCCATACGAAAACATGAGTTCATCGAAGTCGCGCGTGGCTGCGAGATCACGCTTGTCAGGACGGCAAAGAATTTCCTGTCACAAGGGATCACATACTGTATTCATGCCCAAGCCGCCGATACAGCTCGTGCTTGTCGAGTTTGATTGTAGGCTGGGTGGGGAGATCAGCATTCTTTCTCTCGTCTAGGACAAAAAAATCAAGCACTCACCATGACGTGAATCCCGAAGGGAGATCGCGTAGAGGATCATGTAGGAATTCAACCCCACTTTCGAGTCGGCAGGTGTGCCGGCGACCCGAATACTATCCGGGCCCTCCACTTTCCTTGTTCAGCCAGACTGATTTCTGGCGATGCATCACTCCTCATCTCCATCCATCGCTCTTGCAGCTTGAGAGGGTGATCAAACCTCCTTGGCTTGCTTCATCTCGTCGTCTACCTTCCTCTGGCTGACTTCACGTTCACCCCTGATCAGCCTCCTCGGCAACATCCTCAAACCGTCGACTTCAGTAATCTGCTCCGAAACGCAAGATTTCGGGGCTCGAAGATGAAGAAGATCAAGCAGCACATGTCCCACTAACCCTTCCATCCCTGTCTCCTGAAGCTCAGATCCTTATTCCTCGATCTAGCCCACGATTTCGACCGCTCACTCCCCTAGACCCGACTGTACCCGCAATCGAATCATCCGGGGGAAAGGGTAAGACCCGGATGGCCGGGGAGCGACCAGACGAGCTTCTCGAAGTAATGGCGGCACATGAGTCACCGGAGACGAGTGGTCCAGATCCGGAGGTCGAGAGGCGTAGTGAGCGGACCCGTGCGAGAGCGTGCAGAGTCAGAGAGAGGGCAGGATGAGCCTCAGATGTCTCTAGAAGAGGTGAGACGGCGTGGGTATCCGTCTGACGATAGGCTTGGCTCCTGAATGGTGGGATGTGGTGCACCGGCGATGGTGCTAGCTCCAGAGAGGCACTGGGCGGTGCTCTACAGGTCGTTTGCACAGGTGAGCACTAGAAATCCGCCTCCAGCGTGTCAACGCTCTTGACGAAGGGCAACGGGCCAAGGGGACTGATTCTCGTGGCAGATCTTGGGTGATCTTGGCTGAGGTGAGTCTCCGTGCGAGACTGAGCTAACAGGTCGCAGGAACCGGGAGATGCGGATCTCCAAGTCATGATCAACTCATGGCTCTGCATGACATGGAAGGATTCGACAGGTACGTTCTTTTCAGAGCAAAACTTGCTTCTGACACTTTGGCAGACTGAATCAAGACCTTCACGATGAACTGGCCAAGGGGACAATCATTCCACATTTGGTGGAGCAGACTTCTTCGGGTGCGGACGGAGCCGAAGGCTTAGCTGACAATACGCTGACTCCATCGGACGAGGATATTGACGATGAATAGGCGCTTACCCTATGCATGTCTTCCGCTTGTGCAATAGAACACATTCATACAGGCTGAGCAGCAAACGGAAGGTAATGTAGGATCACCAAGGAAGAACTCCCGTCCTCGACATCATCCTCCCAACATCTTCATCCCTCTTCCCCTCCACGACACTCGCAATAAACCTCCCACCCACAATCGGTTCCTCCGCTCCCTTCTCCCTCGACATCGCCGCGTCCCCTCCGCCCAAGGTAGTAGCCAAGAATCCGGGATCCACAATGTGGATCTTGACCCCATCCTTCTTCAATATCCGACACCATTCCAGAATCATCATGTTCATAGCGGTCTTACTTGTCCTATACGTCATGACGTTGAAGACGTATGGCTTCGGCCAGCCGGCGGCGGGCGAGCCATTAACGGGAACGTGAGGGTTGGAATGGTCCCCAAGAGAGGAGATGCCGGACGTGATGAAGATGATGCGTGGGGAGGAGGATGCGAGGAGGAGATGGATTAGGGAATAGGTGAAGAGGTGGGTGGAGGCGACGTTGGTGTTGAATGCAGAGACGAAAGCTTCGCGGGTCGTCATCTTCCCGGCCGCGAGCGCAAAGTCGTGATGAGCACCTATCGAACAATAAAGATCCCCTGGGACACAAACCGGAAGGAGTCGCATACCAGCATTGTTGATGAGGACGTCGAGCCGACCGAATCGCTCGGACAGGCCATGCTTAAACGCCTCAACACTCTCCTCATCGTCTATATCCACCTGCATAGGCACGACCTCGCATCCCCCTTCTCCCAGAGCGGCTTCGGCACCCTCGCCCTTTTTGAGCAGCTCGACAGCATTCTTGGACCGGTCGAGAGAGCGAGCGGTGAGGATCATGGTGTACTTGGTATGGGACGGGGTCGTGAGGAGGGCTTGGGCTATGGCGAAGCCGACGCCGGTGTTGTTGATGCCGGTGACGAGGACGATGGTGTTGTCCGTAGCTTTGAAGGCCGCCATGTTGGTCAGCGAAGTAGTCGAGATCCGAAAAGGTTAGAGTGGTGGAGTCTGGAATCACTTCCGAGCCGAAAGCGGACCCCTTTTAATACTTGTTAGACTCGGGGTGGAGAACACATGAAACGCGGACGGGGCCGAAGTGGAGGTGGAGGTGAGTTTCAGGTGCACGAAATGAAGGTGGTTTCGGTGGCCGAGGTGGGTTCCGAGGCGAGATCACCTGTTCCTCCACGAGACAGAACGGAACGGAAAAGGTTGCTTGTCGGTTGTGTGAGACCTTCTGCCAGTTCTCCTACGGTGGTCCCTCTCCCCACCCCGTCCCCCTTTCCTCCCCCCTCCCCCTATCCCCCCCCCCCTTCTCCCCCTCCGTTCCCTCCGTTCCCCCCCACCCCCATCCCTCCTCAAGCTGCAAACATTCAGCCGCTGATGCCGACAAGTCCCCACCCATGCTGATGCAATTGTCCCAATGCTCCAAGAAATCAACCTCTTGAGCGCTCCCTTTCCGTCTTGACGGCTCGTAGTTCCTCCAGCCTCGCCTTCAGCTTCGGTACCTCCAAAAGCTTGTGCTCGAGTTCCTGTTTCTCCTCCTGCAGTGCGAATCGTTTCTCGGCGTCCAGCTCGGTACTACCGCCTTTGATCAGCTGTGATGCAGTTTATGCGAAGCGAGACGGACAAGACGTATCCTCCCATCCCATCATATTGCAGAACCATCGAGTGATACTTCCATAACGAGGGACGGTGGCTGACCGTCATGAGGGTGATACCGAGAGCTGCGAGGTCGGAAGTACATCAGTTATGCTCGACATCAGCGAACAAGATGGTGAAAGTTACCCGTTGCATGATCGTACATGACCTTCTCAATCTCCAGTGTTACCGCGCTCGTACACTCGTCCAAGATTGCATACTGATCGTTGTATATCATCAGCTTTGATTTCGGACCGAAAGCGGAAACACGCACCTTTGGCTTGTGATAGAACAACCTGGCCATCGCTATCCGCTGCTTGTCACCACCACTTAGCGCATCCCTCCATTCCCGCACGCTGTCCCAGTCCTCCTCCCTCTCCACGATGTGGCCTATTTCGACCACTTCCAGTATGGCAAGAAGGTCCGAGTCGGACATTGTGGACACTGCGTGAGGGTAGATGATCTGGTCCCGGAGGGTGCCGGTGCAGAGGTAAGGGCGTTGAGGGATATAGGTGAACTCGCGGGCCGGGGGTTTATAGACCGTCCCGCCTGGACGATGTGAGCCGTCGGAGGGAGTGGCGAGAGAGAGTGACACACCGTAGACCGGCCAGAGACCGCCGAGTATGCGGAAGAGGCTGCTCTTTCCGCCTATCCCTCGGTCAAAATCATCCTTCTCGTCTCGCAGAACTTTGCTTACAACCGTTCGGTCCGACCACTAGCAGGTGTTTCTGCTCCCATCAACATATGGACTATTCTCTCAGGTAGACACATACCCCAGGCTCCACATTGAAGCTCATCGACTTGACAAGCACATCCCCGTTCGGAGTAATGAGCGGGACCTGATCGAATCGGATCTCCTCGGCTTCGATGATCTTCCCTTGACCCTCCAGCACTTGTACATTGCGTCAACATCTAAAAGTGGGAGACTGGACGCGTACTCACTCTTGGCATTGCCCTCAACGCTGGACGAGCTGACGAGTTTCTTCTGGTATCTCCCCGCTTTGACCTCATCCATCGTGTCGAAGAGATCGGAAACGCGGGCGGTATATCCTGCGAGCTCGGCGAGTTCCTATTCCAGAATCAGTCTCGTCTGCTTCCGATCGAACCCACCTTGTAGCTGTACATGACCCTCCCAAAGGCGTCGCTCGCGGAAAGGAGCAATCTACGATTTGTGACAAATCCTGATATCCTTTCAGCTTCTCACTACCGCTCAACATCGTATCATGCTGACCTTCCATCCGACTCGCGAGATCCCCCGACTTCATCCCAAGCAGATTCCCAGAAAACACCGGTATGCCACAAATACACAATCCTATACTCCCCCACAACCACTTGATGACCCCCTCTTCCGCCATGCCGTGCCAAACTCGGATCCGCAGCACCCGATTCGCATGCTTGACCAGCGCAAAGTAGCCTCGCTCGATCACATTCTTCTCGCTTTCTTCACCGTGGTAGAGAGCGACTTCTTCGGCAGACTCGAGAAGGCGCGAGTGTGTGAAGCGGAGCTCGCCTTCGAGGGTGGCTATGGTTTTGCGTAAGCTGAAAACTCTAGAGCTTGAGAATGCGGCAGACCCTCGTGAGCAGCATACTGCCCGAATGGTGGCGTGATCGTGCGAACTGTCACATCAGCTTGGCCCTTCCAAATTGGGGGGACGGTACGTACGAAGCCCAGCGCTTGACTGCACGAGGATGGTAAGAATCACGAGTCCCTCAGCTCCGACATTACGAGACAGCTGATAGTTGTACAATCTAGTGATCCGTCAGACTGGATCATAAGGAATGGACGAGAAGACGAACATGACGTCTAGTACGGGCTTGGCGATATTCGAATAGATCTCCGCCAGCTTGTTGCTGAATTGCTGGATGTCCACCGTCAAGTACTGCGAGACCTCATGTCAGCAAATCTCCCCAGAGCAGAACAACCTGTACACGCGGTTCCTATGCGAGAGATCTCACTGACCTGGTCGGCATTCTTCACCCGATCATCCAAGTTCGCCAACCTGTAGAACAGCTGTTCTCCCTCGTTGTCCTCGCCCTGTCCCTTCTCTGCGAGCGTTCCACCACTCGGAGGGTCCAAATATGTGTTCAGGGCGTGCTTGGTCAAGCTATGTCTGCGTCAGCGGGGCAATGTTGCAGGTCAAGGACCTACCGGGTCCGATAGGCTAGACCGAGCTCGCACTGGAGGTACTCCAGCATCGAGTTGGTATACGTCGCCGGAACGGCAACGGCCAACCACCGGACTAGGTTGAGGAGGAGCAAGCTCGGTTGAGCTGTCACCAAACTCGAAACGATGCTATCCATCCATATTGGCCCAATCCTCCACCCAAGTAGAGGAGAGACGTACCGCCCATCGAGCTCGGCGACATATAGACTCAAACCCGTTCTCGCCAGGAGGAACGTAGAATGCAGCGCCAGCATCGCCGCTTCTCTCGACCTGATGCCGGGGATGACGATTCGCAAAAGCCTCTTCAGGCGGGTATGGAACAGCGGATCATCAATACCCGCTTTCGTCTTCCGCGAATCTACCGTCCACCAAAATCAATACTCACTGAGCTCATTGAATTGGAACTCACCTGGGCCCTTGCCTCTCCGGCCGACACCTCGCTCGCGAGTCCCCCCTTTCACCCCTCGACCCGTCAGGGCCTGATATGTCGTCCCGAGACAGTAAAGGACAAATGCGGCGGTGAGGAGTCGCTGGATCACGGGTCGTCCACGAACATAGGCATCGAGGAGGAGACGAAGTCGTGTTTGGAGGAGCTTGAGGATCTTGGGGGAGAGGGGATGGCGGAGGAGACTTCGCTGGGAACGTAACCCGTTCACCATCTTGCTTCAGATCAGAGGTGGAGCTCAGAGTTCAGTCGAGGCTCATCTTGACCTTCAGGGGACGATTGATGGAAGTCAGTCACATTAGGTGGCGGTGGACGGGAACTTCCTCCGAATATCTTTACCGGAACCAATTACGTCTTCCCGTCTGCAGCATAGCGAGGCAATTCCATCCATCGCGCACTATGACGGTCACTATCGATTGAAGACTTGTGTAAAATGGGAAAACAGCAGACACTACGGAGTAAAAAAAGTTCTTTGGCAGCCAAAACGAGGCAGAGATTACGGAGGATGATGGCTCGGTGTAGACGGACAGATCCTCTATTCGTCGGCTACAGATGAATGCAAAATAAGTTAGCGAAATGGAATCCGTCAAGATGCGCGAGGGTATGGTGCAGGCGAAGGGTTTTGCCGAATCGATCATTTCTCCCCCCGCTTGCCGGAGATGCCTTCGGTGAATCTCGAAAACATGCCCTTGCCGGTAGGAGTACCGCCAGACGCTGGTGCCTCCTGCTCTGGTGCGGGACCCGGTGCCTCGGAATCGGCGGTGACAGGAGCAGGTGCGTGCGCGACCTCGCCGAGAGACTCCTCAACTTCCGGTTCCGCCTCCGCTTCGCCTTCTTCTTCGCCTGCACCTTCATAGGAGGGTTCCGGAGCGGAGGGAATGGCCTCACCGGTTGTTGGCTCCTCCTCCTCGCGAGCGGGAGCCTTCTGCTCTTTGCGGGACAGGTTGCCGGTTTCCTCGGATGCGTCGATCTCGGAGCCGAGCACAGGTTGCTCTTTCTTTTCGACCTGGAGGAGTCAGAGGGGGGGACATCACGGGTGAGACGACTCACAGCGTAGCCGTTGGGGCCGACCTCAATGGGGGCCGTGGCGCCGGCGGAGTACTCGGGAACCTCCTCGTGATCGGCCGCGGCGGGGATGTCGTGCTCCACACCCTCCTCCTCAGCTTCGACCGAGCTGCCGTCTTCCTCATCCTCGCCCTCCTCGTCTTCGCCATCTTCCTCCTCCCCAGATTGGTACCTAGAGGAGTCAGAAGGGCGTTTGAGCAGAAGAAGACCACCTACCCGACGCTCCGGACGGCCTGGGCAACAGGACCATCTCGCTCCATCTGCTCGCTCGCGACGAGATACCTGGCGACGAGCATGCGGAGATCGTTCCAAACCTCCATCATCTCCTCGTGACTTCGCGCCCGGAAGGTGAACGCAGTGTCGCTTCCGCCGAAGAACCCCTTGCCACCGCCCGGGGTCTTGCCATAAGCCGAAGTGCCGTCCTTGCGACCCTCGATGTGAAACTTGTGCGACTTTGCCGTTGTAGCCGAAGAGGGAGGGCCAAGGGTGCAAGCCGGAAGGAAGAGGGACCATACGGGGTGAGTCGCGGTAGTCGGGTCAGACGAGGCATACTCGTGAAGGTAGCCAGCCGGGGTGAGCACGTAGAAGCCCTCCTTGTACGACTTGGTGAACCTCTTCTTGCGCTCGAGCATGCCAGTGTGGACGGGGACTACGCTCGGGTCGGTCTTGCCTGGGTAATCGATCATGTCGGGGTTGCGCAGCGGAGTCTCTGGGTCGAGGAGGTGGTCCGAGCGGGCCGCGAACGAGATCCACTCGCGGTCCGGCATGAGCTGAGCCATGTTGACGCCGAGTTGGCGCCAGGTCTCCTGGACCGAGGTGGACATGCGGGCTTGCCACTCGTCGAAGGTTGACCATGCAGACTGAATTGAGCGGACGATACCCTCTTCGAAGTGAGCGGAGTTCTGCTGCATGATGACGATGGACTTCTGCAGCGAGTTCTCCTCTTGGACCTGCGCCGTGTATAAGCTTTATTTGGCGGAGTGATTTGACTACACTTGCCTGCTTCTGGAGCTGCTTCATAACGGCCATGTTCACCGCGAAGGGGTCCTCCTTGGCGGACACCGCCATGGGGGTGTGGTTAACATTGCCAATAGCCCGGGCAAGGTCGGAGATGACCCTGGTGGACATCTCACGCTCCCGAGCGACCGAAGCGGCGAGCTTGCCGGTGTCGTTCTGGACGTTCTTGAGGTGCGCCTTGATCTCGGTGCGCAGCTTCTGAAGGTGCTGGACGATGGATGACTCGATAGTCCTTGCGAGGGAAGAGTGGGAGTCGGCAATGAGGCGTGTCTTGTCACGGATGGTATAGAAGACGTCCTGGGCTGCGTAAGTGATGCACACCCGCCACCGCCGAAAGTGCTCACCTGCATACCGCCCTCGCCCAGGAATTGGTTTCCGGGTCGGAAGGGCACCTGGATCACCGCCCCGAGTTTCGTGAGCTCCTTGGAAGTATTTGCTTCGATGTCAGCGACGCCCTCGAAGTAAGCTGTGTCAAGAGCGTCAGCTGGTGGCTCAGGTCACGCCAGGCGCGTTACGCACAGATGAGCATCTTGACAATCTGCTTCCACGCGGTGAAGCGCTCAATAAGGATGTCAGAGGGCTTGAGCTCATGAGGGGCGGTGTTCTTTTTTATCTGCATCGAACTATCAGCGGACCCTTGCGGAGTGGAGCGCTATACACACCAAAGACTGGTTCCGCGAAATGGTGGACCCAGCCTTGGACTCGGTCCGAGAGAGTGTGTCGAAGCGCGACATGATGGATATTCGCGCTGTGGATGATAGGAGACAAGAATCTTGCGTCCAGTTGGTTTTACAGAGATCCGTGTGGGTGGAAGAGTGAAGCAAGTGAAAGGATGGCGGCAAGGGACAGGTGTGCAACGGGAAATGGGAACTGCCGGTTTGAGGCGGGAAATAAGGGTCACGGGAAGAACGAGGAAATGATGTCATTTGCGTCTGGCCGCAACGGGAGTATCGCATAGGGAAGAAAAAGCCTCCACAAGGGTCAGGCACCTCGCATGGCGAATCAGTTTTGGCCATGAATGTGGCAGTAGACGTTGTACCGATTAAAGTGGGATGGCAGGCGCCGATAATAATCTAGAAACTCAGGTCGACAGCTTCAAGCCATCATGGCAAATTGCCAAATGATCGTGCGATGACTCGTCCAAGTGGTCTCCCAACCGCTCGAGATGGACTCCTTGGACTAAACCTAGCCCAGCCTGTACCGGAGATGTCGTAAACCGGACCTTCCGAGCCTTAGCGCGAAAGGCGATGCCGACACGTCATACCGCTCACAAGTACAGTGTACGAACGAAAGACCCACTCTAATATGCGATGAGGATGCAATCACTTCATTTTGGAATATGAAATGCGTGTACGAGCTATGGCTACGTGTATGAAGTATGGCTACAAGTATCCCCGCCCTCGATATCTACCTCACCATCGGCACCTGACTTCCCGCCGGACTGGCCTCACTCATCCTGATCGGTTCCTCTCCCATGGTAGTCACACCCGCATTCCTCTGATACATCTCCCTCCTCATGATCTCCGCCCTATTCTCCGCCCTATCCTCCCATCGCTCAGGGTGCTCTCCAAACGCGCCTCGTAACGTAAAGCTATCTCCCTCGCCGTGCTTCTCCTGCCATATTGCTAGACGACGCATGTATCGCGCGGAAGACTTGCCGGCTGGCCAAAGGTCCGCGGCTAGGGTGAGGTAGTAGAAGGTAATGATGATCGAGACGGTCCATTCGAAAGCTGCAGCGGCGGAGGTCACCCGATTGCATTTTTGGGCCGTATGTCCCTTTGTAGGAGTCGAGTTGCCAGCGCACTACGCATATCAGATTGGGACACGGAAGGGTAAAGTGAACTTACAATCCCGTAGCACGCGGCGAATGCGATGGCGAGTATAAGTGCGACCACAACGACGACGAGCTTGATTATTGAATTATGGCGGAGGGATCTCCGGTCAGGGTGGTCCTTGTGCAGCGACCACTAGGATCGTTAGCTCGGGGTGTCTACGAGGTAGGCCAGACCCACCACTTCGGCGGTCTGGAAGATTGCGGAGATCGATACACAAAGCACAAAGACCACGGTCATCGACCAATGGATCGTCGAGTGATTGAACGCATCGAACTTGCTCAGATGTCATCTCGTGCGAAGTGTGTCGGTCGGGTAACTCACGACGGAAAGAAGGACGAGTCCAGCTGATCCCGCAATAGCGAATACGATCGCCAGCCAATCTGCCATCGCTCGTAAGACAACGTGTCCAGCTGAGTGACGTCTAGACTCACGAAATACCGCTTCCCTCCGCCTGAGATCCGCCGGCAATCGATCGATATGTCGCAACCATCGCTCGGCAAACAGCGACCACACGTAGAATCCAGCTGTAACGCAGCAGATGCATTCGAACAGCACCTAGTCAGATCAGCGACCAAAAGGACCGAGGTTGTCTTACGCCAGCTGCCGCACGCGGGGCTTGCAAGGTGTACGCACATGGTAACTCGCTCCGACATCCGAGACAAACACCACAGTCGCCTCGTCCGATCGATACCGGGGTTTACCGGAATGTACCCATAATCCTAAAAGCGCCAGGATACCGCCGAGCCATGTTAAACTGGCGATGATGGGAAGAAAGATGTACGGGCCGAAGACTGAGCTCGTCAGCGCATTGCCTCAGCAACCAGCGATCTTCAGGACATATGTTGCTTGTAGAACTGGTGGGCTGGACGTACATAGATGGGAGGTGAGCGTCCGAGTGTTTAAGTACACAGGGAGCCTCACCATTTTGAGGCTCAGTGGCCAGGGAGAGATAGCCGAATGTCAGCGACAAGCGGAATGCATCAAATTGGAAACTGCACACCGGGGGAAATGTATGCCACATGCTTTCCTGAAACGGCGAGGCGGATGCCGATCAATCGAGCGTCAATCCTTCCTGTGGGTAGAGGCAGATCGAGTTCCCATACAAGTTTTGAGAGACATGAGGATGCAAGAGGGAGTCAGTCGGTTTACAATGGTTGTTGCGACGCGTGAACAGGTAAGTTACCACTGTAGGACATACGCCGTTGATACAATGATGAGCTCGCAACCACCTGGTCAACAATTCCGAAATCAGCATTCGGCTTGATTCAACTCAGGAGACCTCTTGGCGACCTCTTGGGAGAGCGCTTAGACTTTTGCATAGGGGCCATTCCGGTCGGGGTTTAAGTGATACAGTACTTGTATAACGGAAGCCTCGCAAATACCGGACGGTGCTATCCACAGTCCAAATCTCCTGCAGGAAACTCAGCACTTCAGCCTACTCATCGTCCTCGTCCTCCACAGTTGCCTTCGAAGTCCTCGGCTTGCGTTTCGATGCTGGCTTTCATCTTTCGCTGCCTTTTGGATGCAGGCTTCGCTTTGGATGCAGGTTTCGCTTTTTTGCTCGAAGGCTTGACATGTCAGCATGGATATGTGACGCAGAGGGACACGACCTGCCTTCTCTTCCTTCACTTCCTGCTCCTCGTCCGCCGCTTCAGCTTTCGCTGCGCCTCGTTTGAAACCAGCTGCCTAGTGACGGGATGACCCTCATCAGCCTGCAAACATATACATTGCCCAGTGGAGAGGGAAACTCACCTTTTTGTTCTGGACCGGCTGTTCCTCATCATCCTCTTCCTCGTCCTTCACTTTCTTCGTAGCTGGTGTCTGGGACGACCACTCAGCTCATAATCCGACGTTCTGCGTCGTGATGAAGCAATTCGCTGGAAAGGGTGTCAGCTCACCTTCTTGCCCTTCTTCGGCTTCGGCGCTTCCTCCTCTTCGTCGTCCGGTGGCGGCGTCATCTCCTCCTCATCTTCCTCGACCTTTGGCTTCTTCTCCTTCTTGGCTCTCGGCTGATCCCGTAGGCGCATTCCCCTTCATTCCAAGGTAGGGGACTCTCACCTTCTTCGGCTTCGGCTCCTTCACCTCGCCATCCGCATCCGCATCCGCCTTCGTTCTCTTCGGAGTAGCCTTCTTCTCCAGAGGATTCGACTCGCCGGCAGTCTCCCCGCCTTCTTCGCCCTCCTCGTTCGGAGGCATTCGAGCGGATTCGGGAACGTCCTCGTCGGCGACTACAGCCTCAGCGAGGGTGTGAGATTGGCGACGCACCATGGCCGTTCTTCCAAGCTTCGGAGACCTGGACTTGATTCAGCAAAACTTACACAAGGAGTTGGGACACTTCGACACACCTTCTCCTGGTGCGCGGCACTATCCGCAGTCTTCCGTCAGCTCAACTCTCGGACAGCTGACTTGAGACCAATGCATACGGGATCTCGTCATCTACCCTTGGATTAGCTCCGCTCCTCTCGTAGGAAAGAAGCCTACTCACAGCCATCAAGCTCAGTTGCGTCTCCGAAATCCTTCTTCAAATTCGAGATGACCTGAGGGGTCGTACCTGCAACGCTCGGCTGTCACCTCGATGTACCATAGTGAGGGGAAATTATTTACATCCCCAATGACGCCACCTGAATGAGCCGTGCTCCAAGATCGTCACCCACGTCCCGAGACGAAGTTCGCCTTTGGCGATCTTGGTACCTTTACATGGTTTCTGGCCTGAGTTGAGTGAAACGATCAGCAAGCTTCGAGATGATTCTTCCGACGAAGAGATCTCCGACCCGAGCTCCAATGACGTTGACAGTGCCTGCAATTGGTCCTGTACCTCGTCTCCCAGAAAACTCCTCGGCCATACACAAGCTTGATCTGCGTCCCTATCCGTCCAGCTAGTGGACAGCTCACCATTGCAACCTGCTTGTCCTCTGCTAGCTATCTCCAAGCGATAAGCAGGCATCTTTGACGTGAGAATGCTCTTTGTACTACGGCCGTGAACAGAACATATAGGGTGAGATCAAGGAGAGGGATTTATTGTGGTTGACGAGACAGATGTCGTCGTACCCAGTGTGGCAGCTGAAACTTGTCCCCTAGGAATCCAGCGGATGGATAATACCACGTGAAAGCGTTTCGTCCAGGCGTAGCGGGAAGTTTGCCTTCGAAGTGCTTCCTTTCTTCGCTGATGTCGTTCTTTTCATAAATTCCGCTACTCGACAATAAAGCCCAGCATCGCATATCGATTGACAATCTCAGCATTGTGAACTCCCGACTGGCCGACCGCTTGATCCAGTAATCCGCTTCTGTGTGTACCGAGGTTGACTTGGCGATCCCATGACCCCTCCCCCGAAATCCCCTGATGATATTGCCGAGAACAAAACCAACCCACCCTCTTCCCCCACCTCGACAATCCGCAATGTCCCCGTATCACTCATGCAACCGGTCACGGAAGCTTCTACGGAGTCGGAAGCGTCGACTCCGTTAGCGGGTCCAGGAGATGTAAGCGGGATGAGGGGAACAACGGCGCAACAGCAGAAGCTTGGTATGGGACGACCAGGTGGCGGCTCCAATGTGGTAGGTGTCAATCATCCATCATATTGAATGGGGTGGCTGGGCCTTCTTGGTCGGGATGGTCCATTGTTAAACACGCTTGGACCCTGCTTGGCGATTCGAACACTTCATCATCAACTCCTTTCGTAGATCGATCACCAGTCGCTGACAGTCCCGTTCTCAGCTCCGCCCTGCCGCGATCCAGCATCAGACATCCCCCGTGCACCCCTCCTCCCCACTAAATGCACGCGCATCGAGATCGCCAGGCCGCGCGGCTTCCATTCGATCCTACGGGACCACCGACGACGAAGATATCCGGCCTCGTACGGCTGCAGTGGGCATGAGTGCAGGTGAACAGACCCCTCGAGGGGGCGGGAGTCAAAGAGGTGTTCCTCAGACCGCGTTTCCGTTCGGCTCGCCTGGCGGACAACATGCGCAAATGGCCAGTGGAGGAAGCTCGGCACATCGACCCCCAAGGGCGGCGAGGTATAACACGGCTACAGCATTTCCCGTCTCGCATCCAGTAAACCCAGTCAACGCTTCGCACACCATCCAGTCCGCAGGCGTCTCTGGTTCGATATCGAGATCAGCTTCTCGCGCTCGAGCTCCATTGCATAGCATTCCCGCTGCAGCTCTCGCTGGACCTGCCGGTCCGGCCATGGCTAGGGCTCTTGGTATTGAGGATGATGATGAGGCGGAGATCGAGGATCGAGGACAAGCGCTGATCAGAAGGCGACAGAAGGAGCGGAAACAGCTGCGCCGAGCAAAGGAGAAGGGGCGAGAGAAACGGTTAGGAAATGGCGAAGACGCAACACCTGATACCAGCGCTCCGCCTTCGGGTCTGCCCGACGATACCTTCGGAACACAGCAGGCAAGAGGCGCTATGGGTCGATCTGTATCTCGAGCACGCACGCCCAGCGCGAATCGGCAACAACCGAGCGATGGGTACTTCCACCCATATGCCAGGAGCGAGGCAGGCTACGAAACACCTCGGGAGGAAGGATTGAGCCCGATGGACGAGCTTCGTCCCGCTTCGGTCTACTCGAGTACAGCCGATGAGGAGGAGGTCGCCCCGCAGGATCGGGCAAGTCTGCTCGACGATGTGGTTGCGGAGGTCATCGTGGAGCAAACGGCAGCCGGATCCGGAGAGAGCGATGAGGAGGAGGAGGACGCCGAAGAGAGTGGTGAAGGGGACGAGGCAGTGACGCTGAAAGATCGGCAGGATGTGAGTGAAGACGTTCTGCGGTGGCTGACCTCAGGCAATAAACATCGAACACCCCTTCGGTTTGCCCATCTGGAAACCAGCGCTGTACCGCAAATCGCGGTCGATCACTCGAAATGCCGAGTCTGCACTACATTCCATCCCGTCCGCGGCGGCCGAGTGGCATCTCCTTCCGGGCAATATCCTGTGGCTGTTCCTCTTCGGCTGGTGGCTCGCGATCGCGTGCTTCTTTGTAGCGATGCTCGTGTCTGGTGCAGAAGGTCTTGGTGGTGGCAGAGGAGGCTATGGGAAGACGCTGCGCGGCCTGGCGTGGTACATCGGCTGGCCCTACGGGAAGTATGTCGAGGGTGAAGGTGGACCGGATGAGGACGAGGATGGCAAAGATGAGGATGACAAGGACTCCGAAGAAGAAGAACATGGCGACGCACAGTCCGGCTCCGGATCGCCTGTTAAGCATCGCCCGGAGAGGCTGCGTGATCCTTCCGACAGTGCAAGCTCGGGCACCACCGTTCGAGACGCGCGACGTAACCACTCTTTGGCATCATCCTTCGAGGGTCTTCCTGACGAACCGAGGCCCGGAGACCCTCAGGCGTTCGAGTCGGCCGCCACCATCCGGCCAAGCGACGCGGACGCGCGACGCGAGCCGACTGTATCTTTCGCGCCGATCGTAAAGGGCAAGGCGAAGAATGTGCTTCGCGGACTCAATGGGAATGACTTCGACGAGCACACACCCCTCCTTCCTGGTAAGAAGAGCGCATTCCGCCGACCAACGAAGAAACGCGCAAACATCTTCGGTCGGATCCTGTACTGGCCGAGCTTCGTCATCGTTGTCGTACCCCTTATGCTCTTTGTTTGCGTCATCTGCTGGGGCCTAGTCATTACCATTCCCATGGCCAAGCTCACCTGGGAGTTGGTCAAGCTCCTCTACCTGCGGCCCCTCCAGATCAATTTCCTGTCTGCGCCGAAGGTCCCTGTACCTACGCCTCACGTCTCTCCTGGAAGTGGAGACGAATCTGGCGATACGACATTGGCCAACGGCTCGCCTGGCGGCTTCACCATGAAAAGCGCTCGTCTCACGGCGGGTCAGGTTGCGCCGACTCCGGGGTACGAGTCAACGGTCCTCCTCTGCACAAACCGAGCCATAGGACTGCGATACTACAAGTATACGATCGGCGGTGTCAACATAATATTCATCAATCTTGTTCCGCTCGTCTTCTTCACCATCATCGATGGATTCTTCATCCTTCCCGCCGTGGAGAAAGGAGAAGCGGCCGGCCGACACTACACACCACTCATTACCTTCCTCACCTCTCAAGCCCTCATCTTCGTCCTCGCCTTGGCCAGTGTCATCCCGTTGTCGTACTTCATCGGAATGGCTGTCGCCTCGATCTCCGCTCAATCGAGCATTGGCATGGGTGCCGTCATCAACGCAACATTCGGATCCGTCATCGAGGTCATCCTGTATGGCATCGCGCTCACTCAAGGCAAAGGGCGCCTAGTGGAGGGATCAATAGTGGGCTCGATACTAGCGGGTGTGCTTCTCATGCCTGGGGCAAGTATGTGTTCTGGCGCGTTGAAGAGGAAGGAGCAGAAGTTCAACGCCAAGAGCGCTGGGGTAACGAGCACGATGCTTATCATGGCGATCATCGGGACTCTGACACCGACCATGTTCTATCAGACGTACGGTTCAGTAAGCGACTTCCCTTCTGTGACGTAGCGGAAAGCTGATTTGGGACAGTTTGAGCTGCACTGTCAAGGGTGCCCTGATCCGGGAAAAGGTCCGAGCTCGCCGGACGAGGCGTGGATGTGCGATCATTGCTATTACGAGCACCCTGACCCGGCATCCGACTCGTTCTACCAGGAAAAGGTCAAAACTCTGATGTATGGGTGTGCGGTCATCCTGCTCCTGGTAAGTTGCGCAGTGAGATGATTGTTTGTGAGGCTGATATGAGTTAGTCATACCTCATCGGTCTGTGGTTCTCCCTGCGCACGCACGCCTCGCAGATCTGGCAAAACCCGCAACAGTTGATGAAAGCCGAGGAAGCGCAGAAGGCTTCGGCCTTATTGCAGCGCATGACACCGAATAGCGCGATGGCCCATGGCGTCATGTCCCATATACTCCCGGTCCACAAGCAAGGTGGAACCGGTGCGAACAGTCCGGTCGTGGCAATCAGCCATCCGGCCACCTTGCGCATATCTCGAGCGGATCACGAGGATGTTCACCGCAATCCAAGCAATCAGTACAGCCTTCCAGCAGGATATACCCCCTTCCTGGAGTCGATGGATCGGGACATGAAGACAAATCATCTTACCCCAATGCGACTGCCCTCCACCCTTACAACCGAGGATTTCACGAGGGCTGTAGCTGTGGCCACTGTCAGCGCTCTCAGACATCAGGGCAGTATAATCGGCTCGCATGGTGGATCCGGACACAAGCCTCGGCCCGTCTCTGGGACTGAAGCGAATCATCAGGGCGGGCACGAGCAGGGAAATCACGAGCAGGGCGGTCAGGATGAGGAACAGGACGGAGGGGGTCACGAGGCACCAAGCTGGACGAGGGGATTCAGCGCGTGTGTTCTCTTGGGGTGTACACTGCTGTACGCCATGATTGCCGGTAAGCGCATTTTTCACTTGTCGTCGGGTTATGGCTCATCATCTGGGCCACAGAGATCCTAGTGGATGTGGTTGACGTCGTTCTAGCCGGTAGTGGCATAGACGAAAAATTCCTGGGCTTAAGCATGTTCGCCTTGGTTCCGAACACGACGGAGTTCATGAATGCCATGTCGTTCGCCATGAATGGGAACATCGCCCTCAGGTGTGTGCCTCTAATATTTGATTCCGTTCAATCGTTTATACGGATTTCACTCTCTAGTATGGAGATCGGCTCGGCATACGCACTCCAAGTGTGTCTTCTGCAGATCCCGGCCATGGTCGCCTTCTCGGCGTTCTATGATCCGGGTAAGATGGGAGACGTGGTGGATACTTTCACGTGAGTCTGCCTTCCAACCCAACCGCAATCGAGCTGATGAATTGCTCCGGCACAGTCTCATCTTCCCTCGTTGGGACGTCATCGCGATCATCCTCTCCATCTTCCTCCTCACATACACCTACATCGAGGCGCGGAGCAACTATCACCGCGGGTCTATCCTTGTCCTCGCGTGAGCATTACCAGTCTGTGTGTCATACTATGCTGACGCCTAGATCCAGATACGTCGTGCTCATGATGGGCTTCTACTTCGCCCCGCCCCGGAGTCAGGGCGATCCGGACACCAGCTTCCAGCGAGAGAAGGTGTTCGGCGAGGGTATCGAGACGGCCGGAGCGGGGTTTTGGGCTGGAGCGAGTAAGCTCTACGCGTGAGAATCGTGGTCTCTATGTTTGTGTTCCAGTTCTAAGTTGTTGTCAGCAAATGCGATTCATGATCTTGACGACAACAAACCGATCCAGAGGATGGTTGAATCCAGCAAATCCAGGGGAAGGTACGGATCAATAGCGGCGTAGATGAATCCCGATTTATTATGGGACCGTCTGGAACCTTGGCGCCTTTACTGATTCCAGCTTTCATTTCCCCCCCTGAACCCCGATAGTCCCTTGTGCATAACCATATATACATCTAAAGTACGGGATCTCAATTCGATTTCGCACCCGTGCTTAGTGCTAGGCTTGGCAAAGTCTCGGCGTCTCTATTTGCGGAATCGACTCTTACCGCTTCACCGGCTGGCCCGGTCGTATAACACCGCGGGCGCAACCTCGGATCGTGGTTACTGCATACTGGTGGATTCGCTGCGTCATTGTTGGTATCACCGCTGTAGCTTGTAAGCGAGTCAAAATATCCAATACCTCAAACTTGGCGGAGGTAGATTGAGGCCAGCGAGAGGTATCTATCACACCGCCAAGTAACCCGAGTGAATAGGATAGCTGGCCGTCCTACGACCCGACAATAACCGCGGATCGTCATCGTATATCATCTCATCTCACCATACCGCTCATACTCGACTTGGACACACCCCTACCCCATGTCTTACGGCGCGATAAGCGCGTCCTCATCCACGAGCTCATCCCTCCTCATTCCAACCAACCCCGCCTTCACCTCCTCCGAATCCAGTCACAAAGGAGGTATTCTCGTCAATGTCAGTCGCGTATCCGATGACCCACCTCGGACATCCACGTCTTCAAACGAAGATGGTGGTCATCGACCCATGCTCGACCCCGACTCCCCAATCACACCTGTCACTCCACTCTCACCCACCTCGGCCATTCCCGATCCCCCGTCGTCCATCCTCTCACCACCCCTCTCGATGCACTCTTCCTCAGCCTACACTGCGTCCACTGCGACCCCCCGGATCAGGTTCGCGCCCCTCCCCGACCCACGCCGACCGAGGTCGATGTCCACGGGCAGAAACGTGGTCTGGAAGGCGACTATGGAGCCCAATGGGGAGCTTACGAGGACGATCGCGATAAAGGCGAATGAACCGACCGAGTATGAGGATGATGATGTGGCGCTGGAGGATGAGGACGAGGGAGGCGAGGGGGATGGGAAGAGGGGGAAGAATTGGGGGAAGACGATGAGTGGGAGTTGGAAAGGGACGAAGAAGTTGTTGGGGTACTCGGCGAGTCGGGAGAAGGAGGATGCGGGATATAGTGAGGGTGCACCGTTGAAGAAGAGTGTCAGCACGGGCGGGTTTATCGGAGCGTGGGTGGTCCTATCTCTAGAACAAGCCTCGCTGACGAGATCTGACGATATGTAGTTCTCCATTCAGATGGACATCGGAACAAGAGCGGAAAAGAACGATGCAAGGTCTTCCCATTCCCTCCCCCGTCACGCAACTGGACTCGAATCACCGAAGAGACTCCTCACTCGGATCCGTCTCCCCAACCCGGCTCTCCTCCTCGCCAGGCCCAGCACCCGTGAAACTCCTGAACGGCCGGGTCTACGGGTCCCGCCGCGCATCCGAAGCTGCCGAGCGCGAGCGGGTGCGACGAGAGGAGAACGAACCCGCCTTTGTAGAATGGGGACATGGGAAATCCGGAGGCGGGATTGGGAGTAACGCGCCGAAGACGGCGGGGAAGGGGTTCTTGGATGATGAAGATGACGGATCGGGAATGGAATGGGTTCGACGGCGGAGGGAGGAACGGGAACGACGGCGACTGGAACAGGAGACGGGACAGGTGAACGCACCATTGAGGAGTTTGAGCGAGGGAGATCGACCGATCGAGCCGAGTGAGGCTCCCCCGACACCGGCGATTCAGGTCTCGGAATACGCCTCACCCAGTTTGACTCACGCGATCGAAGTGCCTACTAGGGTAGGTGAGGTGCAAGTGCGCGGACAGGACGTGTTCGTGGAGGGTTCCGATCGGGAGGAAGAAGGGGAGGGGGATGGGGAGGTGGAGGAGGCAAGCTCGGATGAAGACGAGGAAGACGAGGAAGAGGCTGCGAGGTGGGTCTACCCTTCACACGGCGGCTTTCAGGTTGGCAGGGCCGGAGTCATTGATGGTGGACGATATATGTTTGCGCAGGGCTGATAGGGGGTTGTTCACAGAACGACCAGCTCCGCAGCTGCGGTCGAAAAACTCAGTCGACATAAAGACTAGGCGAATCTCGACTCCTCTGTTCAGCGCCTCCACTGTCCAGCGTTCCACAGCTTTGCAAGGTCGATCCACCTGACTCCCTAAAAGACGACAAAGGATATATATCCTCGACATTTCTTCGACCATCACCGCTTGCTCAAAGTCCGTCATCGCCAGCCTCTGCGTCAAGCCTGCCGCTTCATCTCCACCCGTGTTATATCGCATCGCGTACTTAGTCGGACTTCCGAAATCTGAGAAAAGCGAGAGTCACTCGTGTTGTAGTCATATCTAGCTTGATATCGTTGACCATTTTGGGAAGGAAGTGATCTGTTGTAAGGCCTCAAAGGATGTTGGTATGCAAACGGTACCGGTCTCAGAACTCCTACCTCCACTTTGTCTGCTGGCGGCTTTCACCGGATAGACCGAAAAGGGACCACCCGTTTCCTGAGCTCTCAATCCCTTCGATCCTTCCTTTTTCATCATTCCCAGACCTTCCCTCGAGTCTGGTCGACAGCTGGCTCATCGACGGCTTCCGCGGGACTGGGAACGGAATCGAGGTCCTTCAAAACTCTCTCAACACTCACCAAGTGGAATCCCATTTTCCGGTGACTCATGAATCTCTATTGAAAAAAGGGTTATTAGTCTGGACCTTGCGGAGTAAGGCCGGCTCCCTCGCCAGTCATGTCATCCCAATCCCCCTTCTCCACCACCACATTCCCCCTCGGCACCTGCACCTGGCCGCTCCACCCCATCTCCCAGATCCGGGATCTCGACCTCACTCAGTGTTTCGAACATGCGATCCTCCTCCCCGTCCCGCTCGTGCTCGCGATCATTGGCGGTTCTGCTCAGATCTTCAGTAAGTCCCGACGGCTGAAGCGGGGGAAAGAGAATGGTGGGTCAGCATGGTTCACGCGAGGGGAGCGGGGCGAGCGGATAGGCAGGATAAAGCTTGTACTTATCTTCGTTTGACTTTCGGGGACGAGCTGATGAGATCGATAGGGATTGTTGGGTTTCTCATCCCTCCTCGCCGCCGGCGCTTTGGGTCTTTCGATAGCTTCCTTTCGAGAATCACCACTTTCCTCCCTCCACTACCTCCTCTACCTCCTTACCCAGATCGTCCTCCTCCATCTCACGTACCTCAACCATCACACCGCCCGCGCCTCCTCCACCCTTGTCCTCCTCTTCTGGCCAGCGTACCTCTTCATCTCCGCCATCCGATTCCGCACCATGGTCCTCATAGGTGACTTCTCAGCCACCATCGTCCCACTCGTCATCGCTCGCGAGTCATTATGGATCGTGAGCATCGTTGTCGGGATGATGGACTTCCTGTTGGAACTGTTCAGCCCTGAGAAGAGGTGGAAGCGGTTCACGTGGAGGAGTGAGGGGAAGATTAAGTTGGATGACGAGGAGGATGAGGAGGTTGATGGTGTCGATGGGTTGAATGGAGGCGGGTCGGTGCCCGGGAAGAATGAGTATGGAGAGCCGGAGAGTCCTGTTCTGACCGCGAACATCTATGAGCGGTAAGACGGCTCATTTGAAGCAATCGTACAGCGCTGACAAGATATGTAGATTGAGTTTCTCCTGGCTGACTCGTAGGTTTCTACATCTACGTATGATGAGTATCGTCTGACCTAGCGGTGAACTATAGCGATGCTTTCACTTGGCACCAGAAAGGTAAAATCCTGTACTGGTAACTCCCGGAGACGCTGACCTTTCGATCCCGCAGTTCTTGGGCGAAGAGGACATGTGGTCTCTCCCGCCCTCCGACTCTGCGGAGTCCCTATCGAACCGGCTTCACTCAGCATGGCAACGACAGCTCTCCCTCGTTTCATCGAAGAAGAAGAATAAGCCCTCGCTCAAACTTGCAATCGCTCAAGCCTATGGCTGGCCGTATCTCATCGCCGGTATCCTCAAGGCCACCTACGACTGCATCAGCTTCCTCCAGCCTCAATTGCTCCGCCTACTTCTCAGCTACGTCTCGAGCTATGGAACGGACCGACCAATGCCGCCTATCGCTGGATTCGCCATTGCTATCTTGATGTTCGTGACCGCCAATGTTGGGACAGCAATGCTTCACCAATACTTCGACCGGTGCTTCACCACTAGTATGTCTTGCACGACTTACCGATCGCAATGCTGACACTCTGTAGCGATGAGAGTCAAAGGCGGTCTCGTCACCCTTATCTACCGCAAATCGCTTGTTCTCAGCAATGGCGAGAAGTCCGGGCGCACCACCGGTGATATCGTGAATTTGCAGAGTGTAGACGCGGTCAGGATCGCAGATCTGGCACAGTACGGTCACATCGCGTGGTCCGGCCCCTTCCAGGTAAGCAAGCAGTCCCGCACTCAGTAGCTTGTCTGATGCGCGAGCAGATTGTGCTCGCCTTCGTTTCGCTATATAACCTGGTCGGATGGCAGGCATTCATGGGTGTAGCCGTGATGGTCATCAGTGTAAGTCATTTTCAGTTGACTGGAGCGCATCTAATCTCGCCCAGCTACCAATAAACACCGCGATCGCGAAATACAACAAGATCCTCCAAGGGCGAATGATGAAGATCAAGGACACCCGGACCAGGGTGATGAACGAGATACTCAATAACATCAAATCCATCAAGCTATACGGCTGGGAGAAGGCTTTCGCGGATAAAGTCTTCGATGCGCGAAACAACAACGAGCTGCGCATGCTTCGACGCATCGGTCTGGTTCAATCTGCGAGCAATTTCTTCTGGACGTCCATTCCGTTCTTCGTAGCCTTCGCTACTTTTGCGACTTTTGTCCGCACAAGCAAGCAGCCCCTGACGAGCGACATCATTTTCCCGGCCATCTCGCTATTCCAGCTCCTCAGCTTTCCGATGGCAGTATTTTCCAATATCATCAACAATATTATCGAAGCCATCGTGTCGATTGGACGTCTCGAAAATTTCTTAGCGGGCGGCGAGCTCGACCCGAACGCTCGAACGATCGTGCGACCTGACACCAACCCGGATGGCGAGCCTCATCGAGGCGATGCCGTTGTCGAAATCAAGGGCGGCGAGTTCAGGTGGATCGAGGGCTCGACTGAGCCAATTCTGCAGGACATCGATCTTACAGTCAACAAAGGCGAGTTGCTCGCAATGATTGGTCGAGTCGGTGACGGCAAGTCATCCCTGCTCGGCGCGATGCTGGGGGAGATGACCCGGTCTGATGGGTCGGTCACACTTCGCGGAGATGTCGCGTACTTCAGCCAAAGCTCCTGGATCCTTTCGGCAACGGTCAAGGATAACATCATTTTCGGTCACCGCTTCGACCCCGTCTTCTACGACCAGGTTCTTGATGCATGTGCTCTCCGCTCTGACCTTGCTGTCCTCCCGCAAGGCCACATGACGGAAGTCGGCGAGAAGGGCGTTTCGCTTTCCGGCGGTCAGAAAGCTCGCATCTGCCTTGCTCGAGCGTGCTACGCCCGCGCCGACATCTATCTGCTGGACGACCCGCTCAGCGCTGTCGATGCGCATGTCGGGCGGCACATCTTCGATCAGGTCATCGGTCCAACCGGTCTCTTGAAGAACAAGGCTCGGATCCTTTGCACCAATGCTGTCAATTTCCTTCCCCACACCGATCAGATCATCATGCTCCGTCGTGGTATTATCCTTGAGCGCGGGACCTATTCCGACGCGATCGACAATTCGTCGTCAGAGCTGTACAAGCTCATTACAGGTCTCGGCAAGCAGTCGACCAAGGGAAGCGATGATTCCGACGGATCCGCTACGCCCACTGCCATCGACTCGGGAACGTCGGAAGAAGAGAAGGACGACGACGACGATGAGGAGCATGACACGGTGGACGATGTGGAATCCATCGAAAAACGCCGCATGCTACGGCGAACGAGCACAGGCATGCGCCGTGCATCTTCCGTGTCCATTGGCCAAGCGAAGAAGGATGCGCTCCGTGATCTTCGCGAAAGCTCGAAACCCAAGGAACACCAAGAACGAGGTGTGGTCAAGCGCGAAGTATACAGGTCATACATCGCCGCCGCCTCGACGATCGGCGTGGTCATCTTCTTCCTCACCATGATCATGGGTCAAGGCTGCTCGATTGCGGCGAACTACGTCCTTCGCTTCTGGGCGCGCAAGAATACGGCTGAAGGCGAATCTTCGATGATAGGGACATACCTGGCTGCCTACGGGGTCATCGGCGTATCATCGTCCATCTTCAGTGTCGCCAGTATGATGACCCTCAAGCTGTACTGTGCTCTGCGAAGTTCTCGAAGGCTTCATGACGAGTCCTTCGCCGCGCTCATGCGAAGCCCGTTGAGCTTCTTCGAGCTCACCCCGACTGGACGAATCTTGAACCTGTTTACGAGGGATATCTACGTGATCGACGAGGTGCTGGTGATGGCAATGGGATCGTTCTTCCGCACCGTGAGTCATATCGACTGAAACAGCGCTGACGGGCAGACCGTCCAAGTCCTAGGAGTCATTGTCGTCATCGCAATCGGAGCGCCGTTCGTCTTGATCGTTTTCATCCCGCTCGGCTTCATCTATCGGATCGTCATGAGGTGTGACAAATCAGGCATTCTAAGGGCGAACTGACATGCGCAGATACTACCTTTCCACTTCTCGCGAGTTGAAGCGACTCGATGCGGTCTCTCGATCTCCGATCTTCTCCTTCTTTGGAGAAACCCTTGCGGGTCTAGCCGTCATCAGAGTCAGCTGATTTGCTGTCGTGGAATTCTGCTGATCTTCCGCAGGGCTTCAACCAAACCTCGCGGTTCATCGCTAACAACGAAGCTCGCATTGATCGAAATCAAGCTTGTTACATGCCGGCCATGACGATCAATCGATGGCTCGCGGTCCGCTTGGAATTCCTCGGCAGTCTCCTCATGTTCTCTACCGCCGTGGTATCTGTTGCGGCGCTCCTCATCTGGAATAATGTGGATGCCGGCTTGGTGGGATTGATGATGACTTACACCATTTCGGTGACTGGAACGCTTGTAAGCCGATTGAGATCCCTGAGCAAGCCGCATCGCTGATCACCCTCAGAACTGGCTCGTGCGAAGTGCATCCGAGGTTGAGCAGAATATCGTCTCGGTCGAGCGAGTTATCGGGTACGCTGCTCTAAAACCCGAAGCCGCGGAAGACGTCCCGGATAAGAAGCCGCCGAGCGAATGGCCTCAAAAGGGAGCCATCGAGTTTGAGTGAGCTATAGTCTCGGCCTCGAAAGTGCACTGCTGATTTTCACAGCCACTTTGCGATGCGATATCGTCCGGAGCTCGAGTTGTGTCTCAAAGACGTAAGCTTCAAGATCAACGGTGGCGAGCGCGTTGGCGTCTGCGGTCGGACTGGCGCCGGGAAATCTTCCCTTACCCTCGCACTCTTCCGGATCCTCGAGGCTTCGGCCGGGAAGATCTTCATCGACGGCGTCGATGTGGCGACGATTGGGTTGCATGACTTGAGGAGTATTGTCTCGATCATTCCGCAAGACCCGCAGCTTTTCGAGGGATCTCTAAGGTCAGTCCAATGGAACAAAGTTGATGCAACGCTGACGGCAAGTAGGAGTAACATCGACCCAACCAACGTCGCGTCCGACGCAGACATCTGGCAGGCGTTGGGCCAGGCGTACCTCAAGGACCATGTGATGACCAACATGGGCGGGTCGCTTGATGCGGAGGTGTCGGAGGGCGGTGGCAGTGAGTTACTCGAGAGCCTGTGGGTATGACCGCTGACAGCACACAGATCTCAGCTCAGGACAGCGACAGCTCGTCTGTTTCGCTCGGGCGCTCCTCCGGAAGACGAAGATCTTGGTCTTGGATGAGGTGTGTCGTTCGCTATGCTTATGGTGATGATCGCTCATATGAATGCAGGCGACGAGCTCGATCGATCTCGAGACGGACGAGGCTGTTCAGCAGATCTTACGGGGAACTGACTTTGAAGGTGTTACCACAATCACGGTACTTCGCCCTGCATCCGATTCAAAATTCTCACTGACAAGGATGAAACCCTTACAGATCGCCCACCGGATCAATACTATCATGGACAGCGACCGGGTGCTGGTCATGTCGGACGGCAAGGTGGCGGAGTATGATTCGCCGGAAAAGCTACTCGAGAACCCGGTAAGTAGCCCCCGCCTCGATGCAGCCCCGGATCGCTGACGGTGTATATCAGGACTCGGTATTCAGGAGCTTGGTGCAGGAGGCCGGGCTGGGGACGAATGGCGATTAGAGCATCACGTAAGAGACCGAGGAGTGCCGCATGCAATGTTGTTTCCAGCTCTCATTTGTTTCGCTCGATGACAAGGAAGCACTGGCCCGATGGCCGATATTAAGTGTAGATGCATGTACTCGATATCAGATCACCGTCTCCGCTTCGTCGCTGTCATCGTCCTCATCATCCGTCTGCCCACGGTATCAGCATCGCATCTCTCACATGAGGGTCAAAGACCCACCTGGCCTCCCTCGTCCGTTCCAACTCCCTCCTCTCCATGTCCTCCGTACTCAATTCCACCAAAACCGGCCCAAACTCCTCCCTCTCCCACCAATCCCTCCAAACACCTACCAAACCCCTCGCCCCACCCCGAGAATTCACCCTGGGTCCACCACCCACCCTCTCCCACTTGGCCTGCTCGTCAGGGTGACTTGCGGAGAAGAGCTCGAGGTCCAGTGCGTCCCGCTTGTGTTTGAGGAGCTCGTCGTGGATCGCGTGCGCTATTAGGGGGATCGCTTCGCCTGTCAGGCCGAGGTCGGTGCAGTATGCGGAGGCGAAGAGGGTGGGTGGGAGTGGGGATGAGAGATCCCATTCGATGCGGTCGCGTAGGATGTGGGCGTAGATCTGGACGTCAAGCTGCAGCACGCCACATAACTTTCAGCTCCAATCTCAGAAGGGTGTGTGGTGGAGTCACGTTCACGATGATCCGACAATCCGCCTCATCCCAAACCTTCTCCCCATCCTCATCAGCAGCCATCGCCTCAACCTCATCATCTCCAAACACCACGTCGTCCTCCGTGACCGCTGCGTTGGTGATATCTATCTCCACGGCGTTCTGCGCCTCGTCGAGCTGACCTTGGATCAGGTCCGACATGGTGGTCGCGTAGGGCTGAAGGGGGATCCCAAGGTCTTCGCAGAAGATCGCCGAGAATTGGTATGGCGTGAGGAAGCGCTCTGTACCACCCAACTCATCAGTGAGAGAGATGCAGAATTATGATGGGTGGACACACCGTTCATGTTCCAAAGGAAACGGTCTTTGACCTTGATTCCAGCTAGGTCCGGATGGTTTGAGGGGACGTCGAAATCCACGCTTATAGGCACGAGCGCTTCTACCCTCTCCGCTTCTCGATCCAACAACTCCTCAGAACTACCATACCATCAGCCCACCTCAATGTCAATTCCAGGAGAAGATGAGCGCGCAAGGAAAGAGTGAAACCCACACATATTGATGCTTCGTCGCCCTGACCGCCTGACCCCGTACCCTCTCCCCCGGTACCCGATCCCCCAACCAAGTCCAACCCCGATCCAACTCCTCCCTCTTCTTCCTCAGCTTCCCCATCCTCATCGCAGCCTGTTGTTCCGCCGCGCCAATCCCCCATCCAGCCCTCCTCTTCCTCCCACCACCACCACCACCATCATCCCTATCTTCCGGATCACTCGCAGCCTCTCCCACCTCGTCATCCTCATCTCCCTCCTCGTCATCATCTGATCCTTGGTCCACGTAATTCACCGCCCCGCCTCGACCGGTTCGTCGGCCGAAGAGCGTGGTTCGACCTCGAGCGGGGGAATGATAGCGCGGTGTGGAAGCTCCGGAAGCTGGACGGGCGGTGAGGAGCTCTCGATCGAGCTCGGCGAGGAAGTATTGGCGCTCTTTGGGTCCACCGGTGATATTCTCCGGTTGGACCAAGCCGGTCACGCCCGTTCGTACCCTGGAGGGGTAAGTGGTGCGGAGAGCTTGCGAGGTAAGGGGGGTGGAGTATGTCGGATCGGTAGTGGGTTGTCCAGGAGGGGGGAGGAAGAACGGCAAAGGACCAGGGGAGTACGTGTGGGGGTGGTGATACACCTGAGGTGGAGTTGAGCGGTAGGCAGGCTGGGGTTGGAGGTTACGGCTTGGTGTGGATTGAGAGTTGGTCGGTTGAAAGGTCGAGGGGTAGCAAGTGCTTGCACCTGCTGTTGTGCTTCGTTTTCGTATGGGAGGATAGCTCATCTCGCACTTGGTCAACCAAAAGGCCCACGGCAGCAAACTTTTAGAAAGACGTTTCCAGTCGGGTTTCATCTATTCGTCGTTTTGAAACGACCTTCTTTGTGGACATGGGGGGAGTGATTAAGGAGGATGTTTTGGCACATCCTGATCTCCGTTCTTTCCTTTCCCTGTTGAACTTAAACCCAACAGTTCGGGACACATGGCTTCGTCCAGTAAAGTTGACGCTCTACTTTCCAAGAATTCCAATGACCTCAACAAGGAGCTCGAGGTGAGTCTTTCTCGCTAGGTTAGGAAAAGCGGGCGGGTGCTGATCAGTATTCCAGGTCGAGCGGATAATGAAAGCTTTCAGATTGAAGTAAGCTTCGATCCCCCCCCCCCCCCCAAAGTAGGAGTGTGAGCTGATCTGTGACTCCAATAGCCCCTATGACATCCTCGATCTTCCCGTGACGGCGGCCGAAGCGGACGTGAAAAAGCAGTACCGTAAGAAGTCGCTGATGATTCATCCCGACAAATTCAAGCATGACGATGGGCCCGAGGTGGGTCTCTCCTCCTCCCTCTATTCCAGCGCTGACCGTGCGATTCTTTTTTGCGAGTAGGCATTTGACCGTCTGAAAAAGGTTCGCAAACGCTGTCTTTTCTGCCGGGAATCGCACTGACACCACAGGTAGGCTGAGGGCTATTTGACCGATTCGGGCAAACGTGCAGAGATTGACACTATTATGACTCACTGTCGGACTATCCTACTGAAAGCGTGAGTGGCTTATCCCTCTCTTCATGTTCCGGCAAAAGGGGGAGCGTTGCCGTGACTGCTTGGGCATCGTCACCTCGATCAGGTTGCGGGAGCAGAGCGTTGCGGCAATCACGCTCTGTTTCGATGTACGTCTTCCAGACCTCATTGCTGATACTCGCGTCGCAGCCTACTTGGAACCGGCTACACTACCTCCATTCCAGATACAGACCCTCGAATCAATACGCTACGACCACCGCTCGATGCGCAGATACGAGCCAAAGCGAAGGAAGTGCTCGTTCAGGATGAGCTGGCCAAACGACGGTAAGTCAGTTCAACACGCAATCCGGAATCTACCATGCTTACCCCTCGCAGGAAGACGACGATGGCATACGCGAACGAGGGCGCTGAAAAGGCAAAACAGGAGGAAGAGTTGGCGAACCGGAAACGAAAGGTAGAGGAGCATGCTAAATGGGAAGGTGAGTTGTACTATCCATTCATCACCACCGGGAGTCTGGATGCGTCTGGCGAGTCTTACAGGTCCGCACAGGGGTCTCGGCGCACCAGACGGCCGTCCCTATCCCTTCGCATTCCACCGTCCGGAAGAAGAAGATGCTGACACATGTCTTTGTTTTTCTCTTCTCCTTGGCTTGATCTTTTTTGCCTTCATTTTGCTTTTGCAGAACGACGAGAGGATCGGATACACCACTGGCGGGATTTCAACAGCAGCACGACGAAGAAGAAGAAAGCGAAGAAGAACGAGCACGTTCTTGGATAGAAATCGGCCCGGCCACCCATTCTTCGCGAGTACCCCAACTTCCTACCTCCACCTGGCTCCTCCCCTCATGGCGTCTCTGACTACCCTTCCGGTATCCTATCTTGGTACTGCTACGATGCATAACACTTGACTCGATCTCGCTGCAACAATGCTTTGCCCGACGTTACTCCACATATATTATAGGATGCATCATATCCCTTCCGTCCGGCTCCGTCCCCCAGGTTGTGGTGGCCTTCCCCCTGGTGGCATCCCGCCCACGTTCCCTGCCGCTGGACTAGCCGACCGACTCCCGCTCCCCATCTTGACCCTCTTCTGCTGCCCCCCTCCAGCCCCCTCAAGCGGGCGCTTATGCGACCCGCCACCGCCCATACCCATCTGTGGTCGCGGAGGCACGCTCTGAGCCGGTCTTGCCCCTCTTCCCCCTTGCCCAGGGAACGGTCTGACACCTTGTGCGAGGGATTGACGCCGAGCGGGATGCATCGGATAAGAGCGAGTGGGAGGCGCGACGGGTGCGAGTTGGTCCATCGGGTATTCGGTTGTGGGTGAGGGAAGGAGGGGGGATGAGAGGTCCGGTGCGAGCGATTGGGAGTGTCGGGCTTTCTTCCGCTGTGGTTCGACCCATCAGCCAATCACACCAGAGAACACGGGCGGAGGGACATACCCGTCGTCGCTCTTCAGCTTCTCGGACCCCTGTTTTCTCTCCGCCGCCATACTACCCATTCCATCAGCGCACGTCATCAGACTCGTGAAGGGTGGTGTGAGAGGATATCATGGTGCTTGAGACTCACGCCATCCTGCTTGGTCCCCACCTCGAGCTTTGCGGCTTGAAACGCCTCGAGCGGTAGTACGTCGAGCGCTTCGCCCCATACCGATGGAGGTGGACCGGGGGGGTTCATCATATCGCCTATGAGAGGGAGGAGGGATTGGTGATCCCGTCTCTCACCAAGAGGCGTCGGATCTATATCGAATTCGGTCAACTTCCAATCAAGAGCAGGTCTTCGGTATTCAAGGCAAGGAAGGAGAAGTGCAAACAGTGGACTAACCGATACAATCCTCAATCAACCCCGCGTAACCCTTCTCCAACCTCCTCTTCTTCCCCTTCCCCACCTTCTCCCCAGATCCGAGCTCGTCCTCCTCGGCATCGGCGTAGGGCCGGACGAAGGTGTCGTAGAGTGTGTCGAGGTGGAGGAGGGAGATTAGGTCGAGGGAGGGGTGGAGGTGTTTCTCGCCCGGTACTACGGACTTGTCAGAGTCACAGACCAAGAAGAGCAGAGGGGGACAGACCATCCCATGTGGGGAGCATGAGTTTCGTCTGCTCAGTCGGTTTGAGATCGGACGGTTTGACGCCAGGATGGTCGGTGTGGGTCGTGCCGTTTGGTTTGGGGATGTGAGGAGAGGGAGGGGTACTGCTCTCGCCGAACTGATGCAGGTCCATCAGAGTTCATGAGGTTGCTATGGCTATCGGTCGTTGCCCCACGTCAAGGTCATTGATCTGCTAAGGGAGGACTATACCATAATGGGGAAGTAACAATTCCTTCGGGACCTTACCCCTACGTACTCAGGCACAACATTGAATAACTTTTTTGGAAAGTAGGCTTCATCCTCTCTTCTACCTCGAGCCCAAAATGTCATGTACGTCTCCTTCTCACACTTTTAAACGCACGCCCAACTAAAGTATCCTAGACTTGCCGCAAAGCCCGCCAGGCGGCGGTCTCCTCCCATACTGGCTCCTCCTCACCTCCTCCGCGGCAATCTACAATGCCCTCCAGAACTACGTCATCTCCTGGCAGACCAAAGAAGTCTACGGTCTCAAACCCGACGAAGGTGACTACACCCTTTAATCATGACTCAATGTTATTGTGAGCTAAGATACGTAGTGACGCCCCTCGCTGCGAGACTGTTTGCGGCGTGGACGTTCACCTCCGCGGTGATCCGTTGTTGGGCCGCGTACACTATCACCGACACCGTGTACGTCCTCCACTGACCCCTCCCTGTGACCTCAACTTCAGGCTGATCTCATGACAGGGCTTACAACCTTGCTGTGATGACATACATCGTTGCCAACCTACATTTCTGGTCCGAACTCCTTTTCTACAAGACCGTCACGATCAATCGCGCTTCCATCCCCGTCTTCTTTGCCGCCAGTACGTCCGCCGCCTCAATTCCTGTGTGTATGGTGCTGACGGACGGGGTAGTCGTGAGTATGACTTGGATAGTCTCGCAGAGGGGTTACTATCTTGGTTTATGACACGGCGTCGAGAGGAGGTGAAGCTGTAGATATGCATAGATGGACAACCATCGCTGACCTGTGCACGTTCTTCTCCACGTGAATTATCTTGTGGTGGATGGCGCAGCTCTCGAGTGGGAAGTGATACGTCTAAGCCGCTGCTGTAGATGGGGTCCGTCCTCACAGAAAGCCGTCATGTTCTTGGCAAGTACTGCCGGGTGGGTCTGCTCGTGTGTTCACGGAGTAGAGACATCTCTGGCATTGACGATCTTTTTCGCCGGATAGCTTCGTGAAGTGGGCACGAGTCGTGTCAGTGCCGACACGAACGGTATTTGTTGCATCCTCTATATACCTCACCCCCTCGTTGAAACGTCATCCCATCATCCCATCATCCCATCATCCCTTCATCCCATCATCCCATCATCCCATCATCCCATCATGTACGTATCGCGCCCTAGCATCATCGTCAGCCAAGAAAGCCCGCACGACACGGCAATACGGTCAACGGTCAACGACCTCACTGTGACTGGGGACCAGAGTCCTTTCGAGGGTATGACCGATCAAAACGGAAAATCTGAAAGCATGTCCACGATCAGCACGCTGACTCTCCGATATCGACAGAAGGGAAGGCTGAAGACGATCGGTCGAGAAGGAAGGTCTCAATCATTGCTGTTCTGGCCACCTTGGAAACCGTCCGTCGCTGGATCCTGTTGCGCCGGCTTCGGCTCGGCCTCTGGGATCGGGGCGGCGATGGTCATGGTCATACCGAGGGTGAAAGATCAGAAGCGAGAGGAAGGCGGTGGTCTTCATCAGGCGATGTGTGATGTTTTCGTCGTTCGTGGTTCGTGGTCGTTGGTCCGTTCTTGGATCGTTCTTGGAAATTGCTCAAAGGCGAGGATAGTGGTTGATTTCTGCTAGGTCTGGGGAAGAGTCCAAAACGGGATGTTATATAGCTTGGGACGACATACCGTGTGGGGATGGGAGCGTGATGCACTTCGGATCAATTCGTCAATGCCTCGTGCTCAAAACCGTTGGAGCTACCCCAGACGCACACACACACACACACACACACACACACACACACACACACACACACGAGGACCCTGCTCCTTGACGGTAGCTCGTGATGGAAACGGTAAAGGATGGTCAGCCAAGGCCCGCACGTCATTTGATCAGTGAGTCTCGGTCAGCAGATCCCTGGGCCCGGCCCATCAGCAAGGGTATCCCCGATCAGGTTTCCGGCCTGAGAGACAAGGATTTTGAACCGCAGACATCCATCTGACGGGTTGGGCTCGACGCACACACGGCGATCACAGCTTAGCCTTCACCTTTTTCCCTTCCAAAAGGGCCCAGAACGCCTTTGCTTCTTCATTCGGCCGGATCACGGGTCTCCTCGATTTCGATGCGTCCAATACGCTGTGATACGAGCCGTCCTGATGGAGATCAATATCATTCTCACAGCATGGGCGTTTGGCTAACCTTGATTCCGCCCCAACTGCCCGCTCCGATCATCGGTCCCAGCTTGAGCCCCATCTCCACAGCTTGATTCACCAATGACCCTCCGTAGACCACTTCGTCAACGAGCCCGATCTTGAGTAGCTCGGGCTGTGTCCATCGCTTTGCAATGAGAGTATCGCGCAAGTGTTGAGGGTGGGGGATGCGGAGGCTCAATATAGCGGAGAAGGAAGGGGGCAGTGGCGCTCCGAAGGTGACCTATTTGATCGAGGTTGAATCGGTATTGGCAAGAGTGATCGTCTGAACGTACCTCGTTCATGCAAAGTAGACCTTTACCCGAGGTGATCAGGCGGTAGTCACAGCTTAACGCCAAGACCATCCCCCCTGCGAAAGCTGTTCCCACCTTAGCGCAGATATGGAGGAAAGTGGGGATGACGGACCATGCCCGTTGATGGCGGCTATCGTGATGAGCGGGAAGGTCATTAGTCGGTACACGACCGGGTCAAAGGTCTCTACATTCCAACCCGTATCAACGTTGCGCATTCCAGAGCTGAAACGGGTGTCGTGACTCACCCGGAAAGAAATTGTTATCCTTCGAAGATTTCTCATAATCCAAACCGTTACTGAAGAACTTCCCGATCGAACTCGTAATGATCAATGCTCCAGCACCACCATGTTCTCCGCGTTTCTTGGGCTCCAAGCTGACCCCACCGCCAGAGCGTCGCCATTCGGCTTCGACGATATCGAGGTTCGCATCCAGCGAGGCGAGGAGAGTAGGGGTCAGGCGGTTATCGGGTGGGGAGGAGAGGGAGATCTGCCAGACTGTAGGATGGGGGCGTGAGAGGGTCGTGGGAGCGGACATTGCAAATGTTGTACGCTATTATTATTCAACGTCGATGCATGTCCGGCACGGAGGGAGACCGGGAAAGCGAGTAGCCGAGCACAACATCGGCGCAAAAGTGCCACACCGGGGAGACTTCGCGGAAATCATGAAAGCTGATAACGGCGGATCTACTTTCCCGGGAAACAAAAAAGAGAGGAGACCCATCGTAAGATTTCAACAAGTTTTATGGTTTTCTGAGAATACGCTTTGCGCGGATCAGAGATCAAGAGGAAGTTCCCGAATCAAGGCGGAGGACATTGGTCGTCAACAAAAGGACGACTCGCTGACGACAGAGGCAGAGTTGATGTCTTATCTCGAGGACAAAATCAAAGATCTTGCGCCACTGATTGCCCCTGAGTCACAGAGCTTCGGACTTAAACCCTTCCGAACCGGTCCCATTCGACGAAAGCAATAGCTAAATCCTCCTTCCGGAATTATCCTGCTGCTGCCCTGAATCAACTTGCAAGGTTTTGACGCGTGACCCGCGCGTGGGCTGATCGAGAAGATGAGATACTCCCAGTCGGTGGGCTTGTTCAGGGGTAATTTGATCGTGTCTCATACGCCGAGGCTGGACACCGAGATTATGCATCCACCCCCTTCCGGACGGTTCGACAATGGCAATTTCCTTCATACTGCGAACAGAGGGTGTGGACCGAGGACCAAGCAATGTGATTTCCTGTGCGTCGTATCGCTAATTGAGAGGCACAGATGGCAGGGTGAGACCTTGTGATTCACTCGACCCACTATATGTTGAGCGAGGAATGGTTCATTCTCTTTCGATTGTAATACGTCGCGCCCGGAACGCGCTCATCCGAAACCCCCTGATTAATCACCCCGCAACCGTATCCTTCCCACAATCCTGCACCCCACATCCGCTCAGCCACTCCTTTTTTCCCCCTCCATGCCTCCTTACCAAACAGACATTGTTACGTGTTGAGATCGGCTAGATCGATCGGAAGCTGCTCTAGAGGAATTTCATGTGGACATCGGGCAATCGGCGTATCGACTATCTTCTGCCGGTCCTTGCTCCCTCGATAGACCGAACGCCTGTTTTGAAGGTGGTTTGAAGTATCTCTCGGTCTACCCCGGGTCGATATCTGGTCAGCAACCGTCTTGCCTGCAACGAACAACTGTACGTGACTTTGACATCTGGACTCGATCCGGAATCCCTCCATCCCCTTTTTACGCAATACTGACACAAGCATGCGGTCCAGGACGTCATCTCACCATGTCAGCACCAGAACCCAATCGCCCCTCTACCTTCCAAGGTGCCCGTCCACCTTCCTCTCGCCGACCCCGTACAGACGTACGTCGTGTACCCACCGCTCGTCCCGATACCGGAGCGTCAGGAATCGGTCCTCTTCCTGATCAAACGTTCTTCTCCGAAGGAGAGGAGTCTGAAGAAGATGAGGAGGAATCCGAGGATGAGGAGGAGCCTGATCAGAATGGAGTATTCGCCTTTGCGCGACCGGTGACGGCGGCACCGATTGGAGGCTTGGCGGGCTACACCACATCCGACTATGGAAGCTCGGCTCCCAATACCGGCCTTCACCCTACCACTGCCGGGACATATGCCTCTGAAGCGACGTTCGGAGTCGGCTCAACGCAATCCCCTCAGATCCGTCAAGCCTCAACATCGACCGGCGTGATGGATGTCGGAGGACACTTGCCTGAACTCGAATACGACCCATCGCACGCGCCACCAATGAGCGGTCGATCAAACCTGAACAACTCGTCGTTTGCCTTCATGAACAAACTGCACAACGAAGGGGCAGGTAGTAAGGGCAAGCAGCAGCGGCCTCTAACCGGTCGGTCCCTTCTAGACAGACTCCATCGACGAAACCTCGGCACTGCGAGTACTGCCGTGACCGGGACCACCGACTACACCCAGACGACCGACATGATCAACGGCGTTACAGACGACTCGAAGTCAGAGTCTTACGGAGGCTCGTTTGTCACTGAGACTACGGATGCTCAGCCAAGGAGCGAAAGCCGAAGGATGAGATCGTCGGCGCCTCTGATCGCCGGCAGCAACGCGAGTGACTTCACGAGTGAGACCGGCGCTCGTCGTGGTATGAGTAGGGGGAGTTACGGGATGACTGAGATGACGGGGGCTATGACCGTCCCAGATGGAAAGGTCACATGGGGGGATGGCATGGGCGGCCTTATCAAGCAGGACAGCGAGGCTGGCAGTATGGTCGCAATCAACCATGAGCTAGCCGAGGAGGACAGTCCATACGCTGAGGTTCGGGCGTCCGTGTCCAATCTCGATGACCCGGACATGCCTGGTGAGTGAGACATCTACGATTTTCGCTGACTCAATTAGCGCTCACACTGCGTTCATGGTTCCTCGGCATGACTTTCTCGATCATCTGCGGAGCGATCAACACATTCTTCCACTTCCGCACCCCTGCTCCTTATATTTCACCTCTGATTGTACAGTGAGTCGACTATCCCTTGATCTCACAAGCTTCCGCTTACTCCTTGCAGAGTGGCGGTTTACCCTTGCGGCAAATTCTTCGCGTACCTTCTTCCGATACGAAACTTCGCGCTGCCTCGATGGTTTGGGGGCGGGGAGTTCAGCCTCAATCCCGGACCTTTCAACATCAAGGAGCATACCGTCATCGTTATCATGGCCAATGCCTCCGTCGGTCCAGCCTACGCCCTGTATATGACGGTATCGACCGAGTTGTGGTACAACCATAACTACGGCGTCGGCTTCAGTATTCTCTTCGTCCTTGCCACCCAGATCACCGGGTTCTCTTTCGCCGGGATTTGTCGCAGATTCGTAATCTGGCCGGCATCTATGATCTGGCCGGGTAATCTGGTGATCACGACAAACTTGAACGTGCTGCATGCTGAGGACGACGGCTACACCGGGGGTGTGAGCCGGTTCCAATTCTTCATGTATGCTATCGCCGGAGCTTTTGCGTGGTATTTCTTGCCCGGTGAGTGGTCCGCTCGAGGACCTCCAAGACCTACTCACGGTGGTCCAGGCTTCCTATTCACTGCCCTGTCGTACTTCTCGTACGCCTGTTGGATCGCGCCAAATAATCTCGTCGTCAACGAACTCTTTGGCGTTGTCCAAGGTATGGGGATGGGTATCTTGACGTTCGACTGGCTGCAAATTTCGTGGATTGGATCGCCTCTCGTCACACCCTGGTGGGCAGAATTGAATATCGGTCTCGGTTTCATCTTGTTCTATTGGATCATCGTCCCGATCATGTACTATAAGAACGTGAGTTTATGTCCTTTGGATTCCGCTGACTTCGATAGGTATGGCAGTCCGCATATCTGCCGATGAACGTCATTCAGGCCGGAGATCGCTTTGGGGTCGAGTTCAACGTGTTCAACATCCTCACCGAGGACATCAAACTCAATAAGACCGCTTACAGTGAATACTCGCCAATATACCTTTCAGCCTCCTTCAACATGACGTACATGCTCGCTTTCGCGCTGGCCACCGGTCTCCTGGTGCACACTGCCTTACATCATGGGCCTCGCATCTATCGCGCTGTCGTCAATCTCAAAACCGAGGCCGACGACGTCCACATGAAGCTCATGCGGTCCTACCCCGAGGCTCCAGATTGGTGGTATCTTGCCATGTTCGGCGTCTGCTTCATCTTCTCCATCGTTGCAATCGAAGTCTTCCATACAGGACTTCCAATCTGGGGTTACGTCCTGGCAGTCCTCATCCCAGCGATATACCTCATACCCGCCGCCTTCATCTACGCCATGACGAGTCAAGCAGTAGCGATCAACCTCCTTTCCGAGCTCATTCCGGGCTACCTCTTTCAAGGCCAACCAATACCTGGAATGGTGAGCGAATCCGATTGATCGAAGCTAATCGAGCAGATTTTCAAGGTGTTTTCGGTGCAAACGATGTCGGATGCGATAAACTTCCTTCAAAATCAAAAACTGGGTCACTACATGAAGATCCCGCCTCGGGTGACGTTCATAGCCCAGCTCTCCACCTGCGCTGTGACCTGCCTCGTGCAGATCGGCACTAAACAGCTATTATTCGCTACAGTCAAGGACGTATGTGGCAGCAAACAGCAGGACTTGCTTACTTGCAACAACACCAAGGTGTTCTTCACCTCATCCATCATCTGGTAAGTCTAGGGATGGGCATATCGTGCAGCGCTGAGTCTATCAACAGGGGTCTCATCGGTCCCGAGCGTATGTTCTCGAACGGGTCAATATACCATCCTCAAGTCTGGGCTGCACTCGTCGGTGCCCTCGTCCCCATTCCTCTGTGGTTCTGGGTCCGGAAGTATCCGCGGTCCATCTTCCGAAACTTCAACATACCGATCATTCTCAACGGTGGGCTACAAATCCCTCCAGCGACCGGCGTGAACTATTCCAGCTGGCTGGTTGGTGGATTCATATTCCAATTCTGGATTCGACGACGCAAGTTCGCGTGGTGGTCAAAGGTGAGTGTGATCTGAGGCTACAAAGACAGGAAGACCGTGATTGATCCTCACTCAGTACAATTATGTGCTGTCGGCTGCGCTCGACATCGGGACCGCGCTCTCGGCCTTGGTGATCTTCCTCACACTTGATCTGAGTGGTGCTTCACTCAATTGGTGGGGCAACTCAGTGTATAAGAACAGTGAGCTCCTTCAATTTTATGCCAAGAAGCGCCGTTCTGATGTAGTGGATTCCGTAGCTCTCGACTGGAGTGGCAATAGTGCCTACAAGCTCGCTCCCGCTGATGGGTTCGGTCCGTCGACCTGGAAGGTGTAGGATCGGGGAGCGTCAGGCGTTTTGGCAAGTGCTGGCGGCACCTTGCGATTGTATCATATACAACTCATCTAGGGATTGACGTTTGTGCAAAACATTTTTGGGATGTCATCTGTAGATTTGCCAAACCAATCCATCGACGGAGCATCGGCTGCATACACGCTAGGCCTCACTCCTCAGTCCACCCCTTTCACCGCATCGTACGTACATTGCGCCCCTCATCTTTCGCCCTAGTATCACCTTCAGCGGGGAAAGACGGCCATGATCAATCGGAGTACGAGGTTGAACCGGACTCACAGTGACTCCGAATGAGAGAGATTTCGGAGGTGTGATGACCACGGCGCGCCTGAGATCCCGATCAGCATGTAGCTCCGGTCTCACAAAGGTGCTCGCGCAGAGAGATGTCGCGAGAGGATTGATTGTAGAAGATGACTGACTCTGGCCCGAATTATCAAAGAAGTCAACGGTGCCGGGAGTCTCTGGCGCAGGCTTGTGCTCGGGCTCGGGCTCGGAGATCGGGACGGCGATAGTCATACCGAGAGTGAGGAGGAGAAGCGAGGGGAATGCTGTGATCTTCATCGTGTTAGTGTCATACGTTGATTGTCGGTTGTTCGTTGTAGGTGAAAAGGGTGGTATTGTTCTGCTCCGTGGGGCGAAAGGTTCGTGATGAGGGTCTTATATAGCTTGAACACGACAGATAGCGTGGGGATGGGAGCGCGTGGTACGAGTGTAACCATCAATTACCTCAATTCTTCGGGTCAACCGTTGTCCTCATGATGGCCACGGAGTCTAGACCCATCAACGACGCGGTCCGTGGTGATCAAGGCACATCGGAAGCTGAGTTCACATCCTTTGATGTTTCCACACCATCAGGGTAAGGACGACCTGCTACACCTGGAGGGATACGCGGAAGGGGATTGGCTAAAGTACGTTATTTGCTTAGTGCATAGATCGCAGGGCCAGCTGATTACAAGGTCAATTTTTCTTGCTGCCTCATTGAGTGGTACGGCCAGCTTGATGAGGACAAACCGACGCTTGATGACGATCTCTCACGCATGTGGTTTTATCCTTGATTAATGCATCACGTGAGTCAGATTGTATGGTCAGCTGTGGTAACGGCTCCCACCCATTGTTCTTTCCGGTAATCCACGGTGCCCCCGTCAATGCGGGTTCAGGATAGGAACAGGCACTCGTTCCTGGCCGACCGACAACCCGACCACCAGGGGCACGGGGAAAAACAGGTCCCCCACCTAAGATTCTTATTTCCTCGGAACGGTTCGGCCGGTCTGGACAATCGAGAAAATGCGTGAAAAAGATACCGTTTGGAACCTTATCGCGCCTGATTCGCGTCCGGGATCAAATGAGACGCGTCGGCTTGGCGACGGGAATCCTTCGGATCGCTCTGTTTGCTTCCTCCGGGTCGCAGCGCCTCGAAATGACCTCATGAACACCACATTCTTGCAGCCTTTACCAAGCGTTGACGGCACCAGCCATCTGTAGAGTGACGATGTGGCATTACTGCTATTTCGGCCGATTACCCGAACTCGCCGACCGTTGGCAGCCCGAGATTTCGATTCCTCGGCAGCACTTTCCGCCTCCTTCGGCCCTGAAACGCGCTGCCAGCCTCTCCCATGCCAGGGAAGGGTAAATTTTCACGTCAGGCTCCAACCACGACGCTTCATGGGGCGGCGTCGGCGCGGAAAGAAAGGCGCATGTGACGACGCACCGGGTCCCGGACCCTGGATGACACTTTCACCCACACATGCAGGTTTGATTCATATATATACTAGAACGTTCAGCCCTCCGAAGAACTTTCCCAACTACTCGACTGATCGGCAGGACACTCGTCCTAGCGCAGGTCATTCTCTATCCGTAGCAATCCTCCGGTCCACTTATTCTAGTCAAGCTTTAATCTCCTTTCAACCATCATCATGAAGGTCATCTCACTTTTCTTCTCCGCGGTGATTGCATCCGTTGTCCTGGCGGCTCCGGTCACTCCTCCGACTACCAACGGTTTCGGCAGTGGCTCTAGTATGTATCTGTCTCTGCTATGGCTCGTGACCGACACTTATCGATGGGCTTCTAGATGGTATTCCTCCCCCTTGGAAGCGCGAGGCCGAGGCGAAACCTCCCACGACCGACGGCTTTGGTAGCGGGTCCAGTGCGTGTTCATTTGACTGCTATGACCCTTGATTGACCGTTATGACAGATGGCACTCCTCCCCCGTGGAAGCGCGAGGCCGAGGCGAAACCTCCCACGACAGACGGCTTCGGCAGCGGGTCCAGTGCGTGTTCATTTGACTGCTATG
>JAABUP010000539.1_pt1 | contig 82879 bp, 76 predicted proteins | sample 5559201 | NCBI WGS metagenome assembly JAABUP01 (sample SAMN10711887, study PRJNA513373) | rock metagenome | isolation source: Antarctica rocks | place: Antarctica
ACGACCAGGACCTCGGACAAGCCGGCAGACGGCAGGACGCGCACGCCCTTCGCCAGCCGAGCACTTCGCGACAACGGGTCGCCTCACGTCAAGGCTCGACCCACAAGATCAACGGTGGATCCGGGCTAAGTCTCCTCGGTTTGAGGTGTCATGCGATGCACCCGCTGCTTAGGGCCCTCGTACAGGCCCGCGAAAGAAATAAGGCCGCTAGCCGGGTCGGCCATCGAACGGTCAGGGGGTCGCGCACCTCGGGAGTGTGACGCGGGTCATCGCTGTCGGTCAACTTCTTGCAGTGAGGCACGCACGCAAGGTCAAGAGGTATTGACTCACAGGCACTGCTCGCGTGGAGGCCTACCCGGTAGTCGCAGTCCCCTGCCTCCGCCCTGCTTGGCCGTCACACGGCAGGGTCCCAGGTGGGGCAGCGAGCGGGTCGGAGAGAAATCAGTGACTCAGGCCCAGTACCCCACCCGCCAGGTCGTGTCGGCCAGCAGCCGCTGGCCGGCGGGGTTGGGGTGGAAGTAGTCGAGGTTGCTCAGTTGGCTCAGCGCGAAGGTCGTCCGGGTCACGGCCCCGCCGTCCCATCGGCACCGCGGGACGGCGGCGCAGGCCCGCGCCAGCGCGGCGTTGTCGTCCAACAGCCGGCTGTGCACTGCCAGCCTCCTCGCCGCATCAGCCGGCGCCGTAGAGGCCGGGTCGGCCAGCATCGACTGGCAGATCTGCCCGTAGGACCAGAACAACCGGGCGGTGGCATCCGCGTGGCCGACCTGCCACAGGCGATACACGTCGGGGATCGAGGCGACGAGCACGCGCCCGGCCGGCCGAGCGGCGGTGTAGGTCCGCAGCGCCGCGGTCACCCGCTGCTCCACGGTGGCGGCAGGGGTCATCTGGCTGGTAGTGGCCGTGCAGACGTCGTTGGCGCCGATCAGCACTGTGAGGTAGTCGGCGCCCTGCAGCACGGCGTCCCCGACCTGCCCGCGAAGATCGGCCGTCGTCGCGCCTGTCTGAGCATCGTTATACGTACGCAAACCCGGCGAGTGCAGCAGCAGGCGAGCGCTGTGGCTCGAGACGCCGGCGACCGTACCGGTCGACCAGGACACCGCCGGGCAGTCGCTGTAGCGGCCGCATGCGTCTGCACCTCGGGTGACGGAGTCCCCGACGGCGGCCATGGAGTGCGGGTAGGGCGTGGTGGGGGTCTGGGTCGTGCATGCCGTGGCCGCGACGAGCAGCCCCGCGCTGACCGCTACCGCTGCAACCGGGCGGAGGAGGGCGCGGACGATCCCCCGCCGGCGTGATGTAGTCGGCCGGTCGAGGTGGCGGGCGAGCATCGATCCTCCAGGGCTGTATTGGGTGAAACGTATCCATCGACAGCAACTCAGGCGGTGCTCAGGGCCGATTGGCCCAGCGGGAGGCGACGTCGTAGAAGGAGTGGAGCGCGGCGCGGGCGACCCACGATGCCTGCCGGTGGTACGAATGACATGTGTGTAGTTCGAAGGGCGATCCTAGGGAGTGTCGTGACAGTCGCTCGCCCACCCGTGAGGCATGAGCTGACCGAGCAGGAGCGCGAGATCCTGGCCTTCGAGCGGCAGTGGTGGCGCCTGGCGGGAGCGAAGGACCAGGCGATCCGCGACTCGTTCGCCATGAGCTCCACGCGCTACTACCAGCTGCTCAACGCGCTCATTGACCAGCCGGCCGCGCTCGTGGCCGACCCGATGCTCGTCAAGCGACTGCAGCGGCTCCGCGCCACACGCGAGCGGGCTCGCAGCACCCGGCGCCTCGGGCGCGAGGCCTGACCGTGCTTCGGGTGCCGGCCTGGTACCTGCGGCTCGCCCTGTCCATCGCCCTGACGGTGGCTGCCGCGTTGACAGTGGCCGGCCTCGCAACCGCGATGGGGATCGCTCCGCAACAGCCCGCACCGACGCCGGTACTCGTGCTCGCCCCGTGCGACCACAACCCGTGTACCGGCCCCGTCCAGCTACCCGCGAGTCCCGTCCCGCTACCCGCGAGAAGCCCGTGAAGCCCCGGCACACCGATGCCACCGCGGCAGGCCGGGCCGGGCTCGACGCGCTGCTCGCGGAGCCCGGCACCGCAGTCGTCGCGCTTGACTACGACGGAACGCTTGCACCGATCGTCCAGCGGCCGGAGGACGCCGTGCCGGCCGACGGAACGCTGGACGTGCTCGCCCGGCTGGCTGCGCGAGTTCGCCGCGTCGTCATCATCACGGGGCGCCCCGCACCCGTCGTCGTCGAACTGGCCGGCTTCGCTCATGCACCCAGGCTGGAGCGGTTGCTGGTGCTCGGGCAGTACGGCTTGCAGCGGTGGGAGCCGGCCGGCGGCGTTGAGCAGCCGGCGCCGCTGCCCGGCCTCGACGAGCTGCGCCGCACGGTGACTGAGCTGCTAGCCGCCGACCCGGGCGGCCTCCGGCTGGAGGACAAAGGGCACAGCCTGGTCGTCCACGCCCGCGGAGTGCCAGAAGGTGCAGCGGCTCTCGATCGCCTCTCACCGCGCATCGAGGGGGTTACCCGAGCCTCCGGCCTCGAGACGCACCAGGGCCGAAGCGTGCTCGAGCTGCGACCACCCGGCTACGACAAGGGCGGCGCGCTGCAGGCGGTCCTCGACGAGCACGAAGCCAGAGCCGTGCTCGTCGCCGGAGACGACGTGGGCGACCTGCCGGCCTTCGAGGTGGTCGAGCGCCGGCGCGCGGGTGGCCTGCCCGGGTGCACGATCTGCAGCGACTCGCCTGAGGTGACCGCGCTTCGTGAGCGGGCCGACGTTGTCGTCGACGGGCCGAGCGGCGTCGTCACGCTGCTGGAGCAGCTGGCGGACGAGCTCGACCGCCTCGCGGGCGACCGGTCGCAGCCCTGATAGGTGGGTCGTCCCACCTAAGCGAGCTGCTTTGTCGCCATTTCTAGGGGTAAGCGGCGACCATGGCCTCGGAGAGCAAGGGCACGGTGCTGCTCGCGCTGTCCGCCAACACGATCATCGCCATCGGCAAGACCATAGCCGGTCTGATCACGTTGTCGAGCTCGATGCTCGCCGAGGCAGCCCACTCCTGGGCCGACACCCTCAACCAGATTTTCCTGCTCACCTCGCTCAAGCGCTCCGAGAAGCCGGCCGACTCGCTGCACCCCTTCGGGTACGGCAATGAGCGCTTCTTCTGGTCGCTGCTCGCGGCCGTCGGGATCTTCGTCACCGGCGCGGGCTTCTCGCTGTACGAGGGCATCCACAGCCTGCTTGCCGGCGGGCACGAGAAGATCCCCGACAGCGAGTACTACATCTCCTACGCCGTTCTCGCGTTCTCCTTTCTGCTCGAGGGGTCCTCGCTCATCAAGGCGCTACGCCAGGTCAAGGGCGAGGCCGACGAGCGTGATCGCACGATGGTCGAGCACATCAAGAAGAGCAACGACCCGACCGTCAAGACGGTGGCCAGCGAGGACAGCGCCGCGGTCACCGGCCTGGTTCTCGCAGCGATTGGGCTCGTCCTGCACCAGCTCACCGGCTCCGCGGTCTATGACGGCCTTGCCTCCATAGCCATCGGCGTGCTGCTCGCGTACGTGGCGTACGCACTTGGTCGCGACACCAAGGACCTGCTGATCGGCGAGGCGGCCAACCCCGAGCTGCGGCTCGACATCGTCCACACCATCAACTCCTTCGACGAGATCGACAGCGTGCTCGAGCTGATGACGATGCAGCTCTCGCCAGAGGACGTGCTCGTCGCGGTCAAGGTCGACTTCGCCGCGAGCGCGACGAGCGACAGCATCGAGGCGGTCAGCAGCGAGGTCGAGCGCAAGCTCAAGCAGGAGCTACCGACCGTCAGGCACGTCTTCCTCGACGCCACCACCCCCTCGGAGGAGCAGCGACAGATGGCTCGCGACCTGGCTGAGCTCGCCAGCGCCGATGCTGACGGCGACGGTGAGGCGGCGACCCGGCTCACGTCGAGCGAGCGCGAGCGCGAGGCGCGCTCCTAGGCGCTCACTTAGGCACTGACCTGGCGCTCACGCGCCGCACCCTCAGCCGGCCGGACTTGCGATGCCGGACCGCACCGCGGACGCCCAGCCGGCTCCGAGCGACGTGTCCTCAACGACGACGTTCGGATGCCGCCTGATCAACGCAGCCATGCGCGGCGCGCGGGCACCGTTGGCCACCACCGACATCCTGCCGACGTGCGGCGCCATCTCCAGGTCGCTGGCCGAGTCACCGATCTCGAGGGCCCGGGCCGGGTCGATCCCGCGGCGTGCGAGGTCGTAGGCGACGGCTGCACCCTTGCTGATGCCGTCGGGGACGAGGTGGTAGACGTGCACCGCCTCAAGGCCGGTGGCGGCCTTGTGCTCGCGCAGCACCCCGTTGTCACGCAGGCGCAGCCAACCGGCGCCCTGCTGCACCAGCCACCGCTCGACGGCGGTGACGTCGACTTGGCCGCGCAGCATCACGTCGACCTCGTGCCCGAGGTGCCACGGTGCGTGCAGCTCCAACCGCCCGGCGTACCGCTCCAGCAGAGCGGCGACGAGCGCGTCGTCGGCCCCGCTGCTGCCCTCCGGGGCCGCTCCAGGAAGGCGGGCGCCCTCCCGGCCGCCTGCCCACCCGACGATGGCACCGAGCTCGGCGACGAATCCCTCAGCACCGAAGATGGCCCCGGCCTCGATCAGCTGGGCCCGGGTACGGCCGCTCACCAGCACGAGGACGACACCGGCATCGAGCAGCTCGACGAGTGCACGAGCGGGTTCCAGTGTCGTACTTCCACCGGCCGCCCGGAAGAAACAGCCGCGCGGGCCGACCATCGTGCCGTCGAGGTCCGTGTAGATCACGTCGATGGCTCTGGTCACGCCGATGGCACTGGTCACGTCGGCTATCGTGACATCGGAACTCGCCGCCGACTCACCTCGAGGCGCGCTCCCACAACTGAATACCGCTCATCCTGAGGGGCAGAGGGACCCGGCCCGCTGAAGCCCCGGCAACCACCGCGACGCACTGCGCAACCCGCGCAGCACACACGCGGCAGGTGCCAACGCCGGCCCGTCACGTGGACGGGAACGATGAGGAGGCTTTCGCTCGTGACATCCCTGCTTGACCGCCCCACCGGCAGCCCCACGGTCAACCCTGCTTCCTGCCTGAAGTGCAAGAACTGCGGCGCCACCTACGATCTCGCGCCCGTGCACGTGTGCCTGGAGTGCTTCGCGCCGCTCGAGATCGCCTACGACGACGACCTGCTGCGCCGCGTCACCCGCGAGAGCATCGAGGCCGGGCCGCACGACTTGTGGCGCTACGTGGGCCTGCTGCCCGCCGGGCACGACACCGCCACCCGCGTCTCGATGGGAGCCGGCTTCACGCCGCTGCGCCGCGCCGACCGGCTCGCAGCAGAGCTCGGGATGCGCTCGCTGTGGGTCAAGGACGACAGCGCCAACCCGACCCACTCGTTCAAGGACCGCGTGGTCTCCGTCGCCCTGTCGGCGGCCCGCGAGTACGGCTACACGACCGTCGCCTGCGCCTCGACGGGCAACCTCGCGCAGTCGGTCGCGGCACACGCGGCGCACGTCGGGCTGCGCAGCATCATCTTGATCCCGCACGACCTCGAGGCGGGGAAGACGGTGTCGACGGCGGTCTACGGCACGACGCTGGTCGCCATCGAAGGCTCGTACGACGATGTCAACCGGCTCTGCAGCGAGATCGCCGGCGAGCAGGAGTGGGCGTTCGTCAATGTCAACGTGCGCCCGTTCTATGCCGAGGGCTCGAAGACGCTCGGGTTCGAGGTCGCCGAGCAGCTCGGCTGGCGCCTGCCCGAGCAGGTCGTCATCCCGATCGCGTCGGGCTCGATGCTGACCAAGACTGACAAGGCGTTCGCCGAACTCGGCCGCATCGGCCTCGTGGACCCGACCCCCTACCGGGTCTTCGGTGCCCAGGCAAACGGGTGCAACCCGGTCTCGGACGCCTTCGCCCGGGGCGTCGACGAGGTGACCCCGATCCGGCCGAGCACCATCGCCAAGTCGCTGTCGATCGGCAACCCGGCCGACGGCTCGTACGCGATCGACGTCTGCCGCCGCACCGGCGGATCGATCGCCGACGTCACCGACCCTGAGATCGTCGAGGGCATCAAGCTGCTCGCGCGGACCGAGGGCATCTTCGCCGAGACTGCCGGCGGGGTGACGGTCTCGACCCTGCGCAAGCTGCTCGCGGCCGGCATCGTCGACCCCGGGGCCGACACGGTGCTCTACAACACCGGCGACGGACTGAAGACGATCGACGCGGTAGCGCCGACCTCCGGCCCGACTGTCACCATCCGCCCGTCGTACTCGGCCTTCGAGCAGGCGCTGCCAGGTCTGCTGGACTGATCGCGAGCGGGCGTCCACCTGCTGGTCAGCGACCCGTCACTTGCACTCAGCAGGGGTGAGTGCTAAACATGGCTTAGCACTCACCGCTATCGAGTGCCAGGTCGTGGGACGAGGCATCCTGGCCGTCCGTCGCGGGCGTCCTGCCGGCCAATGGCACCCACTGGCATCCGTCCACCGAGTCCGGAGGGACAACACATGGCAAAGATGATCGCATTCGACGAAGAGGCCCGGCGCGGCCTCGAGCGCGGCATGAACCAGCTGGCCGACGCCGTACGCGTCACGCTCGGCCCGAAGGGGCGCAACGTCGTCCTGGAGAAGAAGTGGGGCGCCCCCACGATCACCAACGACGGCGTCTCCATCGCCAAGGAGATCGACCTCGAGGACCCGTACGAGAAGATCGGCGCGGAGCTCGTCAAGGAGGTCGCCAAGAAGACCGACGACGTCGCGGGTGACGGCACCACCACCGCGACCGTGCTCGCCCAGGCGCTCGTGAAGGAGGGCCTGCGCAACGTCGCTGCCGGCGCCAACCCGATGGGTCTCAAGCGCGGCATCGAGACCGCCGTCGAGCGCGTCTCCGAGGAGCTGTCCAAGCTCGCGAAGGACGTCGAGACCAAGGAGCAGATCGCCTCGACCGCCTCGATCTCTGCTGCTGACACCTCGGTCGGCGAGATCATCGCCGAGGCGATGGACAAGGTCGGCAAGGAAGGTGTCATCACCGTCGAGGAGAGCAACACCTTCGGCCTCGAGCTCGAGCTCACCGAGGGCATGCGCTTCGACAAGGGCTACATCTCGCCCTACTTCGTCAGCGACCCGGAGCGCATGGAGGCCGTCCTCGACGACCCCTACCTCCTGATCGTCAACAGCAAAATCTCCTCGGTCAAGGACCTGCTGCCGCTGCTCGAGAAGGTCATGCAAGGCGGCAAGCCGCTGGTGATCATCTCCGAGGACGTCGAGGGCGAGGCCCTGGCGACCCTGGTCGTCAACAAGATCCGTGGCACGTTCAAGAGCGCCGCGGTCAAGGCGCCCGGGTTCGGCGACCGCCGAAAGGCGATGCTGCAGGACATCGCGATCCTGTCCGGTGGCCAGGTCATCAGCGAGGAGGTCGGCCTCAAGCTCGAGAACGCCGGCGTCGAGCTGCTGGGCCGGGCGCGCAAGGTGACTATCACCAAGGACGAGACCACGATCGTCGAGGGTGCCGGCGACGCCGACCAGATCGCCGGCCGGGTCAACCAGATCCGTGCCGAGATCGAGAAGAGCGACTCGGACTACGACCGCGAGAAGCTTCAGGAGCGCCTCGCCAAGCTGGCCGGCGGCGTGGCCGTCATCAAGGTCGGCGCGGCCACCGAGGTCGAGCTCAAGGAGCGCAAGCACCGCATCGAGGACGCCGTTCGCAACGCGAAGGCTGCCGTCGAGGAGGGCGTGCTGCCCGGTGGTGGCGTCGCCCTGTTGGCTGCCAGCGTCACCGCGTTCGACAAGCTTGACCTGTCGGGTGACGAGGCCACGGGTGCCAACATCGTGCGTCTCGCGCTCGAGGCCCCGATCAAGCAGATCGCGATCAACGCCGGTCTCGAGGGTGGGGTCGTCATTGAGAAGGTGCGCGGACTCGAGGCCGGCTACGGTCTCAACGCCGCCACCGGCGAGTACGTCGACATGGTCGCTACCGGCATCATCGAGCCGGCCAAGGTGACTCGCTCCGCACTGCAGAACGCGGCGTCGATTGCGGCACTGTTCCTGACCACCGAGGCCGTCATCGCCGACAAGCCGGAGAAGAACTCGGCACCGGCGATGCCCGGCGGCGGCGGGGACATGGACTTCTGAGCAAGTCCACCGACAGTAACCGGCTGACGAACTAGTCCACCGGGGGCGCGCAGCCGCCAGCACTTCCTGGCGAGGGGGTGGCTCTTCGGAGCCGCCCCCTCGCTGCACGCTTGCCCCGATGCGGCAAGTTGAGGTTCGGGTCCGCGACACGCCGCTGAGCCGGACGCGCAGGTCAACCTGCAGAGGGCGTCCGGGGCTTTGATGGCCATCCGCCTGGATGCGTCGGGCCGCCCAGCGCGGCTTCATCATGCTCGTTCGCTCGGCAGCATTGCCTGACCGAGCATTACGCTGTGTAGCGCACCCCCACCTTGAGGAGTCCTTGTGTCATTGCGCCGTCGTCGCCTGGCCGCAGCGCCCGTAGCACTCTCCGCCGTTGTGCTGGCTGCTTGTGGCAGCGGCGGCAGTACCGGCACGAGCAGTACCTCCAGCAGCAGCGCGGCGAGCAGCCCCTCGAGCAGCAGCGCCAGCAGCCCGAGCAGCAGGAGCGCGAGCGCTGAGTCGGCCTTTCAGCTGGTGTCCGACACCTCGTCCAAGACGGCCACCAGCAACGCACGGCTGGCGATCACCGGCACGCTGTCCGCGGCCGGGCAGACCGAGCCGCTCAGCGGCGACGGCGCGTACGACTTCGTCAACCACCGCGGCACCATCAACCTGATGCTGCCGCACGTCGGGGCGATCGAGACCCGCGTCCTCGGGGGCACGATCTACGAGAAGCTGCCCGCGCAGCTGTCGGGCGCGCTCGGCGGCAAGCCCTGGATCAAGATTGATCTGGCGGAGGTCTCGAAGTCGCTGGGCGGTAGCGGCCAGCTGGGCAACGTCAGCCAGGGCTCGGACCCCGCGCAGGTGCTGAAGTACCTGAAGGGCTCGAGCCAGTCGGTCACGAGGGTTGGCGAGGAGCAGGTCCGCGGGGCGCACACCACCCACTACCGGGCGCAGGTCGACCTGCAGCGGGCTGTGCAGCAGGGCGCGTTCGGCCAGGCAACGGCCGACTCGTTCAAGAAGCAGTTCGGGACCACGGCGTTCCCGGTCGACGTCTGGATCGACGACCAGGGGCGCGCCAGCCGTACCTCGTACTCGATGAAGGCGGTCACCGCGGGCTCGTTCAGCTTCACGCAGGAGCTAGCTGTACGACTTCGGCAAGGCCGACGTCAGCGGCGTGACGGCGCCCCCCGCAGACCAGACGCGCGACATCAGCAGCCTCACCAAGGCAGCCGCGGGCACGACCACGGGCTGACCCCTTCGCGCATCACCTAGCAGAGCGCCAGGTCTGCTCACGTCTCCTCACGTCTCCGTGCTGATGTCGTCGGCGTCGATGATGGCGTAGGCGTACCCCTGCTCGGCCAGGAAGCGCTGGCGGTGGGCGGCGTACTCCTGGTCGAGGGTGTCGCGGGCGACCACGGTGTAGAAGAACGCCTGCCGGTGGTCGGCCTTGGGCCGCAGGATGCGCCCCAGGCGCTGCGCCTCCTCCTGCCGCGACCCGAAGGTGCCGCTGACCTGTACCGCGACGCCGGCCTCAGGCAGGTCGATCGAGACGTTGGCGACCTTGCTGACCACCAGCGTCGTGATCTCGCCCGTCCTGAACTTCTCGAACAGCACCTCGCGCTCGCGGTTGGTCGTCGAGCCCTGGATGACGGGCGCGTCGAGCACGGCGCCGAGGTCCTCCAGCTGGGAGAGATAGGCACCGATCACCAGCACCCGCTCACCGGCGTGCTTGCGCACCAGCTGCTGGACGACCCAGCGCTTGGACAGCGCCGTGGAGCACTGGCGGTAGCGCTCCTCGGGCTCGCTGACCGCGTAGGTCATCCGCTCGTCGTCGGTGAGGGTCACCCGGACCTCGGTGCACAGGGCAGGGGCGATCCAGCCCTGGGCCTCGATGTCGCGCCACGGGGCGTCGTACCGTTTGGGGCCGATGAGGGAGAAGACGTCGCCCTCGCGCCCGTCCTCGCGCACGAGCGTGGCGGTGAGGCCGAGCCGGCGCCGCGACTGGATGTCGGCCGTCATCCGGAACACTGGTGCGGGCAGCAGGTGCACCTCGTCATAGACAATCAAGCCCCAATCACGGGCGTCGAAGACGTCGAGGTGCAGGTACTCCCCCTTCCGGCGGGTGGTCATCACCTGGTAGGTCGCAATGGTGACCGGGCGGATCTCCTTGCGCTCGCCGGAGTACTCGCCGATCTCGTCCTCGGTGAGCGTGGTGCGGGCCAGCAGCTCGCGGCGCCACTGCCGGCCGGCCACCGTGTTGGTGACGAGGATGAGCGTGGTGGCGCCCGCGCGCGCCATTGCCGCGGCGCCGACGATCGTCTTGCCCGCGCCGCTCGGCAGCACGACGACCCCCGACCCACCGGCCCAGAACCCGTCGACGGCCTGCCGCTGGTAGTCGCGCAGCTCCCACCCGTCCGTCACCAGCTCGATCGGGTGCGCCTCGCCGTCGACGTAGCCGGCCAGGTCCTCGGCCGGCCAGCCCAGCTTGAGCAGTACCTGCTTGAGGCGGCCCCGCTCGCTCGGGTGGACCACGACGAGGTCGGGGGCTAGGCGGGCACCGAGCAGGGGCGCCACCTTCTTCGAGCGCGCCACCTCCTCGAGTACGGCGCGGTCGAGCGCGTGCAGGACCAGCCCGTGGGCTGGGTCGTGCTCGATGCGCAGCCGCCCGAAACGGTCCATGGTCTCGGCGACGTCGACCAGCAGGGCATGCGGCACCGGGAAGCGGCTGTAGCGCATCAGGACGTCAACGGCCTGCTCGGCGTCGTGACCAGCAGCCCTCGCGTTCCACAGCGCCAGGCTGGTGATGCGGTAGGTATGGACGTGCTCGGGGGCCCGCTCCAGCTCACTGAAGGGTGCCAACGCCATCCGCGCGTCGTTTGCCTGCGGGTGGTCGATCTCGAGCAGCACCGTCTTGTCGGACTGCACGATCAGCGGTCCGTCAGCCACGCCATCCCCTTCGGTTGTTCGCACCCGCAGCCTCGCCTGAGGTGACCTCAGTATCAGCGAACGTCGGGGAACTGCTGTTCCCCAGTGGATCACGGATCATGGGATCTTCGTGGCAGGCACTGCGGGTCAGATCTGCAGGTCGCAGAGAGGAGCACCAGGCTGATGCGCCGTGCCGGCATCACCCTGGTGCTGCTCGCCCTGCTGCTCGGGCTGGGTGCGGCGGCGACCCGCTTCGTCGTCCCGGGACTGGCATTCCGGTACCCGGACGGACCCCTTGACACCACCGCCGAGGCCCGGGGCGAGTACGCGCTCTCGATCGACCCTGCGACAGCCACGCCCGTGCCCCAGCCGCAGATTCTCCCGCTGACGGTCCGCCGGCGGCTACGCGTCGTCGACGGCGGCGGGGAGCGGGCCGTCGTGCGGGAGGACGACACGAGGACCATCGGGCAGCTGCGGCCGCAGACGTTCGTGCACCAGTACGAGCTGGACCGCCGGACGCTGCGCAACCTCCCCAGCGACTCCGCGTTCGCCTACCAGCCGGACAACCTCGTCAACCGCTCGCCCGCCTACACCGTCAACCTGCCCTTCGCCGCGGGTGCCGGTCCGTACCCGGTCTGGCAGGACGAGGCAGGGCGGACCATGGAGGTCCGGCGAATGAGCACCACCAGCGTCAACGGCGTGCACCTCGCCCGCTACCAGGGAACGCTGAGCGGTGCCACGGTGCAGCCCGCCTACGTGGCCGCACTGGCCGAGCAGGGCATCCCCTCGGAGCTGACGGCAGACCAGGCCGCCGCGCAACTGAAGACACCCGTCGCCGACCCGGTGCAGTTGCGCGGGCTCGTGCTGCCGCGGCTTTCCGCAGCCGACCGGAGCCGGGTCAGCAGGCTGCTTGCGGCGCCGGTCCCGCTGCGCTACACCTTCGATGCTGCGACGTCATTGCTCGTCGACCCCCGCACCGGGACCGTGGTCAGCCTCGACCGGTCCGAGCAGGCGCTGCGCGCCGCTCCGGACCCGATTCGCTTTCGCAGCATCGAGACCATCCTCGCCCAGCCGCAGTACGCCAAGGATCCGGTGCTGCGCCTGGCCGGCGTTGCGTTCGGCATCCTGGGCAAGCCCCGCCCGGCGAGCCCCGTACTGCGCATGACGTACGCGCAGACGCCGGCCTCGGTCGCCGCCCTCGTGCGGTTCGCCGACAGCCGCGGCGGGAAGATCGACCTGGTTCGCCGGACCGTTCCGCAGGCGCTGCTCGGGACGGGCCTGGTTCTGCTGCTGCTCGGTCTGGTGCTCGTGGCCCTGGGGCCGCGGCGGCCGCGGGGGCGGCACGCACGCTGAAGACGAGCCGGCAGCCGGGTAGGGAAGGCACGGCCCCGAGGCGAAGGAGGGCGACGTGTGGTCGGTGAGCTCACGCCTGCGGCGCCCCGGAACGCTGTTCCGTCGAGGCCGCGTGCCCGGAATCCGGACCGCGAAGACGACGCTCGCGGCAGTGCTGGCATACGGCGTCGCGTCCTACCTGGACACGAGCACGGCGCCGGTGCTGGCACCGCTGACGGCGCTGCTGGTCGTGCAGTTGACGCTGTACGAGACCGTTGCCTCGGGGTTCGGGCGGGTCGCGAGCGTGCTCGCCGGGGTTCTGGTCGCTGTAGGAATGGCGGAGGTCGTCGGCCTGACCTGGTGGAGCCTGGGCCTGGCCGTCGCCGGCTCGCTCGTCATCGGCAGGATGCTGCGCCTCGGGGCGAACCTGCTCGAGGTGCCGATCAGCGCGATGATCGTGCTCGCCGTCGGGGGCAGCGAGAAGGTGGCCCTCGGCCGGGTGTACGAGACACTGATCGGCGCAGCCGTCGGGGTTGCCGTCAACCTCGCGATCGCCCCGCCGCTGTACGTGCAGCCGGCGGAGGACGCCCTCGGCGAGCTCGCCGAGCGGATGTCGCGCTTCCTGACCGACCTCGCCGCCCAGGTGCGCGTCCAGTGGTCGCGTGAGGCTGCCGACCGCTGGCTGAGCCGGGCCCGAGCGTTGGGCGCTGAGGTCGCGCGAGCCGACGAGACCCTCGGGCGCGCCGAGCAGAGCGCCCGGTTCAACCCCCGTGGTCGGCACGCCCGCCTCGCCCGGCCACGGCTGCGCGCCGGGATGACCGGGCTGGAGCAGGTGTACGTGTCGTTGCGCAGCCTGTGTCGGGCGCTGCTGGACCGCACCTACTTCGTCCCTCCGCAGCAGGTCGGCGCCGCCTACGACCCCAAGGTGCGGCACGAGCTCGCGTCGGTCTTGGAGGCGACGGCCCAGGCGGTGGCCCACGTCGGTGACTACACCGCCCGGGCGGTCTGTGCCGACGAGGCCGTGTCCGCGACCGACGCCGCGCTGGACGAGGTCGACCTGAGTCGCGACCGGCTGGCCGGCTTGCTGCAGCAGGTGATCGACCCTGCGGTCGACGCCGCGTCGTGGCAGCAGCACGGGGCACTGCTGGCCTCGGTGGACCGCCTCCGGGTTGAGCTACGGGCCGCCGTCGAACCGACCGACGAGAGCTGGCGGCCCGTCCCCGTGACCCAGCGGCAGCGTGAGGCGGTGCGGCACGCGGCCGAGGTGCCGCTCAAGCACCTGCGCAGCCATCGGGATCAGCCGCCGCCCTGAGGGACCGCCGTGTACCGGCTCCGGTCGGGTCAGGCGCTCTGCCGCTGGAAGGTCCTGGTGCCCCAGGCGGCGAGCAGCGCCCCGAGCACGAGGGTCACCGCGATGCCGATCACCACGTCGCCGTCGGCGAAGTCACCGCGGAACAGGGCGCGCGTCGCGTCGACCACATGAGTCAGAGGGTTGAGCTTCGAGGCGTTGCGCAGCCAGGCCGGCGCGAGCGTCATCGGCAGCAGCACACCGGAGAGCAGCAGCAGCGGCAGCGAGACGCCCTGGATGAACGGCGCAAAGGCGTCCTCGTCCTTGAGGATCAGCCCCATCGCGTAGGACGCAGCGGAGACGCCGAGCGCGAGCACGCAGACCAGCGCCAGCGAGGCCACGACGCCGGTCCACGAGGCGCGCAGGCCGAACGGCAGAGCTACGGCCACCAGGACGATGCCCTGCACGCCGATCGTCACCATGTTGCCGAGCGTGCGACCGAGAATCAGCGACAAGCGGCGGGCGGGCGTGACGCGCTGGCGGTCGATCACCCCTTCACGCAGCTCCTGGATGATGCCGAACCCGGCAAACCCCGCCCCGAAGATCGCCAGCTGCAGTAGCAGGCCGGGCACGAAGATCTGCCACGACGCGTTGCCGCCGAGGCCGCCGCCCGACACCCGCTTGAGCAGCGGGCCGAACAGCACCAGGTAGAGGATGGGCTGGGTCAGCCCGAAGAAGACCCAGACCGGGTTGCGCAGCAGGATGCGCATCTGCCGCTGGAAGACGACGAGTGTCTCGGTGTACACGGTGGCTCCTCAGACGCCGGCGGTAACGGTGGCGGCGGGCTCGGCGGGGTTGGCCTTTGTGGGGTAGGCGGAGTCGATCGCCACTGCGTCCTCGCGCAGGGAGCGGCCAGTCAGGGTGAGGAAGACGTCGTCCAAGGAGGGTCGGTCGACGCTGACCGAGCTGAGCGTCAGCCCCGCGGCGTCGACGGCGCGCATCAGTGGCGCCACCGCGACGGCACCGTTGTCGACCGTCACCTGCAGCTCGCCCGGGCGGGTCACGACGTCACGGGGATCCGTGGCGCTGCGGACCGCGCTCGCTGCCCGGACGAGATCGTCGTCGGTGGCGGCGTCGAGCGTCATCGTGACCACGTCGCCGGCGATCCGAGCCTTCAGTGCGTCGGGCGAGTCGTCGGCCACGATGCGGCCGTCGTCCATCACCAGGATGCGGTCGGCGAGGGCGTCGGCCTCCTCCAGGTAGTGGGTGGTGAGCACCACGGTGACGCCGTCGTCGTCGCGCAGCGAGCGGATGTGCTGCCACAGGTTGGCCCGGCTCTGCGGGTCGAGTCCGGCGGTCGGCTCGTCGAGGAAGACCAGGCTCGGGGAGTGCATCAGCCCGAGGGCGACGTCGAAGCGTCGCCGCTGGCCGCCGGACAGCTCTAGCAACGCCCGCCGCTCCAGGCCGCCGAGGTCGAGGCGGGGCGCGAGGTCGGCCAGGCGGGCGGCGGCGGACGCCTTGGGCATGCCCTGCAGCCGGGCCTGGGTGACGAGCTCCTCGCCGACCAGCGTGCCGGCGCTGGGAGCGGCACCGACCTGCGCCACGTAGCCGATCGCACGCCGCACCTCGCGTGGCTCGCGCACCAGGTCGTGCCCGGCGACGGTGGCCGTCCCCGCGCTCGGCATCAGGAGCGTAGTGAGCATCCGCAACGTCGTGGTCTTGCCGGCGCCGTTCGGGCCGAGCAGGCCGACGATCTCGCCGGCGGCGACATCGAGGTCGACGCCGCGCACGGCGTCAACCGGACCGGCCTTGGTGCGAAAGCTGCGGGCAAGTCCGCGAGCGTGGATCATGCCTGGCTCCTCTCCGATCGCCGTCACGTTGACAGGTCTTTGGGTAATAGTCAAACTTGGCTAACGCCGGACACCTTTGCTAGGGCCCAGCTCGGGGAAGCCGGCGTCGCCGCTGAACCGGTAGGCACCGGCGCGCAACCGCCGTTGCAAGCCCTTCGCCCAGTCGATCTCGGCCCGGGTGCGAGCTGAGACGAAGTCGAGGATCTCGCGTACGTGGTCGGGAATCTCGCCGTCGGCCCCGGTCGCGCCGTCGCGGATGGAGTCGCGAGTGAAGGCCATCCCGGTCAGCTGCCCCTGCAACTGGCTGACGCGGGACTGCAGCGCACCTACGAGCTCCTCGCGGGGCAGGAAGAGCATGAGGCCCAGTGCCGGAATGAGCGGCTCGACAGCCGGACTAACGGTCCACCACGACTGGCGCAGCAGCACGTGGAACTCCTTCTCCCCCTCGCCGGTCAGCACGTAGGTGGTGCGCTCGGGCCGGCTGTCCTCGCTCTCCCGGGCGTGCACCGCGATGCAGCCGTCCTTCTCGAGCGTGCGCATGGCGCTGTAGATCGAGCCCGACTTCACGTTGGCGAGCTCTTCGAGCCGCCAGCTGAGCAGCTCTCGCCGCACGTCGTAGCCGTGCACCGGCTGCATGATGCGGACGGCACCCAGCACCAGCAGACGGGTTGATGACACAGACCGACCCTAGCCGAGTTTGGCTAGCCCGCAACTGGTTTGGGCGGCAGCTCGCTGCTGCGGCGGCTACACGACGGTGGCCCCTCAGTCCTCGAATGCCTCGGGCGGCGGGCAGGTGCACTGCAGGTTCTTGTCGCCGTAGGCGTTGTCGATCCGCGACACCGGCGGCCAGTACTTTGCCTCCCGCAGCCCCGGTACCGGCCAGGCCGCCGTGCTCCGCGCATACGCCCGCTCCCACTCGTCCGCCGTGACGGTCTCGGCGTCGTGGGGCGCGGCCCGCAGCACGCTGTCGGCCGCGGCCACGTCGCCGCCCTCAACCGCCGCAATCTCCGCGCGGATGCCGAGCATCGCGTCGACGAAGCGATCGAGCTCGGCCTTCGACTCGGACTCGGTCGGCTCCACCATGAGCGTCCCGGCGACCGGGAACGACATCGTCGGGGCGTGAAACCCGTAGTCGATCAAGCGCTTGGCGACGTCCTCCGCGGTGACACCGGTGCGGGCCGTTATGTCGCGCAGGTCGAGGATGCACTCGTGCGCCACCAGCCCGTGGCCGCCGGTGTAGAGCACGGGGTAGGCGTCACGCAGCCGCGCCGCGACGTAGTTGGCTGCAAGGACGGCCGATGTGGTAGCGGTTCGCAGCCCCTCGGGTCCCATCAACCGGATGTAGGCCCACGAGATCGGCAGCACTCCCGCCGAGCCCCACGGGGCGGCCGCGACGGCACCGGGACCGGTCACCGGCCCGGCCTCGGGCACCACCGCCGACGTGGGCAGAAACGGCGCGAGGTGCGCCTTGACGCCGATCGGGCCGACCCCCGGTCCGCCCCCGCCGTGCGGGATGCAGAAGGTCTTGTGCAGGTTGAAGTGTGAGACGTCGGAGCCGATGTCGCCCGGCCGCGCGATGCCGACCAGCGCGTTGAGGTTCGCGCCGTCGAGGTAGACCTGCCCGCCCGCCTCGTGCACCAGCCGACAGACCTCGCGGACCGTCTCCTCGTAGACGCCATGGGTCGACGGGTAAGTGATCATGATGCCGGCGACCCGGCCGGCGTGCAGCTCGAGCTTGGCGGCGAGGTCGGCCAGGTCGATCACGCCGTCGTCGCCGCAGCGGACGACAGCCACCCGCAACCCGGCGAGCGCCGCCGATGCCGCGTTGGTGCCGTGTGCCGAGGACGGCACCAGGCACAGGTCGCGCGCGTTGTCGCCGCGGCTCTCGTGGAAGCGCCGGATGGCGAGCAGCCCGGCGAACTCCCCCTGGGCGCCCGCGTTCGGCTGTACCGAGACGGCGTCGTAGCCGCTGATCTCGGCCAGCCACGCCTCGAGGTCGCCGATCAGGGAGCGGAAGCCGGCGGTCTGGCCGCTCGGGGCGAAGGGATGCACGTCGGTGAAGCCTGGCCACGAGATGGCGGCCATCTCCGTCGCGGCGTTGAGCTTCATCGTGCAGGAGCCGAGCGGGATCATCGTGCGGTCGAGCGCGAGGTCGCGGTCGGCCAGGCGCCGCAGGTAGCGCATCATCTCGGTCTCGGAGCGGTAGCGGCGGAACAGCTCGTGCTGCAGGAACGGCGTCGTTCGCCGCAGGTTGTCAGGGAGCAGGTCGCGCTCCGGTACCTCGGCTGGCTGGGCCCGCGCGGGCTCGGCCCCGAAGGCGGCGAGCACCGCAGCCACGGTCTGCTCGTCGGCCAGCTCGTCCAGCGTCACCCCGACCGTGTCCGCATCCACCCGGCGCAGGTTGTGCCCGCGCTCCAGTGCAGCGGTCAGCACCGCATCGGCGCCGCCCGGCACCCGCGCCTGCACCGTGTCGAAAGCGCTGGCGTGGACGAGCTCGACGCCCGCCTCGCGCAGCCCGGCCGCCAGCAGCCCGCTGAGGTTGGCGATGCGGCCCGCGATGGCCGCGAGTCCCTCGGCCCCGTGGTACTGGGCGTAGAGGGCAGCCACGAGCGCGGGAAGCACCTGTGCGGTGCAGATGTTGCTCGTCGCCTTCTCGCGCCGGATGTGCTGCTCGCGGGTCTGCAGCGCCAGGCGCAGCGCCCGGCGGCCGCGGGAGTCGACCGAGACCCCGACCAGCCGGCCGGGCAGCTGGCGCTGGTAGGCGGTGCGGGTGGCGATGTACGCGGCGTGCGGACCGCCGAACCACAGCGGCAACCCGAACCGCTGCGTGGTCCCGACGGCGACGTCGGCGCCGAGCTCGCCGGGCGGGGTGAGCAGGGTCAAGGCCAGCGGGTCGGCCGCGACGACGACCAGCCCGCCCGCCGCGTGCACCCGCTCGGCGATCGGGGCGAGGTGGCGGACCCGCCCGCTGGTCCCGGGGTACTGGACCAGGACGCCGAACACGCCGTCGAGCTCCAGGCCACCGGCCAACGCGTCGTCGATGTCGGCGACGAACGCCTTGACCCCCGCCGACTCCGCCCGGGTCGTCACCACGTCGATCGTCTGCGGGTGGCAGTCGGCGTCGATCAGGAACGTCCCACCGTCGGCCTTGGTGACGCGGCGGCACAGCGCCATCGCCTCGGCGGCGGCGGTGCCCTCATCGAGCAGGCTGGCGTTCGCGACGTCGAGGCCGGTGAGGTCGGTGACCATGGTCTGGAAGGTCAGCAGGACCTCGAGGCGACCCTGCGAGATCTCCGGCTGGTAGGGGGTGTAGGCGGTGTACCAGGCGGGGTTCTCGAGCACGCCCCGCAGCAGGACCGAGGGCGTCTCGGCGGCCGCGTAGCCCATCCCGATCAGCGAGCGCACCGGCGGGTTGGCGGCGGCCAGCGCCCGCAGCTCGGCCAGCACCTGTCGCTCGCTCGCGGCAGCGGGCAGACCGAGGAGAGCGTCGCTGCGGATGTCGGCCGGTACCGCCCGGGCTATGAGGTCATCGGTGTCAGCCAGGCCGAGGGCGGCCAGCATCTGCGCCGTCTCGTCCTTCGTCGCGCCGACGTGGCGGGTGACGAACGGAGCGGGCACGGTTCTCAGCCCTGACTCGGTCGGTGCTGAGTGGGTCGGTGCTGAGTGGGTCGGTGCGGGCTGGGTGCTGTCGGTCACGCTCACCCCAGAGTGGGACGGGGCGCAACGGGCGCCCGCCGTCCCCCTCTGTCCGGGCATCGAGCCGCTCCAGAGGTGCCGTGGCTCCGCAGTACGTGTGCCTGAGAGTTTCCGGGGAGGTTGCCCCTTCGGCGCCCCGCGAACGAGGTCTCTCCTGCGGTGCCGTCGCACCTCAACGGTAGCAAGGGGTGTGTCGGGTCAGGCCGGCATAGAGCCGCAGATCACGGAGCTGACACTCCCCAGGGGTTACGGCGTGGCGGCGTCGAGCATCCCGTTGTCGGCGTCGCCATCCACCGATGCCAACGCCTGAATCCGGCTGAGCGCGAACGAGCGCTTCTCGCCGCTCTCCTCGTCGAAGGCGGTGAGGTGTCCGCCGACGAACAGGACGGGATGCACGATCCGCTCCGACGCCCGGCCCTCGGCGTTGACGTAGGACATCCACAGCGGCTCGGAGGTCCGTACCGCCTGCTGCAGGCGCGCCAGCACGGCCGACGTGCCGAGCACCAGTTCGCCCTGAGGCTCACCGGCTGCTCGCCGGCCTGACGAGCTCGGCATCGAGCCGCGTCGCCGGTCGAGCCGGCGTAGCCGGGCGACCGCCTCGACCGCGTGCCCCGGCGGCAACGCCTGGCCACCCCCCGACACCGCGCGCGTGCCGGTCTTCGGCGGAGCCGGAACCCGGTGCTTGGTGGTGCGCGCCACCGTCACCGCTCCGTCGGAGCCCTCCGCGGCTGGGGCGAACCCGGCGGCACGCAGCAGCTCGAGCACCTTGACCAGGGGGGATGCGGACACCGCGACGGTCGGCGCGACCGTCCGGAGCCCGAGGGGCGCCACCTTGCGGGTCGCGACGACCTCGGCGAGCAGGCCGGGCTCGTCGCAGCGCAGGTAGCTCGCGACCCCGCCGACCCGCAACCGCCCGTGCCGCCGCGCGACGTCGTCCACGAGGTACGCCAAGCCCTGCGGCACCCCGGCCTTGGCGAGGCGGTCGAGCAGGCCGGCGACCTCGTCGCGCGTCCACCCGGCGTCGAACGCCCGGCGGATGCTGGCTTCTGAGAAGCGGTAGACGGTCGCGGCGCCCGCCGACTCGACGTCGGCGATCACCTCCAGGCGCCGTGCGAGGTCGGCAACGAGCGGCCCCGGGGCGACGGCAGTCAGGTCGGCCTGGATCAGCAGGTGGTCGACGGGCGCGGGCAGCCGCGGTTCCAGAGCTGCGGCCACTGCCCCCTCGACCGGAGGTGGTCCGAGCAGCACCCGGCCCGCCGACGTCAGGGCGCCGCGCCCGGTGACCCCCAACAGCTCGGCCTCTGCCAGGTGCCAGCCGGCCTGCAGCTCCCGGCGCTCGCCACCCCGGAACGGGGCTCGCCAGTGCAGCCAGGCGGTCAGGCCGGCAGGATCGACCGCGGTGCCGGTGGGCGCTGCGGCGAGCGCATCGAGCACCTCCCGGCGCAGTGCCGACGCCTCGAACAGCGTGAGGTCCCAGGAGAAGACGGCGAAGCCCTTGCCGCGGTCGTCCTTATGACCGACGAGCCCGGGCAGCCGGTCCATCCCGAGCCAGGCGACGGCGAGGGTGGCCCACCTGTCGGCGAGCGGCGCCGTCCGCCAGGCATCGAAGCGGTCGGTCGGCATGACGGCGGCGTCGAGGCCGGCAGAAGTGCCGACCAGGCCGGCCACCGACGCCGTCTCGGCCAGCGCGACGATGGCGCTAGGCTCCGCGTCGAGGGCTTTCGCCGCTGCGCGCAGGTCGCGCACCGCCAGGCCACCGGCGCGGGTGAGCGTCGGCGTCGTCTCGTCCCAGTAATCCAGCAGGCCCTCGAGCAGCCGGACCGCGCTCGCCGCGGCAGCAGCGCCGGCGTCGTCGACGGCGTGGACCGCCGAGCCCGAGCCGGCGCCCACGGGAGTCGTCGGCGGCTCCGGCGCGATGGCGTGCACGATCCCGGCCGCCGGCAGCCCGGCCTGCGCCCGGAGGCGCAGTCCGACCTCGCGCGGCAGCTCGACGACCTCCCACTCGGAGCCGACCAGCAGCGCCTGCGCCATCAGCCGCTCGAGGCTGGTCTTGGCCTCGTCCAGTGTCACCAGCCGGTAGGCGAGGTCGGTGCTGCCCGTCGGCGGACCGGGCGCCAGCAGCTCGAGGATGCTGCGCTCCTGCGGCGCCAGGCCGGCGAGCAGGGCGTCGAGCCGCTCGGCGTCGCCGAACAACTCGTGCACGGCTGTCCGCAGGCCGGCGACGGAGCCGCGGGATCCCGGCGCGTTGATGCCGAGCGAGGCCGAAATCATCGCCAGCCGGGTGGCGCTGGTGTCGACCAGTAGCTCCGCGATCGGCCGCCCCAGCCCCAGCGGGTGCAGCCCGATCAGCTGCCGCACGGCGGGCACCAGGTGCAGCTGGTCGGCCTCGTCCCGCCACGCCAAGGCCAGGTCGAGAGCGACCCCGAGCGGCCTCACGGGGTCGGCGCCGAGGACGTCGGCGACCATGGCGTCGGTCGACGGCGTGGGCAGCACCGCGAGGGCGGACAGGGTCTCGATGACGAACAGGTCGATGCGCTCCATCGCCCGCGCCGTACCGGGCAGGGAGGTGAGCCGCGAAGCCAGCACCGCGAAGTCGGTGGGCGGGGGGATGGCGGCGTCGGGGCGTTCCTCGAGCAGTGAGGAGAGCGAGTCGTCGGGCAGGCGTCGCAACCAGTCGGCGATGCCCACCGACCCAGGATACGGAGAGTGGCGGCGGTTGGGTGCGCTCAGCGCACCGGGCCGTACTCGCGGGTGACGATCGCTACCCGGACCCGGTAGTCGCGATACCAGCGCTCCCGGCCGAGGCGCTGTACGACCAGATGGTCGGCGACCCGCTTCCACGCCCGTGCCGCATCCTCGTCGCACCAGTACGAGACGCTGATGCCGGCGCCGCCAGCCGTGCGCGCTGACTCGAAGCCGAGGTAGCCCGGCTGCTCGCTCGCCAGCTGCTCCATCGCCGCCGCGGCGGCCGCGTAGCCGGGCGGATCGCAGCTGACCTGCACCGAGGTGAAGATGACAGCGACGTAGGGCGGGGCTGGTGTCACCGCCGGTGCTGGCGTCGCATCCACCACTGTTCGAGGGTAGGCAGGATGGGCCGGTGGACGCAGTGATGGCTGACCCTTGCCTGCAGGCCGACCAGCCCGATGACCGTGACGTGCTCGAAACCAAGGTGCGCGCGCTGCAGGACCGGCTGCTCGGGCTCGGGTCGGTGCTCGTTGCGTTCTCGGGCGGCGCCGACTCCGCGCTGGTGCTGGCGGCCGCGGCGCGCACTCTGGGCGCCCTGCGGGTCGTCGCGGCGACCGCCGTGTCAGCGTCGCTGCCGGCAGCCGAGCTGGTCGATGCCCGGCGGTTCGCTCGCGGGCTCGGGGTGCGGCACGAGGTGCCCCGCACCGACGAGCTCAGCCGCGAGGGCTACCGCGCGAACGCCGGCGACCGCTGCTGGTTCTGCAAGGCCGAGCTGCTCGACGTGCTCGCTCCGCTGGCCGACCGCCTGGGTCTTGGCGCCGTGGTCACCGGCACCAACGCTGACGACGCGGTGGCCGGCTTCCGGCCCGGTATCCGAGCGGCCGCCGAGCGGGGCGCCCAGGCGCCTTTGCGCGATGCGGGGCTGACCAAGGCAGACGTCCGGGAGGTCAGCCGCCGATGGGGCCTTGCCACGGCGGACAAGCCTGCGGCCGCGTGCCTGTCCAGCCGGATCGCCTTCGGCACCCCGGTGACCGCAGCTCGCCTCGCGCGTGTCGAACGGGCGGAGGCGGCCGCGCGGCGGACCCTGCACGAGGCCGGCGTGCTAGTCCGCGACCTGCGGGTGCGTGACCTCGGCGACAGCGCCCGCATCGAGGTCGATACGGCAGCGCTGCCGGCTGCCGGGACCCTCGCTCTGCCCGGGCTGCTCGAAGCCGTCCTTGGGGCAGGGTTCGCTGCGGCCGAGCTCGACCCCAGCGGCTTCCGGTCAGGGTCGATGAACGAGCTGCTGCCGGACCCCGTCCGCTACCGCTGAAGCCTGCGCCTGAGGGCCTTGGGCATGAGCGGTTGTGTCGTCATTCTCGCTCAGCATCCTCACCGACATGTCGTGATCGCTTGGCAGTCGCTACGCCCGATGTGCGGTGTGTAGTTGATCAGGTTGTGTTGGCAGGCGACACGACCTGATCGATCCGAGCGCTCCTTTCGCCCGTTCCGTCCGTCCCAGTTGATCGCGATGTGTTCCGGTGGCTTACCTCTGCTGGCGCGCGGCGGTACCGATCGGCTGCGGCCGGTTCGCCCGAGCCTTCCTCGCGCCCCGCACCAGTCCCCACAGGGCGATGCCCACTCCGGCGGGCGGCACCAAGCCCGCTGCCAGGTTGAGGGCGAGCGGCAAGTTGCGTACGCCGAAGAAGAACGGCAGCACCGCCACCAGCATGGCCACGAGCCCGACGAGGAAGACGATCCCGCCGACCCGCACCCACCGGTCTGCCGCCTGCGCCTGCTGGCCGTTCACCCTGACCAGCCTAAGGGGACGTTTGGCGGTGCCAGACCGAACGGTAGCGGCAATGGCACGCCACGGCAGGCGCGACGACGAGGCCGGGGACGTAGTCTTGCGAGCAAGCATCCCGCCGTTTCTGACCGTTGTCCTACTGAGGTGTCCCGTGCCGACCGGTCGTGTGAAGTGGTTCGACGCCGACAAGGGGTTCGGCTTCGTCAGCCGTGAGGACGGCGGCGACGTGTTCGTCCCGAAGTCGGCCCTGCCGGCCGGGACGGAGAGCCTCAAGGCCGGCGACCGCGTCGAGTTCGGCGTCGCCGAGGGCCGGCGCGGCGAGCAGGCGCTCTCACTGCGGGTGCTTGGTCAGGCGCCCCGCCTCGCCAGCGCTCGCCGTCCCCCCGAGGAGTTGCACGGGATGATCGAGGACATGATCCAGGTCCTCGATACCGTCCAGCGCGACCTTCGCCGGGGCAAGTACCCCGACCGCCGGGTGACAGCCAACGTCGCCAAGGTCGTCCACGCCGTGGCGAGCGAGCTCGAAGCCTGAGCCGCGAGCGCTGACGCGCTCAGGACTACGTCGAGCTGCTCAGCTGCGCCGCCTGAGGGTGAAGATCCACAAGCCTGATGCCTCCTGGCCGGCACGCGGGACCTCGCCGACGACGAGGGTGGCTGCGCCGGAGGTGCCCAGTGGCGGGACGGTGACCGTCGTGTGGTGCTTGTCCTTGAGCACGTCGGTCACCTGCTGGTCACCGACCTTAACGGCCCACCCCGCATCCGCGACCTGCTTGTCGACGTCGATGCCGAGGACCGCGCCCTCACGGACCGACAGGGTCACGTTGGGCCGCGAGTAGGTCCTGGCCTTGCCATTGAAGGTGTAGCGGGCGGCTTCGGCCCGCACGCTCTGCCCCTGCGACACGATGGTCACCCCGGGCGCGGGCTTGTCGCAGCCAACGAGCAGGACCAGCCCGAGCGCGCCCGCGCCGGCGGCTGCCCGGAAGCGGCGACCGAAGTGGCGATGCATTGCGAGCCCGGGCATGCGCTCAGATTATCGGGTGACCGGTCAGTGGCCGGAGGGCCCGTCGAGCCAGAAGGGGCGGCGGTCGTCGGCATCCTCGGGGGGCGGCTTGGGTCGGGCACCGGCTGCCGCGACCATGCCCGGTTCGTCGTCCATCGCCCGGTAAGGCTCAGCCGGCCGGCCGTCAGGCCGGGCATCCGGGCGGCTGTCAACGCGGTCATCGGTTGCGCAGTCGTCGGCTGCGCGGTCGTCCGCTGCGCGGTCGTCCGTTGAGTAGTCGTCGGAACGGTGGTCAAGGCCGCGATGGGCGCGGCGGCGCCGGCTCACCCGCCGCAAGGCCAGCAGCTCGAGCCCGAGCGCGACGACCATCGCGGCCGCAGCGACCGCGAACCCGGCGACGCCCGGCATGGGAATCAGCCCGATGGCGCCCCCGATCACCCAGGCCAGCTGCAGGCCGGTCTCGGTTCGGGCGAACGCGGACGAGCGGGTGTCCTCGGCGACATCGCGCTGGATGACCGCGTCGAGGCCGAGCTTGCTCATGGAACCGGCCGTCGTGGTGACCAGTGAGGCGACCATCGCTGTGACGATGCCGTACAGCACGGTCGCGCTCACGCAGGAGACGGCGGCGGACGCCAGGCCGATCACGATGAGCAGTTCCGGTCGTGATGCCCGCAGGCGGCCGCCGAGAAAGACGCCGACACCCGAACCGACACCCGCCGCGACTCCCAGGGCGGCGACGCCGCTCAGCCCGAAGCCGTTCTCCTTGAGCAGGAACGCCAGGTAGAGCGTGAGGAAGCCGACGCAGCCGCGCACGGCCATGGCGCTGCGCAGCGCGGCGGGCAGCTCGCCGAGCACCCGCCGCATCTTGCCGCGCACTCCCGACACCGTGGCGGCACCGAGCCCCTTCGCCGGCCGCTCGCCCGCGGCGCTGTCGACGTGCGGCGGCAAGACCCAGGCGAGGAACATTCCGCCGCCGAATACCAGCGCGGCCAGGCGCAGGGTCCAGGCGTAGCCGACGGCTGCCGCGATGCCGTAGCCGAGGGGGGCGACGAGCAGCCCGGCGGCGACTCCGGTGAGCGTCAGCCGGGAGTTGACCTTCACCAGGGTCAGGTCGGCTGGCATCACCCGAGGCACGACGGCGCTGCGCGCCACCCCGAAGGCACGCGACAGCACCAGCAGGGCCAGCGCGATGGGGTAGAGGTACAGCGAGGTGAGGTGCCGGGCCAAGGTGAGCACCAGCGCGGCACGGGCCAGCATCGTGACCCCCAGGGCGATGCGCCTGCCGTTGGCGAAGCGGTCGAGCGTCGGCCCGATCACCGGGGCCAGGACCGCGAACGGCGCCATGGTGGTCAGCAGGTACATCGCGACCTTCGACCGCGCCGCGCCGGGCTGGATCGCCAGGAACTGCGTGCCGGCCAGGGTGACGGCCACCAGTGCATCGCCGGCGCTGCTCGCGAACGACAGGTCGAGCAGGCCGGCCAGGCCCGACTCCTGACCTCCGCCCTGCCGCGCGGCACGGCGCAGCCGTACGACCGGCCGGGCGAGCCTTCCGAGCTTCACGGCTCCAGTCTCTCCTGTCCGCGACCAGTTATCCGTTCTGTCCGCGCGTCGGGCACCATGGGGAGGTGCCTGTCCGCAGCCGTGACCGCGCCGATGCCGTCTGCGCCGCCGCCGTTGATCTTGCCCGCAGCGCTGCCGTCGATGAGGCGGGAGACGCCGCACTCGTCGGCGAGCACCTCGGCGTCGATGCCGAAGCCGAGCGCCTTGTGCTGCACCGCTTCGCCTGCGCTGCTCGGGCCTACCGTGGATGGCACTGGGCTGTCGTCGTCACGCGTGCGTCACGAGCCAAGGTGCCGACCGTCGCGGAGGTGACCCTGCTGCCCGGTGGCGACGCCCTGCTCGCCCCGGTCTGGCTGCCATGGTCGGAGCGCGTCCGTCCCGGCGACGTCGGCGTCGGCGACGTGCTGCCGACTGCGGCCGACGACCAGCGCCTCGCCCTGCGGATGGGCGACGTCTTCGAGCTGTCCGACGACTGGCTGTTCATGATGCTCGGGCTCGGGCGGGCCCGGGTGCTGTCGGCCTACGGGCGCGACGTCGCTGCCGATCGGTGGTACGAGGACTCCCGCGGTCCGTCGGCGCCGCTGGCGAAGTCGGCCCCCGCCCCGTGCGGCTCGTGCGGCTTCCTGGTGCACCTCGTCGGGGGGCTCGGGCAGCTGTTCGGCGTCTGCGCGAACGAGATGTCGCCGGAGGACGGGCGGGTCGTGTCGAGGGACCACGGGTGCGGAGCCCATTCCGAGGCCATGGTGCTGCCGGGTGCGCACCCCGCCCCCTGGGAGTTGCCGGCGGCCCGGGACGAGCTGGGGAAGGGCACCTCGGCAAGCAGCGGGGAAGCGCACGCGTCAGGCGAGCCCGGTGGCGCCGATGCCCCGGCTGATGATGCCGGCGGGGACACCGCCGACGCGAACGACGACACCGCCAGCGTCACCGGCGAGGAGAGTGCAGAGCCCTACGGCCACAGCTGAGCGAGCGCAACGAGGGCACCCGGCGGCTGACCCGTTCGACACGGCCGGCCTCCGGGCGGCCGTGCTGGCGTCCTGGGCCGCATCACCCGCGCGGTTCCGCGAGGACGCCAACGCCGAGGAGGACGCCGCCCTCGGCCCCTACCGCGACCGGCTGCTCGTCGAGCTGTTGCAGAACGCGGCCGATACCGCCACCGCCGCCGGCGTGCCCGGGCGGGTGCTGGTGCGGCTGCACGATCCGGCTGACGGGCCGGCGCGCCTGGAGGTCGCCAACACTGGGGCGCCCCTGACAGTCGCCGGGGTTCAGGCATTGTCGACGCTGCGGGCATCGGCGAAGCGCTCGGCCGAGGCCGGCGTCGAGCCCGGCGGAGGCAGCAGCGGAGGCAGCAGCGGCCCGAGCATCGGCCGGTTCGGGGTCGGCTTCGCCGCCGTCGTTGCCATCTCACCCGAGCCCGCGATCATCAGCACGGCAACGGGCGGGGTCCGCTGGTCACGCGGTGACGCTGCCGGAGCCATCGCCGAGCTGCCGGAGCTGGCGGGCGAGCGGGCGCTGCGCGGCACCGCGCTGCCCCTGCTACGCCTGCCGTTCCCCATGAAGGACGAGCTCGAGGTGCCGACCGGCTACGACACCCTCGTCGTGCTGCCGCTGAGCGATCCGGGGCTCGCCGACGCCGCCATAGTGCGCCGGCTGCTCGCCGGCTTCGACCCCACGCTCCTGCTCGTCCTGCCCGGCCTGGCGGAAGTGCGGATCGAGGACGGCGAGAATCCCGGGCGCATCGTGTCCTGCCAGTGGGAGGGGCCGGATGCTGTCCTTGAAGGCCGCCGCTGGACCGGTGTCGCGACGCAGGGCCGCATCCCGGCCGAGCTGCTGGCCGAGCGCCCCGTCGAGGAGCAGCACCGGGACGCCTACACGATCCGGGTCCTCGTGCCCGACGACGGCTGGCCGGCTCGGGTTCCCCGCGTGCTGCGGGCCCCGCAGCCGACCGACGAGCCGCTGGAGCTCCCGGCGCTGGTCACCGTTCCGGTGCCGCTCGACCCCGGCAGGCGCCGCGTGCAGGACGGCCCGCTCGCCCGGTGGCTGCTCGACCGCGCCGCCGAGGCCATCGTGGAGCTGGCCGTCCGCGCCGGCGACCTCGCTCTGGTCCCGACCAGCCTGCCCGCGGGCCCGGTCGACGCGGCGCTGACCGACCGGCTTCGCGAGCTGCTGCCCGAGGCCGCGATGCTCGCGCTGGCGGGGCAGGCCGGCCAGGAGCGGGTCCGCGGGCGCGAGGCCATGGTGCTCGACCTCGGCGAGGGAGGCGGCGGACGGGTCGCCGATGCCCTGACGGCATTGCTGGCCCCGGCCGTCCCCGGGCTGCTGCCCGCGCAGCTGGCGGCCTCTGCACGGGCATCGGTGCTGCGCGTGCTCGGTGTCTCGCGGATGGGAGTGCGGGCCCTCGTCGAACTCGTCGCCGGGCTGGATCGTCCACCGGCGTGGTGGGGCCGCCTCTACGCGGCGCTTGCTGAGCTGCCTGCGCGCGTCCCCGAACGCGATGCCCTGGGGGCCCTCCCGGTCCCGCTGCTCGATGGACGCACCGTCCAGGGGCCGCGGGGGGTCCTGCTGCCGACCGCAGCCCTGGCCGAGGCTCTGGCAAGCCCGAGCGGCAGGGAGCTGCTGGCCGCGGTCGCGCTGCGGGTGGCGCATCCGGACGCGGTGACCGGCAGCGCCGCGGAGCTGCTTCGGCAGCTCGGCGCCCTCGAGGCGACACCGCGCGAGCTGCTCGACGCCGTCGTGCCGCTGCTGCCGAGCCCGGACGAACCCGACGACGCGCAGGACGGCGGGCCACCAACCGACGCCGTGCTGGCGCTCGTGGCCGCCGCCGACCTGGAGCCAGGAGAGGTGCCCGCCCTCGGCAGGCTGCTACTGCCCGACCAGGACGGCATGCTGCTGGCGGCCCAGGAGCTCGTCCTGCCCGGGAGCCCGCTCGAGGCCGTGCTGGCGGAGGACGCGCCGTTCGGCATCCTCGACGACGCCGTAGCCGCGGCCTGGCCGGCGAGCGTGCTGGAGGCCGCCGGTGTCCTGCGAACGTTCGCGCTGTTGCGGGACGGCGATGCTGGTGCCAGCGGCCAGGGTGGCCTCGTCCTCGACCCCGACGACCCGCTGCTGCTGGAGCTGGACGACTCCGACCGGTGGCTGCAGGAGACCGGCACACCCACGGTGGTCGACAGCTTCGTCGCCGTCCGCGACCTCGAGCTGGTCCGGTGGCCGGATGCCCTCGCGCTGCTGGCCGTGCCGGGGCTGCGCAGCGCCGTGCTGGCATCGGACTACACGCGCTGGTGGCTTGCGGCCCACCCGGTACTGGCCGGCCTGCTGCCGGGCGAGACAGCACTGCCCGGCAGTCCGCTCGCGGCGCTGTACGACGGGGTCCCACCGTCCGTCGCAGCTGCCGTGGACGCCGAACTGCTCGTCGCGATCGGCGTGCGCGACAGCGTCGACGACGTGCTGAGCGACCCGGCCGCCACGCTGGACCTGCTCGACCGGCTCAGCGAACCCGAGCGGAGCGTGCCCTGGGCGCTCGCCCGGGTGCTGTACGTGCGGGCGGCAAGGGCGCTTGAAGAAGTCGAGGCAGACCCGCCGCTGCGGGTACGAACGCCTCAGGGGGTCGTCGCCGCGGACGAGGCTGTCGTCGTCGACCGCCCCGACCTGCTTCCGTTGCTGGGTCGGCGGCCAGCCGTCCGGGTGCCGCTGGCCGACGCCGCCGCGGTAGCCCGGGTGCTGGGTGTGCCCCTGGCGAGCTCGCAGCTCGGTGCGAAGGTCCCCACGCCGGACCCGGCTGCCGGCCCGGCGGCGCAAGGACGGGCAGCCGCGTGGCAGGCCGGCCGCTGGCCCGACCGGCACGCGATCGCCGCCCGACTCGCGGCAGCCGGCGACCCCGCGGCACTCGCCGAGCTCGATGCCGAGGACGACCTCGACCCGCTCCCTGACGGCTGACCGGACTCGACGGGTGCGGCCTCAGGCACCCGGGTTGCGGCCGAGGCGACGCAGGGAAGCAGCACGCCGGCGGCAGTAGAACACCCCGAAGACGCCCAGGCCGCTGCCGACGGCTGCGGTGGCGACCCACCACAGGTGTCCGTCGGTCCGCAACCGGGACCAGAACGGCAGCAGCCCGATCAGCACCAGCAGCCAGAGGGCCGTCCCGGCGGTCACCGTGCGTACGCCGTCATCGGGAAGCGGCTCCGGGGCGGGGCGGCGAGCAGGCGTGGCGGTCATGGTGAGGTGACCGTACCGGGCTGGGAGTACGGAATCTGACCTACATCCTTGGTTCTTGGCGTGCCCGGCTTGTAAGCCGCCCGGCACGTGGTGTACACCCAGTACCCGAGCGTCCAGTGACGCCGCCTCTTTGCCTTGAGACCCGGAAAGGCGCACCGATGCTGCGGCTTAACGTCAACCTGTTCGACTACGTGATTCTCGGCATCTACTTCTTCCTGGTCATCGCGATCGGGGTGCTGGCACGCCGGGCGGTCGCGACGAGCGAGGACTTCCTGCTCTCGGGCCGCTCGCTGCCCGCCTGGGTGACCGGGCTCGCGTTCATCTCGGCGAACCTCGGTGCGCTCGAGATCCTGGGCATGGCAGCCAACGGCGCACAGTACGGCCTGTCGACGGTGCACTTCTACTGGATCGGCGCCGTCCCAGCCATGGTGTTCCTCGGCCTGGTGATGATGCCCTTCTACTACGGCTCCCGGGTCCGCACCGTTCCCGAATACCTGCTTCGGCGGTTCAACAAGCCCACCCACCTGCTGAACGCGTCGACGTTCGCCGTGGCGGCCGTGCTGAACGCCGGCGTCAACCTGTACGCGCTCGCGCTGGTGATCAACGCCCTGATCGGCTGGCCGATCTGGGTGTCGGTCATCGTCTCGGCCCTGTTCGTGCTGGCGTACATCACGCTGGGCGGCCTGTCCGGCGCCATCTACAACGAGGTGCTGCAGTTCTTCGTCATCCTCGCCGGACTCATCCCGCTCGTGATCATCGGCCTGCACTCGGTGGGCGGGTGGTCCGGTCTGCAGCACAAGGTTGCGACGACCGCGCTCGGGTCGCACTCGTTCTCGACCTGGCGCGGCACCGGAGTGGGCGGCTGGACCAACCCGCTCGGTGACTGGATCGGCATCGTGATGGGCCTGGGCTTCGTGCTGTCCTTCGGCTACTGGACCACCAACTTCGCCGAGGTCCAGCGCGCGCTGTCGGCCAAGGACCTGTCAGCAGGGCAGCGCACCCCGCTCATCGGGGCGTTCCCGAAGATCTTCATTCCCGCCCTGACGATCATCCCCGGCCTCATCGCCCTCGTGCTGGTCCCCAACCTTGGCGGCAAGGACCTGCCCTACAACGACGCGATCCCGCTGCTGATGAACAAATTCCTGCCCAACGGCACCCTCGGCGTGGCGCTCGCCGGGCTGCTCGCCGCGTTCATGGCCGGCATGGCAGCAAACGTCAGCTCGTTTAACACGGTCTTCACGTACGACATCTGGCAGGGCTACGTCGCCAAGGGCCGTCCGGACGGCTACTACCTGCGGGTCGGACGCATCGTCACGGTCGTCGGCATTGTCATCGGCATCGGCACGGCGTTCATCGCCTCCGGCTACAGCAACATCATGAACTACATCCAGCTGCTGTTCTCCTACTTCAACGCACCGCTGTTCGCGACCTTCATCATCGCGATGTTCTGGAAGCGCACGACGCCCTGGGCAGGGTTCTGCGGCCTGATCGCCGGCACGCTGGGCGCGGGCGTGATGCACTTTGCGGGCTACCACATCGGCTACTTCTACCCGCACCAGCAGCTGGCCGGCCACGGGACGATCAACGCCCAGATGGTCAACTTCTACGGTGCGATGGTCGCCTTCTTGGCCGACGCTGTGGTGACCGTCGCCGTGACCATGGTGACCCGGCCCAAGCCCGTGGCGCAGCTCGCGGGCCTGGTCTGGGGCGTCCACGACCCGAATGCGCCTGACCCCACCCTGGTGCGGAAAGCGCTGTGGTGGGAGTCGCCGAAGCTGCTCGGCTTCAGCGCGCTCGCCATCGTCGTCGTCCTGTCCATCATCTTCCTCTGATCGGGGTTCGCCGTGACTGACACCTCCACCCCGAAGTCCGCCGCCGCCCGCCTGTTCGACATTCGGCTCCTGATCGGCGGCCTGTTCCTGCTCTACGGCGTGATGCTGACGGTGGCTGGCCTGTTCACCTCGTCCACCGAACGGGCGAAGGCTGCGGGGATCAACATCAACCTGTGGCTGGGGCTGGCCATGCTGGTCATTGGCGCCCTGTTCGTGCTGTGGCTGCGGCTGCGGCCGCTCAAGATCGAGCCCAACCCCATCGGTGACGTCAGCGAGCTCGAGGCGGCCCGGCAGGGTGGCGGCACTGGTGGGACCGACGAACCCATCGACACGGGCACGCCGGGTGCCCGCCGGCGGAGCTAGCTCGGCCGGGTTCCGCCAGCCGCCGGGTTTCGCTAGGCCGCCGTCGCCTCGCGGATCGCGCGGTTGTCAGCCGCGTCGATGAGGCGCAGGACCTCGCCGCGGGTGCGCTCCGGCGCGTCGTTCCAGCTGGTCAGCTCGCGCACCCGCGCCGCGCGCACCGCCGGCGCGCACACCCGGTCGAAGGTGGGCGGCGTGGGCCACCCCCGGTCGTCCTGCAGCGAGTCCCACAGCAGGTCGAGCGCCCGGCCGGCCTGGGCCGAGTGCGCCTGCCGATGACCACCCGCCGCCTCGACGATGGCGCCCACCAGGCAGGCGCCGATCACCTCGCGGCCTTCGAGCAGCCGCAGCTCCAGTGGACCGATGCTCCGGCAGCTGCCTGCCTCGTCGCGCACCTGGAACCAGGCGCCCTGCATCCAGCCGGCCCGCACCAACTCGGACGCCTGCTGCAAGGCCGCGCGGGCATCATCGATGGCGCGAAGGCGGGCCACCTCCCGTTCGCGACGGCGAAGGAGGGCGGTCTCGCGGCGCTGCCGCCCCCACGAGCTGAGACGCCAGCGGTCAGCACTCCACCGCCCCTCGTTCGGCGCAGACGGCGAGATGTGCTCACGCGTCGCGAGGGGAGCCAGCTCGTCCAACGCCATGTCGTCCTCCGACCTACGGGGAATCGCTCACTGGCAAGTATGACCGCAAACCTGGTGGAATCGCCAGCCCTGACGTAACGAGCTGGTTTCTTTAGTGTTGCTAAAGACGTAGCCTAGAACGGGTGTCCCCCAGCAGCGACGCACGGTTCGCGTCGACGTTGCGCATCTCCGTCATGCGCCTCTCACGCAGGATGCGCCAGGAGCGTCCGGTCGACGGGCTGACGGCGAGCCAGCTCGCCACCCTCGCCAGCCTGGAACGGCACGGGCCGCTGCCGGCGGGAGAGCTGGCGAACGTCGAGCGGGTGTCGGCGCCCTCGATGACCCGGATCATCAGCGCTCTGGCTGTCGCGGGGCTCGTCGACCGCCGTCCCCATCCATCCGACGGCCGGCAGATCCTGGTTGCCATCAGTGACATGGGAAGGAGCCTGTTGACCCGCGACCGTCGCCGCCGCGACGAGTGGCTCACGACCCGGCTGGACGAGTTGACGCCCGAGCAGCTCGGTGTGTTGCAGCAGGCACTGCCGCTGCTCGACCGGCTCGCCTCCGAGTGAGGGCTGTGGCCCGCGGGGCCGGCGGGGCCCGCGGTGTCCTTGCCATCCGCAACTACCGGCTGTTCGCCGGCGGCCAGCTCATCTCGCTCACCGGCACGTGGATGCAGCTCACCGCCCAGGACTGGCTGGTGCTGCAGCTCGGCGGCGGCGGGGTCGAGCTCGGCGCCGTGCTTGCCGCGCAGTTCACGCCTGTCCTGCTGCTCTCGCTCTGGGCGGGGGTGCTGGCCGACCGTTACGACAAGCGGCGGCTGCTGCTGCTGACCCAGGGGGCCGGCGCCGCGCTGTCCGCCGTCCTCGCGGTACTGGTCGCCACGGGAACGATCTCCCTGCCGTTGCTGCTCCTGCTGGCGGCCCTGCTCGGTTGCGCGGCGGCGCTCGACACACCCATCCGCCAGGCCTTCGTGGTGGAGCTGGTGGGTCCCGACCTGGTGAGCGCGGGGGTCGCCCTCAACAGCGTCACGTTCAACAGCGCGCGGATCATCGGCCCGGCTGTCGCCGGGGTGCTGATCGCCTCGATCGGTACCGCTCCGGTGGTGGCCGGCAACGTCGCGAGCTACCTCGCCGTGATCGCGGCCTTGGTCGCGCTGCGCCCCCAAGAGCTGAGACCGGTCGATCGGGTTCGTCGGGAGCCAGGCCAGCTCCGGGCCGGCCTGGCCCACGTGCGGCACCGCCCCGACCTGCTCCTACCGATCGTCCTCGTCGGAATCGTCGGCATGTTCGGCCTGAACTTCCCGGTGACGCTCCCCCTGCTCGCTCGGCAGACATTCCACGGAACGGCCGCCACCTACGGGTTGCTGACCGCGCTGGTCGCGCTCGGCTCGGTCGGGGGAGCCGTGCTCGCCACCCGCCGTTCGAGTCCGACGCCTCGGCTCGTCGCCGGCGGTGCGCTCACCTTCGGCGTGGCCGAGGCCGCCGCCGGGTTGATGCCGAACCTGCTGCTGACCGGGATCCTGCTCGTCGTCACCGGGGCGACACTCCTCACGATGACGACGGCAGCCAACGCCAGCATCCAGATCGCCGCCGGCGACGCGATGCGGGGAAGGGTGATGGCGCTCTACATCCTGGTCTTCCTCGGCGGCACGCCCGTCGGCGCACCGCTCGTGGGAGGGCTCGTCCACGTGGCGGGACCTCGCGCGGGCCTTGTTGCCGGCGGTGCCGCCTGTGTCGTCGCCGCCCTCCACGTCGGCTGGCTCTTACGGCGTGGGCAGACTCCCCTCCCGGCTACCGACGGGCCTCAGTTCTCCAGCCAGCACCCCGCCTCCAGCGATGCCCTGGCCACGTCCAGTACCCGCGAGGCAGCCAGCAGGTCGGCCAGCGAGGCCGCAGAACCCAGGTCACCCGCCGCCAGCAGGCCGGCGAGCCTGCCGACGGCGCAAGCAGGTGCCTCGCTGACCGGCACCGCGAGGATGCCCCGCGCGTCCTGGCGCCGTACCTGATCACCCTGCAGCACCAGGCGGCCCGCGGTGCCGCTGGCCGTGACCAGGGCTCGGCCCCAGTGGCCGTCCGCCACCTCGCTGACCAGCACCGTCACCTCGTCGTTCGTCAGCAGGGCGAGCGTCACCGGCAGACCGTCGCCCAGGCTGGCGGCAGGCATGGCGCCGGGTGCTGCGCAGACCGCGACGACATCTCCGGCGAGCCTGCGGACGAGATCGACGAGGTGCAGCCGCGCCGCCGCCCCGATCGGCCAGCCCGCGACGGTGACCTGCCGCAGCGGTGCCACCCGCGGGATCTCGTCGGCGAGCACGGCAACCGCCGGACGCGTCCGGGAGCCCAGCACCGCCCCGACGGCGACCCCTGCGACCTCCGCGGTGGCCGCGAGATCACGCAGGACGCTCACCGGCGACGGCTCGGGGCGCGTCAGCACCACGCCGAGACCGGCATCGACCAGCACCTGTGCCGCTCGGAGCGCGGCGCCGCCGGCCAGGTCGACGACCACGACCTCGACCCTGTCACCCACCAGCGCGGGAAGGTCGAGGTAGGCGCGGTCGGCCCCGTAGGTCGACGCCCAGGCAAGGGATTCCAGCGGCTCGGGCGCGAGCAGGCCGACGAGCAGCACCCCCGGATCCGCGAGCAGCGGCTGCAGGAACGGTCCGGTGCCGTCGGTGACCAGAGCCACGGTGACAGGAGGAAGCCCCATCGCCTCCGGGTCGAGACCGCACGCATCAGCCCGGACGGCCCGCAGGTCCTCGCGCCACGTCGTCGCAGCGGACGCGTCGGCGCCAGATCCTCCGACTAGCGTCGGCACGTGCGGCTGGCTCACACGACTATGGTTCCCGCCGGCCGGGGCTCCAGCACCCGCCGATCGGAACGGGTCCCGTCTCGTCGCGGGTAGCGCTGCCGCTGAGCCGCCGGTGACGCGGTAGCTGTCAGGAGCCGCTGGGTTCCAGCTGCCGCTCCGGCTCGGTCGCGGGCGGCTCGGGCGGGCGGCCGGCAGCAGCGTCCGACCGCTCGACATGGACGGTGGGCAGCAGCCGGTCGAGCCATCCCGGCAGCCACCAGTTCGCCTTCCCGAACAGGTGCATCAGGGCGAGGACCAAGATGGTCCGCACGATCAACGCGTCCAGCAGCACCGCGCCGGCCAGCCCGAAGCCGAACTTCCTTGATGATCCTTTCGCCACCGAGCACGAAGCTCGCGAAGACCAGAACCATGATCGCTGCGGCTGCGGTGATCACCTGCCCGGTCTCGGCTTGCCCACGGGTGACAGCGGAGCGGTTGTCGTGGCTCGCGAGCCATTCCTCGCAGCTTTGAGGACGTGAAGTGCTTGGGGGCGCTCCGGACCTCCCACATGCCGCAGTCCGGCTCACGCCAGTGGGTGACAGCCTGTTCCACTTGGCGCAGAAGCACTGTCCACAGAGCCGCCGTGGGCTGTTCCCGGGACTTGACGTGCAGGTAGACCGAGTCGAGCAGCGCCCCCCATACGCCCCGAGGACGTCACCGTCTTCGTCGGCCCTCGCCTGCACTCGTGCAGTACGCGCTGCGGGGCGGCGAGATCGTCAACACCGTCACTGTCTTCCGCTCGCCGAGACACGCAACCGACCCCGACGCCCCAGGCTGGGGCGGCCCGGGGGAACTGCACGGAGTCTTCGCCGGGATGTGCGCGCCGGTGCAGGAGGCGCTGCCGCTGCCTCAGCGGGATCGCCACTGGCAGATGTATGACCGGGAGCCGATCCCGACCTGGGTCGACGGTCGGCTGGCGTTGCTCGGCGACGCGGCGCACCCGATGCTGCAGTACCTGGCGCAGGGGGCCTGCCAGTCCATGGAGGACGGCGTCGCGCTGCCCGACGCGATCACGGGTGCGGCTGACGTGCCGACCGGGCTTGCCGGCTATGCCGACACCCGCCGCGACCGTGCTGCCCCGTGCAGGAGACTGCCCGGATCTGGGGGGAGATACGACGTGTCGACGGGGTGGCCCGGCTGCTGCGCAACGAGTTGCTGCGCTCTTCCAGCCGGTCACGTGCACTACGTCGACTGGCTCTGGGCGCCCCCGCGAGATTGATTGTGGTCTGCCCAGCAGATGTAGAGTTCCGGCATGAAGAATCGGCCGATCTACAGCGTGGATTCGGTGGACCATGCCCTGCATCTGGCCGTCGTGCTGCAGCAGGAGGGACCACTGCGGGTGGTCGACGCGGCGGAACGGCTCGGGGTAGCGCGCTCGACGGCGCATCGGCTGCTGGCAGTGCTCGTCTATCGGGACTTCGCCGAGCAGGGGCCCGACCGGCGGTACCGGGCCGGCCCCGTTCTGCGACTTCCCACGAGCCCCGAACCGGTCACCGAACTGCGCAGTGTGGCACTCCCCCATCTGCAGGCGCTGACAGGCCTCATCAATGAGACGACGCACGTGATGGTCGTGACCGGCGATCAGGCGCGGTTCGTAGCGGCCGTGGAGTGCTCGCACTACCTGCGCGTCGGGGACCGAGAGGGACGGGTACTGCCAGCTCACCTTGTCTCAGGAGGCCGGGCGGTGCTGGCGGCCCGAACGGACGAGGAGATCAAAGCCCTGTACTCGGTCCCGGATTCGCCAGTGGCCGACGTCCCCCGTCTTCTGCGTGACCTGCACCGGATCCGGCGCCAGGGCTTCGCGGTCAACGATCAGGCCACCGAGAACGGGCTGATCGCCATTGGCTGCAAGGTGCCCAGCCCGCAAGCCGGCCCGCCGGCGGCCGCGGTGTCCATCGCCCTGCCGACCGTGCGGTACCACCGTGAACGCCTGCCCGAGTTCAGCTCTCGACTGATGACGGTCGCGGAGCGGATCGGCCACGAGCTGTCCGTTGCCAACCTCTTCCCGGGCCGCCAGGAGGCAGATAGTGTCCGCTGACGACGAAGGCGCGTCCGAGATTCCCGGTGCGTCGGACCTCGATGGCACGTCAGATGCGGGGCTGAAGGGCACCAGCCCGCAGTACCCGATCGGCGCGGTCGATCGCACGCTGCTGACCCTCGAGCTGCTCGCCCAGCGACCGGAGAGCAGGCTCGCCGAGATCCGGGACCACCTCGGCGTCGGGCAGTCAACCGCCCACCGGTTGATGGCGATGCTGGTGTACCGGGGCTTCGCCGAGCAGGACCTGGTCACCCGGATCTACCGCGCCGGACCAAGACTCTTTGAGGTCGGCAGGTTGGCGATCGGCGCGTCCAGTATCCGCCGAAGCGCCCGGTCGGTGTTGGAGTGGCTGGCCGAGGAAAGCGGCGAAACCGCTCACCTCGGAGTCATGAACGGGCTCAACGTGCACTACCTCGATGTCATCGAGAGCAGCGCGGCACTACGCGTGGCTGGTCGCGTCGGCCGGATGTCGCCAGCGCACGCCACCAGCCTGGGAAAGGCGATGCTCTCGACATGCGACAACGACGCGCTCCGCCGCATGTACGGCGGCGTGCCACTGAACGCACCGACGGACCGAACCGTGAACGACCTACCGGCGCTCCTCGCCGAGCTGGCCAGGACCCGGAAGCGGGGCTGGGGCCGCAACAGGGGGGAGATGGAGTCGGGTGTCTGCTCGGTGGGGGTGGCTGTGGTCCATCACGCCCAGGGCCTGGTCGGCGGCCTCAGCATCGCCACACCTGCGGTCCGCTCGACCGCGAGCGTGGAGAAGCGGCACGCTGAACTGCTGCTAGCCGGCCGAGCGCGGCTGCTGGAGTTCGAGCTCGGCGTCCCCGTCTAGACGGTATGGAGGTGCCCGGTCGTAGGGCCGGGACCTCGCTCGCAAGTTGACGTGGGTTGCCGGTCCGGGCGAGAACCAGGGCCGGTAGAGCCGACAATTGCGAGGAGGTCCCGGTGGAGCGTGAGCTGCAGGTTGGGCAGGCTCAGGCCCTTGCGCCGGGAAAGGCGGTGCGCAGGTCGGCGGCGAGGCGGTCGATGACACGGGTGCCCCAGCCCTCGTCGGCCTACGCCGGTCCAGGACGCCGCCAGCCCCCGCTCCAGCACCGCCTTGACCATCTCCGGCAGAAAGCCCCCCGGGCCGGTCAGCGACACCCCACCCTCGTCCGCCCGGTCGATGAGCTCATCGAGCCACGCGTCGTCGGCCAGCAGCTGCCGCCAGCTGTCGGCCCGAGAACCGTGCCGGCCCCGCCGCTCAGCCACGTCGCGTCGCGCGTCGCCAGTGTCCTCAACCATCGTGTCGTTCATCCTGTGCTCCCTCCAAGCCACCACTGGCCTCAGGGTCGGACCAGAGTCCTTACACAGCTGATCTGACACGCTGACGACGTACGCGTGGGCGATTCGGCGGCAGCGCGTACCCGGTGGAAGTTTGTCGATTCTTATGTCAACGTACGGGGGTGTGTAGCGCAGACGAACCAGTTTCTGTTCAGCAGAATCGGTCTGCTGACGACCCCGACCGGCCGCCGCCAGGCCACTGTCGAGTCAGCCCAAGGGCGGACCTCCCCGTCGTCCTACGTCTTGCTTCTGTCCGAGACGCGTCAGGACAAGCCGTCTTGGCTAACACCACACCCCAGGTCTGCGGGTACGCAAGCGCAGGTTCACGCGCCAGGCGTTGCAGTTGGCGGCGCTGCGCCTCGCGGCCGAGCGAGGCCTCGCGGCCGGGCGAGGCGTCGAGGCGGTCACCGTCGAGGAGATCAGCGCTGCCGAGGTGTCCTCCCGGACCATCTACGCCTGTGCGGAGTTGGTGGAGGAACGTTCTCCGACTCGCTGCCAGCGCACCCGAGTCGGCCGGGGCGGCTGCAACCAGTGGTGCCACGGTCACACCCTGACTCACCTTCCCATCGGTGACGCCCCGACAGTCATCGCCGCGCGGTGGCGAGCTCTACCTGCCGGCCCGCTCGGCCTCCGAGATGGCGTACGCGGCGTTGACCAGCCCAATGTGGCTGAACGCCTGCGGGAAGTTGCCCAGCAGCTCGCCGTTCGCCGGATCCACCTCCTCAGCCAGCAGCCCCACGTCGTTGGCGTAGCTCGCGGCCAGGGTGAAGGCCGCGCGAGCGCGATCGACGCGTCCCAGCAGGGCGTTGGCGTGTGCGAGCCAGAAGGTGCAGAGCAGGAAGGTGCCTTCCTCGCCCTCGAGGCCGTCGATCCCGCCCTCGGTCCGGTAGCGGTAGACCAGGCCGCTCTCATCCCTCAGACCCGTTTCGATGGCCTCGACCGTCGCAATCATTCTCGGGTCATCAGGCGGCAGGAACCCGACGATGAGCAGCATCAGGTTCGAGGCATCCAGCTGGTCAGAGCCGAAGTGCTGGGTGAAGGCGTTCGCCTGCTCGTTCCACCCCTCGCGCTCGACCGCCGACCGGATCTCGTCACGAGCCCGGACCCACTGCTCGACCTTGCCTTGGGCCTCGAGCTGATCAGCCAGGCCGATCGCCCGGTCGAGGGCGACCCAGCACATGACCTTCGAGTATAGGAAGTGCTGAGCCTCACCCCGTACCTCCCAGATGCCCTGGTCCTTCTCGCGCCAGCGCACCGCGGCAGCGTCGGCGAGCGCGGCCAGGAAGCGGCGCGTCTGCGCATCGAGCCCGGACAGCTGGTCAGCGAGCAGGTGCGCCGCAGCGAGCAGCTCGCCGTAGACGTCGACCTGCGCCTGGCTCCACGCGCCGTTACCGACACGAACCGGCTGACTGCCGCGCCAACCCGCGAGGTGGGGCAGGGTCCGCTCGGTCAGGTCACGCTCCCCCCCGACGCCGAACATGATCTGCAGCGGCATCGCGCGCTCGACGACCGAGCTGGCGGCGGCGGTCGTCGTGAAGCCGAAGAAGTCGACCGCCTCGTCGGGGCAGGCCGCAACCCAGAGCGCCTCCATGGTGAAGCTGGCGTCGCGGACCCAGGTGTAGCGGTAGTCCCAGTTGCGTTCGCCGCCGACCTGCTCGGGCAGCGAGGTCGTTGCGGCGGCCACGATCGCGCCGCTGGGCTGGTAGGACAGCGCCTGCAGGACGCGGCCGGAGTGGTGCACCAGGTCAGCCCACTGCCCGTCGTAGCTCTGGTGGACCTCCGACCACGACCGCCATGAGCTGATCGTCGTCTCGAGACGGCCAGCGAGCTCGCCCTGCGACCACACTCGGGCGGGCTGTTCACCCAAGGTCGAGCGCTGCAGGCCAAAGCACAAGATGCTTCCCGCGCTGAGCCTGACCCGACCGCGAGCCACGGCGCCCTGGAGCTCCATGTCGAGCGGCGCAGTCAGCACCAGCCAGTCGGCACCGCCGCGACCGGTCACCCCGCCACGGGCCGGGGCGAGCAGCGGGTGGATCAGGCCGTACTCCGGCCGCGGCGCGTACTCCACCTCGACGTCGACCACGCCGCCACTGCAACTGACCTGTCGGATGAGGCAGTGCGGAGCGCCCGCACCGAGACGGTGCACGTCGGTGTCGGGGCCTAGCGCGAGCGCATCGCAGATGACGAGCGTTCCGGCGTTCGTCTCGAACGTCGTCTCCAGCACCATGGTTCCCGGCAGATAGCGGCGGGATGTCCGCGCGGGTGCCGCGGGGCGGATGGACCAGTGGCCCGCCTCGTCGTCGAGCAGCCGGGCAAACAGCGATGGGCTGTCGAAGCGGGGGAAGGCCAGCCAGTCGACCGATCCCTCGCGGGTGACGAGCGCCGCTGAGTGGCGGTCGGAGAGCAGGGCGTGATCTGCGATGGGCAGCTGGCTCATGAGCCGCTCATCGGCGACTCACGGGCAACTCGCGAGTAGCTCACGGCTCAGCCGGCCACGGGCCGCGTGCCGCAGTCGGCGAGCAGCGCGTGCACCTTGGTCCGCAGCTCGTCCGGCGGCTCGAGGTTGCCCTTCTGCTCCGGCCCAGCCCCGATGCGGACGTAGACGCGCCAGGCGAACAGGCGTTTGGCCTCCGTCAGCCCGTGGGAGTCGCAGCGGCCCACGCGGATCACCACTGGCAACCGTGCCGTGGACGCAGCAGCGGGCAGGGCACCCTGCGGCAGCTGCACGGGCGGCACGGGCAGCAGCTGGTAGATCGGACTGCCCTGGTAGTCGGTGACCTGCACCTGCCCGCGCGCCGTGCCTCGCTTCAGCTCGAGCTCGCCGACCAGGGCCGGCAGCCCCTCGATGCGGGTCCTGCGCCATGCCGACCCGTACGTGATGCCGACGGCCACCGCGACGGCACGCTCGGCGCAGCCATCGGCAGCAAGCTGGCCCACGAGGACGTCACCGATTACCGGCAGCTGGGTTAGCGGGGGTGCCCCACCGCTGCCGCCAGTGCCGACCGTCAGGCTCAGCGCCGGCGTGCTCTGTGCCGGCGCCGCCCCACCCGCCGGGCAGACCGCAGTGCCGTACCCGAACCACAGGTCGAGCTGGTCATGGGCGGGCAGCGTCATGTTCCAGGTCCACGCAGGCACGGGCGTGAACTGGGCGGCGGCAAGGCTCACCTGACCGATCTGCATCGGCTGAGCGGAGTCGTTGTGGATGGTGGCGGTGATGCGGTGGGCGTCGGCATCCAACCGGTCCTGGCTCAGCGTCGCCGAGAACCCAGCGGGGGCCGGCCGCATGCTCGTCGCCGCCGGGGATGGTGACCCCGATGGCCCGGACGACCCACCGCACCCGGCGAGCACCGGCGCCGCCAGCAGTACCAGCGCCGCTACCGAACGAGCAACTCGGCTCACGCTGCCAGCTGCTCCACGACGTAGTCCACGCAGGCGGTCAGCGCCTCCACGTCAGCGGGGTCAACGGCAGGAAACATGCCGACCCGCAGCTGGTTGCGGCCGAGCTTGCGGTAGGGCTCGGTGTCGAGCACGCCGTTGGCTCGCAGCACCGCCGCGAGCATCGCTGCATCGACGTCGGCCGAGAAGTCGATCGTTCCGACGACGAGCGAGCGCACCGCCGGGTCGGTGACGAAGGGCGTCGCCACCGGCGAGCGCTCGGCCCAGCCGTACAGGGCGCTGGACGATGCGGTGGTCCGCCCGACGCACCACGGCAGACCGCCGTGCTCGAGCATCCACTCCACCTGGTCGGCCATCAGCCACAGCGTCGTGAGTGCGGGAGTGTTCAGTGTCTGGTCGAGGCGGCTGTTCTCGACGGCGGTCGTGAGGTCGAGCGTCGGCGGCAGCCATCGCCCGCTCGCCCGGACCGCACCGAGGCGGTCCAGAGCCCCGGGCGATAGCAGGGCGAACCACAGCCCGCCATCGGAACCAAACCCCTTCTGCGGCGCGAAGTAGTAGGCGTCGGCCTGCCCGACGTCGACCCGGAGGCCGCCGGCGCCGCTGGTGGCGTCGACCAGCAGCAGGGCGCCCTCGTCGGCGCCTGCCACCCGCTGCACCGGCAGCATGACGCCCGTCGAGGTCTCGTTGTGCGGCAGGCAGTAGGCGTCGATGCCAGCCTCACCCTCGAGCACGGGCGCGGAGCCGGCTTCCGCGGGTCGCAGGCTCGGGGTCTCGAGGAACGGCGCGCCGGCCGTGACCGCGGCGAACTTGGCCGAGAACTCGCCCAGCACGGCGTGCTGGCTGCGCCGCTCGATCAGCGAGAAGGCCGCGACCTCCCAGAAGACAGTCGAGCCACCGAGGCCGAGCACCACCTCGTAGCCGTCGGGCGGTGAGAACAGCTCTGCCAGCCCGGTACGGATGCGGCCCACGACCGCGCGGACGTTCGGCTGCCGGTGCGAGGTCCCCAGGTAGCTGCGCCCGGTTGCCGCGAGGCCCGCCAGCGCCTCCGGCCGCACCTTCGACGGGCCGCTGCCGAAACGCCCGTCGGAGGGCAGCATGGCCGGCGGGATCCGGATCTCAGCCACCGCGCCAGCCTAGCGACGCGGCGATTGCCGGCGCGGCCAGGCCCGCGTCAGGTCAGGTTGCCCGGCTTCACGACGCCCTGCTCGACATCCTCGGGCTTGCGCGGCCCGGGGCCGATGTAGCGCGACGACGGGCGGATGAGCCGGCCGGTGCGCTTCTGCTCCAGGATGTGCGCGCTCCACCCGGCGGTCCGGGCGCAGGTGAACATCGAGGTGAACATTGGCGCCGGCACCTCAGCGAAGTCCAGCACGACGGCCGACCAGAACTCGACGTTGGTCGCGAGGACGCGGTCGGGGCGCCGCTCCTTGAGCTCGGTGAGCGCGGCATCCTCCAGGGCCTCGGCCACCTCGAACCGCTTGGCACCGAGCTCCTTCGCGGTACGCCGCAGCACCCGGGCACGGGGGTCCTCCGCGCGGTACACGCGGTGCCCGAAGCCCATCAGCCGGTCGCCGCGGTCGAGCAGCTTCTTGACGTAGGCACGGGCGTCGCCCTCCTCCTCCACGTCGTCGAGCATCTTCAGCACGCGCGAGGGAGCACCGCCGTGCAGCGGGCCGGACAGCGCGCCGATGGCCGAGGAGATGCAGGCCGCGACGTCGGCTCCGGTCGAGGCGACCACGCGGGAGGTGAAGGTGGAGGCGTTCATCCCGTGCTCGGCGGCGCTGACGAAGTAGGCGTCGACTGCCTTGATGTGGTCGGGGTCGGGGTCGCCGCGCCACCGGATCATCATCCGCTCGACGATGGTCTCGGCCTTGTCGACGACAGCCTGCGGCACCATCGGACGACCGAGGCCGCGAGCCGCCTGACCCACGAACGACATCGCCTGCACCGAGATGCGCGCCAGGTCGTCGCGGGCGGTCTCGTCGTCGATGTCGATCAGCTGCTGCAGGCCCCACTGCGGGGCCATCATCGCGATGGCGCTCTGCACGTCGACCCGGATGTCGCCCGAGTGCACCGGCACGGGGACGGGCTCGGCCGGCGGCAACCCCGGCTTGAAGCGGCCGTCGACGAGCAACCCCCACACGTTGCCGAAGGAGACCGAGCCGACAAGATCTTCGATGTCGACCCCGCGGTAGCGAAGCGCACTACCTTCCTTGTCCGGCTCCGCGATCTCGGACTCGAAAGCGATGACGCCCTCGAGGCCGGGCTTGAACACAGTCTCGGTGTCAGCCATGGTGGCGGCTTCCTCTCGTGCGACCCGGTGGGGTCTGCCTGCCGACGACGGCCTGTGCCGGCCGCCACGTTCGGCTCCTTTCTACCGGACCAGCACACCCGACCAATCAGCGGATGCACCATGGGCCACGGCCGGACGGCGGACAATGGCGACATGATCGAGGACGGCACGGACAAGGGTGGCATGGACGAGGCAGGGGACGCCGCGGTAGGCACGGACGAGCTGGGCGTACTGCGCAGGGACTACCGGGCCGGCACCCTCGACGAATCCGAGCTGGCGCAGACGTGGCTCGAGCAGTTTCGCCAGTGGTTCGACACAGCCCTCGCCTCCGGCCTGCGGGAGCCCCACGCGATGGTGCTGGCGACGGCCGACGCGGGCGGGCGGCCGCGCGCGCGGACGGTGCTGCTCAAGCAGGTCGACGCTGCGGGCTTCGTCTGGGCCACCAACTACGGCTCCCGCAAAGGCCAGGACCTCGCCGCCAACCCGCGGGCCGCCCTCTGCTTCTCCTGGGTCGACCTCGAGCGGCAGGTGCATGCCGAAGGCGCGGTCGTGCAGCTGAGTTCCGCCGAGTCCGACTCCATCTTCGCCGCCCGCCCGCGCGGGGCGCAGCTGGCCGCCTGGGCCTCTCCACAGTCCGAGCCGGTCGCTGGCCGGGACGAGCTCGACCGCCGGCTTGCTGACGTCTCCGCCCGATTCACCAGGCAGGTGCCGCGCCCCGAGCATTGGGGCGGCTACCGGCTCTCCCCGGTCAGCGTCGAGTTCTGGCAGGGGCGAGGCGACCGGCTGCACGACAGACTCCGCTACCGCCGGGCCGGGGGACCGACCGGCGCCCCAGGGGTGGCTAACGCCGTCGACGACGCCCTCGAATCCCATCCGTGTACGGATGACGACCCCGGCCCGCTGGGCGAGGCGCGGGCCGACGGGCGCAGCTGGGTTATCGAGCGCCTGGGCCCGTGAGTCACCCGAAACGCCGAAACGGCGTCACCCCATACGGTATGGCGCCGTTCCGTCGGTTGCGTGCCAGCTCAGTCCAGCTCGCTCAGTCCAGGTATTCGCGCAGCCGCCGGGCGCTGTGCCCGGACCGCAGCTCGCGCAGCGTCTCCTTCTCGATCTGCCGGATCCGCTCGCGGGTCAGGCCCAGGCGCGAGCCGACCTCGGCCAGCGTGTGCTGGCGCCCGTCGACCAGGCCATAGCGCAGCCGGATGACCTCACGCTCCCGCTCGGGCAGCGAGCCGAGCACACCCTGGAGCTCGTCCTGCATCGCCCCGTAGGCGGCGGCGTCGGCCGGGACGATCGCGTCGGAGTCCTCGATGAAGTCACCGAGCACCGACTCGCCGTCGTCGCCGACCGCGGTCTCGAGGCTGACCGTGTCCTGGCTGATCCGGCGCAGGTCGATGACCTGCTCGACGGTGATGTCGAGCGCCTCGGCCAGCTCCTCGTCGGTGGGCTCGCGACCGAGGGTGGTGACGAGACCCCGCTGCTGGCGGGTCAGCCGGTTGAGCTGCTCGACCAGGTGCACCGGGATCCGGATGGTGCGGGCCTGGTCGGCCATCGCACGCCCGATGGCCTGACGGATCCACCACGTGGCGTAGGTCGAGAACTTGTACCCCTTGGCGTAGTCGAACTTCTCGACCGCGCGGATGAGGCCGAGGTTGCCCTCCTGCACGAGGTCGAGCAGCGTCATGCCGCGGCCCGTGTACTTCTTGGCCACCGACACGACCAGGCGCAGGTTGGCACTAATCAGCTGCTGCTTGGCGGCCCGGCCGTCGCGAACGAGTGCGTTGAGGTCGCGGCGCAGCGCCGGCTTCATCTCGCCGCCGTGCGCCAGCTTGTGCGAGGCGAACAGGCCGGCCTCGACCCGCTTGGACAGGTCGACCTCCTGCTCGGCGTTGAGCAGCGGGACCTTGCCGATCTCGCGCAGGTACAGGCGCACGAGGTCGCCGGTGCCGCTGTCGCTGGTGGTACCCGGCCGGGCGGGGCGGTCGTCCTCCTCGACGACGTCGACCTTCGCCTCACCGAGGCGGCGGACCAGCAGCGGCAACAGCTCGACGCCCAGGTCTGCAGCGGTGAGTACCTCACGGACCTCAGCCAGGGACAGCTCGCCGGCCTCACGGCCGCGGGTCACCAGCTCGGAGACCTGTGGGACGTCGAGCTCGTCGATCTCGTCGACGGCAGTGGTGGCCGGCGCGGTGCCGGTGACTGTGTCGGTCGCTGTGTCGGTCGCTGTGTCGGTCGCTGTGTCGGTCGCCGTGTCGGTGGCTGTGGCATCGGTGGGAGCCGGGTTGGCTGCGGCCGAACGAGCTGCCGGCTTGGCGGCACGGCTGCGACGGCGAGGCGGCGTCCCGGAGGACTCGGTGGAGGCGAGTGCAGGGGCAGTCATGTGGTCACGGCAATCACTAGTTACGGGCAGGGCTCTTGTATCGGCAGCGCGTGGTATCGGCAACAACTTCGGTTCGACAACTTCTTGGTCGGTCATGCACGTCAATTGTGTAACGTCACTCACGAGCGACACGTGCCGTTGGTGGAGTGTGAGACTGGCAGCACCAGCGACCACTCCCCCACGGCGACGCCTGGACCAACGTGCCGCGGGCTTGCTATATGCCCGCGGCCAGCCATGCGAGCACGCATGCGCCGACCCCAGAACACTAGCGGCAGTCGGCGGGGCGCGTCACCAGGGCAAGCGAGAACTGTGCTCACGCACACATCTGCCCAAAGGCTGCTCACGAGCCGGCCGCACCGGCCGATATCCGGAAGCGCCGTCAGCGCGATGCACTCGGAGCCAAAACTCCCGCCGCCACGGCCAAGTCGCGTACCAGCCCCGCGAGGGCCTCGTCCCGCCCCGCCTCGTCCGTGCGCAGCACCGCGCTGGGATGGATCGTCGCCAGCATCCGCGCGTTGCTGCCCGGGGGCCCGTCCAGCACCTGTCCGCGCATCTTGGTCACCCGGAACGAGGGGCCGAGCAGGGCGGCACCTGCGGTGGCACCGAGCAGGACGACGAGCTCGGGCCGCAGCACGTTGAGCTCGGCGACGAGCCAGGGCTTGCAGGCCGCGACCTCGTGGGCGTCAGGTTTGGCGTGGATCCGGCGCTTGCCGGTCGAGGCCATCGTGAACTTGAAGTGCTTGACGGCGTTGGTCACGTAAGCGCTGTCCCGGTCGATGCCGGCCTCGGCGAGGGCGCGGTCCAGCAGCTTGCCAGCGGGCCCGACGAACGGCCGCCCGCGCCGGTCCTCCACATCGCCGGGCTGCTCTCCGACGAGGACCACGCGAGCCCCCGCAGCCCCCTCGCCAAACACGGTGCCGGTGTTGTCGAGCTCAGCCAGGCCGCAGCCCTTGCACGCCTGCGCTGCGGCAGCCAGACCCGGGAGGTCGGCACCTGCGGGGACGAACTCTGCCGCGCTTGTCACGCCTGTCCCCTCGCGGTGGCGTAGCGCCCGAGCGCCACCTTGCGCTCGGCGGCGTGGTCGACGATGCGCTCGGGGTAGCCCGCGGGCAGGCCGCCAGGCAGCTTCCAGGGCTCGTGCACGGCGCCGCCGGGGACATCGCGCAGCTCGGGCAGGTACCGGCGCACGTACTCCCCGTCCGGGTCGAACTTGGTGCCCTGCAGGACGGGGTTGAAGACGCGAAAGAAGGGTGCGGCGTCGGTGCCCGTGCCGGCGACCCACTGCCAGCCGTGATTGTTCGAGGCCAGGTCGCCGTCGACCAGCTGGTGCATGAACCACCGCGCCCCTTCGTGCCAGTGCAGATGGAGGTCCTTGACGAAGAAGGACGCCACGATCATACGCACCCGGTTGTGCATCCACGCCTCCGTGTCGAGCTGCCGCAGCCCGGCATCGACGATCGGGTAGCCGGTGCGGCCCTGCTTCCAGGCCTCCAGGCGCGCATCGGCCTCCGGCCCGGAGTCGTAGGGCATCCCCGCGAGGGCGTCGGTCAGGTCGGTCCGAGCCGACTCCGGCTGGCGGAACAGCACGTCGGCGTAGAAGTCGCGCCAGGCGATCTCCTGGCGAAACGTCTCCTCCCCCTTGCTGCCCGCCACCGTTGCGAGAACGGTCCGCGGATGGACGCAGCCGTACTTCAGGTACGCAGACAGCCGGGATGTCCCCGCCACACCGGGCAGGTCACGGCGGTCTGCGTACTCGCGCACGCTCTCGGACAGGAAGGCCTCGAGCTGGGCAGCAGCCGCCCGCTCGCCCGGCTCTGGCAGCTGCACGCTGCCGAGGTCCGGTGCCTCGGGAACCCGCTCACCCGGGACGGCAACCCACGCGATGCTCTCGGGCCGGGCCGCCGGCTGGCGCCACCCGTGCTCGCGCCAGGCGTGGTAGTAGGGCGTGAAGACCTTGTAGGGCTGGTCTGCCCCTCGTGTGACCCGCCCGGGGGAGACAGCGTAGGCGGACCCGGTACGGACCAGCGCCCGCCCGTCTGCCCGCAGCGCCGCCTCCACAGCCCCGTCGCGCCGCCGGCCGTAGGGGCCGAAGTCCTCGCTGACGTGCACGCTGCCCGCACCGACCTCGCGGGCGACAGCCGGCACGACCTCAGCCGGGTCGCCGGTGCGGATGCAGAGCCGGCCGCCGAGGTCGGCATCCAGCGCGGCAAGACAGCCGGACAGGAAGGCGAGCCTCCGGGGCCCGGACGGCCCGCGCAGTGCCGGGTCGTTGACGAACAGCGGCACCACCTCCTCGCCGGCGTCGCGTGCCGCCAGCAGAGCCGGATGGTCGGCGAGGCGCAGGTCGCGGCGAAACCACAGCACTGTCGGGGCCATGGCGACGGCGTACCCCTGGAAGAAGTGCGAATGAGCCGTCGAGTGCACGAGTTTCGCCCGGCCGCTGACTCCTCTCGGTGGGCGGCCACTAGCCTGACCCGGGACTTCCGCCCATGCAACGTGTAACGAGCCGGACATGGCTGACGACGCTTACACGATCAGCGACTACCTGCTCGACCAGCTGGTCGAGCTCGGCGTCGACCTCGTCTTCGGCGTGCCCGGCGACTACACGCTGAGCCTGCTCGACCACGTCGAGAGCCACCGCGGGCTGTCCTGGACCGGTTGCACCAATGAGCTCAACGCCGGCTACGCGGCCGACGGCTACGGGCGGATGCGCGGGATCGCTGCCTGATGACGACGTTCGGGGTGGGTGAGCTCAGCGCCATCAACGCGGTGGCGGGAAGCTACGCCGAGCACGTTCCCGTCGTGCACATCGTCGGTTCGCCCTCGAGCGGGGCGCAAGCCCCCGCCAGCGACCGAGCAGATCGACCGGGTGTTGACGGCAGTGCGCGACCACCACCTGCCGGGCTACCTGCTGCTGCCCGTCGACACCGGGGAGACCCCGGTCCGCCCACCCACAGCCCCCCTGCCGGGGCGGCTCAACGTGACTGATCCCGCCGCGCTGGACGCTTTCCTCGACGCTGCCGCTCGGCTGCTCCGAACCGCGAGTGACGCGGGCGATGTGTGCGTGCTTGCCGGCCTGCTGGTGCATCGCCTGGGCGCGACCCCGCAGCTCGACAACCTGCTGTCGGCCGGGCCGCTTCGGCACGCGACCTCGCTGTGGGGCAAGAGCCTCGTCGACGAGAGCGACCCCTACTGCTTGGGGATCTACGCCGGCGCCGCGAGCGAGCCGGGCCTGCGGGAATCCGTCGAGGACGCGCAGGTCCTCGTCATTGCGGGGGTGCAGTTCACCGACCTCAACAGCGGCTTCTTCACCCAGCAGATCACCAGGACGCGCACGATCGAGCTCGGCCCAGCCGTCACCAGCGTGGCTGCGGCCACCTTCGCCCCCGTAGCGATGGACGCCGCGCTGCGCTGCCTGACGGGCCTGGTGACCGAGATGGGCCACCAGCAGCCGGCGCCCTCCTCGGTGACGATCCCGGACGCCGCTGCCGATGCTGCCGGAGGCGACGCCCCGCTGACCCAGGTCGGGCTCTGGAGCGCCGTCGCCGCGTCGCTACGCCCCGGTGACACCGTGCTGGCCGACCAGGGCACCGCCTTCTTCGGGATGGTGACCCACCGGCTGCCGACCGACGTCACCTTCATGGGCCAGTCGCTCTGGGCATCGATCGGCTACACGCTGCCCGCGCTGCTCGGAGCGTGCCTCGCCCAGCCGGGGCGTCGTGGTGTGCTTCTGATCGGTGGTGACGGTGCGGCGCAGATGACCGTGCAGGAACTTTCGACGGTGCTGCGGGAGGGCCTGACCGCAACCGTCGTGATCGTTGACAACGACGGGTACACCGTCGAGGGGCCATTCACGGGCCGGAGGAGCCCTACAACGACATCGCCCGCTGGGACTGGTCGCTGCTGCCCGCACTGTTCGCGCCGGATCGTCCGGCGCACGTCCACCGGGTGAAGACCGCAGCCGAGCTCGCCGCCGCGCTGCAGGATGCGGCCGCGACGCCGGACGGGCTCACGCTCATCCAGGCGGTGCTGGAACGGATGGATGTCCCCGAGCTGCTCTCGACCCTTGCCCGCGCTGCCAGCAGCGCCAACGCCCGCGCCTCCAGCTCGTAGGCCGTTACGGCGTCGTCGTGATGCCGGCCCGGAACTCGGCGAGCAGCTTCGCTGCGGTGTCCTTCGGCGTAGCGGGGGTGCGCGCGAGGGTAGCGGTCACCCCCCGCGGGCCCCGCTCGCCGTGCAGGGCGACCCGGACGCGTGCTCCCGTCCGGATATAGGTGAGGGCGAGGTCGGCCTGCTGCTCGTCCCCTGTCGCAGCGGCGATCTTCAGGTCGGGCGAGCCGGCGAAGAAAGACCGGGCGAACTGGTCCAGGGCGCTCGTCGCCGGTGCCGCATCCAAGCGGCCGATGCCCACCTCGTCGATGCCGCGGCCGCCGGTCCGGGACGTGATCACCCAGACGGTCACGCGGGCCTGGGTGTAGCGCGACCACGCCGGTGGATGGCGGACGGTGACTCCGAGCCCGCTCACCAGTGCCGGCGTCCAGTCCAGGGGCACGGCGACCGGGTCAGGCGCAGCGGGAGCCGGCGACGCGGCGGCATCCGGAGTCGGCGCTGCCGTCGGGGGATGGGTCATCCCGGTGCCGGGCTCGCCAGACCCGCGGACCAGCGAAACCAGGTACGCGGCCAGCAACCCGAGGCCGAGCGCGAGCACGGCCAAGCCGAAGCCGAGGAGCGCTGTCCGGGCCGCGCCGAGCACCCGACTGCCCGGGCGCGCGACGCGAGGGCGGCGCTCGGCTCCGGCGTGCTCCGACACATTTCTGGGTCTACCACGACGCCGGACTGTCGAGGCGGCTACGACGCTCGCTGCCGGGCGCGAGTCACGGCACGAACCTCGGCCCGCGCCGAGCGGTAGGAAGCGACCGTCTGCATCGGAGGTCGCTCGCCGTGCACGACCTCGGTCGTCGTCCAGGTGTAACCGGGGACCGGGGGCACGGGGGGGACTGGCGGCACGGGGGGCACTGAGGGCACTGAGGGCACTGAGGGCACTGAGGGCACTGTTCGTGCGAACTGCGTCAGCGGCGCGCAGGCGGGGGCCGGCGAGGCGAGGCGGCCCTGCCGAGCGAGCCGGCTCCAGGCGGTCAGAGTCAGCTGCGCGGCCATCTGCCCCAGCGCGGAGTCGCTCTGGTGCCGGTGGCGGCGGGTACCCAGGTCTACCTGCGCCATCGCGTCGAGCCCGACCAGCTCGAGCAGGTCGATGAGCAGCCCCAGCTCGACGCCGTAGCCGGCGACAAACGGCACGCGCTCCAGCACGCTGCGCCGCGCCGCATACTCCCCGGACAGCGGCTGGACGAAGCCTGCCAGCTCCGGCCACAGCTGGTTGAGCAGCGGCCTCGCGACGAGCTCGGTCACCCGGCCACCGCCGGCCGGCAGCAGGCTGTGCCCTGTGTCGAGCTGCCGGTCGTAGAGCCCCTTGACGAGCGCGACGCCGGGATCGTCGAGCAGCGGACCCACCAGGCCACGGACCACGCCGGCGGAGAAGTCGCGCAGGTCGGCGTCGATGAATACGAGGATGTCGCCCTCGGCGGCCGCAAGGGACTTCCACAACGCCTCTCCCTTGCCGGGCCGGTCCCCCTGCTCGGTCAGCACCTGCGCCTGCCGGACGACGCGGGCACCCGCCGCCCGCGCCACCTCGCCGGTTCGGTCGACGGAGCCAGCGTCGACGACGACGACCTCGTCGACGAGCCCGCTGGCGACGGACTCGCGCTGCACCGCGGCCACGATGGCGCCGACGGTCGCCTCCTCGTCCAGCGCGGGCAGCACGACGCTGATGCAGGTGTCGCCCTTGGCGCCGAGCAGCCGCCCCAGCGGCCAGTCGGCCAGCGCGGAGGTGCGCCGCTCGAACCAGTCGGCGGTACCAGGAAGCATGCTGTGGCACCTCCTGCAGGCGGGCGACGGCGGCCGGTTGGTGGAAGCAGGGAACCCGGACAGTGACAGCCCCAGTGTGCCCGCCCGCCCGCTAGCGTCGCGAGGCGTGCCCTCGCTTACCCGCCCCACCCTGCTGCCGTACGGCCCGGCGCCCGAGCAGTTCACCGAGCTGACGTTGCCGGTGACCGAGCCAACAAGCGACCCGCCGTACCCGGTCGTCGTGCTGGTACACGGGGGTTTCTGGCGGGCGCGCTACGACCTGGCCGCCATCCGCCAGCTGGTGCCCCGCTTCGTGGCCCAGGGGTTTGCGGTCGCCGCCATCGAGTACCGCCGCGTGGGGCAGCCCGGCGGCGGCTGGCCGGGCACGTTGGCGGACATCGCCGCGGCGATGGACGCCCTCGCGGCCGACTCCGCAGCCCACGATCTCGCCCTGCACCGGCTCGCCGTGCTCGGCCACTCGGCGGGCGGCCACCTCGCGCTGTGGCTGGCGGCGCGCCACCGGCTGCCGGCTACGGCTCCCGGGGGTCCGCCGGTGGTACGGCCGGCGTTCGCGGTCAGCCTGGCGGGCGTGTGCGCCCTTGCTACCGCTGCCCGCCAGCAGATGGGCGACGACGCGGTGCGCGACGTTCTCGGCGGGATGCCGGACGAGGTGCCGGACCGCTACGCCCTCGCCGACCCCATCGGCCTGCTGCCGCTCGGCGTGCCCACACTGCTGGTGAGCGGTGACCGCGACGCCAGCGTGACGGTCGAGCAGAGCAGGAGCTACCGGGCCCGAGCCCTGGCGGCGGGTGACGAGGTCGAGCTGCTGGAGGTCCCGAAGGGTGACCACTTCATCGTCGTCGACCCCGGCGCACCGCACTGGGCCGTCGTTGACCAGCGGCTCGCGGAGGCGCTCCGATGACCGGCGTGCGCCCGGCCCACGCGGCGGGCTCGGCTACCCCTCCTGCGTCACGACACCGCCCTCGACGCGCAGCCGCCGGGTCACCGCGACGGCGTCGAGCAGCCGCCGGTCGTGGGTGACGAGCAGCAGCGTGCCCGGGTAGTCGGCCAGTGCCTGCTCGAGCTGCTCGATGGCCGGCAGGTCAAGGTGGTTGGTCGGCTCGTCCAGCACGAGGCAGTTGACCCCCACCGCCGCCAGCAGCGCCAGCCCCGCCCGAGTTCGCTCGCCGGGCGACAGCGACCCCGCCGGCCGCAGCACGTGATCGGCACGCAAACCGAACTTCGCGAGCAGCGTCCGGGCCTCGGCAGCCGTCCAGCCCGTCGCCAGCTCGAGCACCGCAAGGACGCTGGTCTTGCCGCCGAATCGGTCGCGGACCTGGTCGATCTCACCGAGCCGCACGCCGGACCCGAACGATCGCCGGCCCGCGGCCAGTGGCAGGCTACCGAGCAGGGCGCCTAGCAGCGTCGACTTGCCCCCGCCGTTCGGTCCGGCGATGAGAACTCGGTCGGCCCAGCCAATGCTCAGGTCGACGGGCCCCAGCTGGAACTCGCCCCGGCGCACAACGGCTGCCTCCAGCGTCGCGACGATGTCGCCGGAACGAGGAGCGGCGGCGATCTGCAGGTTGAGCTGCCACTCCTTGCGCGGCTCCTCCACCTCGTGGAGCCGGCCGATCTGCGACTCGATCCCGCGGACGCGTGCCGCGCTGTGGGTCGCCGCCTCGAGGCGTGCTCCAGCCGCGGACCTGTCGTTGTCGGGGCGGCGACGCTTGGCCCGTACGGCACCACGCACCGACTGCTCGCGCTGGCGCTGAGCGCGCTCGACGAGGTCGGCCCGCGCATCCGCGAACTCCTCGTACTGCCCGCGGGCCTGGCGTCGTAGCACGTCGCGCTCCTGCAAATAGCCCGACCACCCGCCGGCGTACCGCCGGGTGCCGTGGTGGTGCGGGTCGACCTCGACGACGTCGGTCACGCTGCGGTCGAGGAACTCCCGGTCGTGGCTGACCACCACGAGCGCGCCCGACTGGCTCGCGACGAATCGCTCCAGCCGGTCGAGGCCCGCGAAGTCCAGGTCGTTCGTCGGCTCGTCGAGCAGCAGCACGTCGAAGCGCGACAGCAGGACGCTGGCCAGCGCAGCCCGGGCCGCCTGCCCGCCGGACAGCGCAGTCGTCTCCAGAGCCAGCAGCCCGGTCGGCAGCCCGAGGTCGGCGCAGACCTCTGAAGCCCGGATGTCGAGATCCGCTCCACCCAGACCCAGCCACCGATCCAGCGCAGCCGGGTACGTCTCGTCCGCTGCCGGGTCGCCCGCGGCGAGCCGTTCAGTTGCCGCATCAAGCGCGTGGCTGGCAGCAGCAACGCCGGTGCGCCGGGCGAGAAGGTCGCTGAGCGTCTCACCGGTCCTGCGGTCGGGCTCCTGCGGCAGCAGGCCGACGGTGCCGGTCGCGGGAGCGAGGTCGACCCGGCCGGAGTCGAGGGCAATCTCGCGGGCCAGCGCTCCGAGCAACGTCGACTTGCCGACACCGTTCGGCCCGACCACCCCGATCCGGTCGCCTGGTGCGACGGTCAGCGAGATGTCCTCGAGCACCACCAGCGGGCCACGGACGACGGTGAGGCCGCTGGCGACGAGGGTGGCGGCCACCCGTCCAGTCTGCCGTCAGTGCCAGTCACGTCACCGCACGACGGGGTCGCTGACGTCTGGCGCGGACCCCTGGGTCGGCACAGTGGGCAGGTCGACCCGCTCGACGACGTCGGCGCTGCGCGTCTCGGACAGGGCCGCGCGGCCGCGACCCTGGGCCAGCAGCGCCCGCCACCCGTCGCGGTCGTGCCGTGCCGGCGCCGTCGTACGCATGAAGTCCTCGATGACGCTGCAGAAGCGCTGGGCATCCGACAGGTGCGGCCAGTGCCCGGCACCGTCGAAGACCTCGAGCCGGGCCGCCGGGACGAGGTCGACGAGGTCGTAGGCGTGCTTGACCGGGATGACGGTGTCACCACTGCCCCAGACCACGAGCAGGGGCATCGCGGAAGCAAGGTAGGCCCGGTCCGTGGCCGTCACGACCTGACCGCCTGCGTCGGCGACGGTGCGCAGGGTCCGCAGGAACGCCTGGCGAGCGCGCACGTCACGCAACGCCCCGAGCGAGCGGTAGCCCTGCACCATGTCCGAGATCAGGGCCGAATGGGTGATGCGTCCCAGCCCCGCGAGCGCGTGCACCGTGAGGTCCTCGACCAGCCGGGCCGGCGGGGCGGCGAGCAGCGACAGCCCAGCGGCGGTTCCGGGCAGCGTTGCAGCCCGGAGGGCCGGGTGCAGGCCGCGGCCCAGGCCACCCGCGCTGACCAGCACCAACCGCTCGCAGCGCTCCGGGTACTGGTAGGCCAGCTGCTGGGCGATCCCGCCACCGAGCGAGTGACCGACGACGGTGACGCGCTCGATGTCGAGCACGCTCAGCAGGTCGCGCATCCCGTTGGCGTAGCCGCCAACCGAGTAGTCACCCCGGGGCTTGTCCGACAAGCCGTGCCCGAGCAGGTCGGGTGCGATCACGGTATGGGTGCGGGCGAGCCGCGAGAGGACGGGTCCCCAGGTCTGGGACTTGTTGCCGATGCCGTGCAGCAGCAGCAGCGGCGGTCCCTCCCCGCCGATGAGGAATGCCCGGTTGTGGCCGTGCACGATGCGGCTCTGCCGGGTGAGCCACGGCCCATCCGGCGTCGACTGCCGACCGGCGTCGGGACGCTCCCCCATGCGACGGGACGCTACGACCGGCCCGTTACAACCTTGTGACAAGTACGACTTCGAGCCTGGCCGGTCGACGGCTGCTCAGCCGCGCACCGCGAACAGCGCCAGGCAGGCCACGCTGACGGCAAGGCAGTAGACCCCGAAGGGCTGCAGGGAGCGGCGCTCAAAGTAGCGGGTGAGGAAGCGCACCGAGACGTAAGCGCCGAGCCCGGACAGGATGCTGCCGAACACGACCTGGCCGCGGATGCCGCTGCCGAGCGGTCCGAACAGGTCGGGCAGCTTGAGCAGCCCGGCAGCCGCAATCACGGGTGTGGCGAGCAGGAACGAGTACCGCGCGGCGTCCTCGTGTGACAGGCCCTTCACCAAGCCCGTCGCCATCGTGACGCCGCTGCGGCTGATGCCGGGAGCGAGCGCCGCGATCTGCGCGCATCCGATCAGCACCGCGCGCCCGACGGACATACCCGCGAGCCGGCGGTCGCTCTCGATGCCGATCTCCCGCTGGCTGCGCACATCTGCCTCAGCGAGGCTCGAGCGGCTGCCGCCAGCTGCGGCAACTGCCGGCGCTGGGGAATTGGCCCGAGAGGCCGACCTGCGGCGCAGCCGTTCGGCACCGAGCAGGATCAGGCCGTTCAAGCCGAGGAACAGTGCCGTTGGGACAGGCTTGCTCAGCACCGTGCGGAAGGTGTGCTCCAGCAGAAGGCCCGAGACGCCGACAGGGATGGTCGCGAGCACCAGCATCCAGGCCAGCCGCTCGTCGGCAGTGCTGACCTTTCGGTGCCGTGCCGAGATCAGCAGCCCCCGCACGATGCGCACCCAGTCGCGGCGGAAGAAGATGACCAGCGCGATCGCCGTCGCGACATGCAGGCCGACGACGAAGGCGAGGTAGGGCGACTCCGGCGAGCTGACGTTGAGGTCGCGCTGCCACGCGCCGCCGATGACCGCCGGCAGCAGCACGCTGTGACCCAGGCTCGAGACGGGGAACAGCTCCGCCACTCCCTGCAGCAGGCCGACGACGCCTGCCTCGACATAGCTGATCGACACTCGGTCCTCTTCTCAATCGGGGCGGACGCGATGTGATGGCCGACACCTAGGGCCATTGGTCCCCTGGCGTCGCAGCCGCCCCGGCCCCACACTCACGATATGGACAACGGGCCTAGGGACGACGTAGCTACGCACGAGACGCTCCTAGCTACCGAGCGTCGGACCACGGTGCTCGCCGCTGAGTCCACCTCGAGCGAGGTGCTGCGCCGGGAGCGCGGCAAGGAACTCGACGAGGAGAACGCCTCACTCGAACGGTTGGTTCAGCACCTGTCGGCTGCCCAGCGCGGCTGAGGACGCTTGGCTAGCCCCGGCCTTGCCCAGCTGACGCTCCGCCTCGGTGATCGGAACGTCGTTGATGCTGGCCTCGCGCCGCCGCATGAGCCCCTCGGCGTCGAACTCCCACAGCTCGTTGCCATGGCTGCGCCACCACTGTCCCGCGGCGTCGCGTGACTCGTACGTGAACCGGACCGCGATGCGGTCGTCGGTGTAGCACCAGAGCTCCTTGCGCAAGACGTAGTCCTGCTCGCGGTCCCACTTGCGGCGCAGGAACACGCGGACGGCGTCACGCCCGGCGAAGATCTCGTCCCGGTTGCGCCAGACGGTGTCCTCGGAATATGCCTGAGCCACCCGGTCCGGGTCGCAAGTGTTCCAGGCGTCCTCGGCGGCCTGCACCTTGACGCGAGCGGTCTCCAGCGTGAAGGGCGGGACCGGTGGGCGGGCGGGCATGACGGATCCCCTCGGGTTCGACGCATGCGAACGGGCGGCGGTCCCCAGACCGCCGCCCGTTCCCTTGCCTGCTGCTGCGTCAGGCGCGCGCCGGAGCGGAGTGCTCCATTGCCGCCATCTCCCGCTCGACGAGCCGCTCGTGCTCGAGCTCGTCCTCACGGGCCTTCTTCGGGCTCCACCGCCCGGTCATCAGGAAGATGAACGGGATGAACACCAGCTGCGCGGCGAAGCAGACCCACCACCAGGTCTGCCACTGGTGCGGGTTGTCCTTCTGCGCCTTGACAACCGTGGCCCCGTTGGCAGCCAGGTACTTCAGGTCGTTCGGCGGAATGGCGGCGTTGGCGTTGGTCAGAGCCGCGCCGTAAGGCTGGATCAGGGTGAGATCGGCCTTCGCCGGCGTCAGTCCCACCAAGCGGGTCAGCGCAGCGGCCGGACTGATGTTGAAGGCCTTTGCGATGTCCGACTGAGCCGAACTGACATCGGCCGCGGCCGGGGCCGCCGCCGAGCTCAGCCGCGCGAGAGTCGCCGGGTTGATGGCGCCGGCGGTCGCAATCTCCGGCAGTCGCCGCGCCGCTGCAGCCTGAACTGCCGCAGCCTTGGCCGGGTCAGCCCCCTGCTGTGCCGCAACCTCACCAAGCGCCTTGGGCAGCGCCACCGGGTCACCGGCGTTCTTGCCGAGCGCCGACGAGGTCGCCGGGTCGAGCGCCCCGAGGATCGCGATCTCCTTCGGGTGCGCGGTGGCGATCGCCTGGACCGTCGTCCCCTTGTCGAACAGCGTCGAGGTCGCGGGCACCACCAGCGTGAAGATCGCCAGTGATGCAGTGACGACGGCTCGGATGATCCAGCCCCAGACGGCAAGTCCGGTTGCTGTCGCAGCCGGGTTGTGCTTCTCGACCGTCTCCGTGAAGCTCGCCATCCAGGCGCAGTAGGCGATGCCGCCGCCGACCGCCCCCAGGATGAGGTACGCCACGAAGGTGTAGTAGCCGGGCTGCGTCGTGGCGGTGGCTGCCTTGGCGAACAGGCCGACGCCGATGAGGCTGATGATCGAGCCGACGATCATGAAGGGCTTGCGCACCCGCATCTTGTCCGACAGCAGGCCGGTAACGACGAGCGCGATGGCATTGGACGCCCAGTACCAGTTGGCCAGGCCGTTGGCCCGCTGCGGCGTGTAGCCGAAGACCGTCGCGAAGTAGATCACGAAGAAGCCGACAGCGATGTAGTAGAAGAGCAGGAACACGCTGATGGCGAACGCCGAGCCGATGACGTCGAGCTTCAGCATCTGCCCCCAGTGGCCCTTCATCGCAGCCTCGGGGTCGATGCCCGCGGCGCGCGCCTCGATCAGCGCCTTATCACGCATGCTGACCATCAGCTGGTCACGGATCCCCGGCGACAGCTCCCGCAGCCCGACGAGGGCGATGAGGAAGACCACCAGGCCGGCGATGCCGCAGACGTAGAACTGGAACTGCCAGTCCGGGTGGGCGTTGAGGGTGTGGCTCGACACCAGGGTGACGACGAGGCTGCCGAGCACCGGACCCAGGGTCCAGAAGCCCATGGCGGCACCGCGGCCGACCTGCGGCGAGAAGTCGCGGATGAGCGCCGGCGTGGCGACGAGCACGACGCCCTCGACGAAGCTCACCATGGCGAACATGATCAGGTACTCGAGCTTGGTCCCCGCATTCGGCAGGCCGAAGGCAATCAGCAGCCCGGTGATGAGCAGGCCGAACGTGACCAGGTTGGCCCGGCCCCAGCGGTCGGCGAGCCCCGCCAGCAGTGAAGCGAAGGCCCCGATCGCGTTACCGATGACCGAGATGAACACGAAGTACGTGAACGACATCTTGAAGTCGTGGATGATCTCTGTGGCAACGGCGCCCGCGATGTAGAGCTCGTAGTACAGGATGATCGTCGCGAGGACGGTGATCGCCAGGTACACCGAGCGCGGCCCGTCGTCGGGGTAGTGCGGAAGCTGCCGCTTGTAGAGCCGGCTCAGGCCGCTCGGTTGCGCCTGCTGCGCCCGGCCTCCCGTCCGAACTGCCGCTGGCTCCTCGACGGCGTCCTTGCCGCCGACGACCTCTCTCTGCATACCCACTCCTTCGCCGCCGCTGCTCACCGCAGCCGCTCGTGACTGATGTGCCGTTGTGTGACGGTAACCCCTACTTGTGACCGGCAGCACCCCACCCCGCCGAAAAGCCCCCCAAGTGGCCTAACCCGGGCTGTCCTGCGGTGCCGGCACCCGGGCAACAGTCTGCAGCACCGTCGCACACGAGCGCTCCTCGCCGCCTTGCTGCACCGACACGTCGACCAGGCACGTCGATAGGCGCCCCGGGCGAAGCACCTGAGCGGTCGCCGTCAGCCGCTCACCGTCCGCCGGCGCATGCAGGCTGATCTTGTACTCGACCGTCAGGACCTCGAAGCCCTCAGGCGCGAGGGTCATGGCCGCGTACCCGCCCGCCACGTCGGCGACCGCTGCGACGGCCGCACCGTGGAAGTACCCGTGCTGCTGGGTGACCCGAGGGCTGTACCCCAGGGCCATGACGATGCGGCCTGGACCGGTTTCGACGAGCTCGACGCCGAGCTCGCGCAGCAGCCCCTGCCGCGCGAGCGACGCCTCGACCCGGGCTCGCATCGCATCCAGGGCGCCATCCATGGCGGAACTGTGCCAGGTGGCCGTGACCGGGCCGCCACGAGGCTTACGCGACCGCCTCCGCCGCCTTCTTGAGGTCAGCCAGCCCCGCGCAGATCCCGCGCGGGAGGATGTCGAGATCGGGGCTGCTGTCGTAGTCGCCCGTGACACCGAAGTTGAGGCTGTCGAGGTAGGAGAAGATGGCAACGCCGATCCGAACATGCCCCGCGAGCGGGACGTACGGGAACGCTTCGAGCATCTTGCGGCCCGCGGCGTAGAGCTGGATCCGCGGCCCGGGCACGTTGGTCGTGACCGTGTTGAGGTTGCGCTGCGGGATGCGCATCGCCAACCGCGTGCCCGCCGACAGCAAGATGGGCGGGGCGAAGCCGGCCAGCGAGGTCAGCGTCTCGCCGGCGACCGCCTGCTGGGACTCCTTGAGCCCCTTCAACTGCTCGCTGATGCTGTGCAGCCGCTCGACCGGGTCCTCGAGCCCCACCGGCAGCTCCGCATACATTGCCGAGACGCGGTTGTCATAGCTGCCCTTCTGGTCGGCCTTGCGCACCGACACCGGGACCAGGGTGCGGACGGTGCGCCCGTCGACCTGCTCGCCTCGGGACAGCAGCAGCTCGCGGAACCCCTGGGTGATCGCGGCCAGGACGACGTCGTTCAGGGTCCCGCCAAGGGCGGCGCGGATCTCCTTGACGTCGGACACCGTGCCCCGCGACCAGGTGTAGCGCCGGTGGGGGCCGGTCGGTCCGTTGAGCGACGTTGGTTGCGTCGGGCGCACGAGGTTGCGCATCGACGACAGGCCCTTGGTGGTCGTCGCGATCTCCGAGACGAGCCGGCGGGGCCGGGTGACCAGGGACCGCGCGCTGCGGAAGGCCTCGTACGGGTTGAACAGCCGCTCGGCGATGGCCGCGCCGAGGAACTCGGCCTGCGACTGCTCGGGGTCGGGCTTCCACGGCGGCGGGGCGGGGCGGTCGGGGTCAGGTGTCGCGTCAAGCATCACCGCGAGCAGGTCGGTGCCCGAGACGCCGTCGACCATCGCGTGGTGGCTCTTGGAGATGAGCGCCCAGTGGCCGCCTTCGAGCCCCTCGACGACCCACATCTCCCACAGCGGCTTGGTCCGGTCGAGCGTCTGACTCATGATCCGCCCGACGAGGTTGCGCAGCTGCTCGTCACTGCCGGGCTGCGGCAGGCCGGTCTGCCGGACGTGGTACTCGAGGTTGAAGTGCGTGTCGTCCACCCACACCGGACGACCGAGCTCGAGAGGCACGAACCGGACCTTCTGCCGGTAGCGCGGCACCAGCGGCAGCTTGCCCGCGACCATCCGCATGATGTCCTCATGCGCCGGAGGCGGTCCCTCGAAGATCGCTGTCGAGGCGATGTGCATGGGGCTCGAGCCGTCCTCGATGTGCAGGAACGACGCGTCGAGCGGGCTGAGGCGTTGCACGAAAACCCTCCATGGTGATGTGCTGCTGGCTGTGAGCCGGGTTCTGACCCCGGGATGTGTTCCCAGCATCGCTGGGAGCGGCTACGGGAGCAAGCCGATGCCGGGCGTGAGCGCTTCCACGCCTCGGACATCGGCGAGCAGTTCGGGCCCGATGGCCGTACCCGCGGCGAGCACGCTGATCGCCCCGGTCCGCTCGAGGATCACGCAGGCGACATCACTGTAGCGGCGGATTCCGGCCTGCCGCAGCTGGGCGCGCAGCTCGTCCTCGATCAGATGAGCCTTGCGAAGGTTCTCCGGCAGCAGCCGACCGTCGGCCATCAGCAACAGCGGGCGGTTGCTCATGGCGTTGTCGACCCACGCGAAGCGGCGCAGGATGCCGAGACCGGCCTGCAGGGCGAACAGCGACGTCAGCCCGATCACCCCGGCCAGCAACGTCGGCGTGTAACCGAGGATGACCCGGCCGGCGACGGCTCCGAGCGCGATGACCGCAGCGAAGTCGAAGCTCGACCGGCTGCTGAGCGCCCGTTGGCCGATCAGCCGGATCAGCACCACGAACGTGACGTAGATGCCGGCGGTCGACATCACCACGAGGACTGCCTGCTGCCAGGACAGCCCGAGGTCACGCATGTCGTCCCCGTTTCGTGGTGGTGCGGCGGTCGGTCCGGGCGAGGGCGACGTCGTTGAGGGCTAGGGCGGATCCGGGGCTAGAGGGCGGATCAGGGGCTAGGCCGGATGAGGGCTAGGCCGGCTGCCAGTTAGGGTCGCGGCCGGAAAGTGCGACGAGACACTCCAGGGGCGAGGCGTCGGCCGGCACCTCGACCGGCTTGCCGAACGGCTTCCCCTCCCCCTGGTAGTCGTCGCTCAGCATCCCGGGCGCGAAGGACAGGGACTCGCGAGCCGCGGCGTCCGGGGGCGACCACGGCTGGCCGGTGGCCCGGGCGAGGTCCCAGCCGTGCACCTGGTACTCCCACAGGATCATGCCGAGGGCGAGCTCACCCGGCATGGCGCTCTCGCCGAGCCGCAGGGGGCGGTCGGCGGCGCCGGCTTGCAGCGCCTGGCGCAGCCTGTCCGCTGCGGCGCGCACCTCCTGCTCGGCGTCAGCAGGCGTGCTGTACCCGTCGATGTCTGCCTGTGCATGGCCGCCCGGATCCGTGAACCCCGCGGCGAAATTGGTCAGCCACCCCAGGATGTGGTCGCGCAACTGCTTGACGTCGTACTGCGTGCAGGGCGTCGGGTCGTGCAGCTGTGCATCGGTGATGCCGCCGACGACGGTCGCGAGATTGCTCAGGACGGCCTGCAAGAGATCAACGGTTTGCCCGCTGGGCTGCTCGGTAGACGTGCTCATGCGCAGCACCATAGGTGCACGCCTGCGAACGCGCACCAGCGAGTCTCGCCGTGACATTGTGGCGCGTGGCCTACCGCTTAACCCTGCTGGACTGGCGTCGCCAGATCTTCGCTGCCTACGCCGCGGTGCGGGCCGCGACCGACCCGGTCGTTGCCCACGAGCTGTGGCGTGCCACCCGTGACGAGCTGTTCGCCAGCCACCCCGACTCGCCACTGCTGCCGGCGGACCGCCCCGCTTTTACCGGGCTTGCCGTGGCTCCGTACGACCCAGAGCTCCGGTTCGAGGCGCAGGTCGAGACCGACATCGAGCCCGAGCACTTCTCGGTGGAGACCGGGACAGACGGTGTCGTCCGGTTCGAGCGGCTGGGCGTCGCGCTGCTGCCAGGCGCTGGCTCGCTCGACGTCTGGTGGCTGAGCGCCTACGGCGGCGGGGTGTTCGTCCCTGTCAAGGACGCATCCGCCGGGCGGTACAGCTATGGCGGCGGTCGCTACCTGCTCGACACCGTCAAGGGGGCCGACCTCGGCGGCGACGTCCGCGACGGCGTCCTCGTGCTCGACCTGAACTTCGCGTACAACCCCTCGTGCGCCTACGACCCGGCCTGGGCCTGCCCGCTCGCACCACCGGGCAACGTGCTGCCGGTGGAGATGCTTGCGGGCGAGGCCACCTTCATGCCTTCGTCGGCCGTGGCGGCGGCAGGTGACAGCTGAGCGCGGTAAGTCGACTCGGATTTCCCGACGTCCACGCCGATGCCACCAGCATTCAGGTCGGTGGCGAGGAATGCGGCGCTCGTCGCCCGCCACCGTCATCCCCTGGGCGTGCTGCGCCGCCCGGTGGCCGGACCGTCGTCTCCTGGAAGTCGGCCAAGACGCCCTCGACCTGGTGTTGTCGTCGCCCGACGGCCTTCAAGCAGGAGCAAGAACACTGAGAACCAACCGCGGTAGCCGAGGGAGGACGCCGTCAGCAGCTCGCGAGCCGCCTCGCGATCTCGCAACAACACCTGCACTGCGGAAGACTAAGGCTCGATCACAACTCTCTTGAGCAAGGCGCTGCTGTCGACGTACAGAGTCACCGGTCATCATCACGGTCAAGCAAGTCGACAGTCGTGCGTCCGTGTTCGAGTCGGATCGAAGGCTTCACATCCTGAAAGGGAGTAGGCGCCTTCACCAATCCAGACTCGATCGCGCGTTGCCGAACTTCTGGTTCACCGGTCCGTCCCAAGAAGCGATCTACGGCCTCTCGAATGAGCTCCTGCTGAGAGCGACCGGTCTTGACCGACAACTCACGCAGGGCGGCTGTGGCGGGCGCACTCAGCCGAAGACTGGTCGCCATGGCGACCATGGTACCGACTCGGCGCCACAAGTGGTACCAGTCGGTATCGCGTCTTCACCCGTTCGAGCGGTGTCGATTGGGAGCCCACATGCGCCCGTGCCTCAGGGGGGCGCTGGGCAAAACTCGAAGACTTACTGAGTCGGGTCTCACTTGCTGTGTCAGGTCCGCCTTTCCGCCTGGCCAGTCCGACGCCGGGCAGGACTTGTGTCAATCGACATAGCGCGGGCGGTGGGTCTGTCCAGCAACGGTGCGGAATATGCAGCACCTGCCCCGGCCGGATCGGGCGGATGCTCCATAGCGTGAGCGACGATTCTTTGAGCAGCACCTATGCCATTGCGCTTGAGGCGTTGGAAAGCAATGCTCGAATGCCCTTGGATGAACACGTCGAGGAGTTGCCCCGGCGTTCAGAGTCGCTCGGCAGCCACGGGTCGCCCTTGTCGAGGGGGTCAGCAGCTGCGCTCGGGCGGCTTGCAGGAGGCTCGGGCCGCTCGGTGAGCAGCTCGAGGGCCTGCAGGGATTCGATCGACCGTGCGACCGAGTACTGCGGACCAGGGCCTTCCGCTCGGTGCTCCCCAGATCGTTGTTTCAGCCGGAGGCGGGGCTCGCAGTCGGCTTCACCGGGTCACGTCCCTGACCCGGCCGAGACGTTGAGCTCGCGGCCCATGCGTTCCGCGGTAGTGGCGAGCCGAGAACTCCACTCCGGGAGGCGCTCGCGACGGTAACGGGTGGTGGGCATCGCGATGGATACCGCTGCCGCCGGCGCGCCCTGTGGTGCCCGCCACTCGAGCCGTTCCGCCGCGTCGGCCACCTGCAGCGGGCCTTCCTGTAGCACCAGGGCCAGGTGCAGGGCGTGGTCGACCGACTCGACGCTGTAGATGGGTCGGTTTCTCAGCAGAACGCTACGCCTGCAGAACAGTTTGGCGCTCAACCCCGCGGTGGTCCGTACAGCCAGTCGACGTAGCGCGCGTGACCGGCTGGGAGCGAGCGCAGCAGCTCGTTGCGAAGCAGCCGGGCGCCCCGTCGACATGCCAGCTCTCCCCCAGACTTGAGCCGTCGCCTGGACGCGAGCCGCGCGGTCGCGACGGGCGTCGGCATAGCCGGCAAGCCCGGTCGGCACGTCAGCCGCACCCGTGAGCGCGTTGGGCAGCGCGACGCCGTCTTGCATGGACTGGCAGGCCCCCTGGGCCAGGTACTGCCGCGTCGGGTGCGCTGCGTCGCTGAGCAACGCCAGGCACCCGTCGACCCACGAGGGGATCGGCTCCCGGTCGTACATCTGCCAGCGCCGGTCACGCCGGAGCAGCGGCAGCGCCTCCTGCACCGGCGCGCAGCAGGCGGGTGGCATTGGGAGCGGGCTGCAACCCGGCGCCGATCTCGGTGAGATCACCGGACCGCTCGAGCACTCGGACCGAGCGGCCCGCCTGCGCCAGCGCCAGCGCCGCGGTGATCCCGCCGATGCCGCCGACCATGACCACGTCCGCGTCCGCGGTCGTCTCGCTCGACTGTCCGAGGCCGGCGACGCAGTCAGCCCGGCGCTCACAACCACGCCGCCAGGGTCGGCAGCGAAGCATCCGCCCGTACGTCCTCGCCCCTCGACCGGCCCGTCACCCCGGGCCGTGAGCGCGGGCATGGTCCCGGCGACGACCAGCGAGCCGGCTCCGAATGGGCGGTCGCCGGCGAGGAACGGTGATGTGGGGCACCGCATCGCGGCGGTCCCAGCTCGTGAACACGTCATCGACGAGCGCAGCCAGCACGTCGTCGGGGATGTCGGCGAAAGTGACGCCGGTGGCCAGGTCGACTGCGTGCACCCACACCACGCGACTGCGCATTCGCGGTACCTGCGCGGCAGGGACGGTACGGCCCTGGGCGGTGTGTACGGGCGCCGACCACGCTGCCGCCGACAGCCCGCGTCCCGACTTATCCCAGCTGCTCGCGTCCCAACTCGAAGAAGCCCTGATCCACACTGGCAACGAGGGGGATGTCCAAGCCGTCGAGCCACGCCATCGGGGTGTCGGAGACGATGCGGTGGCCGTGGAAGTACCAGCCCGGAGTGAGCAGGAGATCGCCATTGCGCATAGCCACCGGGTCATCGTCGACGTCCACACGCCTTCGCCCTCCAGCACGAACCGGAAGGCGGACTGACAGAACGTCCAGCGCCGTCCCTGGCTCAGTTCCGAGCAAGGAGGCTTGCGAGAACGCCCACGTCGGGCAGGTCAAGGTGGGGCCGCGCCTTCTTGGGCAAGTCGGTGAACGACTGCGCGTGCCCGATGCCGGTATGGACGGCGACGGCCAACGCGCCGCCCTTGTGTGCCATCGGAACCTCGAGGTCCGGGTCGTCGCCGACAACGGCAAGGTCCTGGGCCGCCACGCCCAGGTAGCGCGCGGCCGCACTCAACGCTTGCAGAGCCGGCTTGCCCACGATGGTCACCCGGCAGCCCGTGATGTCGCGAACGACGGCGGCGATGGCGCGGGACGACCCAAGCGACCGTCCCTCGGCGGTGGCGAAGTACGGCGATTGCGAGGCGCTGTAGAAGGCCGCGCCGCCCGACACCGCCTCGACCGCGGCCTCCAGCGACTCGAAGGTGAGCTCTTCTCGATACCAACCGGCCAGCACGGCGTCAGCTGTCGCTCCAGGCAGCGGTGGGAGCGTCTCGATCCCCGCAGCCTCGAGCGGCTCGGTGATGCCTCTGCCGCCGAGCACCATGACCCGACGGTGCCCGCGCCGCCGTAGGACATCGATGGCCGAGGTGGCGGGGGTCAGCACGACGTCGTCAGGCACCGGAAAGCCCGCCTGCTCGAGCGCCTCCGCACACTGCTTGGGCGTCTTCACGGTGCCGTTCGTGAAGACGCAGAACCGCAGCTGCCGGTCCGCGAGCAGGCGCACGAACTCGACAGCTCCGGGCAGCGGACGCAGCCCTAGGTTGTTGCGGTCACCGAGCACCAGGGTGCCGTCCATGTCCAGGACGAAACCGCGCACCCGGCGTAGCCGGTCGAGAACGGCAGGCGCAGGCTCAGCCACGGGTGCCCCCCTCCGAGTGACGGTGCACGACGAGGCGCAGATCCCGCTTAGCGACGGCCAGGTCGCTCACCGTGGTGCGCGTCCCCAACTCGCGCAGCAGGGTCAGGACGGGCGCCATCGAGGGGTTGAAGTGCCGCTGCGCCGGCCCGGCGGCCAGCATGGCGTCGACCTGCTCGGGGGGCATGTGTGCGCGCAGCAACAGCTCGTCGTCGCCGATCCCGTGGCCGAACTGGTGGCGCAACTCCTTCGGCGAGGGCGGCGGCGGCTCGGCCTGCAGCTCGCGGGCCCGCGGCCGGTCGAGGATCCGGTCCTTGACCTCCGGACTGATCGGCGCGGTGGGCCGGCCGAAACTGCCGAGGACGTACCGGATGACCTGGTCCGGGACGTTCTGGTAGCGCGAACCGATCACGTTGAACAGCGCCTGGGAGACCACCATCTGGGGAAACGGCGTGACCATGATGGGGTAGCCGAGCTCGGCGCGAACCTGGCCGACCTCCTCGAGCAGGGTCTCGAAGCGGTCCTCCATCCCGATCTCGCGCAGCTGCCGCCGGGTCGTGGTCATCACGCCGCCGGCGATCTGGTGGTGCAGAAAGGCGGCGTCAAAGTCCTGTGGTCGCCCAACGGGCAGTTCCTCGACCGCAGCCACGCGGGTGAAGAAGTCGCAGGCCAGGCCGAGCGCGCGGTCGTCGATCTCGACCCGGTGGCCCATCTCGCGCAGGTTCGCCACCGTGCGCCGCACCTCGGGCAGCGAGGACCCGTTGCCCAGTGGCCCGCAGCCGGTCTGCACGACCTCCACGCCCAGCTCGGGCGCCATCGCATACGTCAGCGGCGAGAACCCGATCGTGGCGTGGGAGTGCAGCTCCAAAGGCTTCGCCCCCAAGGCCGCCTTGATCGCCGGCAGCAGCGTGCGGGCGCGCTCAGCCGACAGGATGCCCGCCGGGTCCTTGACGTAGACGCGGTCGATGTTCGGGCACTCGGCCATCTGCCGTGCGAGGTCGGCGTAGAAGGCGTCGTCGTGAACCGCGCTGACCGTGAAGGTGAGTGCGCCGACGACCTCGTCGATGCCCGCCTGCTTCAGCCGGCGGGCGGTTTCGCGGGCGGCGTCCATGTCGTGCATCGGGTCCAGGACGACGACCCGGTCGATGCCGTTGACGGCGAGCCGGTCGTAAACCAGCTGCATCGTCTCGGGGTGGGAGTTCTGCCAGCTGATGAAGCGGAAGCCGGTGCCGATGAACTGCAGCTTCGTCGTCGGCATCAGCTCCCGGGTGCGACGCAGCAGCTCCCACGGGTTCTCGCGGTGAGTGCGCACCAGGACGCCCATCGCGGTGCTGGAGCTGTAGTCCAGCGCCCGGAAGCCGACCCGCTCCAGCAACGGCGCCACGTGCAGCACGTGCGCGGTACGCAGGCCGGTCGCGCCCCACAAGCTCTGGTTGCCGTCGCGCAGCGAGACGTCGACCAGTCCGACGTCGACCATTACGCGACCCCTGCGAGATCGGGTTGGTGGGCCCGCAGGAACCGCTCGAAGAAGGCGGTGTCCACTCCGCCGGCGGCGAACTCGGCATCAGCCAGCAGTGCCCGGTGCACCGGCACCGTCGTGGCCACTCCGTCGATGCGCAGCAGCTCCAGCGCCACTTGAGCGCGGGCCAGCGCGTCGGCGCGGTCGACGCCGTGCACGATCAGCTTGGCCAGCAAGGAGTCGTAGTACGGCGGCACCACGGCACCGCCCTGGATGTGGGTGTCGACCCGCAGCCCGTCGCCGACGGGCAGCACCACTCGGTCGATCCGCCCGGGTGATGGGCGGAAGCCGTGGGCCCAGTCCTCGGCGTTGATGCGGCACTCGACTGCGTGACCGGTGAGCACGACGTCCTCCTGCCGGACGCGCAGCGGAAGTCCCTCGGCGACGGCAAGCTGTTCGGCGACCAGGTCCAGCCCGGTCACCATCTCGGTGACCGGGTGCTCGACCTGGATGCGCGCGTTCATCTCCAAAAAGTAGAAGGCCTCCCGCTCCCGGTCGTAGAGCAGCTCGACCGTGCCCAGTCCTCGGTACCCCAGGTGCAGCGCCAGCGCCAGCGCCGCATCGGCCATCTCCGCGCGGACCCGGGCCGGCACCAGCGGTGCCGGAGCCTCCTCGAACAGCTTCTGGTAGCGCCGCTGCACCGAGCAGTCACGGTCACCGAGGGCGACCGCCCGGGTGCCGTCACCGAGCACCTGCACCTCGACGTGCCGTCCGGAGGCGACGAAACGCTCGAGGTAGACCCGCGGGTCGCCGAACGCGGCCACGGCCTCGGAGACGGCGAGGTCCAGAGTGTGCGGCAGCTCCTCGGCGGACCGAACCAGCTTCATTCCCCGGCCACCGCCTCCGCTGACGGCCTTCACCAGCAGCGGGCAGCCAACCTCGGCGAGCACGTCCTGCGCGCCGGCGAGGTCCGCCGCCTCGCCGCCGGGGACCACGGGAAGGCCGGCAGCGATGGCGTGCGCGCGGGCGCGCAGCTTGTCGCCGACCGCCTCCAGCGACTCCGGCGTCGGCCCGACGAAGACGATCCCGGCCGCCGCGCACTCCTGAGCCAGGGCAGGGTTCTCCGACAGGAAGCCGTAGCCGGGATGCACCGCGTCGGCGCTGACAGCCTGCGCCGCCCGCACCACCGCGGTCGAATCGAGGTAGGACGCGGCCGGCGGCGCCGGGCCGAGCCGCACCACCCGGTCGGCCAGCCGGGCCGGCAAGGAGTCGAGGTCGGCGTCCGAGGCCGCCAGCACCGACTCGATGCCCAGCTTCGTGCACGTGCGGATTACTCGGGCAGCGATCTCTCCCCGGTTGGCGACCAGCAGCCGGTGGATCTTCACCAGGCGGCCTCGCCCGGACTGGTCCGCACTGCCGCCGGGTCCACCACCAGCAGAACCGCGTCGGCATCGGCGAACTCACCGTTGCCGGTGCGGAATTCCACCACCGCTCCTCGGACGCCGGCGTGCACCGGAGTCATCATCTTCATCGTCTCGACGATGCCGACGACGGTGTCCTGCTCGACCTCGTCGCCGAGCTCCACGAAAGGCGGCGCGCCCGGTTGCGGCGCCCGGTAGAACGTTCCCAGCAGCGGGGGATGTACCGGCACCAGTCCGTCAGCCACGACAGCGCGTGCCGCGGCTTGCGCGGCAGCACCGGCAGGTTCAGCCGCGCCGGGGGCGGCGCCCCTGCCGGCCGTGACCTCAGTGCCGCCAGTGACCTCAGTGCCGGCCGTGACCTCAGTGCCGCCAGTTTCTCCAGTGCCCTCCACCACCGGTCTGCGCAGCACCTGCTGCTCGGCGGTCCATCCAACTGCCCCCTCCCGGCGCACGGTCAGGGTGAAGTCGGCCAGCTCCAGGTGCAGCTCGTCCAGGCCGCTGGAGTCGAGCGCGTGCAGGACGTCGCGGATGTCCTCGGGCGTGAGGTCCACCGCCGGTCAGCTCCCCGGGGTGCGCTTGCCACCCAGCAGGTTGAAGACGTGGTCGAATGCCCGCGCGGTCGGTGCGGCGACCTTCGCGCGGTCCTTGTCCGCCCAGACAGTCTCGGGACGGCTCTGCGGAACACGTTGGCCCCGGCCGGAGCCGAGCGCGACACGGCCCACTCGATGTCCTGCGGCGAGCCGTAGTGCGCTTCGATCTCGCAGGCGATCCCGACCAGCTCGGCGATCTCAGCGTCGCTGACCGACGGGACCTCCTGCAGCTGGGCGGGCACCTCGCTCTCGACCACGCCGGAACCAGACGGTTCGGGCTGGTGCCAGCGGGTCTTGGTCGCCACCGTCCGCTTGGAGATGTCCCCCGTGACCTTGCTGACCACGAAGGAGTCCGGCGTGACGTCTCCACTGACCACGGCCGAGCCCAAACCCCAGCTGGCGTCGATGCAGACCACCGACCGGTCACCGGTGAGCGGGCTGCGCGTGAACATCACCCCGGAGCTGCGCGAGTCGACCATCCGCTGGACGACGACGGCCATGGCCAGGTCATCCTCGCTGATGCCGCGGCGCAGCCGGTAGGTGACAGACTCCACGCTGTAGAGGCTCGCCCAGCACCGCCGCAGCTGGTCGAGCACGCCGGCGCCGCCGCGCACCCACAGGTAGGTGTCCTGCAGCCCGGCAAAGCTGGCGTCGGCGGAGTCCTCACTCGTCGCGCTGGAGCGCACCGCGACGGGAAGCCACTCGTTTCCCTCCTCGGCGCAGAGCTCCCCGTAGCTTGCGGTCACCGCATCCGCAACCTCGACGGGCAACGGCGCCGACTCGACCTGGGCACGAAGCTCAGCGCAGGCGGCAGCGACTGCCTCGCCGTCGGCCGCGTCGAGCGCCACCACTCGCGAGCCGAGGTCGAGGGCCGCGACCGCGGACCGGAAGGCCGCCGTCGTCACCACGAAGCCGCCCGGCACTCGGATGCCCGCGCGAAGCAGCTCGCCGAGGCTGGCGCCCTTGCCGCCGACGGACGGCACGTCCTCGATGCCGACGTCGGCGAAGCGCACCACGGGTCGAGTGGTGATCATGACGACCCCCCTCGAGAGATGATGGTGACGGTGCCGCGGTCGCCGTCGACCCGCACGCGGTCGCCGGTCTTGATGCGCAAGGTGGCCTGGCCCGTCCCGACGACGGCGGGCATCCCGTACTCGCGGGCGACGATAGCCGCGTGCGACATCGTGCCGCCGATGTCGGACACCGCGGCCAAGATCTTGCCGAAGACCGGGCCCCAGCTGGGTGCCGTGACGGGGCACACGAGGATCTCGCCCTCGCGGATCTGCCCGATGTCGTTGACGTTGGCCAGCACCCGGGCCATCCCCTCCACGACGCCCGGCGAGGCCGCGTAACCGCGCACGGTGTTCTCGTCGAGCTCGTCGTTGCCGAGCCAGGTCTGGACGGTCTCGTCGGTGACGCCCCAGAGCATCTTGACGGCGGGGTCGTTGAGCGCGTCCGGCACGGGACCGAGGGCCGGCGGCGGTGACCAGCCCGCCAACGCCTCGACGATCCTCTTGCGCTCGGCCACGATGGGCTGCCAGTGCCGGGCGCCGAGCTCGGTGCCGCCGGACGCCCACGCGAGCATGACGTCGGCCAAGGCGTCCTCGACCTCGGTGTGGCGCAGGTGGAAGACGTCATCGGCTGCTGTGAGGACCCCTCGGTCGGCCAGCATCTGCCCGAACGCGCGGATCTTCTGGAAGAACCGCGTGGTGAACCAGTGCTCGCAGTAGAACTTGTGCGACTCGATGTAGGGGAACACCTGACGGCACAGGCCCAGCATCTGGTCGAACGCGGCCTGCTCCTCCTCGCTACCGAGCAGCGCGCGGTACTCGTTCGCGATCCGGTTGCGCTCCCTGGCCAGCCGCTCGGTCGGCCGGGTGAGGTCCTCCCCTGCGGCGACTTGCTCCACGTAGCGAGGGAGCGCGGCGAAGGGCACGGTCAGGTCGTCGGCCCAGGACAGGTGGTGGTGGTAGAAGCCGTCACCGACCGAGACGTTGAACCACGGGTCCTTCGCCACCTCGAGCGCCGCCAGCCACCGGGCGCCGGCCTCACCGCGCTCGCCGAGCGACGAGAGCACCTTCGCCGGCTCGCCGCCCTCGACGAACAGGTCAGCCAGGTCGAGCTCGACGGCGAGCGCTGCCAGCTTCTTCAGCTCGTCGTCCGGCCGGTACATGGTGACGTCCATGCCGGCGACCATCCGCGCCACCATCTGGTCGCCCATCTCCGGGAATGCCTCTTTGCAGAACTCGAAGAAGACGACGTAGGCGCCGTAGCCGAGCATGAGGAACTCGGTGTGGTGGTGCCACATCTTCGAGTACAAGTCGATGCAGCGGTGGAAGTTCTCGCGTAGGTAGTGGTTCGAGGCGAACCCGCGGGCGCCGGTGACGACCGACAAGTCGTCGAGCTCACCCAACTGCGGCACGTCGACCGCCTCGATGTCGGCGATCAGTGCCTCGATCCGTTGCTGCCACTCGCCGTAGAGCCGGTCCCAGTTGGCGTAGTAGTGGCCCGCACGCTCTTGGAAGTGCGCGAGCCGCTCCTCGATCTTGGCCGGGTCGGTCACCGGGTTGGCGGTGATGTACACCCGGCCGTTGATGATGCGGTACTCGATGCCCATGCTCGTCGGGAACGAGAACAGCCGAGCCGTGTTGGCCCCGATCGCCGTGTAGGGGATCTCGGAGGTCAGACCGTCGAAAGCAGGCACCACCTCGGGAAAGTGCATCGAGTTGTAGAACCAGAATCGCTGGTCATCCTCGGGCTGGAAGCGGGAGAAGTACGGGTACATCGCCTCCCAGCCCTCGGCCCCGGGTACGGCGGCGATGTCCGAGGGCAGCGGGAAGGACCGCGGGGCGGTGGGCTCAGCCATGGGATCGATCCTCTGTCTCGTTGGGGGCATCGGAGCTGGAGGTATCGAGAGGTCCGGTGCAAGGGAGCGCCAGCCCGACACGCCTTGGCCACACCGACATTCGCCGGGCTTGGTGTGGTGAGCAACACTGTTCTTTCACTCAGCGGAAACCATTCGTGCCGGTCGAGGGCACGGGGCGTCGCCGCCGTCCTCGTTGCGCTCCGTCACTCCGAGTCGAGCTTGGGGCTGTACAGCCCGCTGTGCAGGAAGTCCGCACTCACCGACGCGGCGGCGGCTCGCAGGTGTGGAAGTGCGCCGGCCAGTCGCGGACTGCCGAGTGGCGCCAGCAGCCCGAGGGCGGCCACGACACCGTCGTGACCGCTGACCGGCAGGGCGACGGAAGAGACGCCGGTCCGATGCTCCTGGGCGCTACGTGCCATACCGGTCCTGCGGATGGCATCTAACTGTCGGTGCAGTGCGCGCGGGTCGGTCACCGTGTAGACGGTGTAGCGGCGGAGGTCGCTCATGACCTGGTCCACCATCGGCGCCGGAGCGTAGGCCAGCAACGCCTTGCCGACGGCCGTGCAGTGCAGGGGCAGGTAACCGCCGGGGCTGTGCCGGGTGCGCAGAGCCTTCGTCCCGGCGAGACGCTCAATGACGAGGGCAGAGCACCCGTCCAGGACCGCGAGGTGAACCGTGTGCCCCGTGGCGGCCACCAGGTCCTGCAGGCGTGGCTGGGCCAGCTCCCGAAGTTCGGCGGGCGCTGCGAGCAGCCCCAGCCGCCACAGGCGTGCGCCGATCTCGTAGCGCCCGTCCGCGCGGCGGACGAGCAGCCGTCCCTCCACGAGATCCGCTGCCAGCCGGTGGACGGTCGCCAGCGGCAACCCGCTGCGGCGGGACAGCTGGGAAAGGTTTTAGGCAACGATGCTCGGTGTCGAACGCGCCGAGGACCGCGGTTGCTCGCACGGTCACCGAGCGGCTCGACGGTGCCTCAATCGGCTGCGGCATGACCACCTCATCCGGGGCGGGATCGGTCTGCAGCATGACACCCCCTTCCGCTGGTCGAAAGGGAGTCGCAAGTTTCGCCACGCGACGGGGCGCGTCAGGGCACCGGTCAGGCGGCGGCCGACACCTCCTTGCGGTCTGCCCCGCCCGTCACGTTGGCGACGAGGGCTGTTGGCGTCGCGGCTACGGCCGCCGGCGCTGTGGAGAAGAAGTCGTTCGGCAGCGACAGCCGTAGGACCTTCGCCCAGGCCGAGGCGAGCTGCTTGGGCAGCGGGCCGGTCGTGTAGGTCAGCCCGTACCGCTCGAACAGCTCCTGGACCTTCGGCGCGATCTCCTGATACCGGTTGCTCGGCAGGTCCGGGTACAGGTGGTGCTCGACCTGGAACGACAGGTTGCCCGTCATCAGGTGCAGCAACGGACCGCCACTGATGTTGGCGGCCCCGAGCATCTGCCGCAGGTACCACTGCCCGCGGGTCTCGCCATCGATCGAGGTCCGCTCGAACGTCTCGACGCCGTCGGGGAAGTGGCCGCACATGATGACCGAGTGCGTCCAGAGGTTGCGCACGAGGTTGGCCGTCGCGTTCGCGGTCAGCGTGGTGAGCGCAGATGGTCCGGACAGCAGCGGGTGAACGAGGTAGTCACGCGTCGCCTGCTTCTTGATCTTCCCGAGCACGGCCCGTGCCTGCTTCTTGAACAGCGCCTTGTCCTTGCGCCCTTGGATGACCTTGCCGATCTCGAGGTCGTACGCGGCAATGCCGTACTCGAACAGGCAGGCGTTGAGGAGGTTCCACAGCGGCTGCCCCAGGTACAGGGCGACCCAGCGCTGGTCCTCGTCGACGCGCATGATGCCGTAGCCGAGGTCGTTGTCGCGGCCGAGCACGTTGGTGAACGTGTGGTGGATCTGGTTGTGCGAGTGCTTCCACTGGTCCGACGGCGAGGCGTTGTCCCACTCCCAAACGGTGGAGTGGATCTTCGGGTCACGCATCCAGTCCCACTGGCCGTGCATGACGTTGTGGCCGATCTCCATGTTCTCGAGGATCTTGGAGACCGACAGGCCTACGGTGCCGGCAAGCCACGCCGGCGGGAACAGGGAGAACAGCAGCACCGCGCGGCTGGCGAGCTCGAGCTTGCGCTGGACGTCGATGACACGGCGGATGTAGGCGGCGTCGCGCTCACCACGGCTCGCGAGGATCTGCTCGCGGATGGCGTCGAGCTCTCGGCCGAGAGTGGCGATGTCGTCGTCGGTCAGGTGAGCGATCGCGTTATGCGGCTTCTTTTGCAAGGCTGTCATGAGATCTCCTAGAGGGGAGGGGGGTTGGGGAAGCAGTCGAAAGGGCGGTCGGAGGTCCGGGAGTCAGGCGTCCGGCTGTCAGAGATCGAGGTCGCACGCACCGGCGGCCGCCGAGATGCAGGTCTGCACGAGCACGCCGTCGCCCTCGGCTGCCGTAGTTACCGCGCCGTCGCGGAGGTCCCGGACGGCGCCCGCGCGGAGGGGGACGACGCAGCCGAAGCAGATGCCCATGCGGCAGCCGGAGGGCATGAGGACACCGGCAGCCTCGCCGGCGTCGAGCAGCGGGGTGCCGCCGTCGGCCTCGACGCTGATCTGCGCCCGGCTGAAGCTGACGGTGCCGCCGTCGCCGGTGACGAGGACACTCGGCCGGAACCGCTCGGTGTGCAGCCGCTCGGCGATACCTCGGCTCTCGAAGTGCTCCTCGAGGGCGTCCAGCATCCCTGTCGGGCCGCAGGCCCAGGTCTGCCGGTCGCTGAGGTCCGGCACCAGCCGGCTCAGCTCGCCGGCGTCGAGCATGCCATCGACGTCAGTGTGCTTCTCCAGGAGCCGGAGGCGGCCTTGCAACGCGAGCGCGCGCAGCTCGCCAGCGAAGATGACGTCCGAAGCGGTGGGAGCGGAGTGCACGAGGACCACGTCGAGCGCTTCGACGGCGTTGCGCAGCATCCCCATGACGGGCGTGATGCCGCTGCCGGCGGTCACGAACAGCACCTTGGCCGGACAGCGCGTGGGCAGGGTGAACTCGCCCGCTGCCTGGTCCAGCTGCAGGACCAGCCCGGGACGCGCGCGGCGGACCAGGTAGTTGCTGACCGTGCCGTCCGGAATGGCCTTGACGGTGATGGCGATGCAGCCGTCCGGCCGATCCAGCGGCGAGGTGAGGGAGTAGGCGCGCCACTGGCGCACACCGTCGACATCGACGCCGATCCGGACGTACTGGCCGGGCGTGTGCTGCTTCCACCCACGCCCCGGACGGATGACGAGAGTGACGGCGTCGCGTGTCTCGGGGTGCACCTCGACGATCCGCCCGCGCAGGTCGGCCCCGGACCGCAGCGGGTCAACGAGGTCGACGTAGTCCGCGGGGACGAGGGGGGTGGCGACCAGCTCGGCGAGCTTGAGAGCGCGCTCGCGCATCCGGCCAAGGACGGCAGGGGCGAGGGTAGGAGCGGCCATAGATTCAGTCTTCCCGCTGCTGGCTGTTAATCTACTGCCTATGAGGAGTAGAGATTGCTGCCCCGATTGTTCGTGGGAGACAATCTGAGCGGCATTGGTGAGACCGAGCCGGTCCGGGGGGCCGCCGGTCCTGCTCTGGACCCGGCCATCATGGCCGCCTTGCGGTCCCGGCTGCCGCTCGTGGCCGAGCGCACCGTCGCGGCGGTCACCGCGGAGGTCCCGGGGTATGGCGGCGCCCTCACCGGCCAGATGGGGACCACCATCGAGCAGGCAGTACAGACGGCCCTGGGCGGCTTCCTGCGCCTCGCCGAACAGGCCAAGGAGTCCGACCCGAGCACCCCCTTGCAGCCGGCGATCGAAGGGGCCTACGCGCTCGGGCGTGGCGAGGCCCGCAGCGGCCGGACGATGGACGCGCTGCTGGCCGCCTACCGTGTCGGGGCACGCGTCTCGTGGCGCGAGTGGGCCGCGATCGCGGTCGAGCGAGGGCTGTCCGCGCCGACACTCGCGCAGTTCGCCGAGCTCGTGTTCGCCTACATCGACCAGCTGTCGGCCGCTAGCGTGGCCGGCCACACCGACGAGCTCGAGACGACCGGGCGGGTGCGCCAGCGCTACCTGGAGAAGCTCGCCGAGGACCTGCTGTCGGAGGCCACCACCGAGGCGCTGCTCGCCAGTGCCGAACGCGCCGGCTGGACGCCACCGGACTGCCTCACCGCAGTCCTCCTGCCAGCGGCCCGTCTCCACGGGGCCCTCGCGCTACTCGACCCGCGGACCTTGGCCGTGTCCAGCGACGGCACCGGCGCCGGCGAGGGCGCTGTGGCCGTTCTGCTCATACCGGCTGCCAAGGGCCTGGACAGGAAGCACCTGTTGCGCACGCTGGAGGGAAGGCTCGCGGTTGTGGGTCCGGCTAGGCCATGGACGCGCGTGGCCTCGTCCTACCGCCGGGCCGTGCGCGGGTTCGCGCTGCTCGGCGCCGGCACCTTGACCGACACCTTGACCGACACCTTGCCCGACACGCCGTTCGACACGGACGAGCACCTCGCAGAACTCGTCCTCACGGCGGACCCTGACGCCCTCGCTGACCTACGAGCCCGCGTTCTCGCACCGCTGTCGTCGTTGCGGCCGACGACAGCCGAGCGGCTGGCCGAGACGCTTCGCTCCTGGCTGCTCCACCACGGCCGGCGTGAGGACATCGCCGACGACCTGGTCGTGCATCCGCAGACGGTGCGGTACCGGATGACACAGCTCCGCGAGCTCTACGGCGACCGCCTGAACGACCCCGAGACGGTGCTCGAGCTGACCCTCGCGTTGGCACGCCAACCAAGCAGCTGAGCTTCAGGTGGGTGACGGACCGACGGGTGCTCACACGCCCTTCGGAGAGCCCGCGGGCCGCCAGAACAGCACCAGCAGCGACGAAGCACCGCCAAACCCCGCCACGAGCGCCAGCAAGGTCGACTGCCACCCGGGGGGCCCGAAGACCCCGAGAGCGCGTTCCAGCGACCACCGCCCGCCGCCCGTGCAGGCCAGGAGAACCCCACAAGCGGTGAGAGTCAGGACGTATTCGTAGCCCTCGCCGGGACGGAAGATGAAAAATCCGTTCCGCAGGTGGTTGGTGAGCCGCGCGACCACCATCACGCCGATGACGGCACCGCCCGCGAAGGGCGTAAGCAGTCCGACGACGAGCAGAACGCCGGCCACCAGCTCCGTGACGCTCGCCGTCCACGCGTGGAGAAGGCCGGGACGCATTCCGAGGCTCTCGAACCACCGACCGGTTCCGGCGATCTTCCCGCCTCCGAAGACGTGGTTCCATCCGTGAGCCAGGAAAACGGCACCTACAGCCAGGCGAAAAACCAGCAGCCCCACATTTGCCGGATCGCTCACTGCGGTCCTTCCGCAGGCCCGAGCATCAGGCAGCCTTCTCCAGGATGTGCACGCCGCAGGCCGATCCGATGCCGATCACGTGCGCCAGCCCGAGCCTCGCGACCTCGATCTGGCGTGCTCCGGCTCACCCCGCAGGTGGTGACAGATCTCCCAGACGTTCGCGATGCCCGTCGCCGAGATGGGATGCCCTTTGGACTGCAGACCACCGGAGACGTTAACCGGCAGGCGCCCGTCCCGGTACGGCGCCCCGGACTCGAAAAAGTCGACAGCGCCAGCCTCCGCACAGCATCGGGTTGTCGTAGTGGACCAGCTCCGCCGTCGCGAAGCAGTCGTGCAGCTCCACCAGGTCGAGGTCCGCCGGGGACACCCCGGCCTGTCCGTACGCGAGCTCTGCGGCGTTCCGAGTGAGCGTGTTGACGTTCGGCAGCACCTGGCAGCCCTCCTCGTACGGGTCGCTCGTGAGCACCGAGGCCGCGACCTTGACCGCGCGCCGCCGCTGGTCCGGCTCGAGGGTCTTGAGCTTCGTGTCGCTCACAAGGACCGCCGCTGCGGCCCCGTCGCAGTTCGCCGAGCACATTGGCCGCGTGTTCGGGTAGGCGATCATGACGTCGCTCATGATCGCCTCGAGCGGAATCGCCTTTGTGTAGGCCGCGAGCGGGTTCAGCGTCGAGTGGCCGTGGTTCTTCTCGCTGAGCGGGCGAACAGCTCGGACGGCACGCCGCCGTACTGTGTGCGTACTCCATCCCGACCTGGGCGAACGTGCCCGGCATCCCGTCGGTGCCGACCCGCCCCTCGAGATCCATGATCGCGCCCACCCGGCCACTGGGCTCCCACGTGCCGCTCTGCCTGCCGCGACGGCGCAACACCGAGCAGCCCGGCGCCGGTGAGCTTTTCAACCCCCACGGCCATGCCCACGTCGGACTCACCGGCCTTGATCGACATCATCACCGTGCGCAGCGCCGTCGCCCCGGTCGCGCAGGCACCGTCGTCAGAGGATGGCAACGCTCGTTCCTGGCGCGGTGATCTGGGTAGGCGACGCTGCGCCGGGCAGTCGACCAGCGCTCAGTCGGATGACAGTCCAGCGAGTCCTCGCCTGTGAAGGCCAGAGGCTGCGCCCGCGGCTGTCGACTCGACGATGATGACGACCTGGCCGGCAGTCAGGACTGGATCTTCAGCGCCGCCCGGCACGCGGCCAGCCGCGCTCCAGCCTCTACCAGCTCCTCGCACGTGCTGGCCGTCGTCGCCGTAGTGCGTGTTCGCGGTCGTCCAACTCCAAGGCCTCAGAAGCCTGGCCCTCGCAGAGCCCTCCCTCGCAGGGCTGCAGGTCGTAGGTGATGTCGATGTCAGCCCTGGGTGTGCACGGTGACGGGCACCGAGCCCAAGGAGCGGATGAGGTTGTTCAGCGCCCGCCGCGGAGTCCCGAGCTCGAACCGGGTCACCGACCGGGCCAGCGCGACGAGGATGAACTCGATCTCCATTCGGGCCAGGGCCTGGCCGGCGCAGCCGTGCTCACCGTAGCCGAAGCCGAGCTGGTGGACGGCGTCCTTGCGGGTCACGTCAAAATCGTCAGGATCTACCCACTTGCGCTCGTCCCGGTTGGCCGAGGCGTAGCTGACCACGACCCGAGAGCCAGCAGGGATGGGCACTTTGTCGACCTCGGTGTCGCTGACCACCAGCCGGCCGAAGGAGCTGATCGGCGACTCGAAGCGGATGACCTCGTTGACCGCGGTGGGGATCAGCTGCGGGTCCTCGCGGATGCGGTCCCACTGGTCTGGGTGCCGACCGAACAGCCAGACGGCGCTGCCGATGGCGCTGATCGTCGTATCGAGAGAGGGAGCGAGGTAGTCGAGCATCAGCATCATCGTCTGCTCGGTGGTGACCTCGCCGCGGTTGCGGGCCTCGAGAACACTGGCACCCAGACTGCCCGGCAGCACGTTGCCGGTGCGTACGATCTCGGCGCCGAACGCGGCCATCTCCCCGCACTGCGGCAGGGCCTTTTCGACCCGCTTGTTCACCGGACCGAAGGAGTCGAAGTTGGCCCCGGCCCAGCGCAGCAGGTGCTCGCGTCCCTGCTGGGGCCAGCCGATGAAGTCCGGGACGATCGACAGCGGCAGCGCGCGGGCCAGGTCGGAGACGGCATCGAAGGATTTTCGCTCTACCAGCGCAGCCACGAGGGCGTCGGCGGCTTCGGCGACCCGCTCCTTCATCGGTCGCAGCGAGCGCGGGGTCAGCCGGTGGGCTACCACCTGGCGCAGGTGCGCGTGCAGCTCGCCGTCGCTGGCCAGCGTGCATCCCAGGATCGCCTGGTTCGCGGGTTCGTTGAGCGCGATGCCGTTGGCTGAGCGGAACGTGTCGGTGTCCTGCAGCACGGCGCGCACGTCCGTATAGCGGGTGATGGCGTAGGCACCATGCTGGCGCAGCCAGACGGCGGGGCCTAGTACTACAGTTGCAGTTAATCCGATCTTGTTGGGCGTGTCGGCTTGGATCTTCGGTTGGGTGTCGTGATCTTGCCGGGGTGGCTGATGATTTGGACGTGTCCGAGGTGCAGGCGTGGG
>JAABUP010000540.1_pt1 | contig 82852 bp, 136 predicted proteins | sample 5559201 | NCBI WGS metagenome assembly JAABUP01 (sample SAMN10711887, study PRJNA513373) | rock metagenome | isolation source: Antarctica rocks | place: Antarctica
AGAAGGGGGGTAAGGGGGGGAATGGGGCGGGAGAAGGGGGGTAAGGGGGGGAATGGGGCGGGAATGGTGGGAGGGGCTCAGGAATCAGCGACGTGGGAGCAGTGAAACGGGCGGGGGGTAGCGGTGGGTGGAGGGGGAAGACGGAGCAGGGCAAGAAGCGCAGATTCGGGACAAAGGGAACGGGGAGGGAGGGCAGGGAAGGACTCTCACCCCATGACTCGATATGCGTGCCCGAGATTGCAACGAGTGACCGCCCAGATCGACGCTACACCATGCATCTCCTTAGCCGTCCCGATCGCCTTCTGGAAGTGCGACACCGCTCGGGGGTAGCTGGTCCCATCAGCTGACGAGTCACCGGGAGTGGCAGCACGCACTCCTCCTTGTTGTACGCCACCACGCCGAGCTCATTGAGCAATAGCGGGTCGGCGGCATTGATAGCTTCTGAGGCGTGAAAGTATTCTTCTGCCAGGGACGAAGCGCTGAGCTGGAGGTGTTCCATACCAATAAAGAGGAGCGGGAGGTGTGAACCTTGGAACAGTCGGGCGCACGTGGAATACGCGGTGATCGCATGGTCGTGCTCCCCCTCGTACGCAAAGGAATGGGCGAAAGCGATCCAGGCTGGTGCAAATCTTGAATCGATAAGGTTGGCTTTGCTGAAGTGGATCCGTCAACTCCACGCAAATGCAGATCAAGGGGAAATACCTGAAGTACCGACGCGCTTCTCCCCAACGCTTGCCGGAGAAGTACCACAGACCCACCGCATACCAAGTCGTCGCGGCTTGAGGATCTTGCTCGACCAGATCGTGTGCGAGCATGAAGAGGCTCGACCGTAAGCGGTGGATGTGGTGCATGCAGGCCAGATGAAGCGGCAGAGCGGAGGCGTGCCCCGATGTTTGTGCCAATATCCTATACCAGTCAGTCGAGGCCGAGCTGAGAGAAGAGGACGCGCACTTTGACGTCACGGCGTAACAGTCTTCCCACTTGTACTTCGCATATAGCTCATCTGCCAGACCCACCAGGACATCGCTGTTCTCGCCCAAGGCATAGGTGTCGGTAAGTTCTGCCCGAGCTCTCGCAATCTCGTGCACATGACCGTCCTTCTTGAGCTTGGTAGTGTATATGAGCTTGACGAAGTTGGCCTCGTCGACCGGGAGTTGTGAGCGGTAGGCCAGGTTCTGAACAAATTCCCATTCTTCCGTCACCGACATCATTCCCCCTTCGACCAGTTCTCGAAACGCATCGTAATTTTTCACGTCGAGCATGAGAGCTTCCATGAATGCCTCTTTTGCGAGGGCGAGGGACGACAATCGTAGGTGTAGTAGCGCTCGGAGGTGGCATATCGAGGAGTGAAGCTTGATCCCTTCGTCTTGGCTCGGCATTTTCGGTCCTTCCGGTCCCGCCACTTCTCTGAACGGGTTTGACTGTCCCAGCAATTCCAAGGCTTCGTGATATTTCTCTTGATGGACCAGACATTGCGCTGCCAGATACCGACACGCCAGGCTCACGTCGACCAGTCGCCCGCTCGCAGTCTTCGCTTCCGAGAGTGCAATCACCTCATCTCCATTCGCATGTCCATACCCATTGCCCATAGATTCATCCTCGTCGCCGGGCAAGCGACCTTTGCCCTTCCCCTTGCCCGCATCCCGAGACGGAGGTCCGCTGTCACCATTGCCCGCTGAATGTCGAGTGTATAAAGGCCGTCTAGGGGGAGGAGGAAGGGGATCTGTCAAGAGTCGCTCGGCTCGAAGGTAGTGGCCCGTGAGGAAATGGGTTTGTGCGAGCCAAAAAGCGTCGTTGGGGTCGGCTGCACAGGTGTCAGCTGATCAACAGAATGGTACTGACCCGTCCAAGAGAGGATCTTGTCTCCCCAGAACGCCGCCGTCTCATAGAGATGTTGCATGATAGCATCATGCCTCCATAACCTCATCGAATCCACCATATCCCACGTCCTCGCTTCGTCCTCATCCCCCTGTGCGTTGCCCTTGACCTGCTCCACCAGATTCGACCTCGCCCTTGGAGGGACCGTAGTCCGACTGCTAAATGGGCTAGGTCGGACGCGAGGCGATATCTGACCCATGCCCCGGTTGCCTTGAGCAGCTGCATTGGGTCGTCGACCGAGAGTGAAAGAAGACTCGGCATCGGAGAGGTCAGGCGGTGGAGCGAAGGAGAAAGAATTCGAGAGAGAGGAACGTGCAGGAAGATGACGGTGACGAGAGGTGCCAGCGAGTGGGGAGAAGGCCGGCTGAGGTGTGACGTTGAGAGGGTTTGATGGAGGAGGGGTGAAATCGTACATGGCGGACGAGTAGCGAGAACTGATTAGTGAAGCACTTCGGCACTTCTCAAGCGTCCACACCTGCTACGTGTGTCCGGGACGACTCATTATGTGAAGACTTGACTGATTTCTAGGATAATCGATCAGACATGAAGGGGCCACGCGACGTGCATCACAACTTACGTAATTAGTACCTGGTCCTGATCGTATTTTAGGGCCAAACAGCCGGGGAGTCGACGCTCGGGCCGAGCCTGAATCCGTGTTTCTTTTCCGTCGTTCCTTTCTTCCATTCAGACATTTCATCGCCGATAACAATCTACTTCGGAAACCATTGGTCCCTTCAGCTTTTTGACGAATTGACTTCGAATCGTCCTTTGTTTCCGGCCCTGCCAGGACAGGCGCTAGGCGAGGCTGAAACGACATCATGCAGCCTCCGGGCATTTATAACGTGAGTTCCTGTCATAATCAATCCCGCGGACATAGACGTCATCTGGCGCTCTCGGACTAGATAGGTGGTCCAGCCTTGCATCGGGGATGAGGCTGCGCGAGGATATAGATCTCCCATACCATCTGCAGAAGCTGACCTTGTTACGATGTTCTCATATAGCACCACCGCCTCACGACCACCTCGGCGCCATCCGCTAATCCCTCGGTCCTATCCGGAGCATCCACAGCACGTCTCAACGAGTTCTTCGACCTCATTAAAAATGAGTTCGATACTGTCGGTCAGGATGGGAATATTTGGAAGGCCCAAAGAGACGAGTATGAGGCGAAGAGTAGGTTGTTTGTGACTCCTATATCCAATTTATACTGAAGAAGATGGCAGTCCAACAGCAGATCAATGAGCTTGGTTTGATCCGACAAAGTCTATACGAGCTGGAGTCGACGCATGCGAAGGTCCGGCAAGAGTGGGTCATGTGTGATCATCAGAGCTGTGCTGACTGAATACAGGTACGAAGCGGAGATAGGTCGATTGCGGAGGGAGCTGGATGGCCGCGGAGGGGGATCAGCCGGTGGAAGCGCAACATCTCCGCCTGAACTACCTCGACCGGGTGGAGCGGAGCTAGAAAGACCAGGTTATCCACCTACGCTGCCAGGACCTCCTCTAAACGGCGAGGCAGGTCGGTGTTATTCGAAACTCTTTTGCGGCATCTCGCCTTGATGCTGATGACGCTCACAGCGCGCTCGCCATACCCTCCACCTGGATCGCGACCCGAGTCTGCCGACCGAGAACGTGAACGCCGAGCCCCGATCACTTCGTCCTATGCAACGACATCCCCACCTGCCCTGCTATCCGACCTCGACCCGGAGAATGTGTCCCGAGAGCTGAAGAAGGAGGGGAGCGATTGGTTTGCGGTGTGGAGCAGTCAGTCGAAGAAACAGCTCGAAATCTCGCTCGTCCACACCCTCAGCCACGAGACGTACGTATTCAGACAATATCACCATTTTTTCGACTGATCAATCCACAGAGTTGTATGCTGTGTAAAGTTTTCAAATGACGGAAAGTACCTGGCGACGGGGTGCAACCGGACGGCTCAGATATACGATGTCAAAGATGGTCGGAAAGTCTGGTAATTCACATTGATCGGATGACCTCGACAATGCTGAGAGATCCGCAGTGTTTTGTTAGACGAGCAGACAAATCGGACCGGCGATCTCTACATCCGTAGCATATGCTTCAGCCCTGATGGCAAATACCTCGCAACCGGCGCTGAAGATCGTCAGATTCGGGTGCGTCTGTCTCGTCTCCAATGAGACCTTACTAACGGTTCACAGATTTGGGACATCAAGCAAAAGCGCATTCGCCATCTCCTCCAGGGCCACATGCAGGAGATCTACTCTCTTGACTTCTCGCGGGATGGTCGATTCCTCGTCTCTGGATCTGGCGATAAATCAGCGAGGATTTGGGATATCGAAAAGGGGCAATGCGTTTTCGATCTTCGGATCGAGGATTTCATCCATAACGAGCATGGACCGATTGATGCGGGTATTACTTCGGTAGCATGTGAGGGAAGCGGCATCCGACTCATGCTGATTGTCAGTATCGCCTGATGGGAAGCTCGTGGCTGCGGGGTCTTTGGACACGATGGTCCGAGTTTGGAACGTGACGACGGGACAGCAGGTGGAACGGCTCAAGGGACACAAGGATTCGGTGTACAGGTGAGTCCAGCCCGATCGAATGTGGCTGATGGCAGTGTCGCTTTCTCTCCGGACGGCAAATGCCTTGTCTCTGGTTCTCTGGACCGGACACTCCGAGTTTGGGATCTCTCTGCGACGAAACGGGCTGTGGAGAACACACCTCCGGGTCCAGGCGCGAAAGAGAACGTCGAGAAAGGACTCGGCACCTGTCAATCTACCCTCAACGGCCACAAAGTGAGTACCCCTTCTCCTGCTTCGACTTGTCACTGACATGGAACAGGACTACGTCCTCTCCGTTGCCATCTCCCCAGACGGCCAATGGGTTGTCTCCGGATCCAAAGACCGCTCGATCCAGTTCTGGAACATCGCCAACGGCCAAGCGCAATTTATGCTCCAGGGCCACAAAAACAGTGTCATCTCGATCGATCTGGCGAGGAGCGGGGTCCATCTGGCCAGTGGATCTGGAGACTGCATGGCGAGGATCTGGAAGTATGAGCCGGCTCAATAGCGCACCAGAGAAGAATTGTGTCTGTTCTGGGTGATCTCGATTCGCGGGTCTCCGAACATCCTCTGATGAAAACCCTGAAGAAAAGATATTCTGGTGTTAGTCCTCGCTGGATAAGTTCGGTCCATCTTGTTCTCGTCCATCTTCGACGCGGTAAGATTACCGAGTGAGGTTGAGTAGTGTGCCGAGACGCTTGCGCGAGCTGAGGTCATTTGTACTGGAAGATATGACGTCCTCGTCCTCCCGAGCACACCCTCTTCCCCTCCTCACCCCTTTTCCCTCATGCTTCCGCCCACTGGTTCCGGACAATAGTGCGAGAGTGGAAGAAAGGGAGGTGGAGTGGAAGATTGACCGTGATCTGGTGATCTTGAAATCACTAACTACATAACGCCCTAGAAAATGACATCCTGGTCCTTCTCCTCCCTAAGCATATCCTTCCCTCCCGCCTCTCCCCCTCCATTGCCCTCATCCCTGTGCAAATCCCCACCCTTACCCTCAAACTCTTTATCCTGATCCGCCCTCTCCGAATCCGCTTTCTCTGCGTCCCGCTTCTTCTTCCCCTGCACCTTCTTCAGCCGGAAGAAGTCCTCGCTATCAACCCCATTAGTAAGCTGAATAGGATGAGTGTGAGAAACAGGACTCACCGGTCCATCTCGTCGAGCTCCGAGTTGATGTATTTGATCGTGTTGTCGAGTTTGGGGATGATGACGTGCTCGATGGCGTTGACTCGTCGGTTCGTGGCGCGGATGACCTCGTCGAGGATGATGAAAGCGGTCTGGACAGCGAGCGTAAGCGAGTGCTCGAACGTGAACAGCTTTCGTGGCTGCAATGTAGAGAGGTAGAAAGCCGGAAACCCACTTGTAGCGAAGCGAGCTCCACAAGCGTCCCAACCGCCTTCACATAAGTCTCCTTACACTTCTGGACCTGCTGACCACCCCGACTCAACCCCGTCAATCCAAAGTCTAGCTCTCATAAGCTTGACCCTAAGTGGCTCGAAGGGGAGAGGACACACCGCTAGAATCCTTGGTGCGCACCCCCTCGAAAGCGGGAAGGACGACCCCACTGACGTTCTCCTGTCGAGCCTGTACGGTGTAGGTCGCCTTCTTGACGGATTCTTGGACTTGATAGCCGATATCGCCAGCGGTGTAGGTCACTTCGGCGAGTGAGAAGGAGGCGAGTTGGAGGACCCGACCCATTAGGCGTTTGGCTTCGTCAACCTTCTTGAGGATCTGTCGGAATCGGGTGGTGAGTGCGTCTCGCTTCTTGGCGAGCAGCGAGTGTCCCGTCTGAGCGCCTTTGAGTCGACCTTTGGTGAGGCCGAGGTTCATACGGGTGGGACTGTAGGTCAAAGCACAGGTCAGAAGCAAATCTGACGGAAGAGAGCGGAGTGAGAGTCGAGAGGAGTGGCAGGGATACCGTCAAGGGGACGTACAAGACTGATTCTCTGGGACCGGTACCTGACATGATGCGGGACTCGGTGAGAGGTTGATCGAGGACTCGTAAGAAGCTTCAACGTGGTTTGATTGGTCAAGTGAGGGTGTGAAAACGGAAGGGGGCCGGAGTCTCTACTCGCGAGATTCGTCCATGCCTTTCTGCGTTTCTGATTGGTTTCGCTCGAAAACTATTCCCATGCAGACAGAGTGGAGAGATGACGAGCGACGACGAGGAGGATGAAGAGGAGTATGAGGATGAGAACGAGGATGAGGAGGTGGGCTTCATTCACGTCGACCAAGCCAAAGAGGATACCACCTGACTTCTCAATGTAGGACGAAAGGATGGATTTGAGGGCGAATGGGAGTGGGGAGAGCGGAGGAGATGTTGAGGAGGATGACGGGGAAGGCGATGGGGGGTACATCACTACTGTTTGACTGGTTTCCAGGAGGTTGACGTCGGAATAGGGAGAATTCGGACGAGGATGAAGGCTCAGACGAGGAGAATGGGGACGACGATGGTGAAGGAGATGAGGATGAGGAAGACGGCAGCGAGGGTGACGAGGACGACGATGAGGACGAGGACGAGGACGAGGACGACGAGGATCGCAGCGAGGAGGAGGAGACCGGGGACGTGGAGATGACGAATGGCAACGATGAAGCCGGTCGGTCGAGTGCTTCATGCTTGCGACAATGACTGAAGCTGTACGCTCCCAGGCTCATCACATCCATCCCAACCTAAAGGCCGAGCGCCAATCCACCTCCCCGCCCCTCCTCATCTTGCCCGACGCTCCCTGTTCATTCCCTCCTATAGCTCCCCACCCGCCTCTCTTTCCATCGAAGCCATCGTTGCCATCCCCCTGCCCTCAGCTGTCCATTCGATAGCCTCGAGTGCTTGCTCGTCCTACCTTCTCACCGGCTCGCAGGAGGGCCATGTCCGGTGCTACGACTTCTGGTCGAGCGTCAACGGCGGCCAAGTGATGACTGCACAACAGCGGTCCATCGTCGGTCTTGGAGAAGGGGTGAGCAAAGCGGGTGTTGGGAGAGGATGGTGGAGCAACGAAGTGGAGGGTTCTAGAGATGGAACGGTGGGGAAGAGATTGGAGCCGGTGTACAGTCTGGCTTGCGAGGGTGATGGGCTGTGGGCATTGACGGGGACGCAGGTGAGGACATCTCCATTGTTCGACTGCTGAGCTGATGCGACGACAGTCTGGCCCGATCAACCTATATACTGTCCGACATTCGCCAGGTCATCTCATCCATTCACTCAAAGGCCATACCAGTGTCGTGTCTTGCATGACCCTCCTGCCGAGCGAGAAAGGCTGTCTAAGCGGGTCCTGGGACGGGACACTACGGGTAGCCCTGTTATCATCCGCTCGGTATTCCTCCGCTGACAGGACTAGGAATGGGACCTCAACACCGGCCAGACGGTTCGGACGTGCCCCACACACGGCGCTCAGCTCTCTTCCATCGCGCTCCGACCCTTCGCCCATCCGCCTTCTCCTGCTCCCTCGCCAAATGGGGACGAGCAGGACGATGGTGAGGCTCGTGAGCAGGACAACGATGAAGCTCGTGAAAACGTCTCAATATCGATGGGACCCGACTTCTTCGAGAAGCGCGATACTCCGTCTCCAATCGTCAATGGACAATCAGCGCCCGAGGTCATGCAATTAGACGATCCATCCCGAATCGAACCAAACAGCACTGCAGCAGTCGCTATTCCTGAAAACGATATTGCCATGTCAGACAAGCCTTCGCCATTCGACCCACTTTTCGACGACGACGCGGAAGGTGAAGAAATCCCTCTATCTGGTGGTCTCGACATGGCCAGTTCGCCTGCTCCCAATCACCGAGACCTTGCATCGTCTTCCCCAGGCCGACCGCCAGCTCTCGCTCTTCCGAGGACGACACCACAATTTGGTGCACCCTCGTCAGCATCGACCCCGCTCTTCCCGGCCGCTCTATTGGCGTCTACTAGCCGACAGGGAGCCGCTTCCAATATCCCGCTCTTGAGCCCCGCTGCCTACAAGAGCTTCTCGGAGGATGTGCTGTTGACCAGCTCGATGGATGGGCAGGTGGTACTTATCGATCGGCGAGTACCGGTGTATGACGGGTGTAGCGGAGGTGTGGGGAGATTGCTTCCTGGTGATAAGGCTCCACCTTGGTGCATGTCTGCCTGCTGGTCAGGCGACGGTACCCAAGTCCTAGCCGGCCGGCGTAACGGTACCATCGACATCTGGGATGTCCGCCGTGCCTCCTCCTCATCATCCCCAAATCTCCTTCGCACCTTACGTACACCCACCGAGTCCGGTCACGTGAGCTGTATCGTCGCCCTCCCCGATGGTCGACGCGTAGCCACTGCCTCCCAGGATAATATCCGGTTATGGAATACGGCGGAGTACTTTGAGCAGGATGATTCGGTTCGGCGGAGTAAGAGTAGGCCGCCGTTCAGAATTATTGCGGGACATCATGGGGGGATCGTCTCGGCTATGCGTCAGTAGGGATTTAGCTATGTGAGAGTTTAGCTGATGGGGTCAAGTGGTGGATCCCACGTGTCGGTTCTTGGTGTCAGCGAGTGGGGATCGGGGATGGCAGGGAGAGAGCACAAGGGTGGTGTTGATACATGAGATAAAATGGTAAAGCAGATCGAACATTTTGCATCTATTGGTATGAACCATTGCAGTCGCGCTACTTGAGTCTCTCAAGGATCGAAGGTTAGTGGTGCCACGCTTCGCTCCTTTGAGATCTCGTCACCCTCGGAGAACGATGCGTCTCCAAGTCCAAGAGCCGCCACCCCTACTTGGCATCAAACTTTTTTCCCAACCGCACTACATCACGAGCACAAGGCATGACGAACAACGTTGTGAATTCATCATCGTCACAGGTCCGACCCCACGACTCCAGAGTCCGTCGCCTCTCTCACGATTCCAAGCCCACGCTGGCGATCCCCGAATGGCCCTTTCGACGACGGAATTCGGAGAAGGCTGGTACGAGACTGCGTGTCACACGCTCTGGTCCGCTCGGAGCGACGATGGATATGGTACCTGGGATGTCATACTACCCGCCGGAAGTGGGATACGTCGTGAAGCGACCTTGTTGACTATCAAGAGCAAACCGATCAGTGGGACCGGCAGGACCCCGGTATCTACACCGGACGCGGATGGTGATGGCAAGATGAAAGACTGTGGGAGCGAAAGCGGTTGTTTTGATGATAAGGCGAGAATCAAAACGAAGAGGATGATGACAAGCACGATCCCATGAAGATCGGATTTGTGGGGGACCACGACGACAGTGAAGAAGTCGCGGTGGATACTCGAGCGAGACCCAGGGCGAAGACGGTCAGTACCAGGAGAGCGTTTATGATGCGTCCATCGACGACAGACGGGAGGTTCCAGACGACCATCGCACTGGAAGTGACACTGCGCAAGATGGCGACACAGATAGCGACGACAGCCAATTCGACGATGTGGGGTACTTTGACACTTTGGAAATACGGGGATGATCCACTAGATCCACTAGATCCACTAGATAGCGGTGAGAGCGTTCCAATCCGTACAATCAGAAGAATGGTCAATCCCTATATCGTGGAGAGCGTAGAGAAGCGGGAAATGGAGAAATTCTGGAAAGACCCGCGGAGGATAATTCGGACAAGGTGTCGTGTTGGGGAATGCGATTTCCGGTCATCACCGATCCGTCGAGTCTTTAATGCAAGCACAAGGGCGCTGGACGGACCGTGGTGAGGGAGGACACAGACTGGTTACTGATTGCGGAATGAAAGTCGGCATATGATTAGGCTGTTTGCTGGCTCGACTTTGCCTTCACGTAAGTTGGCAGGCTATCAGTCCCACCGAGATGTGGGCGGACTTGATTCGTTGTGATATTGTACTATGGACCCAGCTTTGAGAACCCGGCTGATACCGCAAAGTCGGAAATCCATCACTGGCCCGAGTCGAGCTTATACTTGACACGTACATCCGTGTTGAAAGACAGCGTGAACCGAAGCAAGGGGAGAGAGAACTCATTTCGAAGAAAATCAAGGTCTGTGAAGAGAGTACGGCCGAGTTCGATGAGCTGAAGTACGAGATCAAGTAGGTGAAGGTGAGGGATGAGTCTCCGGCGAAGGCGACGTTGATCAAAGCAAAGGAGAGGGTATTTTGGGGCAGGCGAGCGTGAGTGGAACGAATGGAAGGATACACGGCGGCGGCATAAGGGTATAAGAGTGATGAAGACGCGTCCCTCAGTACTGCGCGTCGGATTCTTCACCTTTGCTCGTGGACAAACGAGTTTTGAGGATATTTAGAAGTTCGCCCTCTCTGACATTCATCATCCCCCGCGTGTCACGATCCATTACGGCATCGCCGAATTGTGTCCCGACCGATGAGCCGGGTCGTCTGGTGTTTGAGAAGTTGTCAACGCTAGCCTTTGCTGGGCTCTTCGCTGAGCTTGGTTGATCAACCTGCCTCGAATCGAATCGACGATCGAACGAATCTTGGCATCAGCAATCAACAATTAGCTTGTTTTTACAAAATAGCGTGTGTCCGCTGACGGTCAGTCACGCTAGTCAACCGACCACGCAGCCAAAAATCTTGACCATCAAAACATCACTCCGCGCCGGATTGTCATTCCTCATAGATCCGACCTCAATGAGCACAGAAAGACGGGTTGGGCGATAGGTGCTCCAGGGATCGGAGGTGTTTGAGCGGAAGTCGGAGGTGGCTTTGTAAGTCGTGCTGTGCTGCGGATCTTTCTATCGCTACAGACACCTGATCACCCTTCTGATTGACCTACGCCCCGCATTCCTTCCCGCTCCGCTCTTTGACCTTCTCGGCCCCTGAATCCCCTTCCGAGACCGACCATCCTTTGGGTCGGTCCAAGCGCTCTCACTCTTCGCGTCACACACTCCCTTGTCCCCGTTTCATTAGATTCCCTCCAACACATTCAACCCTTTCTTTTCGCGCTGTTTGCTCGATTGAATCTCGCGGGTCGCTGATTTTGGCGGTGGTATAGAAGTTTGGACCTCAACTGGATCGCTCGGTGCTAGAGGTGCTTGGTCGGAGCTTGGATATTGCGTCTTTCAACCTGTCTCCGTCCGGAGAGTGAGTAAGCTACTTGCAGATAGCTTCGCAAGCTTTTGCCTCCTCGCGGGTCGCTGACTCTGACGTTAAGGTAGAGGGTTGGATCTTGACCTGATCGCTTTCGCTAGACGTGCTTGATCAGGGCTCGGATATTGCGGTTTCCCACCTGTCCCCATCCTGTATGTCAGCTATATGCCGAGAGCTTAGCAGTCATTCGCTTCCTCGCTAATGTCTTTTAGATCATGGCTACTGCACTCCACATGCAACTTCCTCACCGGCCTTCCATGGATCGGTCCCCGTCCTCCGATCAATCCCGTCCCCGCTCGACTCCACCTTTTGCATCTCCCTACGATCACGCCCCTTCCCCCTCTGTCCGACCCATACACTCCCGCTCATCGTCCATCGCGTCCAATTCTCCCACATCACCGTACCAACAACCCTATCCTCCCACGTACTTCCCCCAGACGAACCAGATGTACTCCGTCCAACCACAAGCATGGTCGACCACCGCTCTCCCTGCCTCGGCTCTCTATCAGCCTCAACTACAGGCGTACCAGAATCAACCGGTCTTTCATCAGGGTTTCCAACAGTCGCAGGCGGATTTCGCGGCGTGGTCGATTGCGTACCAACAGATGGTCATGGCGTCGGCAGCGGGTCGGGGTATGTCGACGCCTCCCATGGACTATCAAGGGGAACGGAGACGTACAAACTCTGGACCACAAGGCCACCATCATAGTCAGAGCTATCACGACTATGGGCCGCCTCATCTCGTGGCTCAGCCTCCTCCCGAACACAACTTTGACGTCAAACAACCCCAGCCTTATCACAAACATCAACGCGGACTTTCCCACCGTTTTTCGCCAGAGAGTATGCGAATGCCTCGATCCACTTCGCAACCCGCCATGTCCTCTACGCTCGAGCAGCTATCCCCTTCAAGCTCGCTGTCGTCCACCCGCACACCTCCCACCAGCTCCGATCATCACCGCACTTCGAGCTCTGACTCGTCCGTCCTCTCCATCGGAACTCGTACAGAAACTGAGGTGAAGAAGGAGGAGCTTTCGAGCGGCAGCCCCGCATCACGTCCGACCGCCTCTGCCAATGTTCTCACCAAAGCAATATCTTCCACCCCTACCATCCGAGCTGTTCCTACTCCCCTCCACACAGGACCTATCGCCAATGCCACCAACTCCATCCCTCCTGCTGCAAATCGGTCATCACCTTTATCGCAATCTTCCATGGCAGCGTCCCCTGAGCCAACCGAGAAGATGATGAAGACCGGTGGCCTGAAGGGAAGGCTCAAGAAAGCATTGGAGAAGGATTCGAAGCGCGAAGCCAAGACCTCGACACCGTCGCCTCCAGCCAGATCTACCCCTATCAGTGCCCCTAGACCGGTCTTCACTTCCCCTTCCGAGACCTCGACTCGTTCCGCCACGCCTCCAACCACACCATCCCAGGACTTTTCTGCTCCGTCTGCGCCATTTGCGATTCCGGCCGCGATGGGCAGCGACGTCAGTCTGGCCGGGACTGAAGCGACAGCCACTGCACCTAGCGAGTTGACCAGGGAGAAGGGCAAGAGGAGTCTCTTCCGGATGAAAAACATGTCGACGGATAACATATCGTTGGCTTCGACGGTCTCTTCGGCGAGCATGATGATCCGCAAGATGGGCAGCATTGGGAAGATCGCACGGCGGAACAGGTGCGGGATCCAGATAACAGTGCGAATTTACGCTGACAGGTTGTAGTCTCATGGGCATCTCTAGGATCTTCAAGGATAAGCCGAAGGATGAAGATGCGGCTTTGCCTGAGAAGGACGCCAAAAAGAAGGACAAGAAGAACAAAATGGGCAAAGCAGAGATCGCGCCGGCCGCGATCAGCCATGCCACCGCGGAGCTGGACCGGATCTCCGAAGACGAGGATCGCGCTCTTGCTGGTCTGTCCCCTGCGGCAAAACTCGCTCGTCAACATACGCTACGTTCGAAGGCTGGAGCCGAAGCAGCCAACAAGGACGCGGACAACGCGGCCGAGCCGACGTGGGATCAAAATACCGCCCCTCGTCAGCAACAGCTTCTGCCGAGTATAAAGAGCGTTACGGGCCCCGAAGTGGTGCATGTCACCCCGCGACAGGCGCCAACCATCGTTCATGCAGTCGCGGTCAGTGAGCACGAGTATGACTCAGAAGACGAAAGCTCCGAGGGGGAGACGGTCGAGGACGCAACTATCAGTATGGGGAGGACCAGATTGTCGGACGAGGCGGACGCCGAGTTTCAGGCCGTATGGGGGAACGGGCATATCGATAGGTATGCGGTACCAAAGAAGGGCATCCTAAAGAGTGAGCTTCTCAGTTGGAAAGTAAATGTTGCTGAATTTGCCAGACATCACCTCGATCGAGAATTTTGAGGCGAAAGCCAGTCGGCATCGCGCGAATTCAGCTGCTCAGACCTCCTTCTCCCGACCCGGTGCACTTTCCCAGCCTCCATCAGACGCCAGCCAGATCGACGGACTTTACCATCCCCTCCCACTTTTCCCGACCCACGAAGGCTTTCACTCCTCCGTTGCGCGTTTCGATTCGCCCGAGTTTGGGAACTTCGAATTCACATTCCCCTACCAAACACCGTCCATGAATACTTCGGCGCCTACACTGCATTTCGTCGGATCTACGAAACCGACGACGCCTCGAAGCATGACTGCGCCGGCGAGGAGACGGCTCCTCTGGGCTCCTGAGTGCGCTGTGTATAGCACGTACGACGCGGGAACGTACGATCGGAGGAGCGAGCCGGCCACTTGTAATCGCTTGACACCGCAGTTGGCCTTGGCCATCAAACAGGAGTATGTCATCTACGATGCTGTGCCGGTAATTCCCGGCTGACGGAGTTACAGGCTCAACGCGTTCAAGAAGGAAATGCCGGTCCATCCCGCATCCCAAGGCTATACGCACTACTTCGCCTGACCTCCGAGAGGAACCAGGAGCTCAACCACATCAATCAGCATCCTTGTGAAATAGCACGAATCCATCACCAACGAATAGAAAGTCACATCTTTCTAGCTTCAAGTGTGAAGTATCTTTCTCTCCATCATCACAAACCATACTCCATATGTCGGGATGTTGTGCCTTGCGCGCAAAGAATTGCATGAATCGGTTTTCTGTGCGGACGTTCCTTTGTGTGGGAAATCTTAGCTCTGACTCCATCATCTGCGAGTGGGCATATGGAGCTCTGACCCACTGACTCGACAAAGGAAGAGACGCATCATTATCATTATGGCTTACAATGACCTGTCAAGCCGAAAGAATGCCTCGAATCAAGCGATTGGAGATATATCCATTTCACAGCCGTCCGGTCGTACCTTTGTACGGTTCCATTGTCCCCACTCCGTTGTGTTCGAGCCCAAGCTTGAGGAGGTATACTACTGACTCGAGAACGGGGCTACACCTTTCTGCTCATTCTGCTTATTCTGACCTCATCGAGAAAAAACTATGGCTCAAACCGAGCGATTCGAGACCACCTCCTTCGACGGTCGTCCAGCCTGGCTCGAGCCTTCCGAAGCGCCAACCTTCACATACACCTTCGTCGGTGGACGCTTCGGTATCGGCGGCGAGTCTACGTCTACACACGTCCTCCTACCCGAGACAGAGACGGAAGCTTTACTCAAGAGGAACGAGAAGACCACGATCCTGAACCGGTCCGGGAATCCGGTGCAGAGGTGGGATGAGAATGTCCTGCCGGGTAACGAGCCATGCGAGGACCGGCATGCGGTGGACGTCGTCTCCGCTCAAGACCTGCCGAGGCTGGTGGGTGGGACGAGGAACGGTGTGCCGTTCTGGGAGAATTGGGCCGGCATGAAGGTCGTTGGTGAGGGAGACGGCCGGAACGATATGATCTTCGCCTCGGTGTTTGACGGGTGTGATGGGTCAGCAGCCAGTGAACTTCTTCGGAAGACACTACACGGTAGTCTGGCTGCTGCTCTCGCGAATACCGATCGTGCGGACCCAGAGGCGTTCTCGAAGTCTATCAGCGGAACGTGAGTCTCCCTCCAGCTCTCCTCCTCCCTCTCTGCCTCTGAAGTCTCTTCAAGCTGGAAGGTTCTGACTTGTGGTTCGCAGATTCGAGCGATTGGACAAACACCTCCTTGCCGGCACGCGGGACGCCCTCGGCACGGCCACAGGGGCGGATCCCAGCCCAATGCTGGCCGCGCTCTCTAGCTTCGCGACGTGTGGCAGCTGTGCGCTGACAATCATCATCGACGTCGCCAACGATCGGATGTATGTGGCGAACCTCGGTGACAGTCGAGCAGTCGCTGGTTGGTGGAGTGAGAAGGAGTGGAAATGGCGGTGTGATATCTTGACAAATGACCTTGAGGGGGAAAATACCGCTGAGGCAGATCGGTCGGTCACTTGCACTCATTGACTGTGGGTTTGACTGATGTGGGAGAAGCATGAGGAAGGAGCACCCACCCGAGGAAGCGGAAGACGTGATCTGTGACGTGGGGTACTGGAAACGTACCCTCGGGTTGATGCAGAACACGCGCAACTTCGGGAACAGCTTGGGGAAACGTACGGCCGCTGAGAGTGAGCGGTATGTGCTCAGACTTTCCTTTGTGTCACTCGGCACGCGCAGGTCGGCTTACGAGAATTCAGCATCGGTAAGGCGTTCGGCATACGGATAAACCTCCCTCCGAGACCGGTGTCGACGCCGCCATACATCATCGCCAAGCCTGAAATCACTTGGCGTGAGATACACCCGGCAAGCGGGGAGCAGCTGAGGTTCGTAAATCTCGCCGTGGATGGCCGTAGCTCTTCTACTTGATGGTCTATTTGATTAGCTAAGGAGCGGAGAATGGGACAGGATGACTTCTGAAGAAGGCGCGCTCCTCCTCTGTGCGCATATGAAAAATCCGAAACACGCGGATATCCTCAAGACGGACCTCCCACAGCAAATCCCCTTTCTCTCGCTAGCCCAGCCTCGCGCGTATCCCGCAGAGCCGCTTCCAGGCTCGAAGGAGAGGTCCGAGGGTAGCTGGGTGTTTGAGGATGACAACGCTGCGACGCATCTGATGAGGAATACGCTGGGTGGAGCGGGATGGAATAGGGAGGTGCGGAGGCAGGTCTTGAGTATGAGGGGACAGGGCACGAGGGTCATGAGGGATGATATTACGTCGACGTGAGTGGGTTTTCTCAATTGCCGGGATTGGTATTGACGAGTTTGCAGTGTTTTGTGGTTTGAGGACGAGTAGTAGCAATATTGATCCCGTTGTAGCATACCCATTCAAAGAGAGGGGTTCGAGGACAGATGCCACGCGTAGATCCTTGTACGGTATACCTTGATGTCGGACGCTCCCAACGTCAGGTTGTGATGGGTTGGAAGGTTTAGATAGTTCTGCATGTATAACCTATGTTGAGGTATCGGTGTCCGCTGAGTACCGCCTGTTTGGGTGACCAAACTCTGAGCATTCGACTTTTGACCTGCGCCCGGTCTCGCAGCTCAGGGATTGACAACGAGCTATCACGTGCCTGGCGAGAAATTACCGAGGAATGCTGACGTCGTCGAGAAATATCCCTCTTTTGTTCCACTCGGCAACCCACTCTTGCAAAGGCGAGCTCGCCGATCTTCTATCCCACGGGGAGAACCAAAACCTTAGCGGAGAGGAACAGCTTCCTTTGGGCTTTCAATCTAACCCGAGTGGGGATCCGCTTCGGCAACTCCGCATCCGGTCTCCCCCGCGTTGTACGTAACCCCTGTTTGTGGGGCGAACGAGCTAATCGTAGATAAAGAAACGACATTCTTTCCGCGATCCGCGGCGAGATCGCCGACTCTTTACTTCCAGAGGTGCCCTACGGTGTGCCGACATGGTGGAGCCGGAGGGGAAGCATGTGATCGAGATAGGCTATCGGGAGGGAATGCTTTATTGATAGCGGATGCCTTGAATCGAATTCCCCAGAATCGTCCCCTTCGTTGAATCGAGTATTCTACGATTGCAGATGGTGAGTGTAAGGAACCCGTTGAGAGCTGACAGGCCAGCCCAAAATGTCTGAAGAGATTGAGGACGTGACCACCCTCCCCATGGTCAACGCCGCCACACAAGACGTTGCCAGCCCTCCCATCGAGGAGAAGAAAACCCCTTTCGATGAGGAGATCACCCCGGCGACCGACGACGTCGAGGAGATGATCCGAAACGTCGAGCATGGCGCGGCAATCACCCCCGAGATGCGTAATAAAATCCTCGATCAGTATGGACGGAAGTTTGAGGATGATCAATTGGCGCCGAGGGAAGACATCAGTTTGATCCTGGATAAGATCATTCACATGTCGGAGGAGGACGCTTTGGACATTCTTCATCGCGCAATCGATTATCACAGGGACGACCCGAACTTCCCGGCCATCACCATGCACAACATCAAGCTGCTGGTCGGAGGCGCAAAGGCGGTCGGCATGGAGGAAGGGGACTGGTCTTTTGATCTAAAGACCGAGGCCGCGATGATCCACTACCATTCGCCGTACCCCGAAGTACGTTCAGTTACCGACCCGTTCGACGATCCGAGCATTCCGGCGGAGACGATCCGAGCGTATGTCCTCGGGATGTCCTTCATGGCTGGGGCCACTGCTCTCAACACCTTCTTCAGCCCTCGTCAACCGGCAATCTCCATCGGCGCGAATGTCCTTCAACTCCTACTCGCCCCATCCGGTATCTTCATGTCCAAGGTCCTCCCTGATTGGGGCGTCACATTTCGCGGCACTCGACACTCGCTCAACCCGGGACCGTGGTCTTTTAAAGAGCAAATGCTTGCCACCATCATGTTCACCGTCGCCAACGGCGCTGGCGGAGTTTACTACGTCTACCTGGTTCAGGAACTCCCGCAGTACCTCAATCAGAAGTGGGTCAAGTTCGGCTACGAGATCATCCTCGCGCTCTCGACCCAGATGTTCGGATTAGGCTTCGCCGGGTTACTTCGACGATTCGTTATCTTCCCGGTCACCTCAATCTGGCCTAAAGTCCTCCCAACACTCGCTCTGAACCGCGCATTGGTTCTCCCGGACAAGAGGGAGAATAGAAATGGCTGGAGAATCACGCGATACAGGTTCTTCCTGTTCACGTTTACCGCCATGTTCTTTTGGTTCTGGATCCCAAACACATTGTTCCAAGCGCTGCGTTCCTTCAATTGGATGACTTGGATCGCGCCCAACAACTTCCCGCTCGGCATGATCACTGGCTTCTATGGCGGAATGGGATTCAACCCGTGGGCAACATTCGATTGGAACGTTTCAGGTTCAGGCTTCCTCGTTACGCCATGGTTCAGTACGGTTCAGCAGTATGGTTTCCGAGTCCTCTCCGGTCTCATCATTATTGGCATGTACTGGGGCAATTACTACTGGTCGGCCTACACCCCGATCAACAGTAATGAAGCATTTGCGAACGACGGTACGATTTACAACGTCACAACAATCCTCGACGGCTTTGGCAGTGTGAATCAGACAGCGTACGATGCTTATGGACCGCCCTACTTCTCCGGAGCCAACCTCTTCGGCCAAGGTGCCTGGTTTGCGTGGTACCCTCTGGTGATGTGCTACGTATTCATCAGGTATTGGTCGATATTGCGAAAGGCGTTCCGAGAGATGTACCGCTCGGTCCGGTACCGCTTGTCGATTTGGGAAGGCAATGACGATGCTCACTCTCGCATGATGAAGAAGTATAAGGAGGTCCCGGATTGGTGGTTTCTCGTCATCCTCATCATCTCGCTTGCCCTCGGTATCGCTGCGATTCAAAATTGGCCCACGCAGACGCCGGTGTGGGTTCTTTTCGCGATCATCGGCATGAGCGCGGTCTTCTTGGTACCTTCGGCTATCCTCGTCGCGCAGGCAAACGTATCGATGGGCTTCAACGTGCTGTTCCAGCTCCTCGCGGGCGTCTGGTTCCCCGGCAACCCCGAGGCGCAAATCATCGTGACCGCCTTTGGACAAAACTTCAATTCGCAAGCGGATAACTACATCGCCGACCAAAAACTCGCTCACTATGCCAAGGTACCTCCCCGCGCAATATTCCGGGCTCAGGTCGCTTCGGTCTTTTTCAATTGCTTCATCTTCATCGGGATGCTCAACTGGATGGTCAACAACTTTGACAACGGCACTCTGTGCGAGTGGGACAATTCGCAACACTTCGTCTGCACCGATGCGGTACTCGTCTTCGCATCGGCCGTCGAGTACGGCGCCTTTGGCGTGAAAAACTTCTTCAAGCTGTACCCGATCCTCCCCTACACCTTCCTCATGGGTGCGGTCGCTGGAACCGGTTGGGCGATCATCCAGAAGTGGGGTCCGTCTTGGCGCGAATCCGCCCGTGTGCGCTGGTCGGAAGAGAAATACGCTCGATGGAACCATTACCTTTTTTACCCCGTTGGCCTGCTCCAGTTCTTCGACCCGGCGGTGGCATGGTCGGGCGCACTCAACTGGACCGGTGGAAACAACCTTTCCTACGCGACAAACGGCCTTTATCTCTCGTTCATCTTCATGTACTACATCAAGCGTCATTATGGTCCTTGGTGGGAGAAGGTGAGTGGATTGCAACCCTTTTCTTGAACCGACAAAATCCCGACAAAATCCCTTCCAGCGAGTTTGTGTTGATCAAAGCCCATAGTACAACTACATTCTCGAGGCTGGCTTTGACGTCGGCGTTGCGATCTCCGGCATCATCCAAACCTTCGCCTTCGCCTTCTCCAACGGCGGGAAGGGCACGACCATCGAATGGTGGGGAAACACGGTTGCCTCGGCGGGTGTGGACTATCAGAGCTACAACCAAAACGCAACGCTACTGCCGATTCCCGACGTGGGGTACTTTGGCGTGGCCCCGGGCAACTACCCGCATGCGTTCTAAAAGGGAGAAGAAGCAAGGGGAAGGGGGTGGGGCGACGAAGACTGTATCTTGTATGTCTTAACAAAGGGCTCAAAGAAAAAGAAGTGTGAAAGAAGAAATTATGCTGTGCTTAGCGAAAGCATCACGATGAATCATGCGAAGTCATAAGATGGAGCTGTACATTTGATGCGATCTAAGGCGGAGGTCAAGACAATCGTGGGAAATCGACTTGCGGGCAGTAGGTATCATCTCGACCTTGTATGCAGTGGATATTGACTTGACAACTTATGATGGATGATCGAAACGAAATACAATGAGACGCCGCTGTCGTCAAAGGGCTTCACAGGCTTCCGGATCGATTTGATCAAGCTATGAGGGGAATCGCTGATGTGGGCAAATCCCTTTCATCGTTACTCGAACACCAACCCGCATGCCGCCCACAAGCTCCTCACGTCTCACATAACCCCATCGCTCGACAAGGTCATGACCTCGCAGGCCTTGCCTGCTCACGAATTGCGTTGCTTCTTTGGGGAGAAACGGTGGGAAGAGCAGCTCATCCTGAGAAAGGCGGGAACGACTTTGCTGCGCAGGAAGAAGACGATAATGGGGAGTCGAAGCAGATATTGACAGAGCAATCCCCACATTGACGTGACTTGAAAGCGCCATAGCTACCGAGAGTGGTGACGATCAGGACAAAGATCTGGAGAACGAAGTCTCAGGAATTTCCGATGTTCTCGAGAACTACTGAAGCCACCTCTCGGATCTCCATACGAATCCTCGCCTTACCCCCCTCTATCCCTCCGTCCGTCGCTCCCCTCATTTGACCTCCACTTCAATGGAGAGTCCCATACAACCCGTTGACCTCCCCAGTCGACCGCTCTCTCACTGCCACTTATCTTCACTACCCCCCATTCCCACCACCCGTCCATTATCCTCCACCATCATCCTCCCCATCGTATCCAACAACATCTTCGCGGCGTCTCCCGGCGAAAACATCCCTTCACACCCAGGTATACTCGCGATCCGAGCTTTCAGCTGATCCCAGTCTTGCCCTGACCACATTCACGTTTAACATCACCCTAAACCTGTATGATTCAAGACCCACCTTTATCTTCTGCGCTTGCTCGATCACCGACGATTGAAGGAGCGACTGGAACGACGGTGAACGCTTCGAAGCGGAGCTCGTCTGCGAGTCGACCCAGTGAGGCGTCGAGCGCGGATTTGGTCGCCGCGTAAGGGAGTCGACCTTGGAGCTTGAGTTTGTGGATGACCGAGGTGTCGCCGTTTCCGGATGTCATGTGGAAGATCCTCTTGAATGGCCTCTACGCAGCAGGGGGAGGAGGAGGGAAACGAGCTGGAGATTGCCGACTGGGAGACTCAGCGTAAAGTCCAAGGCAGAGGTGGATTACAAGACAGATAGGGATGAGGTGCCCACCAGTGTGATTCCGGAATGCGTCAATCAGGGTGGATCCTAGCTCTTCCTCGCGTCCGGCAGCCATGGGAACGTACGTCACTTGACAGCCAGCTCCATTTGATGTCGGCGACGAGTCATCAGACAGGGTGAGGGGTGGGCTCAGCGTTGAGGATCAGCACGTCCAGACTTTTTCTCCATCGCTGCTCACTGCTACCCTCAGCGGTCGAATGACGTCCAGGCAAGCTCGGCTCACCTGTAGACTTGAAGTGTCCAAGAGATCGCCTCTAACCTGCTCCACAACAATGGACTTCGGTTGAGCGCGATGACCGAAAGGCGCTCATCCTGGCCGAGCTCTTCACCAGGGCGAGCTGTGCAACAAGCATGAGCTGTGAATATGGACTTGGGTAGGCACCACTCACGCCTATCTTCCGGCTGGCTCCGTTTACGAGGTATGAAGGCATCGCCGTGATGGATGATCATCTCTTCGTAATGGGATGAAGCATTATTAAGGAGGCCCGTTCGGTCACTCCACGCCGGGATCCCGGCGCGCCTAACCTGCCGTACTAGTTTCGAAAGATTTACGGGATATTTCGGCGAGCGCCGTATCCCCGATAAACATAAATATTGCGGACTTCTGTGCTGAGCCATCTTTCTCCTCACCAAGCCACTCCAAAGCTCAAAAGTCAACCGTTGCCATGGCTCCCGGTTTGATGACCACCTCCGCCCCCGTCCCTTCCCATCAGCTCAATGGCCACTCCCCTTCCACCCCTTCCAATTCCCCTCAGCTCGACAGGAAGCTCTTCCCCGACGGCCTCAAGACCTCTGGGCAACACGCTGCCGTCGAGTCCCTTTTATTCCCATACTCGGAGTTCCCCAAGTATGTCGACGGACCGACGATGTGGAGAGCTGAGAAGTACCGGGACAACCCAGAGAAATGGACGCATCCCTTCACGGAATATGAGGTTGCGGAGCTCAGCGCGGTTGCAGACAGGTTCATCGAGAGTGGGATCCCTCTGACGGGTATGGCCCGAGTGAGTGGCACGAGGAGTTCAAAGCGGTCTCGGCTGATCGTCTCAGGAACTCTTCCCCCTCCCAATCCTCGGCCGTTACCTCTCCTCACTGAAAGAGACCATCCTCGACGGCCGGGGATTCGTGCTCTTCAAGAACCTCCCGGTCACCGAATGGGGCCTACATAAATCCGCAGTCGTCTACATGGGTCTCGGCACGTATTTTGGCTACTTTGTCTCGCAGAACCATCACGGCCATGTTCTCGGCCACGTCAAGGATCTACGAGAGGATCCGATGCAAACACATACCGTTCGGATTTACCGCACCAACGCCCGGCAGTTCTTCCATACCGATGGTGCCGACCTTGTGGGACTATTGTGTATCGCACGATCACTCGAAGGTGGGGAATCGGATATCGTATCGACGCAGGATTTGTTCAACACGCTTCAAGTGGAACACCCGGATGTGGTCGAGACGTTCTGTAAGCCGATATGGTATTTCGACCGTAAAGGCGAGACCTCAGAAGGACAAGATCCATGCTATCGATCTTCAGTATTCTACATGGAGAACGACCCGAAACCCTCCATCCGACGTGTCTTCGCCCGCTTCGATCCGATGAACGTCGTCTCACTCTCTCGATTCAACTCCGGTCCCAACCCCCAGATCCCCCCTCTCTCCGAAGAACAGCTCTACGCGATAAAGACCATCGAAGAAGTGGCTAAACGACTCTCGCTACATATGATCCTCGAACCCGGGGATATACAATTGCTGGCCAATACACACGTCTTCCACGCCCGGACGGCGTACAAGGATTGGCCGGTTGGATCGGTCGATGAGCATGGGAAGGAGAGGATAAGACGGCATTTGATGAGGTTATGGTTGGCCACGCCTGAGTCGGAGGGTGGTTGGAGGACGGCGTTTCCGGATAGTAAGGAGAAGAAGAGAGGGGGGATTCAGGTGGATTATAATCCCCCGACCTGTCCGCTGGACGCGGAGTAGGCGCTACTAGGCAGGACATTGGTGCAGAACGGTGAACGAGTATGCATTGGGACCTTCGCATGGTGACGATGACCATCGGTTTGAGATGCATAGATGACAAGATCTTTCTGGACTTCAGCCCAAGATGATGACGGGACATATCCCAGACACATCCCGTCGCACGTGCGGAGAACTCCGCCGCAGCGTCTCGTCGACGTAATTTCCTCCGTAAGCTTCCCTCCATCCTCTTCTCCACCCTCCTCCCTACTCTCCCAGCTTATCCACCCTCGTGCCCATCATGTCCGCCCCCATCCCCCCTCCCCGACGCCTCAACCCGACCGCCTTTACTTCCCGTAGTGACTCCCCCGATCCCGCCAAAGCCGGCTGGACATCCAAATTCAAGTCCAACTCCAAAGTATGGGGCAAGAAAGCCGTGGACACCAGCGTGAAATGGAGCGATAACGTCGGTGGGAAGGTGAATGGGATTGCTGAGAGACGGTTTGGGACCGAAGCGTTTTGGCCGGTCACGGGGGATTTCCCGAGGGAGATGGATAAGGCGGCTAGGATACTAAGGGCTTTCACGGGTACGTCCAGACCCCGCCTTCACTAGACGTCTGGTCATGAGCATCGGGCCCGCTTAGAGCGAGGCTGACGTGGTTTATACTAGTGGACGGAGTGATGACGGAGGAAAAGGTAGTAGAGGAAGGTGATGGGAAGGAGAAGAAGAAGACGTCCAAGAAGGTGATTCGGAAGATCCCGCCGGACGTGATTGCCCAGGCGAAGGGGTTATGCATCTTCACTTCGATGAGAACCGGGATCGCACCGTTCGGTGGAGCGGGTGGTGCGGGACTCGTCGTAGCCAAGCTGTCTGATGGGAGTGAGTTCGCATATCCGATGACGCTGACGCTCAGTGTGGTCCGCACCCGCTTCGATCTCACCCAATAACCTCTCCGCCGGGGTAAGTTCTCATCACTCACCTAAGCCTGATGCCGATGAGTCCAGTTTCTGCTCGGCGTTGACGTGTACGACTGCGTCCTCGTCATCCGGTCGCAAAAGGCCCTCGACTCATTCGCGACTCACAAAGCAACTCTCGGCGCGGAGATCGGCGTCGCTGTTGGCCCGTACGGCGCCGGCGCAGCTATGGAAGCGGGCATCGAGAAGGCGCCTGTCTTCAGTTATGTCCGGAGTAGGGGAATGTATGCGGGTGTCGAGGTGGTGGGTCAGGTGTTTGTGGAGCGGTTCGAGGAGAACGCAGCCATGTATCATTGGCCGGGGGTCAAGGCGGGGGAAATCGTAAGCTTCGTCCTCTTGATCCGGCTGACTCCCTAGCTTGCGGGGAAGGTGCGAGTGCCAATCGAAGCGGCGGAGTTACACCGGGCTTTGAAAGACGCGGAGTCTGGCAAAGCGCAACGAGAGAAAGGCGAAGGCCTGGATATAGTCGTTCTCGAAGGCACAGACCTACTGGATCTGGAAGAAGGAGAAGTCCTCAAGCTCCCGCCGACACCCGACATGACGGACGGTACGGAACATCAATCCGACCCAGAAACAGAACAGGTTCATTACCACTCCCGATCTGTTTCGCAAAATTCGTCGACCTCAGATTTCAAAATGCTGCCCCCGCAGCGACATAATCGGAACGCACCGCCCCCGCTTCCGACTCGGAGTCGACATCGACCAGTCATGGTGGAACATCGGTCGTCGACTTCGCATTACTCTGATCCGGACGATGAAGAGGCGGTTTCGACCGCTATACCTGCCATACCTCCAAGGCCGACACAAGGCGACCTAGCCAAGAGCCATGACGCGGAATTGACGGTTCCACCGGTCGACGCGGAATTGACGATCCCACCCGTCCCTTCCGATGAACGGGAACCGATGAGTGAGGTAGAAGGGACCGAGTGGGATCAATACCTCGCTGTGCAGAAGGAGGAAGAGGAGGAGGCAATACACGGTGAAGAAGCGGCGGGAGACGGAAACGAGCTGCACATCCCACGGGCGAACGCCGCGGATGCAGACGAGGGCCCGATGACCTATACAGAACGAAGCGAGTGGGATGTGTTCGTCGCTGCTCACAAGGAGGAAGAATCAGGCCACGGAGGAGGTGTAGATCCCGCTGGTCTCGCCGAGCGATTAGCGGGCCAGCACCTCGACAAGGGGGAAGGGGAAGGTCTGAGATGATAAGTGATGCTGGCGAGATGTGGCTCGTAGAGAGATTGAGCGATCTAGATGCTCAGACCAGATTCAATGCATCGTGTCTCCTTTCTATACACTTCGCAAGGCTGGAAGAATGCCTGCATCGCTATATCGGTCAAAGCTCATCTCCCACGCCTCACTTGCCGAGTTTCAACCACCTTTAGGTAGGTAGTTGAGACGTTGTAATACGAACATTATCCCAGCTATTCACCCTCTAGCTTCATCCCTTCCCATTCCACGATGCCGCCCTCTCACAATGCTGTCAAATCTCCCGTGAACCTTCTCCTCCCCTTCACCATCCTTTGCACCATCGGTCCAAGCGTCACAGCCGCGACCTCCCTCTTCGTCGTGGTGAGCAACCCTTCCCGCAAATCCCCTTCCGTATCCTGACGCGACCGCTGCCAACGAACCAGACCTGTACTGATATATCACCCAGCGATACCTGATGTGCCGATACTACTGGCTCAGACAAGATCCCTCTTCCAACCCCATGCCAGGTGATCAGATATGTGCCAATCCCAATGTGGAAGCGCTCACTGGGTCGGTCATGGCCGGTCTGGCGACGCTCGATGGGATCGTTTGTATGTCCCCGAGTACACTTAAAGATCTCAGAACCTAATGTCAGCAGCTTTCCTGTCGACGTCGTATGTCCAGCAACTGTGCGATCGGTTTGGCAGGAGACCGCTGCTCATCGCTCTGCCGTTATTGGCGACAGTCTCGACCGGGGCATTGATGATCGCTTGTGAGCTTACTTTGTCCCATAGTGTCATGTAGCTGACGGCAAGGTACTCCTAGATGCTATCTCAGACCCAGTGAGTGACTCTTTCAGATCTGCGAGGAAGCGATCTAATCGCCTCGGCAGACCCTCGCCTGGATCCTTCTTGCAGCGAACGGGATCTTCGTCTCCGCATCCACTAAATCCGTTTTCGTCCCGACACTATGCGTCGCCGATGTGGCCACCGAGGACGAGCGGCGAGCTTGACCGTCCAATAGCTGTCTTTGACTGATAACCTCTCAGAACTCGGTTCTATTCCCGGTTAGAAGCTGTTGCTTTGCTGGGTCCTGGATCAGCCTATAGTAAGCGCCGTTTCACCCTCAAACCACTTCGATCTTTCGTATATCTCTCGAGCCGTGCTGATGAGCTGCACATTAGTCGCCTCCGCCCTCGTTTCCCGGTACGTTCCCATTGTCATCTTCCCCTACTACATCGCCCTCGCCAGCCAAATCTTCGCGGCACTCTACGCATATCTCTTCATCCCGGAGACACTACATGTTCAGGAGAAGGACGAGGAAGACGAAGAGGACGAGGAGGAGGACGAGGAAGGGCCGATGAACATCGTGGAAGTGGCGGAGAACTTGGCTGCCCCGATCAAGCCGCTCTCCCTGCTTCTTCCCCATCGAGATCATTCGACAGGGGTGTTTCATTGGAAGCTGTTCTTCCTGACGATCAGTCTCCTCACCACGACATCTGGTGTACGTATTGCCATCACGCTTCTTCGATGACATATCGGCTGCTTGCTGACGCTGCTCGGCCTCAGACCGTATTCATCGCGACAGCCTCTCTCCTCTTCCTCACCGACAAATTCAACTTCGATCCGGAATACGTAGGTATTCGTCGCTGTGTCCCGTGCAGTCACTGATTCAACAGAACGCCTGGGTTCTAGCATACCTCACCTTCTCGCGATTCGCCTACCTCCTCCTCATCTTCCCCTTCGTGCTCAGTCTTGGCCGTCGCGCTTTCCATCGATTCGAGAAATGGCAGAACAAGTCGTCCTCAGAAGACGGGAACGAGCAGCAGCCGCTGCTCAAATCTGCGGAGAAGATGCCGGGCGAGGAGGCGAATCACTTCGACGTGGATATCGCCTGTGTCTCACCGAATTGCTGAAGGACTGACGTCCCAATCGCAGGTCGTACTCGCCTTCCTGTCCGTCGTGCTTGATGCAATCTCGCTTGTTCTGGTCTCCCTGTCCAAGACATACCAGCAAGTCTTGGGATGTGAGTGACCAGGTTGCACTACAGTGTAAAGCATTGACTCGAACTCTCCTCCGCTAGCTTTCTCCGTGCTGGCCCTCGGCGCAGGCGACAACCCGACCTTCAAGTCCGTCTTCGTCTCCGCCGTCCCCCCAGAGCATGCCAGTAAGCCTAGATCTACTTTGACTTATTAGGCTGAGGATCGCTTCAGGCGAAGCGCTTGCGGCGCTGGATATGATCTTGAGTGCAGCAAAACTCGCTTCTCCTCCGATACTGGGAGGACTATACGCGGCGTTCGTCGAGGTCGGCCGCCCGGAGATGATGTTCTTGGCTGCGGGGGTGCGTGGGCCTCCCTCTTTCTGCGTCCTGGCTAACGCCAAATCCCAGGGATGCTGTCTGGTCGGAGCTGTGTTCTTAGCGCCACTCGTTATGGCCAGTAGACGATAGATGGGCTTATGCATCGCCAATCAAGGGCTTAAGGCGGTTCGATGTCGAAGCGAATTAGGACCATCATCGTCCAAGTCATCTCATTTCGTAATGTAAACGTTCAGCACTGCGCCCCAACAGGCAGCACCGCCTTCTCACTGCCCTCCAGTCTCCGCCACGGTCCCTGCCCATCATCTCCCGCAGTCTTCACCAAAGCCGCCCGGCCCGCGGAGTAGAGATACGCTCCGACCTCGAGTGCGACGATGATCCAGAATCTGGTGTGGCGTATCAGCTCCGACTAAAATCACGAGGAACGGAGAACGACTCACATGTATCGCACCCCGTCTGGCGTCATCGTCCCTGTACTCTGCATAGAATTCCACTCGTCAAACCCGATATAAGCCTCTCTATTTATCATCAGCTCGAGTGCGCACGATGGGTGAAGGGGCATACGTGATGAGTAGCCCCATGAGGGTGATTCCCGCGATGATGTGTCCCCATCGGATCCAGTTCTTGCCCAGGACGGATCGAGTGGAGTCGAAGCGGCGTGATCTATCAGTCGTATGTGCGAAGAGGCCGCTGATTACGGAAGACACCTTGTCAGCGAGGGCAATGATACCATTGGGGAAGGACACGCACCCAATACCCTGGACGACTACGACGATGAACAGCCCTAATCCCAGATCGTGGTGGAGGTCTTTCATGTCGCCAATGAACTGCTGGCCCTCGCCTTGCGACTTGACCGCAGCTAGCCAGAATTAGCTCAGATGCTCGCACTCCGAATAAGTAGGGGCGGTCGTACCGGTTCCGAGGGCGAAGACGAGGACTATGAGGAGGACAGTCGCGAGGTTCAAGAATCGATGGTGATTGAACCATCGCCTATGCAGAGCACACTGTCAGTGCACGATATTGCAGATTGACTGTAAAGAACAGTGGACTCACGCATCATTTCGCAGATACCGAGCGACGAGTATCGCAGCGGGAGCCGTTCCAAGTACCGCAATACACGCGAACACCGCTGTTCCACACCCCGTCAGTCCAGCTCGGCGGAGATGATTGACTACACACCATGCACAACGATGACTTTGTCGTGGAAGTCGAGTTGAACCATCTTGACGACCTTCGAGATCACCAAGGATCGGATGAGAAGGCAGAAAGACGAATGGGTTCCATTGCGTTTCGAGAGGTTTCGTTGGCATGAGGCCTTTCGACGTCCCGTACGAGATTTGGCTCAATCCAGGGAGCTTTAAGCTTGTGACACGTGTCGTGCCTCGCCAAGACTACCGTAATCGGAGTATTTGATCGAGAAATGGCTCAAGAATCCTAAGGCCTCACAACCTTAGATGGGGTCTACGAATAATTGTCCCGGTTTGGAGGTAAGGAAGGACGGAAGGGCGATGCGGTGTTTCTCAACAACCACAATCCACCGGCTGGACCGCGTAGTTGCTCGAAGTCGCTATCAGTTGAACCGACACAATACTGGAGAAGTCGCAAGATGTCGATCGTCCAGCGTATGTGTGCGTGCTTCACCACGTGGTGACCGCCGATACTGACGAGAGTGCTCGTAGCCACGATGACCTCGTCCTCGTCCGACGGCCTGTCGAATGGGACCAACGTCATGATGGGCCCCTTCTTCACCGAGTGAGTCTAGCGGACCAATCCATGAGCAGCACTGACCTGACATCCTCCCCTCATTTCCCATTCTTCACTCGCTCGCCGCCTCGTCCCGGTCTTTCTCCGCCCGCTGCATCCTTCCTCTCTCCCTCCTCTCCTCTCCCCCTTATATCTCTTCCTCTCCCCCGCCTCCCGCCTGAACCCCCCCTCCAGCATCGGCACCTCCATCCTGTGGTTCCCCAATTGGACCCCCACCACCGCCCCTGCCACATTCGCCGCCTCCCTCGGCCTCCTCTCCCTCGCCATCTTTTCCCGCTTCCTTGAAGCTCTCCGACTCGCCTGTCTCCCACAACTAACACAAGACCGGATATTCCGCCTCGCACCCGAGTGCGTCTGTTCGGGACTCTATATGCTCTCTAGCGCCATCACCTATTTCCTCATGCTCGCGGTCATGCAGTTCAGTGTCTGGTTCTTCGTGGCGATCGTTTTGGGACTGGGATTGGGGGAGTTGGGCTTTGGGCGGTACTGTCGGACGCAGGGGATGTTGTTGAGACGGCAGGGGGCGTCGGTGGATTGGCAGGACGCGAGAGGGGCGGGGTACAGAGATTGCGCCGAGGTGGCGTGAGTGTCGCGGATGGGCGTGGAGCCGACTTTTTGAGATCGTATAACGCATGTCACGATTCTTAATGCTTCCCTCATAAGTCATGACGCGATACTGAGTGTGCGAGTCATATCCATCGCTGCGGACAGGCGGTGCGCGGTGGCCCACAGTCTGGAAACCCAATTAACGCGGCCGCAGGGGTCCGGTTCAATGACGTGTCTGGACGCGGACCCAAATGACCTCATGGTTTCGCCGGGGCCTATTCCGTGTCCACTTCCGGCAATCCCAACGACGCATCATCGTTCCGTCCTACTATAATAACTCTCATCGCTGCTTTGTGGACCAATCATCAACAGAGTCTATATATCGTTTATCTACCATCACAGACTCGTTTCTCACTCAGCACCATGTATATCCCAAACTTGCAAGGCGTCGTCGCGGCTGGACTCGCCATCAGCGGGGGTCTCATCAAACGTGCGTCCCATCTCTTCGCATTCGCCTCCCCTTCCCCGCTCCAAACTCCCTCTATCCGATCTGCAGTCTGCTTCATTCCCAGTACGCCTTGGGATTCGATCCGCTGCCTCTCCTCTACCCATCTTGTCCTTTGTGTTTCCTGTCCCGCTGTCCTCCCTCCCGCCACACCACCTTCCCCCCCCCTTCCCTTCCCCCGCTCTTTCCCGGGCCACCGCTAACCTCCCTTCCCCGCAGCCTCCAAAGTCGCCTCCGGCTCCGTACTCGACTACGCCGTGGAAAGTTGCCTCGATTCCGACGGCAACGTCCGGTGCTCTAAACCTTTCCTCGTCTCCAAATCCACTTGCTACGACCTGAGCTGGTCGACCGATGGGACGATCTCGCATACTACGGTCGAAGTCAGGGATGCGGGTTCGAACGAGTTGGTATATTATCGTGATACGGATGGGCAGTGGACGCCGGAGAAGGGGGAGGTGGGTCTGCTCGATTCGCTGTCTCGGAGAAGGGAAGGGAAATCAGGGTCATGCTGACGGTGGCGCAGCTCGTGTACCTCGACTTCAAGCCGAAGATCTACAAGACCGGGAATGACACTGTCGAGTACAAGGTCAAGACCTGCGACTAGGCGCTGAGGGATCCAGGCGAGGATGTGTAGTGAGGAACGCGCAGGGAAAGTGAGATCGTGTATATTACCGCTCTCCTTGTGCATGTATGGTGAAAATTCGTTATGCCTTTTGGGCAGTGCCAACATTTTTGTCTCGATGGTTTCATACAACGTCAAAGAGGCTTCTGTTTCCCCTTTTGATGGAGGATAGGGTATCTCCGAACTGCAGCCTAGCTGCGACGGAACGGTCTGCGGCATATTTCGCATCATACTCTCTCTACTACACAGGCTGCCCGAATCGTACGAACCGCCTATAGAATATACTTGAACTCTGGATCCCGATCATCTCCGCACCCTCTGAAATGGTCAAACTTTCCCAACTCCTTCTGCCGGTTCAGATACCGCAAGTACGCGACCTTCGCCGCTGCAAGAACCCAACCCGCAACCAACATACCCATGACGATGGTGTGCGCTTTCTTGTAGACCGGTGCTTCTGACGCTTGGTAGATGAAGGTTGCGGGGAAACCACCTGTACGGCCAACGTCAGCATGGCGCTATGAGCCAGTGTAAAAATCAGCTCACCGCAATTCGCTATAGCTAGTTGGAGAGCGATGGCAGTAGCTCGAGTGTAGTGATTCGTGTAGTTGTTGGACAGCCATACGAGCACCGGTGGGACAGACGGATAAAGCCCACCGGCCATTAAGAAGAGAGCGCCGTATTTCACGTGGTTGTGCGTCGTCGTCCTGATGATGGCGTATCCTGCGATGGAGATTGGGAGGAAACAGAGGATGACTGGTCCTCGGGAGGGTATGCGGTCGGATACGTAAGCGGCGACTAACGTGAGAACGGCGGCGACGGCATAAGGTGGGACTGTGAAGAGCTGCGCTCGAACGGCGGTATAGCCAAGACCTTGGACGATGGTGGGGACAAACAGCCCGAACGAGTAGAGGGCGGTGAGGATCGTGAGGTAAGAGAGCGCGGACAACCAAGTCTTGATGGAAAAGACCGCTTGACCGACTCGCCACCAACTGAAAGGTTCCCGTACGAGGATGGCGTTGCCGTGATCGTCGAGACCAAGGGGTTTGTCGGCGATGAGTCGAGCCGAGGCGACTCGGCGCTCCTCCTCGGTGAGGAAGCGGGCTTTGTCGACGGTAGAAGGGAGGACAACGATGGCGAGGAGACCGATGACGGCGGTCATGAGTCCCTCAATGATGATGATCCAGCGCCAGCCGGCTTCGCCTCCTCGGTGGCCGATCTGATACAACCCGGTGGCCAGGAGACCGCCAAAGCTACGCCTGTCAGCACAAGCAAGTCCAACGATAGCATAACTCACGCTCCGCTCAGCGATGCCGATGAGTAGATCAACCCCAACCGAATGCCGACCTCGCTTCTCTTATACATCATCGACAGGTACAGCACGATACCCGGTAGTAAACCCCCTTCGGCGATTCCGAGGAAAGCCCGGACGACCATGAGACCGGTGTAGGATTTGACAAAGCCCATAGACATTCCGACGATGCCCCATAAGCAGGTGAGGAGGCCTAGCCAGACTCGAGGGGAGAAGTGCTTGAGGACCAGATTAGACGGGACTTCGCTTGCGATGTAGAAGGCGTAGAAGATGGCGAGGCAATTGGCGTAGTGGCCACCGGTAAGTCTGAGGTCTTTCGTCAACCCGAGAATCTTGGTGTTGCCGATATTCGTTCTGCTCGGGATCAGCGAGCTTCATAGTGATTTGAGGTCACTGACCGGTCGAGGAAGGAGAAGAGGAAGAGGAGCGCGAGCATCGGCAACATCCTCGTGTCAAGCTTCCACAGGATCGACCGGGTGATGCGCTTCTCCTCATGCGGGTCGAGCACATAGGTCGAATCGCTGCTGGGTGTACGCATGGCTTTCGCCTGCTCGAGGTGAGCGAGGTCGCCCTTGGTCTCGGTCGCCATGATGGTGGAGGGGCGCGATAGGAATACAAGTATGGGTTATTCGATACGGAAGTATGATTGGATGAAGAGTAGCGAGGGACCAATCCTCTTTGTTTCTTCCCAAAGTCGTCGCTTCCGGCAAACGCACCGTCGGAGGTTCTCTGACGGGCAAATTGGGAAAGGTGGTGGCGGAGATTTATTTCTCCGATGGGGTCTCCACAAAAAACGTGCTACGGAATGCGCAATCTATCTGATTTTTGGCCGGGGAAGACAACGGAATCTAGCGAGAAGCGTTGTCTGAATACTCCCGTCAACTTCACCCTCCTCACCGCTGTCACACGTTCCCTCCCTGATCTCATCGCATTCGGCATGTACGCCTACACTCGGACAGCTGCCCGACGTTCGGTAGCGAGGTCGCCGACAGCAGCATGTTCTTCTCGGGCCCTAAGCAATCGAGCCTTGACAGCTCGCATCATCGCAACACCTCGACAGCCCTTCGCTTCTCCCCGCCGACATCTCACCTCCGACGCCTTCCGAGCCCACCTCGATTCCGTTCCCAGTCCCGCGGAAGCCGTCGGTGAGCCAGCTGTCGACCAGACTCGAGGGAAGGTCTGGGAATCAGCAGATGAGGCGGTGAAGGATTTGAAGAGTGGGAGCTTGGTGCTCAGTGCAGGTACGTCTGCGATCCCGTCTCTGCTCTGAGCTCATTCTGACCCGCTGGACTTCGGCAGGTTTCGGACTATGCGGTACCGCGGAGACCATCATCGCCGCCATGCGAAATCGTTCGGACCTCACCGATATGACAGGTGTCTCTAACAACGCTGGGGACGGTGTTGCGGGACTCGCACCATTAGTCAAAACCGGACAGATCGTCAAGATGCTGCTGTCGTATGTCGGGACGAACAAGAACTTGCAGGACGCGTATCTGAGGGGAGATGTGGCTTTGGAGCTGTCACCGCAGGGGACGATTGCGGAGAGGTTGAGAGCGGCTGCGGCAGGGTTGCCAGGATTTTACACCCGGACCGGGGCTGGTGAGTGACCCTCTTTAGCATAAGCTCTAGCTGATTCGGCTAGGCACACTCGTGGAGACCGGCGGAATACCCCAGAAGCTGACGAAGAAGGACGGAGAGGGAAAGCAGGAGACCCTGGTTCCTGGAGTGAATAAGGACGTCGCCGAGTTCGACGGCAAGCGATTTCTCTTCGAGCCCGCCATCCGAGGAGACGTGGCGATACTCCGAGCATGGAAAGTCGACAAAGCCGGCAACTGCGTCTTCCGATATACCACTCGCGCCTTCGCCGGTCTCTGTGCACGAGCGGCGAAGCTTTCTATTGTCGAGGCGGAGAATATCGTGGAGATTGGTGAGATCCGACCGATGGATGTGGATTTGCCCGGAATCTACATCGATCGGATAGTCCCGGCGACGGAGCAGAAGAAGATCGAAATCATGACACTACGAGAAGAGAAGGGGGCGAAGGAGGATGTGCTCGCGAAGGATCCGGCAAAGGTGCGGAGAGAGAAGATCGCGAGGAGGGCGGCGAAGGAGTTGAAGGATGGGTTTTATTGCAATCTGGGAGTCGGAATGCCGGTGCTCGCGGCGAGCTACTTGCCGAAGGGAGTGAATGTTTGGCTGCAGAGCGAGAATGGGATATTGGGGATGGGACCGTACCCCACAAGAGAGGAAGTCGATGCGTGCGTCCCTTCCCAGCTGTGAGTCATAACGTTGATGATCATAGCGATATCATCAACGCCGGCAAGGAGACCGTCACCCTCGTCCCCGGCGCCTCCGTCTTCGACTCCTCCGAGTCCTTCGGCATGATCCGCGGCGGCCACGTCGACGTCTCCATCCTGGGGGCAATGGAAGTTTCCGCCGACGGCGATCTTGCCAACTTCATGATCCCCGGTAAACTCGTCAAGGGTATGGGAGGGGCGATGGATCTCGTGTCCAACCCCGACGAAACGATGGTGATCGTGGTGACGGATCACCTGGATAAGTCGGGGCGGTCGAAGATTGTGGAGCAGTGTCGATTACCGTTGACCGGGGTGAGATGTGTTAGTCGGATCATCACGGATTTGGCGGTGTTCGACGTGGATCGGGAGAAGGGGGGGTTGACGTTGATCGAGTTGGCGGAAGGGGTGGAGTTGGAGCATGTGAAGGAGAAGACACCGTGCCGGTTCAAGGTGGCGGAGAAGTTGGGATCGTTCTGAGAAGGAGTAAGGGTTGTACACCATCTGGGAGCATTATAGAACATCTGCATGTCGCATCGAGCAGCTTGCTATGATCACGAGCTATGTTACACACCATTGAGACGGATCTCCACCACGTCGCTCAACCCATCGCCTCTTGTGCTTCTTGTCTCCGCCTAATCGATGTTGATATCCACGGTGATGTTGCCGATCCTATCGTCGCATATTCAGCTGCGATCCCAAAGCCATGAACATATTCACGCTTTCAGCTTGTCAATGCAGGTTCCTCCGACACACCTTCCTCCTTCTCCTTCCTTGCCCGACGGGTCCCCGTCCTTCTTCTCGCTCTTCCATTTCCTACCGAAATTCCTCCTCTCCCACGGAGACTTCACCCTCCCGGAACCGACATGCGCAGCATTCTCGCCGTCATCGTCCTTCGCCTGACCGCTCAGACCCCCCTTGATTCCACCAAATGTACGCTGTCGCTTGGGAGCGGGATCCTCAGCGTCAAGGATAGGCATGTAGACCTTGGTAGCCTTGGATCCCGCAGTTTTCGGCTTGAGACCCGACTTTCTCCTCTCCCATGGTTTCTCATGGATTCGCAGACCGTGTGTCGAAAAACGCTGACCATCCTCCTTCTCCCACGGTCGGTACTTATGAGGGGCTGTGACTCTGTGAACCGGGGGTGGGACTTTATCATAAGGGGTCTCGCGCTTTGGAGTGATGGATGGCGTCGCTCTCTCGCGACCGGTCTGCTTTCTCCACTGAGGTATATACCCCAGGTGTTTTCGACAAGAAGGTGTGCTTTGCTGTCTGGATCATCCACAGGATTTTGCCGGGTCCTTGCTGATGTGAGCTGCGGAGCGAAGGAAGAAGGAGGGATACAACAAAAAGCGACATTCTTGCAGATCACGACTCACCGATAATACGATCGATCCGTCTGATTGAATGGCTAGAGTCGATCTGGAAGTCAGGTGTGTCGAGGAGATGACAGAATTTGAGATGCGGGTGAGGAAAGTTGGAGAGACAAGGAGAAGGAGGCCATGGACGCACGGGCCATACTGTTACGGCATCTTCTGAAACAAGCTGTTCTTGAAACCGCTCTCTATAGGATTTCCTGGATGGTCGTCACAATCCTCCTGCTTTCGCCAGCGATGCATAATTTGCCGATTGGGCCAGACCGTCAGAATTTTGGCCAAGTCGAATCTGGAGTACAGCAGTCTTTGCTGCGACTTTTGCCTTGACTGGGCTACTGGGGGTATGAGACGCGATTCAGCGGATGCAATCGTGAGTGGCTGTGGTGGTGTAACCCTCGCCGCATATTGCCCTCTGCTGACGAATACGTCGTGCATTGTCCCCAGCAGCCAAAAAGGATGCTCGCATGGCTGAGGCGTTACCCTCAACCCACGACTGTTATTATTCCACCTTTCGAGAATAGGCTTCACCCCTCTTTAACTCCACACAGCTGTCCACAGAGGCTATACTGTAAAGGAGTCCAGGCGCATGCTCCATCCGATAAGAACGTGATGGAGCATACTGACTTGCCGAGCTCTATCACTATCGGGCGCCAAAGCCGCCCGCAGATCTGATCAAGTCTTGACTGGTAATGAACCGGGACGGAGCGGATCGACGCCGATGACAAGCTGGTTGGGTTCTGGATTACCTGGTTTCGGTCGCGTAGGATACCGTCAGGACTTGCGCATGATCACTGTCGGACAGCGTTATGGCCAGATTTGTGTATCTTCCTTCATAAAGGTTTGCAAATCAGACGGCGTGGTTCAGGAGCATACCCATCACCTTGGACATTCAATCACATACTGCGAATCGCGCATCTCTTCACGTCCTTTATCTCTAACTGGACGTGCTCGAAAGTTGCACAGCTCTCTATCCCGTCACCGCGTTCCTCGGAGCTCACGGTCTATCCGGGAGAAATGCTTGAGGAGGCAGCTTTACTTACGCTGATGAGCGGATCATCTGATTTGAGCTCAGCAACGAGGACGGTCACGATCCTCTTGCAAAGAACGCATGACATGCAAGTGGGTTTTACAGTCCACCTTCTATAGCTTCGACTCCCTCTTCATCCCCCCTCCGAAAGTCGTTCGACCTTCCCCCACAACCCTCGAGATATCATCCGTCGAGCTGATAACCCAAGTCACGCCCTCATCACTTGTCAACCATTCCTGACCCTTCACCGGCTCCTCCCCTTCCGCACCACCACCTTCCAACAACGCCTTCTTCAACCCAAACACATGGCTCGTCACTTGTGGCCCAACACCCTGTTGTGCGCGGAGACAAGCGATAGCCACGAGGGAGGTGAGGACTCGACCGACCTTGAAATGACCAGGTGGGGCGGTTCGGAAAGGGTCGGAGAGGAGGGGACCATAGTGCGATTGGAGTATGTGAGTGGGGAGGTCGGGGTGAGCTGCGGAAAGTTTGGAGAGGAGCTTGGTGGAATGAGGTTCGTAGACGGAGTCCCAGAGTGCTCGGCCCCGCGTGGAGGTCGTTGCGAGATTGTCGGGAGTGGGCATGCTGAGGTAGTTAGGTCAAAGCGGGTGAGGGATGGGAGGTGGGCTTACCGGAGAGATTCGGTACTGAGGCCTTGTTTGACGGGTTCGGGGAGGTGGGAGCGGAAGGCGGTGAGGTTGTTTATGATCTAGACCTGGTCAGACGGATTGTTACAGCTCGATGTCAAGCATACTCGGGCGATCTGTCGAGAATTAGCAACAGCATTTCCCACGATTGAGCTACTGCTCTCACCCCTGAAAAGCTGATAGATTTCAACGCCGTTTCTCGAATCACCTATTCCCATAAGTGCACACTCAGGCCACTAAGCATCCCACTCACCGCCGCGGCCATCACCTGATCCTCCAACCCTCCCCTCCGTTCCTTGGCATAATCAAACAGCGCACAGACCGTCTCTGGCGAGTTAACAGTGACCAACGCCGCGCTCGATACTGTCAGCCACGATTCAGGCTCGACACCTCCCGACTCGCCCTCAGATCGGATCTTATCGAATAGAGCAAGAGTGGCTCTCTTGGATGGGGAAGGGACGGGGGAACCGAGTGCATGAGGCGCGGCGATGAGGGATTTGAGAGCGGGCGAGAGCTTGACAGCGGCGGCGGACGACATGATGGTGGACAGTTTTGTAGATGTCGACGATGTGAGGTGGATTTTCGGATGTTTGTCGGAGGTGGAGAGGAGGAGAGACTCGGAGGAACCGAATCCGGGGTATTTTGGCGCGGACATTCCGGCGGAATAATATAACGGCGGTGGTCGGTCTGTGCGTTTTTCGTACGCGGGAAATTGTATTGCTGATTGCTTTGCTGTCCTTCCGACCGGTGGCGTGCAGCTGCGGGCAAATCGGCCCTTCCTGTGCACATCGTCAAGTAGGAACACCAGAATCAGATTGCCCGTCCGCCCCGGCGAACTGGGCCATGAGGAGGAAATTCCATATCAATGGTCACTGTTCTTCCAAGGTTTCACCCTACATCACTCTCGCAGCCGACTTACTACGTCTATTGAACCATCCAGCATATCTAATGTTCAGCCATTCCTCCTGGACCTTTCGGGAATCGGTTTGCGCAGCAATCCCCCGAGAGTGAGATAATTGCCAAAGGACCACCGTCACCCTGTATATTCAAGCGGAGAGCGCGGGGCTGAGTCAGATAAAGCGAGGAAGACAGCACGCCTTGATGCTGCGTAGGTGATGTAGATCACACAGATGTGAAGGATGTCTCCTCTACATCGATATGCATAATGGAGCATCTTTCTTGCGGGAAAATGGAGTCCCGCCAAATCATTGAATCATGTGACGTGCCTGAGCCGTTTGCAGGTGGTGTCTGCGTCATTCTCCTCTGCTTCTTTCATCAAACAGCGCAGTCTGGACGTCATGTCTTCCCCGACCAAACCCAGGACTTGGTCCGGAGGCAAATCCAAGTCTTGGGTGCCGAGAGCTTGTGATCGATGTAAGCTTTTCTAAGCTCTCTGTGGTGCCGTGGCTGAATCACGCAGGCAGGAAACGCAAGGCGCGTTGCGGTATGTTCCGCTTCGCCTGATCACCATTGCCAGTCATAGACAAGGCTGATATCTTTCAGATGAGGCTGTGCCGTGCAAGACCTGCTCCGACGCAGGAGCTAGATGCACCCATGATGCACCAGTCCTCAAACGCGGACCGCGACCACGGTAAGTCCCATCATCCATCATCATCTGTCATGCTGACATGCCAAGACCGCAAACGCATGATCTGGAGAACCGCCTTCGCAACCTCGAACACCTCATCTCATCCATCCCAGGCGGATCTGCGGCTGCCTCTTCCTCCCTGTCATCCGGTGAACTTGACCAGATCCGCATAGCCGCGTACACTACTCCTTCAGACTCGAGTCCATCAGAAAGATGGATAGACGCAGCGGGAGGGCAGACGTATGAAGGGGCGCCATCCACGCCGTGGACAACGACTGGAGGCTATGGGGAGCCTTCCTGGGGGCACGGACAGGGGAGTGGGTACTCAGCGAATCCAGCAATGCCGCCTCCACAAGTCTCGATCAGATCGCCCTCTGTATCCGGTCAAGACCTTCTGTACAAGTGAGTCCTTCAATCATACCCTTGCTGACAACCAGGGATGCCGAAGGTCAGACGAAATGGCTCGGACCGTCAAGGTAAGCTCATTCGGCCTATCCCGCTGACGCTTCCAGCGGAATGCCCCTTCTCGACCGCTTGAAGCCGGGGATTTCGTCTCCCCCGGTTCCATCCGGTATGTCACTTCCTGAAGAATGGATCTCGCTCTCCGCAGCTATCGGCATGGACGTGGAAAGGCAGGCTCTCCCGCGGTCCTCCGGCCTGGGCGATCATCAGCGAGGTATGGTGGACGGGATTGGTGTGGAGGATGAAGGACTGTGGCCGGAGCTGTTGTCGATTTGTCCGCAGGATATGGTGGATGGGTGAGTAGCAAGCTTCGCACACCTGAAGGTCGCCTGACTTCTCCCGTCTAGACTGGTTCGAGCATACTTCACCATCAGCCACCTCCGTGAGTACCTCCTTCCGCCGGTATCAAGCCTAACTCTCGGCAGTCTGGCCAATCCTTCACGCACCCACCTTCATGCAGCAATACCACTCCCAGCATTCCCGGCGCAACCCATCTTTCGTTGCACTCGTCCTCTCTACCTGCTGCCTCTCCTCTCGATACGCTCAGGATCCCCGGCTCGCCGGATCAGACACCGCATCTCGCCTCCTCAGCTTCGCCAAGCGGACCGTCGCGTCAGTAGCGGCAGAGCGAACGGATCTTGAGGTGGTGCAGGCGCTGTTCAATATGTCGGTCGTGCAGGAAGGAACCGCCAGACCGAATCTGCTCTGGGTGTATCTGAGCCAAGCGCTTTCGTAAGTCTGCAAGTCAATACCAGGCTGATTGAGCAGCATGGCCATCGATCTGGGGCTGCATCGACGTGTAGATGAGTGGAGCTCATTCACCGCGGTCGATATCGAGGTACGCAAGCGAACCCTGTGGGCGATGTACGCCCAGAACATCAAAGCGAGCTGCACGTATGGCCGTCCGCCGCTTTTGCGATTAGGTGATCTCGGTGAGTAGGCAACTGGTCATGAATCATCCGCTGATGAACGCAGACCTCGACGAGCCATCAGCTGTGGACGACGTCTACATCTCGGTTGAGACCGGTATTGGCGTGCAACCTCCTGACCGCCCATCAGTCATGGCCGGATTCGCCGCTGCGGTCAGGCTTCACATGATCCTCGAGCGAACGTGAGTCACCTGGTCTCAGGTTTGAGATGCGCTGACACACCAAGGATCCGCGACATCAATCGCGTCCCGCAAGATCCCTCCGAATCCACCTCATTCATCTCCCTGCTCGCCCCTTACCCCCGCCAACCCCGCTTACTCGACGAGCTCGCCCTCATCCCGCGAGTATGCGAAGACCTTCCCGGCAACTGGACCTATACGCCTACCGCCGTCAATGATCCGGATAGCGTACGATTCTTTCAGCGGACAAGAGTGTTCACGCTGCAGCACTTCATCCGGCTGCTCGCGGCGAGACATCAGTTCAGCGAGGCTTTGGCGCGGTCATCGGTTGGGTCGCCGGGAGACGAGGTCCAGCCGATCTTGCAGCAGATCACGCAGTGTGAGTGGTCCTATTGAGGGCTCGATTGATCAGTCTCAGCGGCACTTGGCATCGTCGGCACATATTATGCTATAAATGCGCGGGAACGGCTAGGATTCTTTGGGGCCCATGCAGTGAGTCCTTTCTCAAGCTTTGTTCCATGTTGACTTGACGCCGTAGATTGTACAGCTTACTCAAGCCGGTGCTGGGCTCATCGGCGTGATCCTGCACGTCCGCTCCGCCTCGACTCCAGGCAAAGAGTCGCTCTGGAACCCATCCATGCAAGGTCTTCCCGCCGCGATCCAGGTTCTCCGCCAACTCGGTCATCGAGTAAGTCATCCCTCCCGCCCCGTTTCGAAGCGCACTGATGACCGCAGCGGCCCGCTGGGCTTCGATCTGCCGAATTGCTGGCCGAGTTTTCCCGTGCATGCCAGATCCCGGTCTTCACGGGAGACTCGAACGGTCCAGCTAAACCGGTCGACGTGCCCATGTTACGGTCGCTACCAAGGCGTACAAGGGGAATGGACATGGCGATGGGGACTGGGGTCGAGCAGAATTTCGACGATTGGCTGGGGATGGCGCTCCAGGGGTCGCAGGACGGGTGGGCGGTGCCCACGTCTTAGGCTGTCTCATATTTTGGTGAGGTGCCGATGCGCTCGGCCAGACTCATCACATACGCCACATATGCAGGGTATCTCCATGGTCACACAAACGGTGAAACGGTCTGACATCGCGGAAGAGCCTAAAATCTCCTCGTGAACCCCTCGAACCTATCATGATCGACTCTCTCCTACTGCGCCTCGGATCGAAAATCCCCAGGATTCAGACGCTAACCCTGCACCTGCGCCCGCTCCACAATCGGCCGGAATGTTTCGAGCCCAGGCGCATTGATATCCGTCCGCTTCGCCCCGTCGTCCCACCTCCTCAGCGACACCTTCTCCTCCCACAGCGGGTCTCCCTTGAACGTCTCCACCTCGTCCGGGCTAAACAGACCTCCCTAACTCACATCAGCTTCTCCGCCGATCGATATAGACGCGACAAACCTGATGCTTGAGCGAAGCCTTCGATGCCGAAGATAGCGATTCCAAATATCCCGGCACCTCCGCAGTGAGATACCTAGCTCCCAATCAATCCAACTCCCCGGGGCCTGAAGAGCAGGACCCACCGCTTAGCGACGACATGCGCCCCAACGAGCTCGCACACCTTCCCCGAGAACCCCAGACCACGTAGATAAGCCTCCCCGATCTTCTCGTGCGACGCACGACCCACACTGACACCATTCGTGAGGAGGGCCTTGACTTCGGCATGGGGTAGGAATTGGCCGATGTCGTGGAGGAGGGCGGCGGTTATTGTCGCGTCGTCGGCGCCTGTGCGTCAGCTTGATAGAATTGGTCCGTCAAGAGGGAGGGAAGGGGTACCGGATTGGCGAGCGGAGTCGGCGGCTTGGAGGGAGTGTTCCTGCGAATCATCAGCTCTGGATCTGGGCAGGGAGGGAGAGCGACGCACGAGCTGAGAGATGCTCTCGCCGATGTAGCCCGCTTGTCCTTGCCTGAGTATGCCGTCAGAATGGCGCGAGATAGTGGGTTGGGGAGTGCTCACGCCTCCAGGAGGTCGAAGAGCTCCGCGACGACCCTTTCCGCAGTGGTTGCCTTGTTCGTACCGTTGCTCAGGGTTTCTGCTATCGCTTCTTTGCCTATGAGGCATCAGTGTATGTCATGGTCTCCTCCCATGAAACGCTGACCACCGCTCATAGGCGATCCGACTCAATTGGTCAGCCTGGCTCTGGTAGACGATGTATACGCTTACAAGCGTCTATGCAGATGGTCAATTAGACAATCGGTCGAAAACGAAAAGTGATGGGGTACAGATCATCGCTCCTTCCTGGTACTTCTCCCCTGCAACCCTCTCGAAGGTAGGCGGCCAGAGCTTGCGACTGTGCACGTAGTAAGTATCATGGTTGTCGGCCTCTGAGATCCCATTGTACTGCCGATCACCTCAGCAAGTCCTCGACTCGTCCTCATTTGTCGTACGGTAGCGTAGATCGCAGCTCGTGGCTTGGTGCTGGAATTTTCGCCGGATCGATGGGCGAGGTAGGATCCGAATACCAGGGGGGCTCCAGCGGGCATGGGTACGGAAATCCAGGTCTGCTTCGCTTCCCATTCGGAATCGATGCACTGTACGTCCCTGTTCAGCGCGATACCATGCGAAACGGAAAGGCGAACGCGATTTGGAGCGAGGGGGATCATCTCTGGTGTGAGCCAGGACTACCTCGAGACATCCTGGCATCGGCATCAGTGTATGGTGTTTGAGAGTGAGAGCCGGACGCACCATTGCTCATGTCCATGTCGTTGACTGCCATGAGGAAGGTCTGATGCTGTTTGGCTCGTTGTACGCGCTGTGACACGTCAGGATTTTCTGCATGACGATACTCTGAACTCACCTCGCATCGATGTGTGCGTCGAAACCGCCAGATCCGCCTGCTTCCTTGTAGTTGATCTAGCGAATCATCATATCAGTTTCTCGTCGTAGTAGCACACGGGATGGCTTACCTTCTCCTTGAACAGTACGGCAGGCTCGCCCATGAGCTCGCTGAGGATCCCGGTAAGTCGCTTGCCGCGGAACAGGTTGTCGAAGCCGGAGTGGTAGTTGGCGTAGTCTACACCAAACTGTCAGGTCGTCAATCACGAACACATGGCTCGGCGAGCTTTCGGTCCTGATAGATGTCAACGTCCTCATACCAGCGCGATGAAGGGAAGTCACCTGCACAAGCCGGTCGTCCCATCCGCCCTCGTCTCCTCGTACGGCATATGCTCTCCCTTCCGATTCGGCCAGCCCTTGACCTCCGCCGTCCATCGCTGCAGGTCGTCAACTTCGGAATGGGTCATGACATCGCTGAGCAGGAGGAAGCCATCGCAGTGAAACGAGACTTCCTGCTCAGGCGTGAGGTGATATGGGATGTCTGTGGTGTTCATCATCTCGGTGGTGGCCATGGTGTGATTGGAGAGGTGATTGGGGATCCATGATCCGGCGAGAGAGTGATGGAGCTTAAGTATCTCTGGGAATTGCGCCGTTGACAACGATGATGTTAGGCATCGCTGATTGGAAACGATCCGCATCCGGGTGCCTGTGCCTGAACCAGTATATGCGATCTTGCCTTAACGTTGCTTCATCTTTCGTCAATACGAGTTCTCTATGTCCAACACATGGACGTACACCGAAATGCACCATTTCTCATGGCATCTCTCTAATCTTTCCTGGTCTTACCGGCTTGCACGTGCGCAACATGCATATCCTGACCTGTTGTTTTTTGCGAACGTGTGGATGGCTCCTGACGAAAATGTTCGAAGTCAAGAACCTGAAAGCGAGAGAGCGGATGCTCGGTATTCCTGGTCTCACTGGAATCATTCGTGAAGAGAGGGTCAAAGATGGAGGACGACAAGATCAAGGAAGTATATTGCCAAGAGCCGAGACTCGAGCAAGAGCAATCCCCACCTTCTGCCTATGGGTACAAGATCAGTTCGACTGGGACGGACGGGTTCGCCGGGACTTGGCGAATCTGCCTTACCCTCGGTCTCGTTCCTCCGCTCGTGAGTCCCAAGCTTACTCCTTCGGAGACCGCGTTCCTGACAAAAAGTAGGCTGTGTTCTACTTCCGTATCAAGGTAAGCTCTTGCGTGATCGGCCCAAGGCACCAGGAATGACCGGTCTCATATGCTCAATTCGACTGCGTTCCGGAACAACGCAATAAAGGGCAACCGTATCACCTCCAAGGTTTTATCCTGGCGTTCAGGCGGTATTGGCGGCGTATCATCGGGACTTGCGCGTGCTGGTTCTGTACGGCCCATTTCCCTCCCGAGAATCAAGGCTAACGAGAGTAAAAGTGTACGAATTTCTGCAGTTTTCCGTTCGGGCTATTCAGCTCGACCATTATCTCCCAGCTCCATCCTGGGCAGTCCACGCGATACCTGTGGAAAGGACTTTGAGCTGATGGAAGCAGGCAATACGTTCATCCAGAACATCGGATATGGCACTTTGATGTCAGTGATGAAACCCACTACAAGGCAACCTGATTGACTTGGTCCTTCAGCAACGTGAGGTCGCCAAATGAGCCTATACTGAAACGATCCGTCCAGGCATTCTACCTGCCCGGCTGTCTCGTCGGCGGCATCCTGCTTGATCGATTGGGTCGCCGAAGGACCCAGTACGCTCTGCAGCATCTGACCAATCCTTTGAAGCTGATTGAACGCCAGATTCGCAGGCTTCTTGTTCAGGGTCCGTTTTCACCGAAGGAAGAGACCTGACGAGCCCAGGTATCATTGGCATGATCCTTGGCGGCGCTCTAGGGCCTATTCAGAAGCACCTTGCGGCCTTCATCGTTCTTTACGGTACGCTACGATTTTGTTCAAGCTTTCCCGTGCTCAAGCCGAGGGCTGTAGGATTGTTTCTGTCCTCCGCGGAGGCAGGACCAGGTGTCGCGACGATCCTCATATCCGGAGAAGTCTATCCTGTGCGTGCATTCGTTATGTGTCAGGTCTCAAATGAAGCAGCCAGGTAGAGTGCTCTGCGAGCAATCTCTTAGGCTTCTCTGGCAAGTCGGTTCAGTGCAGTCCTGTGTATGGCTGACGGATTGGTCAGCGGCATGGGGCAAAGCTAGTGCTGCCGTCGGGTAAGCATTTCTGCGTCGCTCCTTATCCGCTCTGCTGAGGATGGTGGCAGTACCCAAGTCTTCACGCCCATTCAGAACGCCTTATCAGACTCGTTCAAAGGCCAGCAAGCTGTCTTCCTGAGCATGTCCCATCTTCCATCCTCTCGCCAAGACTGACCTCACAATGCGCAGTCGGAAGTGCCATCTCTCTCGTCGGAGCTGCTTTTACGCTCATTTTTGTCCCTGATGTACGTCCACACAACCCCTTTGATCAGATGATGGCGGCGATTCCAGATGTCACACGAGCCGGAAATCGAAGACGAAGCTTGGCGAGCTTACCTCAAGGCAAACGGGGTGGACACGAGTGATATTGGCGAGCCAATCGAGGCGAGCGCTAGTAAAGCCGTCAAGGAGGAGCTCGTCAAGGTGGGCGGGTGGTAGCGAAGTTGCTTATGCCATGGACATGAGCGTGTAGACCGTTGCTGGAGAGGAAGAGCCAAAGTGGAGGAGGGTGCCACATCGGGAAGGAAAGTGACGCGACGGGCCGAGCCTTCGCTGATAAATTGAAATCAAAGAGCCCCGTTTCTTTTCCCCTATACCATTTCCCGCCCCGCTTACGGGCCCCGGGCCTTGCTCGCTTCTCACATCTATTGTCTACACCTAGCTTGTATACGACTAGCAGAGATATCACAGAGCGATCACTCGTCGCATGGCACTTGTCCACTCAGCGACGATCTGTCTGGACGACTCACCTCGGCGTCGGTCACTCACCTCCGATCACTACGGACCGCCCTAAAGCTGACGTCACACGACTGCCTTTGCCGCCTTCCTTTCGCACCTTCGCATCTACATTTTGGTCAAATTGTACGGTGGGCCATCAGGTCTCCACGGACAAAAGGAGGCCGAAAGGTCATTGCTCGCGCGACCAGTTCAGCCCGGACTTCAAGAATTCCTTGGCACCCGCGTCATCCGCCGCTCTCACCCATCCCATCTCAAATCAAATCCTGCGAAGAGGCGGCTTCTCGTCACCCCTATCGCCACTGCCCCGCCATTATGGAACGCAAGTAGACCAGTCGGGCTTCGGTTTCCTGGTCTACTCCCTTCTTCTTCCGCCTTCCTCCGCATATCACCCCAAGTGAGATTCCAATCATGGCCAACATCGTTGCGAGCGTTGGGAGCCTGGTCGAGGCGGGGATGAAAGGATTGAGGGAGCTTGCGGATGGATACTACGGGGAGGAAGGGGAAGATGCGGCTGAGGAGGTAGACCGCGAAGCAGTACCTGTGACACAACCCGTCTCCATCCAGTCTCGACGTTCTTCCGATTTCTCGTCCACCCCATCGTCCATCTCCAACCAGTCCTCAGTATTCTCAAGAGCGCCAAGCCACCCATGCGAGCTCGTTGAAGCAGTCGACGTGCCCTCCGGATGGATCCACCTTCAGTCGACCTACCTCGATGGCACAGGAGGACAGAGGAAGGTCCGGTCTTTTGGTTTGAGGAATGTGACGGAGAGGAAGGTGGAGGTAGAGATTGGGAGTGATCTTGGAGGGCAGTTGATGTTCTGGGCGGGCGAGGACGACCGGCGTGAGTGTCCGGTCATTCCTCGTGAGGTCGAGTTTTGATGATTCGCAGCTTCTGCCTCATCCGCTTCATCTACCTCGTCCACGTCTAACAACGAGGGAAGCTCCTGGTTTGCTCTGACGCTACCTCCGTCCTCGAGGACAACCATCTTCCTCGCATTTCAACCCCAACAATCGGCCCAAGCTGATCAACCATCCCCTTCGCTATCCGTCGGTGGAACCCCTCGGCTCCAGCCTGCCCTCTCTCGCAACCCTTCCTCTGAGGTGCCACCGATTGTGCCATCTTCAACCTCCCAAAGACAACCGAGCTCGGATCATGGCTCGAACGGGTCGAACCCACCAGTCCCTGGGAATATCAAGGGGACGAGTGGAGCGCCAGCGCGACGGACGGATCCTATACATCGGGCCTTCTCTGTCCATGGGTCGATTTCTATCCGAGCAAAATCCACAAGCGAGGAAAACTCGGTTTCCCCTGATGCCAGCCATTCATCGCAGCAGCTGCTCAATCTCCCCTTCTTCGCTACAGTCTGCCGCTCCCTCTTTACCGCCGCCTTGATCGACCCTGTCTCAGGTCTGACGTCCGGTACACAGCAGTCATCCGGTCAGCTCGTCATAGACTTTGGCAGCGATTCGGTCGTGGGAAGCGAGTATCATCGAGATATACTCCTCGTGAACCGATCGGAGATCGAGCTCGTCTGGAATACTGCCGTGGTGAATGCGAGGCATAAGGACGCGGTCTGGTTCTCCCTCCGTGATCTGGACTCGGAGAACGTCTTTGGTGTCGATACCTCTTCGCAACCAGTTCCCCTGCCCGCACTTTCCTCGCGCCACCTTCGCCTTGATCTTCGGGTCAAAGCCCCAATCGTCGATTTCGATTTCGACTTTGTCATCTCGAATGTCAATCAGTCCGGTAACATCGTCCCATGTCGAGCTGTCGGTTCAGGTCAAGCGGAAGGTACCGAAAACTCTCTTGTGGTGTTGAGCGGTACCACGGTGGACTTTGGGCAGATCTGCGATGGGGTTTGGGCGAAGAAGCTCGTCACTTGCAAGAATAATGGTGGAAGACCACTCGACGCCCATTTCTCGGCCACTCCAGGGTTTGAAGTGGTCTTTCGCCTCGCCGGCGTCGCCGTCGCTGGGGACGACATGGATGTGGATATTATAGAAATGAGGCGCCCAGGCAGAGTTGAGACCAGCAGTTCCGATCAGCTTTCGCGAACCTCGACTAGGGATAGCGTGCGCGGAAGGGATCGATCGTCTCATCCGTCTAGAGGAGCATCGCCATCATCGAGCTTGGGACGCGGATCAAGCTTTGGAAATGGCAGTCCGAATCTTCCGGGTTCCTTCTCCACTGATCTTTCGAAGCATCTCGGTGCTCTAGACCTCGAACGAAACGCGCTTGGGACTGCCGTTGCAGAGAATCCCTGGCAGGCTTCCGTTTCCGGTCCGGAGCTTTCCTTGCCCCCTTCCCGACCGCTCTCCGGAGTCACTTCCCGCGCTTCGAGTTATCGGTATCACACCAGCGCGGAGTTAAACGAGGACGATGTACCGGAGATACCCTTCTTCAAAGGAGGGGAGCCACTCTCTACCTCTCCTGTCACCTCGCAGAGCGAACGCATGCCTCACGTACCGGATGCGATCGCAGATAAGAATATTCCCAACCAGATGGAGGACCTAACCATGCGTCCGGGAACGGAATATCGCATCTTCGTTCTCTATCGCCCAGCTCGGGACGCACTAAACCCTCCAGACATCGCCGGCGCTTTACGCGAGTCTACCTTCAAGGTGTTCCTTGACTCCGCTCCCTCCTCGCAACGGCTTCCCGCTGCGAAATCCCGGCGAACGCTCAACTGCACCGCCGAGTCATGCACCTCACTCATTGCGATATCACCCAACAAGAGGATCGACTTCGGTGAAGTCACTGTTGGCGCTGTCAAATCCACTACAATTTCAATTGCCAACCTCAGTGCCCTTTCCGCAAAGGTCGAGATCGCCGCCATATCCAAGGTGCTGAGCGCGAATCGCAATATCATTGTTGTTCCGCCTTATGAGACTGTCGAGGAGAAACTCGAATTCTTCCCGAGGAGGATCAACGATCGATACGAGAAACAGCTGTTTGTGAGAAACCTGTTGAACCGGTCCAATGATCAACTTGTCGAGATCCGTTCGAAGAATGTCGACGTCTACAATCTCACACTGCACTCTCACTTATACCGCATCCTCACCCCGTCAGGCAGTAATTTCCTCGATTTCAACCACGTCGTCATCAACTCCCCATCAGTCCGCTCCGTCCTATTCGACAACGTCACTTCTGCACCCCTAGTCCTCGAACTCTCAGCCTCTCAGCCGGAAGATGTCGAGCTGTATGTCAAGCTCGAAGACGCTCCAATGTCAAAGCACCCGGGTCAGGGCAAATATGCCGATGATGCACCGCTCGAAAGGGTGATCTCCCCATCGCATGGGCATCTGAAAGAGAGATTCATGGAGGCGATGAGGGAGATCGGCACGAAGGTACCATCGAAGCCGAGCAAGCCGAAAGGAAAGGTGAGGGATAAGAGCGTGCCGAGGACGGGTGATCCCGAAGCTCCGAAGCAGCCGGTCGAGGTGGTGGTTGGAACCGCTCTGAAGCGCGGTGGTCGGGGTCGGCCAGTCCAGGTGAATGATAATATGGTGCTCATGAAAGTATCATCGCTGATATAGCCTAGCTGTACGGCAACGCGGTCGTTTTCAAAGACCGTAACCTGCTCGAGCCTCACGAATACCTCGACCTCGCTTCCGGACCACCTGTCGCCTCTCATCGCTCTTCGCCTTACTCGAAGAAGACCCAGCTCCTAGACTCAATCGAGCTGGAGGACAAGCTGAAGCTCTCCGGTCAGCATCCGAAGGTACCCAAACTCGACTTCGCCGCAAGCGCCCGAGCGACCGGTCTGCTCGGTAAGGACTCGAAGGGGAAGAAGCTGAAGTCTACGTCGCCTGGATCACCAAAATTGGCTGCCGATGCTCCTCCCCCACCTAGCTTGACTGCGATGATCGCCGCGCTGAAAAGCGAGGCGTCGGTCCCCAATGGGGCTGCGAAGTCCCCGGCGCTCACCGGCAAGAGGGCCGAACCGAAGGCCGAGATGTTCTCGGCGTCAGACGTGTCGAAGCTATCCGTTGACGAGCTGTTGGTTGCTTTCGAACAGCAGGATGAGAAGAAAGCTGCTATCACGCATTCGACACTCGAAGAGGAGGAGCGGTTTGTCCGACGTACCATCTCGCTTCGCAAAGAACTACAGAACCTCGTGTCCTGTGGCAAGCTCGTACCTGTCTGCAACCTCAGTGTGCCCCCGCAATCTTCGCGACAGCTCGTAGTCCTCATGACCCCGAACGGATCGACGCGGCCGCATATATCGAATCGAGCGAAACGAGCCGACTCTCGGATCTTCATTAAGCTGGCGGAATTCGATCGATCCCTTTTGACCTCGAGCCCGAAGGACGAGCTCACAGATCTACCCGTTCGAGATCTCATCATTCGGTCGTCCTGCGTCCGATCCGTGCTGGAGGTGCAGCAGTCGTCGATAAACTTCGGAGGCTGCGAGAAGGGCGAGGTCAAATCAAAGACGATCGTCGTTCACGTGAGTCGCCAATCTGTCCACTGACTGGGTCGTACTGATGGTCCACAGAACAAATCCGATTGTATAGGCTTGCTCCGACTCCGCACTTCCGGATCTATCGCGTCTGGCGATCTCAAGCTCGGTCTCGGTCGTTACGGCGTCATCTCAGCTTTCGGCCGCAAAGAAGTTGAGAACTTCTCCTTCACACCCTCTCTAGTCGGCAACTACCAGGAGACCATTGTCGTGGAAAACGTACTCGACTCGTTCAACGATCAGAATGTCGCGGTCAAGGCGAACGTCCGTAGAATGCCGGCGTTTACTGTCGAGCCATCAGTCCTCGACTTTGGGAGCATAGACACCGACGCGAAATGGCCGCGACCGCTGAATTTCACCCTCGCCAATGTGTCAAAACATGAGCGTACATTTGTGATTGAAATTCAGTCTGCGGAGTCCGATGCTTTCGCCGAGATCTCGCTGAATCGCGACGACAAGGAAGCTGGCACCGCACTGTCCAAGGAGGAAGAGGAGGAGCTAGAAGGCCTGCTCCAAAAGCTCAAAATAGCCCGACGAAAGGGCAAAGCTGACAAGATTACCAAGTATGAGTCGCGGCTTGCCGAGCTGGGAGTGTCGCAGGGACCTGGAGCGGAGTCAGACATCAACAGCACAGATGACGCCTTCTCGACTCTTGGGACGCCGATGACCGAGGCGCCTCCGCCCATCAAGGCGTTTGTTACGTCGATCGTCGTGACGCTTCAACCGAATACGAAGAACAAAATCCTTGTCGAGCTGCGTCCGGTGTCTGAGCAATTGGGACCATTGGAGACGACGATCAAAGTCCATGATCGGAAAAATACGGACGAGACTCTCGAAATTACAGTCACTGCATCATCATCAGCATCACACCATTCAGCATCGTCATCAGCATCAGCAACATCATCAGCATCGGCATCAACAGGTAGGTCCGGCATATTCCGATGTGGAAGGATCGCTGATCCCGTGCAGACCCACTGCATATCGCAATCATGAAACATTGCCTTCAACTCACATTATCCTGTCCAGTCTCCCCTACAGCATTTTGTGTCGGCTCAACCCTCTTCGTTCCCGCCTTATCACCACTCTTCCAGACCCTTCGACCCCATTTCCATACTTTTCCTCCCGGTACCGGCGATCCCGCGGGATTGATCCTTGGCGATGGCTATTCGAGGCAAATACCTGGGAACACCCACGCCGAAGCCAATGCTCTCGCCAATTTCCGATCTCGCTATGCTGAGCTCGCCTCTCACAATCTTATACCCATTGAGACGGTTCTCAGAGAGGCGGAGTGCTACGCAACGATGGAGCCATGCTCCGTTCGTACCTCTGGCGGACCGAGCTGTGCACTTGAGCTTGTTCGGGCCAAAGTCCGAGCAGTCTATCTGGTGAGTCATTCTCTATCGTCATTGAGAATTGAGAGGAAAGTGCTGATACAAAAACTCGTGCATCAGGGCGTGGAAGAACCGCCAGATTTCGTGCAATGTGAAGGCGTACGAATTTTGGAGGACGGAGGTATAGTGGTGAGGAGGGTCGTAGGGCTGGAGGAAGAGTGTCTGACGGCGGCTCGGAGGGGGAGGTCCTAATCGCCACCTTCGTTGTCCACATATGCATGTTTGGGTGATATCCGTTGAAGGCGCTAGCTAACGGCGCTCGAGTTGTACCGACAATATCTGTTGAAAGGCGTTCAAACTATACCGCCTATTAGCTGGCTAGCAGGCCTAGTCGGCAGCTTCCCCATCATCTCGGACATTCATACATAGCATCATACCTCTACAACGTTTTCAATCACCTACACAAAAGGTGGCTGAAATCCAACAATATCGCAAAGGAAGCCTGATTGTGCCTGAAACAGATCTGACATCATTTCTACGGCCTCCTTCAGCTCAAGTTCTATCTGCTTCATCCAAGCTATCCAACCTTGACCGCGCTCATCTTGCTTTTCAAAGCTGTCTGCCCCTCTCACTGTTGGAGAGATTTCCCAATCACTCTCACGAAACCCTTCCTTTCACTCCGGGGCCCATCACTATCCTCCAAAGACCGTCCTTTCCTCGCCTCCTGCCCAGCTCGAAACGACAAGACGCGACGTCCATTCATCGAAATTGTGACACCCGTTAGTGATCGAACCTCCTTATGGCACGAGATGGTGATAGGCGTGGGAAGTCGGGAGGTGGAAGTGATGAAGGAAGGTCGGGGAGTGAAGGGATTGGTGACGAAGCGGAGGGAGAGAGTGAGGGGGATAAGAAGGGTTTGAGAAAAGGTTGGTGCGTCCACATTCGCTTCTCTTACATCCCGCCCTTCGTTCTCGATCGCCTTTTGACTGGTCTGCCCTGCGGATATCTATCATCTTATTCATCGATTGCGTGACAGCCCCGGGCCGTCATTCCTCTGATACCTCTTCATCTCCGTCATACAGCTCGTATCTTGCAGCTGACGAATAGATCTGCTCTCGTCCCACATAATCCATCCATCTCATCATCATGTCCTTCACCGACCCTCACATCCTACCCGTACTTTACGACGCTCTGGCCACCCCGCCCATCTCCCCAACAACATCCGTCAAACGTCTCCCATACCCACTCGTCATCCCCTTCATCCCTCCACCCCCACACGAAATACATCCTCCACTCGGCTCACTCCTGCCCTCCCGCTTCCTTATCCCTCCGCTAACTCCCAAACTCCCCATACCGCCCAAACTCAACGCTCGACCCCTTCACCTGACGGTGGATACCGATGCAGATTCGATCTCTCGCGTGAAGAAGGCGAAGATGCCCTCTTTGAGTCATCTGCTCAGCGTTGGAGTCGGAGGGAGGGTGCTCAGCCTCGCGGCGGATGGGAAGTATGTATATGCGGGATGTCAGAGTGGAGATAATGAGATTGTGGTGAGTTGGCCGGATCTTCTTATTGTGGGTGATAGTGCTGATCGTGAGCTACAGGTGTTCTCACGGGTATCGCTCCAACCGATGTTCAGGTTGTTGGGGCACGAGCGGAGTGTGCTTGCACTGATGGTGGTGGAGGAGAAGGGATGGTTGGTGAGCTCAAGCAGTAGGTCGCTCTTCGAACGCTGAACAAAGATTGATGCCTTGCAACTAGGCGCTGGGGATGTCCGCGTCAGTCATCGTCGTCTTCGAATGAGCTGCTCAGTGCTGACTCACATAGATCTGGTCCACAAGCACTCTTCAGCCAATCTATATCATTCACCCTTGCGACGACACATCCGGCAGCATCTACTCTCTCGCGTGGGACGACGTAGCAGGCGGTACCTTATACTTTGGTAAATCTTTTCCCCCATACTCGGCATCGCTGATTCCGCCAGGCTCGCAAAGCTCTTCCATCGAATGGGTCAACTTCTCCGAATCCGGCTCTCCCAAGCCAGGTCCATCGCGCAGGCGGACTCCGCCCCTAACCTCTCCCAGTGTCAGCATCACCGTGCCCATCGAAAGTAACGGGTCATCCTCCAGTAACGGATCACGTGCAACAGATAATCAGCGACCAGCCGTGCAAGCAAATCAGCGGTCAGGAAGATATCGACCGCATTCATTCTTCGACAATCGGCCATCGGGCAGTAAAAGCGGTACCACCACACCCCGGGGTGCGGCTTTCGGCTCCGTGCAATCGACGTCGCGTAGAAGCTCGTTCTCCACAACCGACCTGGAGCCTTCCAGTACATTTTCCTTCCCGTCTCCCTCGTCGATACCCGTCGGTGTGATCGAGATCGAGGTCGGCGCAGAGGAGCGCTTTTCATCCGCGCACTACGGATACATCTACGCCCTGCAAACGGTTACCCGTCCGGACGGTTCGCGATGGCTGATCAGCGGTTCTGGCGATTCCGATATCAAAGTCTGGCTATGTCATCCTGCTGGTGGCCTCGAATTTCTACGCGTGTTCGATGGCCTCGCCGGTGCGATCCTGAGCTTCGCCGTGCGCGATAGCCTGCTGTATGCTGGTATGCAAGACGGGGAGATCTCCGTGTGGGATCTGGAGACTGGCGCGTGCATACGGACCATCGAGGCTCATGACGCGGACGTTCTCACCATGTCACCGCTTGGCGGTGATGTGTACACTGCGGCAGCCGATGGACGAGTGCTGAGGATCAACAAGGATTTCGACTGTACTGCCTCGTTTAAGGCGCACTCCGGGACCATCCTGAGCTCGACTATCGTGCAAGGGGTAAGCGATCGATGGGAATTCATCACCGCGGGGAACGACTCGTATGTCAAGATCTGGACCATCGACCTACCACAGTCGAAAAAGCATGAGCTCGATGTCGATGTGGAGGGTGAAGGAGACGTCATGCTGTATGCTCTATCCAAGCTCGTCGCGGTGCCGACTGTCAGCGACGACGCCCACCGAGAGAGCTGTCGGCAAGGAGCGCATCTGCTGCGGAAGATCCTCAATCAGCTCGGAGCGCAATCAGAGGTGCTACCGGGAGAACAAGGTCGCAATCCGCTCGTCCTCGCGACCTTCTCCGGACGGGATACTGGCAAAGCACGGAAACGTATCCTGTTCTACGGGCACTACGACGTCCAGCCCGCCGAAGAAAGTACCTGGGAAACCGATCCGTGGGAATTGTCCGGGCGAAACGGGTATCTCTATGGACGTGGCGTCTCCGATAATAAAGGTCCAATCCTGGCCGTCGGATGCGCTGCTGCAACACTTCGTCAACGCCGAGAGCTCGATGTCGATCTTGTTCTCCTCATCGAGGGCGAGGAAGAGGCCGGTAGTCGAGGCTTTGCTCCCACCGTTCGATCGCACAAGGACGAGATCGGCCACATCGATGCTGTCCTCCTATCAAACAGTACCTGGATTGCCGAGGACGATCCGTGTGTCGTCTTTGGCATGCGAGGCGTGGTCTATGCCGATCTCAGCGTGTCGAGTACCAGCATCGACGCACACAGTGGTGTGGACGGCGGAGCGGTGGCAGAGCCGATGTTCGATATGGTCCGAGTGCTCGCGGCGATCTCGGATGCAGGGGGTGTTAAACTACCTGGATTCTACGATCAAGTTCATCCAAAGACAAAAGAGGAGATGCAGCTCCTCTCCCATGTTGCTTCCTTGTCCGGCCGGTCGGTCCCCGATCTCGAAAAGGTCTGGCGACAACCGAGCTTCTCAATCGCCAACATCAGCTCGTCAGGTTCGGCAAATAAGACCGTCATCCCGAACAAAGTCACGGCGAACATATCAGTGCGAATAGTACCGGATCAGGAGCTGAAGAAGATCGTCGATTCGCTGAAGGAATTTTGCACGAAGACATTTTCCGACCTGGACTCACCCAATCATTTTGAAGTCAACGTCACCCATTCGGCTAGCTGGTGGCTTACCTCCCTCGATAGCCCCTACTTTAAGGCGTTAGAGAGTGCAATTCACGATGTATGGGGTACGGAACCGCTCAAGATCCGCGAAGGAGGGACTGTGCCGACGATCTTCTGGCTGGAAAAGGAATTCGAGGCGCCGTGTGTGCATCTACCGCTTGGGCAGGCGTCGGACGCGGGACACTTGGCGAATGAGAGGATGAGATTGTTGAATCTCCGGAATGGGAAGCGGGTGGTCGAATCGTACCTCACTCGTCTGTCTAGCATATAGCATTGGATCGGACCTTTGGGTTGACATACATTGATGTAAACGATATCTGCATATGCTGGGGAGGTGCTTCTATCATGTTTGGGTGTGCATCTAGGTCCGACCAGACTATGGGAGCCTGATGTATAGTAGAGACAGCACAAATATAGCGAGCGAGCCTCCAAGAATGACAGGTGCTCTCAAGCCTAGATCAATGGCAGGCACCGTCTCAGCCTGGTGCTGCTCGAAGAAGGTCGGAGGAGGAGGAGGCGGAAGTGAAAGTGAACGTGTTTCGAAGTAGCCGGTATACCAAAGTGCTCCGAGTCCGATGGCGGCCATGAGGAATATCCCGACTAGATATGGTAGGATGACCGTGAATACGTCCTCAAGGACATAAAGCGGATTACGACGATGTTGCGTATCGAGCGAAGAGTGAGGGGTCGGCTGTTCAATGACATATGTATCGGGTTCCGGGATTCGTAGATCCGATAGGACAGCTTCGGTGCAAAGTTTCGATCCGGCAATGGCGATCGGAACCTGCAACCACGGTCAATCATAGCCTGCTGCGAGGGTGCTGTGAGACTCGCGCCTGTTCCCGGATGCGCGCTCGCACCAACAAAGTAGGCCCCCTTGATCGAGGGGTGTCTGGCTTGGTGTCGGAAAGCGAGGACATTGAAGAAGTCATGGGTGATACCGAGGATGCTTCCATGTGTAAGGTTGAACTTCGCCTTCCCTGTGAACGCCTCAATTCAGCGATGCCATGCCTATTACCATCGTCACCATGAGTACTCACACGTTTCCGGCGTGTTCACTTCCTCCCAGATGATCTTATCTCGCAACCCCCTGATGCCGAGCCGAGCCTCCATCATCTCTATAACCTGACTCCTCGCCCTCTCCACCAGCGATGGCCAGTCCTGGCTGTCGACGTCCGGTACAATGGAGCCATTGGAAAAGGTCTTGATAGTTTCGCCTTTCCGGGATGACGGTAGAAGGTGGCCAACGGGGACAAGGATTACCATCGCGTCTTTGCCTTCTGGTGCGGCGCTTGGGTCTCTGCGAATGGCCGGACGTCAGCTTGCTGTGAGGCAGCCCTGAAGGAATACGGACATGCGGGACGGGACGTTCACGTAGAAACTCGGCTCCCGGGGCATGCCTTTCCGCTTGAAGATGTCGTCGAAGGAGCCTTTGTAGTCCTCAGCCTAAGCGCGATCAGTACAGCTCAAACGCAAACACAGACCATGAGACTCACAAGGAAGATATTATGTGCGTTCAACGAGGGGATCTTGCTGTCCATAGCCCAGTAGAAGGAGAGAGACGAGCAGCTGACTTCCATCAGCGATCAACAAGTCGGGAGAGACCATGAGACCTACGAGTGCGGCTTATCCAGTAATTTCCGAGCCAGCTTCGGGTCCAGGAGATCGCCCGTCGCCCTGGCATTCCCTCCTTCGACCTCTGCCTCCTTCTTGATCTCGGTTTCAGTTGTCGGATCCCTCTTCGTGAACAGGTTGTTGTAAGCCCAGACCAGATCCGCATTGACGATGACCACGTCCGCACCCTTCCACTCGCCATTGGACAGCCGCACCCCGGTGGCTCGTCCTGAGGCATCGTATGTGACAGCGGAGACCGGGGAGGAGAAGTGAAATCGAGCGCGATGCAATTCGGCGATGTCGACAAGGGATTGGATGACTGAATGAAACCCGCCAATCGGGTACCACTACAGGAAGACGGGTCCGTCAGCTGAGTCTGGTGGTAAGGGAAGCCGCGCACAATACCCTCGCAGGTTTCGGTCCATTGTAGCAGTCTACGAAGTCTCGTAAGCTACCATACCTGGGGCCCAGATGACAAGAGTTCACGTATACGTCCCAGGCGCATCGAATGGTGAACTACCCAAGTACCTAAAAGCACTCGTTAACTCATATGTATGCGCGGGGGGATCGGTCGAGATAATGCGATGACAGTTACTCACATGCTGCCGAAGCTGAACGCCCGCCGCATCCTTTCCGTCCTAAAATATCTCGCACATCGACCATACAGACTTCCGAACGGATGCATCTTGATTGCATTGAGGAGGAACGACGGACGGAGGAGGGAGAAGAGGGTAGGGAAGGCTTTGGACAGGACGAGGGAATATGACAAGGAGCCATGAGTGGAAGCCTCCCTTCGGTGATCATTAGTTTCTGACCACAATGAAAAGGAGAGGCATACGATAGGAACTCCTCGAGTCTCTCTGCACCCCCAGGACCTTCCCATTTCTCTACTTCCCTCCCCATCTGCGCTCGATCGGAGCTCAAGATGACCTTCTCGCCATCGTGGTAATGGATCACGTAATTCGGGTTACATTGAACGAGCTGGATTTCCTCTTCCAGCTTCGTGCCGAGGTCCGAGTAGAGTTGATCGAATAAGGGTCGGAGGAGGAGTAGAGAGGGTCCCTGATGCAGCCGTCAGTCAGCGAAGTTCACCGGATCCGCAACAGGCGAAGGAGGTGGCGAAAACGGTAAGGAGATGAGGGATAGGAGGGATTGAGATGGTGAAAAGTGGCCACATCTAAAGAATACGGTCTGACGTCGATCTGAAGGTATCCTCAGACTCACCTGATCGAATCGATACCCATCATGATGTATCAAACTACACCTTCCCCCCGAATACTCATTCTTCTCATACACCTCGACATCCAACCCAGCGTGAGCGAGTCGAGCAGCGGTGGACGTCCCGCCGACACCAGCACCGATCACGATGGCCTTCTTTCGAAGCCAAGAAGGTTCTGGCATAATGATGAACCAAGTTTGCGAGAGGCTGAGCGAGAGAAAGACGGAGAGCAACGCAGGAGATGTGAATCGGTGATCGAGCACAAAATTCAGGCGCGTCGATCTTGAAATTGTGGCGAGTGGCGATTTCGCTGAACGTCCTCACTGAGTAGTGAGTTACCAGATCTCGAAGAGGACCTGATGCCTAGGGCTGACCATGGGAGGCTTCTATGGGGACCGTTGAAAGACACGAAAACCGAGGCGCAACCTCATCGAAACCTCCAGTATGAGAACAGGACCACGGCTTCTATCGTCCGGCATTCTCATCTTTCGACACTCGCCACTACGCACTTGTAATTCTGGGTAGACCTCGATTGATAGCCTCAAACATGCCGCTGAAAAGTGATGCCAAACGCGACAGATGGTATGGCGTGGCTTATCCCATCACCTACCATTGATGTCGCATATCGCAATGTATCTGTCACAAGTTTGGGAACAGTATCACGTTTGAGCCTTCCTTTCGGGTCTTGCCTCGAGAAAGGCTCATATCCTGCATGACTTCGCCCACACAACCTCATCTCGTTAGGATTTGTCCTATTCCTGAAAGAATGTCTGCAGGCGACTCAAATTATTCCTTGGGTGGTCATCAGCTCTCCAGGGATGCTGTGATCGGTATGTACCTCTTTGTCAGCAATGTTGTCCGAAAAACAAAAGGCTAATAGTCTTGGCCCAGGAATCGGCCTCGGTGCGATTGCCTTGGTCGTGTTGATCACAGGAGCGGTCCTATGGCGATATCGCCATCGACTTCCCTGCGGTAAGAGATGGCATCGCCGTTCTACCAACGAAGACCGTGTTCCAGCCCCGACACACACATGCGGCGTCTGCCTCGAGCGGATCGACGAACCAGATGAAGACGTTGATAGGGGCCCACTAAGTGACCCCCAATGGCGAAACAATGGCAGGGCGCATCACGCACCTGGGCAGGGCTGTCAACGCCTTCGTCCCAACAGACCTTAGAGAGGGTGAGAACGGAGAGGAGACTGGACAGGCGGGGAAGGATGACAATAAGATGTGATAGACCAGCTAGCCGCTTGTAGGCTCTTATCGTCAGTATGTGGTGCCGCGCAATCTTACAGGCCGCCCCGCATCCAGTAAAGATTGCAAGCAAATGATGGCCTGCATCATGCTACTTTCAAAAGCCCACCATTTTTGACATCTACCGTCTTGATGTCTCGTAGCCAGATCCCTGCCGGAGAGCATGGCAGGACCACTCGAACACCGAGAAGGAGTTGTCAGTGGTCATTGTAAGTGCTGTGTCGGTGTAAATCAGTCGCACATCATCAGTGGCGGAAGAGGAGTATTGACGTCATGAGCGAACTCGGGAGACTTTTTGCTTCACGGTGCTTTCAGAAATGTCTGCTCCCCATCAAGATCTAGTGGCAGCGAAGACGAATACCAGTACGATGCGCTCTACCGGGCGGGTTTTGTCTTCTTTGCCCCTTCACAAGAATACCCTTCTCGCCCCCGCCCTTTCATCAAGCCAATAGAGCAATGAGAATGGGATCCTGCTTCTCTTTCATCACACCGAGTTCTCGCTGGCAATGTCATACATCACTTCCCGGTCGTGCCGCCTACACGGGCATGCCCAGCGATGTGCTCGCTTTCAGTCGAGTCGGTGAGCTTCTGGTCCCTACCGACCTCCTACTCGCAAGGCCAGACACAATGCCTGGTCGTGCCACTCCTCTGAAAACCGCCAGCATGCAGACGGTGTGTCGTCAAGTCGGAGAGCCTTGCGTTGATTGAAGACTTTCTTTCGCAGGGCAGACGTCCACCACGCCCGGTGATCCGACGTTTCCGAGCATGTCCGCCAAGGAGCCCATGTTCCGTCGACTCGGTGAGAACAAGAGGTACGAGACTACCTGTCGAACTTATTGGGAAGGGGATTCAAGGGCAAGACTCTCGGTCAGTATGTCCCAATGGTGATCCATGCTGGCGGCGAGTTCCGAAAGCTGGAATCACCGCAAACGTCCTGGCTCTTCCATGGCCTTCCGCCCATTGCACTTGGCTCAAGCAACGGTGAGACCGAAGATCGACTGGTCGGCCCGGCCAGTCTCAACAGGCTGGACTTTCTCGGTCGAGCCACTCGAGCCACCGAAATAAACGAACGTGGGCTGTCTGATCTTTGGGAGGATTCGGAACGGGCTTTTCAAGGCGTGAACAAAATCGCCCTTGAAGCGGAAGATCAGCCGTTTGAGGCAATGAGATCACTTGTCTCTCGGACCCGTTGGACCGATTATACCCGTGACTCGATATGGAGGGTGTATCCGGGAGACGGGCGGAGTTTCAGAGTCCGGATCTTGGCGGGGCGCTGAGATCGTGGCCGAAGTCGGAGTGGAGGGTCTCGCATGCCACGGGGAGGATGACCAGGCTATGCCGACCGGTCCTGTGCTGAAATGACCCGGGACCAGATGGCATCCGAGTGAATCCAACACGATGATACATCGTGACCTCACTGACGAGGAGACGAAATTGATCCAGTCGAAGGAAACGCGAGCGATAGACATGGTCAATAATCCATGAAATGGCGAATGTGAAGTCGTCGATGGAGTGGGATAGCTTATCTGTACACAGAACTCTTACGTTATGGTGTGCGACGCTGCTTCGATGTCTCTTCGATACCCGAGCTGTCCTCCGTAGTGTATCAGAGATCCAAGACGGAGAGTTTATGATGATGGAATCATACATTCAAGGGTGAAGAAGCATATCTTGCGGAAATCTGCGCAGGGCTTGTCATGTAGAATTCGTCGTGCCGAGCCGGTGCAATGGTTCGGGAATATGGTACCCCAAATCACAAAGTCCAGGTCACCAACACATCTAGACAGCATGCGATGGAAATTTCAGTGGACGGCTTTACTGGAATCGCGGTGGAGAGCCGGAAAATCGTCAATCCCCCGATGATGTCAGGTCCCCCCCTCCACCTTCCTCCACCCTCGGTCTAGCGAAAACAACCTCCCAAACACGTTCTTCTTCCAAACTCCCTAACCACTCGCCTTTGCGTTCAAAGGATCTCCTACGAGAAAAAGTCGCAGCATGCCGCCTCCCGACTCCGTCCCCGAGCAATATCGCCCCGGCTTCCTCCCGCCCAACATCGCCAAGCAGATGCAGGAGAACAAGCCTGGTCAACAATCTCCTCTCACCCCTGCACCCCTCGACGACCTCCTCGCGGATGGTACCCGATACAAGCCTGCCGGGAAACTTGAGGGGAAGAACGCGGTCGTCACTGGTGGCGATTCGGGTATCGGTCGAGCCGTCTGTATTCTCTTGTGAATCTCTCCCTCCCTCGCAAATGAAAGCTGATTTTCACGCACAGTGCGCTAGAAGGCGCCGACGTGTTCTTGCACTACCACCCCGAGGAGCAGCGTGATGCGGACGAGACCAAGGACTACATCAGCAAAGTCGCACCGAAAGCCAAGGTGGAGCTGTGCGCCCAGGACCTGGCGACCGAGAAAGGATGTATGGAGATGGTGGGGAAGGTGAAGAAGTGGAGTGTAGGGATCGTCCACGTCCTGTATGTGGCCCCCCGAATGGTGTAGAGAAAGAAGAAGAGACTGAGAAGGAGACAGGGTGAACAATGCCGCGACCCAGAACGAGATTTCCCGTATCGCGGACCTCCCATCCGAGCAATGGCGACATGTATTCGACGTCAACATTCACGCGATCTTTTACCTCACCAAGGCTATCCTCCCTATGATGCCGTGGGGTGGAAGTATCATCAATAACGCTTCCATCAACCCATTCGTGGGTCGCCCGGATGTAAGCTCTCCTGAACATCCTCAACTTCTTCGAGTCTGATTGCATGCACAGCTGCTTGACTACACCTCAACCAAAGGCGCCATCGTAGCCTTCACCCGAGGACTGTCAAACCAGATCGTCAAGGAGAAAGGTGTTCGCGTCAAGTGAGCCAAATCATATCGTCATCCGTCCTTTGCTGATACAGGGCTACCCAGTGTCGTCTGCCCAGGACCGAGTGAGCAACTCAAAGCCCTGATCTAGAACCCGCGCTGATCGCGTCAGTCTGGACACCTCTCGTTGCCGCAACGATGTCGAAAGAGTCGCTTGAGGATTTCGGGCCGAGCAGTGAGCTTGCCAACACCAACCGTCCTTCTCCGACTTGACAGGGGATGAGGGATGGGTCGAAGCTCATGATGAATGCTCTAGCTGCCATCGGCCGCCCGGGCCAGCCTGTCGAGTGCGCGACTGCCTTCGTCTACCTCGCTAGCGCCGACTCGTCCTACTTCACCGCGCAGGTAAGTCACATCCGCCTTCTTAACTCTCTCTCCCACAGCGTTGATAAGCGCACCAGTGCTTCCACGTCAATGGCGGATCGGCGTACTGAGCTCTAGTACTTGTATCATACGGAAGAGATGACCTGGCAGCTGTGACAAAACGGACCGGGATACCGGATGAGATACTCGATGCATGAAGTGACAGAAATGATTTGGGTATCTGGCTGTGCCGGGTATCTTGATTCTGCCTGCCAATTGTTGAGCGGCTTCATCGCTCCTCCGCCTCGTCAAGCTCCCTCTGCCACACGATCAAGTGCTTCTCATACCGACTCAGAAGATCAGAATGCCGCACGATCGGCTTGTAGCTATGCTGTGTCTGTCCGGCCAAGTCAGATCAGCTTTGGATCCGGAACAAGATGAATATACTGACGGTAATGAGCTTATCTGCTCCCCATAGTCGTGAGGTCATGCCGGAAACAAACGCGAAGAGGTCCGAGACGGACTCGCAGGCGAGGATATCGGATTCATTGAGCTTGAGGATGGATATCGCCACGCGAAAGAGGGTCTGCCATACCATCAGTCTTTCTATCCAGCTGCTTGCCAGTGGACACACATTATGGCCTTCGATGAAGAATACATCCCAGACCCTGAAGAGCGTCTACATCGCGTCAGCCGAGCCAATGAGCTTGCTAGTGCCGGAGAACTTACCTCGACAGGCAGACAATCCGTAAATAAACTCAAGAACCAGCCAAAGGTCACGCTGGCCAGATCGACACCGAGATCATCTAGATGCTGGTGTACTTTCGGGACGAGTTGGGCAACGAGATCGCCCAGTACAAGCTGGTCGACGCGGGACGCGAGCAGGTCGGGCGAGAAGAAAGAGGTCGGGAGGAGGCGTTCGATCATGCATAGCAGGGTCCAGTATGCTTGTTCTGAAGGTCATTCAGCTCATCCAGACTCAATGTCAGTAAACAGATCTAGCATACCTTCATCAGTATGGGTAAGGAGAAGAGTTGCGGCGAGCATATTCATCCCTTGACAGTATCCCACAGCTGGGTTGTGCCTGTTTCCATTAAAATTACATCGAATCAGCGAGGGAGCGACTCACCAGGAATAAGCGATGAGCACTCTTCGAAGCTTGGCCACTCCTGGTCCATCACCACCTATTCAGCCGTCAACGAAATTGCAGCTCGGCGGTGCTGTGATCTCACCGAAAAAGACATTCCCGGGGAAGGTTCGCGACACGTCCTTCTCGATCTCCGCAAGGACCGGACTCCTATCATCCGCGTGGACGGCCAGGATCTCCGCGTACTCTCCCGGTACCAAGGAGTCCTTTGCACCCGAACATTCTTTAACGAGCCCATCAGCCATTGTGACTGTGCAATGTGGCAAAACTCACCCGCCCAAACGTCGCTCCGGTAAGAAAGCGGTATCCCACCCCTGACCAGCCTCGAGAAAGCCTTGAATTCTTCCTGTCTCGCCTTCCCAGCCAGGCCCATCTGGCTGATCCCGATCAAGCCCATCCCTTGGCCTTTGCGTGTATTCTGCCGTTTCCGTAAGAAAGCGTCCCACTCGACCATCCGCTCCTTCTGCTGGCGATCATGGATCTCGGTGAGCTGATCCAAGAGACTCGATACCGTCAGTCTGCTCGCCAGGGAGTCCGTCTCAATCGGTGACGAATCTGATGTCGCCGTTGCTTTTAGGCTGGATGCTCCACGGGAGGAGACGGTGAGGTTGTCCTTGGCAGTCACCGGTCGAGCAGTGGAGGGATTGAGCTTGAGTGTGGAAGAACGGTGACGAGCCGATAAGCTCGTTCCGTCCGGCGTGCGAGAACGAGGCACAGTGCTCCGCGAGGAGGTAGCCGAAATGGCGGAGTCGATGGACCTTCGAGCAGAGCTGAGTTGATCGCTTGTTTCGAGAAAAGTTTTTGGGGAGGTGCTACCGTTGATACTCTGAGAACGGCGCTTGATCCAGCCTCCCTCGTCACCAAGAGGTACACCACCACTGAGCGAGGCAGGAGCTGGCGTTCCGGCGATACTGGCGTCCTTCAGCATGCCAGCATGCTGTATGTCATCTGTCAGAACGTCAGCAATGTCTTGACGAGAAGAGAAGAATCGCACAAATGAAGCCGTACCGATCGGTCAGAGGTGGCTCATCGCTATTGAACCGGCTCGCAGTCTGAAGTTTCGACTTCCCCACTCTGGTAGATTGGAAAAAGGACCCGAGGTTCTGCCTTGACAGCAGGACTGTTGGCGGACGGCTTTCGTCCGGAACAATGGACGCCAGTTCTAGGGAAGGTAAAGGCGCTTCTTCCGTTGGCAAGCCTGGACCTGAACCAGATTGCCGCTTAGCAGTAGGTGGGGACACAGCTGTTGTCGGAAACGCGCGTGAGGACGAGATCCGACTCAATAGCGACGGCCGGGAAGCCCCATCGGTACCATTTGTCGGTTTGTTACCCCGTAGTGTCGCGTTCGAGACCGATGAGATGAGGCTTCGGCCGACTGCCATTGCTTGGTCCCCATACCCCTTTCCATCCTTATTGCTTCCCGATAGATCGGCACTGGCTATCGATGCCGCACGACTGCGCGATTGTTCCCGAGACCGTCGACGTTTGGGAGATTCCCTCGCAACGATGTCCTCATCTCGAGCGTTACAGATGAGTGAATGGGAGAGATTGGCGATGAGCGAGTTGGCGGGTATGGTGGAAGATACAAGGATAGAGGATGGGTCGGGAGTGATGATGCGCTGCAAATCGACGTCATCGCTAGATTTTCTACTGCAGCGCAGCATAACATACCGTCGCGAGAAAGATCGCTCGAAACGAAGGCGGACTCCCTCCATCGCCCTTCCTCCATCCTTCCTCGTCCTCATCATCCATCAGAACTGATTCGGGCACCGTTTGAACTTGGCCTGACGTTCCCAAAGTCACCTGGCTATGAGAAGCGGTCGATCCGGCGCTACGTCTTCTAGGTCGAGCCTTCTTGCCAGAATTCCACATCCACAGCCCCGAGGTCCAGGAGGGGCGATGATTCTGAGATTTCGGCGTGGGTGGAGCTTCAAATGAATGGGCCTCTCGGTGACGTGAAGTATTGTGATCTTGTGATGAGGATGGAAAGGGAATGGAGTTGGAGGAGGCAGGGGATCGTAGGCGGACAGAGCGGGATGTGGACGGCGCGGGAGATCTGGATCGAGGTGAGGCGGAGTCTGAGGGAATGGAGAGCGGATTCGAGACATCGCGGATGGGGGAGTCGGAGGTGAGTGAGGTGGAGAGGGCTTCAGTGAGATTCTCATGGATGGATATCTATGGTCAGCAATGCTTGAAGCTTGTGACTAACCCGATCCGCAGCCTTTTGCGCAATGACTGGTGATGAGCTCGTCGCTCCGGGAGCTCTGAGCCGATCATTTTCCTCCTCGAGACGCTGTACCGCCACCTGCAGCTCCCTTATGGCCCGGCTGAGAATGCGTAGGGGATGATCCAGGACCTGACTCTTCGCAGCATGTCTTGGTGGCGAGGGGGGAAACAGAGGCGACTTGTCTTCATCGTCTACATCGGCCCCTTTCGAGCGGACCGACTGGGCACCACGAGGAGCTCTCGGTGTCGTGGGAGAAGTAGAAACCGTCTTATCGGGTGGTTTCCGCGGTGTGGCCTGCGAAGGCGTACTCAGAGCTTGCCCGTACTGCCCCAGATATGCGTCTAGCTCCTCGTCTGTCATCAAGTCGAACCTGGTCTCCACGATGCCTATCTCCTCCCTTCTCAAGCTCTCCACGTAGACCGACCAGGGCCGCGAGCCGCTCGAAGCCCCCCGCCGAGGTATCGGTCGAAGCTTCGCACTGACACTCGTTTCGTTCGCAGTCTCCATAAGAGCCAGCTGGCTGATCGGTGGCGACGGCTTGTTCGAGGTCTGTCCAGGTGGACGAAAGGGACGTTGCGATGGTCCAACGCCGAGAAGGTCGGCTTCTGTGATCCCAGATACTTTGCGAGAGTGTCGACTGGATAAGGACGTCGCATGGTGACGACGAGGTGGATCATCTTTGGGGAGTTCAAAGTAGCTTGCCGGAGTGCGAGAGGGTCCAGCAGCGGGAAGGGATGTGGCTGAGGAACGACGAGCAAGTGTGGGTGATAGCGGTGAGAGGGGGTGAGGATCTCCAGCCTCGCCCTCGGCAGACTTCATAGCACCCAGACGTGAGAATCACATGCGTCGATATAATTCGCAGAGTGAGAAATTTAGAGCTTTGATGAGGAGATTGACAGTAGAACGACTAAAGGGAACCAAAGCAAAGGATTGGTGTGAGATTCTCGAAAGCGGTTCCCTCCACTTCGCAGCCCTTTCAAAACCAGAAGCTCAAGTGTTTTCTCCTTGTGCACTTCTTTTCGCACGCTAAAGTGTTGCGGCACAGTGGTCTCGATCCCGGGCATGCCCGACATTTACGATAGTAAGACCCTCTACAATCTCCTTCACACAGGATTCGAGTTGACGGAGATTTCCAGACGAGCGGGAGGCAGAGAATGTTCCAAGTTCTCCAGGTACAAGATCTCCTCTGCCCCCATAGTATCACGCTCATCGACGCCTGTAGGTTTCATGAATATCGTCGCTAGCATTGTCGACCACACCTTCATGGCGGAAGGGGTTATCGCGGCTTCGAGTCAATGTCTAGAGGGAGCGGCGGTCGAGGGTGCGGCGCAATACGTGGAGGTCCTCCCGTTCGGCTTGTCGATAGGTCCAAGAGCGTGGCATGGGAGCGAGCTTGAGGGAGGCGAGATCAAGACGTGCCTGGATTCGAAAGCCGCAAAGAGCGTGCTGTTCATCTCCTTTGGGTCGGTGTGGGCTTAAATATGGCGACATTGACTCACACCGTGGTCCCCATTGATCCCAATTCCTGCACACAGCACATGTCGACACACTCCTGGGTAAGGCTTGACTTCTTCTTGTGCTGACGTCCGCCAGAGGTCCTCCTAGCCAACGACCAGCCATTCCTCCTTGCCTCGGGCAATATCTTTGGCGACGACCCCCCCCCCCAAGAGGTCGTAGACCGAGTCAGCGCCTCCGACGTCGGCATGTTCCAAACCGGGTAGTTTGATCAGATCGGTACTCTCAACCATCCTAGCACCGGCCGGTTCCTCACGCATTGCGGATGGAATTCGATCTCGGAGAGCTTGGCAGCGGGCATCCCGATGATCGCTTGGCCGTTGTCCCATGCTGATCAACCAATCAACGCGCGAAGACGCACGGGCCAGAGGGCGAGGTGTTACGGAGGAATGTCCAGAAGATCAGCGAGAAACTCTGCGCGTCGAAGGATGGCGCCGCGGCGAGGGTCCTCGCGGAGTTCAGCTCGAAATGAGGAGGAGAAAGCTGATATCCTGTATACATACACCATACCCAATCTTCCCGTGCCCGACGTTGGGGTCGGAGACAGACGATGTCTCCGTCTAGGTATATTCTCATACGTCTAGATGGGCTGCGAGAAGGGCATCGTGGCTTGCTCCCCCCACACAGACCTTTCCGAGTCGTCGCAGTCTTCGGTACCCGTCTCAGCGCAGAGAGGGTTCCTAGTCCCGGCCAATCGTACGAACTAATCTTGATGCTTTCAGCCTTCTGTCGACGACACGCGACGACATAACATGACAACTTTCCAGACACCTTGAGAAGCACGACAGCAAGATGTCACCCCGCTAAATTAATGTCGATCACACCCAACAATCCTCTCTGCCATCTCATCCTGATCTCTCTCACGCCTCCTCCTCCCCTCCCAAGGTCCCTCACTCTCCGAACCACCTCAGATCTCTCGAACACTCTGCCCTCCCATCCCCAAATTCTTCTCATTCTTCTCATCATACTCACCCATCGGGACCACACCTTCCCCGGCCGCGGTGATCGTCTCCTTACCCTGACGGACGGCTTCGACATCGGGTACCGAAGAATGTTTCTCGCCTTCAAAGATCGCGTCGATCTCCTCGAGAGTACGTCCTTTCGTTTCCACCCAGAACACGGCCTGAGCCCCACGCTATCAGTCGCGTGTGTGGAGAGAGCAGGGGGAAGGTACGATGAAAGCGAGGAAGAGCCAGTCCCACGAGGCATTGACGATATACATCTTCCAGCCAATGTTGTTGCTGCGGTCAAATCAGCTCTGTACTGTTCGACTAGAGGAGAAGCGTTCGAACTCACATGCCGATGGGGAGGACGTAGACGAGAACGAGTCTACGAAGAGATGAGTCACTATATGACGGGCTACTTCGGCGACTCACGCGCAGCAGTTGAGCGTAAGCTGCATGAAAGCAAAACCGTTGGCTCGCATCGAGTAGTTGAAGATCTCCGGCGGGTATCTGAAAATGTCAGCTACCACTTGAAGCCCGGGACTCGGTCATGACTCACAGGTTCAAGATCGGCGTATAGCACACACTGATAATCCGTTAGCGGAAACTTCTGTCGAACGATGGGGTATAACTCACGAGTAGAAGCCCTGAAAGAGGAACATGCAGGCGACGTTACCGTAAACGAGCGAGTTGGAGCTGACGATATTGTTGGATACGTTATCCTGGTTGACCTTGGTGAGACCGCCGATGATGTAGAGCGTGACGATGAGAGAGAACTGGCAAGCAAGGGCGGACGGCTTTCGTCCCCAGTTGACGAGGAGTTGAGTCCCGGCCACGGCACAGGCGAATGACCACACGTTGAGAACGACATTCTGAAGACGTGAAAGATATACTCAGCCAAAGCGCGGAAGATCTCCATCGACGACACGCACGGCCTTCAGCTGTGCGATGGTGCTGGTGATCCCGGCGGTATTGAGTTCCGCTCCGAGATAATATGATGCTTTCCGACATCAGAAACGCGCAAGACGATAATGGCAGCGACGCACCGATGATATTCCCGGTCGAGCTGGTGAGCACACCGGGTGACGCCCCGATCAGGAGTCTCCTCCTGGTGATCTTTCCCCTGAAGATCTCCAAGGGGGACAAGGTCTTGCCAACGGACTTCTCCCACGCGAGGGTATCGACAATCTCCCTGTAAACGGCCACCGAAATGGGGTGATCGGCATCGCCATTGGTGTTGGTCATTCCGACGGTCATGCGGGACTCCTCAAACAGTTCGCGGTGCGCGAGCCAACGCGGTGACTCGGGACTGCGGCGTGGCATCGTCAGCGCTATCTTGATCATGGAAAGATTGACTGACACGAATGGCAAGACGATGATACAGATGGCGGAGAAGATACCTTGAAGAAGGGAGGGGAGACGCCAAGCCCATGTAGAGGTAGGCCAACTCGAGGTGCCGAGCGTGATACCAGCTGCGATCAATGCGCCGATACTGTGAATCCCTCTCGTCAATGACGGTTCAAAACACGCCTGAAGAGTGCACGCACTAGTAGAAGTTGTTGAGCGTTCCAACACCCCATGTCCTCCACCTCGACGGGAAAGTCTCGTTGAGGTAGACTCCGGCGGCGATACCGTTGACCCCGCTGCCGAAACCGAGGACGATACGTGCGACGGTAAACATGGCGACATTCTGCGCGGCGGTCTGGAGGAGGACACCGATGAGGGTGACGATGGAGAACCAAAACATGGTGCAGCGACGACCGAGCCAATCGGTGAACATCCCGCCGACTGAAACAACAGACAGTCCGTCAACGTCGAGGTTGAAAAACAAAAGCTTGGAATAGCGTATTTCCCGTAGGGGGAGACAACTCACCGAGGTTGGCGATGATACCACCGATGAAGATGGAAGCGGTGTTGAGACCGGTCGTGGCGGGATTGAGGTTGAAGTAGCCCATGTAGGCTGTACCGAGGATCAGTACAGGAAGCTGGTCGAAGCGATACAGCGTACAAGGTAGAATGTTCAGGCCGTTCAAACAGGATCCGTCATATCCACCTGAGAAGACCCTCAGGTCATCTTTAGGCCGATAGGAAGCGAGAGTAGATACAGACCGGTGGCAGACTGCACCATGGCGACGATCAGGAGCAAGGCGGAAAGTCGAGCGGTATTGTCCGGTACATAGGCCGGCAGCCATGTCCCTGTGGGTGTCTTGTGCAACATCGCGTGAGTCGACCTGATCGCTGTGTAGTCTTCAAGTGCGAAGCTGTGATTTCAACCGGATTGTTCGGTCTAGACGAAACAAACTAAAAGTTACTCGTGAACGATGAGCGAGATAAGCTCGATGGTCCGACTTCGAAGTCATTTGACTACCACGCCGGCGATACCCGCTCCCCTCCCTAGACGAGGGAAAAAAGGGATAGATAAGCTAGATGGGGAGACGGCAGGAGAGCCGCAAGGGTTCGGGTTTCGGGTTTCGGGGTTCGGTCCGCTCGCCGGCGAGTTCTCTCGAGGCGACAGGTACCCATTTGGTTCCGATGACCTGATGGACATGCTGTCATCATAGCATACTGTACATCCCAAGCGCGTGTAGTTGAGGCGAGTGACGTTTCAGGTTCGTCGAGCTTCCCTTTATCCAACTTCGCTGGGCCGTCTCGCCTCAAGAGTTCAGCTTCACCGAGCGAGTCCGTTTCCAGACCGAGGTCAAGACCTACATGGATGAGAAGGTACTCACCTTGCGAATCGCTCTCCGCATCGACGAACTACGAGACCAAGGAAGAGCAAGAAGAGAGATTTCGAGTATCGTCGCCCTATCACCTCGAGCAGGGGAAAGGTTCTCCGACGACGGTTATCCTACATGGAATGGCGGATCATGCGGTACCGCTCGAGCAGACTAGACGATTCGCCGGGACGCTGAGGGAGATGGGGACGGTGGTTGAGGAGTATTACGAGGAAGGTGCAGCGCATGGGTTTGATCAGGAATATGTCGTGAGTCATCATCGCTAGCCGGGGTGGTGAAGGTGAAGCTGATGGGAGGTGCAAGGGGTCGGAGGTGGTCGTATGGGCGAAGTGTATTGTGCCGGTTGTGGAGTTTGTCAATGAGCATGTGAGGAGAGCGGGTCACTAAGTCCCACGCATCGCTCTAGTAAAAGTCGTATATGCATCGTTATGCGTTCGGTAACTCATGCCTCCCAACCTGATCTCTCTCATGTACGACAGAGCACTGATGGTAGATCACTCGTCCCACACCACACCAAGACCTCCGCCTGGTCCAAGCCCATCCCCATCCCCCTCCGGGCATTCCTCCCCGCCTTCTTTCTTGGATCTCACTCAATCACTCTCTGCAGCTTCATCAGCAGAATTCGAATCGTCATTCCTGTTACGCACCCGATATGAGAGCGAGGATCATCCTAGAACTGGTCAGCAGAGTTTCAGAACCCGGTTGGATGTACACACCGGTAGAGGTAGTAGAAGAACGAGACGAGGTAGAATCCGAGCTTGATGAATGACTCCTTCTTGTGCCCCGATAACGTCCGGAAGATCTCGGTCGCGTCGTACATGTGGTTCTTCGACATGATTCTTAGAATTCTGTGAGCTGACAAGATTATCCTCAAGGTCTCATCACCCACTTGTTGACGTTATACCCAACTAGAGGCGCATTGAGCAGGAAAGCGATCCATTGTCCGGATAAGAGGAAGCAGAGAGTGAGGAAGGCGTGGGCGATCATCTCGGGGAGGACAAACTGATAGAGTCCTTGTTAGCAGGCTTCATACCCGAGGCCGACAGCGAGACGCGGGTGTACTGCCGTACGACGAAGGATAGACCCACTTGATTGAGCTTGTTGCACAGATCAATGGGGTTGATGTAGTCTGTCCGAAATCATCAGCCTCCTGCTGATCCGCACGAAAGCAGTGGAGCTCACCGCACTCAAGATCCGAGAACATGATGATCTACAGCCGGGTCTCATCAACTCTATTCATCCAATGACGGATGGATGACGGCAATGAAGGATCCCGCCTCACGAAGAAGACCATGGTGAAGAGGAGGACGGCGGCCATGAGGACCGAAAAGAGGAAGAGCCATCCTGCGATCGTCGATTGATGCGTTCAAAAGAGGATTGATCGGAGTGGCAGTGCGATGTGTCGAGAAGGTCATGGCGGATGAGGATGAGGATGCGGAAATGGTTGGCGGATAAGGAGAGGAAGACGGAGCGCATTGGTCAGTCTCCTTTTCCCACACCCATTACGCTGGAGCCCACCTTCACCACCCATCTTGACGGATTGGTATGACGTTGCCTGGCAGCGTAGTTTACGATTGGTGCGAAGAGCAGATGACAGGTCAAGGCAAAGTCAACACAAATTCAGCAGCGACGTGGGAGTCATACGCAACGTGGCGGAATTATGACGTATCGCCGAGGTGCCTCCTGGTTTGTCCGATACCAGCTTCGAACCTCTTCTTCTGCTCATCGTGAACCGGGCATCACAAAGACAGTCAACAGTAGCTCCTGGCTAAGGCCGTGCAGCATTATGGCACGCCATGCAAAACCCTACGACGTATGTTTACCTCTACACAAATTTCGACATCTAGCTCACTAGTCTAGCGCGCCGAGCCTCTTCGGAAAGCCAAGCCCGACGCTTCCGGCTCATGGAAGCACGATCTCCACACCACCGTCCGCCAAAGCCTCGCATCGCGTCTCTCCATACCCTCATCCCGTCCCTCGCTACTCAACCGAATCTCCGGGCGTCAGGGGAAAGAGCTCCTTCCTGGCGACTCCGCACCGCGACTCCACGGGTTTGACGAGCGAGCGCCTGTGAATCCTACGTGGCCGAACTCGGGACTGGAGCTCTTGCCAAGCGGAAATGGAGTGGGAAGGTCGAGGAAGAGCGTGGTGAGGGGAGTGACGGAGCCGGGACAGCGGAGTCTACTCGACGCTGCGCTGGGACAGGGAAGGGTGAGGCAGGAGGTCAGGAGACCGGTGCAGATCCAGAGTCAGGGTCAGATTCAGGTGGAGAGCGTTTCGATCATGGGCGCTGCGAGGGGGACGACTTGGGTGCGGGTGGAGCATCTCGCGCTGGGCACGACCGCCGAGGACGTGGTGGTATGTAAATATCTCTGCTCCGGATATGTGTGCTAATCTTTGGGCTAGTCTGCATTCGCTCCCGTACCCATCTTGACTGCTTCGGTCTCCTCTTCACCCAATCATCCTACCGTCTCCGTGGACCTCGAGTTCGCTCAGCGTTCCTCAGCAGACGAGGTCATCAGACGATATCACGGTGCCGTAGCGGATGGGAACACTCTGAGCGTCACCGTTATACGGCCTGCTCTGTCGGAACGATTAGGCAGAGTCACCAGTCCGCCGGTTCTTGCGCCTGCACCAGCCCGACCCCAGGAGCTGATATCCTCTCGTTCATCCAGGTGAGTACCTTTTCTACGTGGATGATGGCGTTGATGGGTGAGGCGGAGTAGCAAGATGTACTCCGACACCATCCTCGCATCCAACCCCCGATCGGCTATCATCACCCTCGCAGCCGATAATCCTGCCCCCGAACGAGCTCAGAGGGCGGACGCCTGGTTGATGGGCGGACCAAGCTTGGCGCAGAGGGTGGGGAAGAGCAGAGGGAGAGGACAGATTGGGGGTGGGAGTTATGCGGATATGATGGTGGATTAGGGGAGTGTCGGGGCTGGAGAGACTAGAAATAGTCGTGAGCTTAAACGAGAGGACCACAAGCTCGTTTGCGGCGGGACATGCTGTTTTCGAAGAGAGCAGCACTACGGGGGGCTTTCGTAGGCTGAGCAACGATACAATAAACCAACTTTCCAGCTCGTCAATCATGCACGAGTACATGATCCCGCTCATCTTCCCTGCAGTTTCTCCCCCCCTCCAGCTTTCCGTATCATCCTCTCAATCTCCCCCTCCGTCTTCTGCCACACGTTCAATCCTCGATCTCTCGCCATCGCAGCCGTATCATCCCTGTATTTCTTCACCAGCGAGTGCAGCCAAGTCCGTTCCGACGTCGAGGAGTATCGCTTCACCGGTGCGGACGAGTTAGAGAGCTCTTCCAGCGCTACTTCCATCATCAGTCGATCCTACAAATGACGGTTGAGACGACTGACTGCGAACGATATCCGTCTTCCCCTCCACCCTCTCATTCTCGTCCAACTCCTCATCCACTCCTCTTTCGCCCGCAGCGTCGTCCTCGTCCGGGATAATGATATCCACCACATTCCCCTCTTCATCCCTCAAGATCCTCCCATAGCTCACTTTGGCACTATCCTCTGCTGCTTGTGAGATTTGGACTCGTGCACGATGGGAGCGTGAGCTGGATGGGCCTTTCGGGATTGGGATGCTCGGTAGGAGACCGAGAGCTGCATAACTGGGTAAACATCAGCGACTATGCATGAGCTCTCCGGGAGCCTTCGAACATCTGGGGGATTGGGCTGGAAGTCTCAAGCAGTAGGTGGAGATGAGTGATGGGACTCCAACGTACTTCTGAAAGACCGTCTTGTTCCGATCCCATCCCCTCTGCAACACCTCCGGACCTTTCAACGGCGGTGCTTTCCGGAGTTTGTGGTGAAGACGACGTTTGATGGCCTGTGAGGGTTTGGTGGATTTATGTGAGCGGGCTTTGGAACGTTGACGCGGGTTGGCCATGATGGAGTGAAGTGGGGTGGAGAAGCGGTTAAGGGAACCTAGGATGGTAAGAACGAAGGGAATATTTTTGGAGGGGTGAGTGTGGCACAAATCCGCATTCTCCCAACAAGCCCAAGTGTATTCATCCAATGGGTTCAGGCAGAAGCGTCCGTCCAGATCCCATGCATCACAACATGCAGAACTCAGACACCGGAACAGCATCACCCGCTGTAACGATATCAAAAAGCTCTCTCAAAGCGCAAGCTTTCAAGAAAGCTCCTAACGCAAAATCGGATCAAGGATCTCAAATGTGAGTTCATGTAACAATCGATCGGGTTCATTGAGCTGTCAGATTGCGTACCGTGCTCATGTGAGTTGATGATCAGCGGAGCGAAGGGACGAGGATGAGCTTCGGTGTCGCCCCACGGAGGAGCTCGTCATTGAGGAGCACCGTGGAGGTGCAGTAGTAATCGCGCAAGGCGGCGTGTTCGGATATCAATTGTGCATAGTATCCTGGAAGCCGTAGGCGTGGTCTGTGGTCAATCGAAGTACGCCAAGGGGGAGGAACCGCGCTCCTCTTCGCCGGAAAGCCAAGTGAAGGGCTGGCGATACTCTCGGGGCAGAAGATGAGGTAAGTCGGAGAAGCAGAGGATTGGAGGAGCAAAGAATCAGAGCAGCATAGTATCGGAGCATCGGTCGTACCGCCGCGTCGTCCTCCTGTACACACCACCCCATTATCAGCAATATCAACCACCGACAGGAGACGCTCACCACTCACAGAGCATAGTATCCACTGGTCCATCACTACCTCCACTCCACGACGGATTGACCTCCATAACCCAATGGAGGATGTAAGCATCGCGCCCCTTCTCTATCCCGCCGTACTGCCTCGTGACGGAGCTAAAAGTGCGGGGCGGGTCCGCTCGCTCTGGCGATTTCCCCTCGTCCGAGCCCACTCGTCTTTTCGGTCGATGCGAGTCGGAACCCTCGGATCGTCCATCATCACCACCCCCCCTTCCACTCCCTCTCCCTTGCGGTCTCCTTAAGAGCGTCCGCTCCGGCTGCACCTCGAGGTTACGCAAGCAGTACAGCCAGTTGCCGATGAAATCTTGTCGTTCGGCGAGTTCGGCACGGATGCGCTGGAGGATTGGGATAAGGACAAGGAGGGAGGTGACGTCGGTCACGGAGCCGGTCCACAGGTTGACGATTGTCTGTTGAGGTGAGACAGGGGAGGGGGTTCGACGCGGAGGAATTGGAGAAGGGGTAGGTAAGGTGTTAGCTGGGATGACCGCGGGATCTAAGGTGACTCACATATCGTATCACCTCGAGGTCACGCAAGCCGTCGTCGATAGGCTCCAGGCCCATCCAGGTCGAGTGAAGCGCCTCGTCGGTCGACAAGTTGTGGGAAGCGCGATGGGCGAGGCGGGTCTGGGATGAGGACCCGCCTTGCGCTGCAAGAACATCGGCTGACGTCGGCTCCTCACCCGCCTCTGCGACCATCATGACGAGCTTCCAACGCTCCTCAACAGTCTGGAGGCCGTAGACGCGCCGCATGATCGTGGACGGCCGTCGATACGCCACTGGGTCGGCCCTCGCTGCGAGGCGGGCAAGATGGAACTGGATGCGGAGGGAGATGATGAGGGCGATGGTATTTTGAATAGTAGCCTCGCCTGTGGATCCGCTGGGACCTTTGAGCTCGGTGAAGAGGTAGGAAAACCAGTGATTGGCCGTGAGTACTGAAGCGAATGAGCACCAGTTCTGGATGTAAAAGCTGAAAGAACCCACTATTACTAGCCTCGAACAGGACCTTGCAAGACCGACTGGTGACATACAATCGAATATCACGAGGAATTGCCGGAGCACCGTGGCTTGAAGCGATGTGGATCGAATCGGGAGCGATGCCAACAAGGATATTGGGGCGGACGGCTCGAAGAGAGAGAGAGGGCTTTAAGGACGTCGAACGAGGTGGATGTGTCGGTGCTGGGAGGTGGGAGGTGGGGATGGGCGCGTGTATGCGGGAGTCGGGTGATGTTGCGCAGTGCGAGGGAAATGAACAGCGGAGAGCCATGTCAGCAGAAGTTAGGTGGTACGGAGAGAGCCGTCAATGAAGGGGAGAGGAGCGAGCACCGACCTACTGACACTAGCTCCCGGGCCACTCCATATCGCCACCAGCAAGTCGGTCACCGGTGTCGTCCACCCGCTCTCCTCGCTCATTGCATTGACGAGTGCGATGAAGCGCGTGATCGCCCAGTGTACGGCGACGACTAGTTTGGCGAGGGGACGATCCTCGCTCGTGTGGTAACGTGCGTCGTCGAGGAGCGCGTCGGGGACGTCGGCGTAGTGGTACCGCTAGGTACGTGGTCAGCGTCGGCGAAGGAGACATCCTGTAACTAACCATCTCCAGGACACCGGTCACCCACGCTGGTAATTTCCCCCTACCGTCCTGCAGGTCGGAAACATCTGCGCGCACAGCCTCACTGGCATCCCATACGGCGGGCGAGCAGATGCCGAGCTGTTGCAGTCGGACGTGGTAAGCGACTTGATCCTGGTGCGACTTGAGGTTGCTATTGTTGGACCGGATGGCCGACTGAGAAGACGGTGAGAAGGATGGGGGCATGTCGGGGCTGGCGGGGGCATGTCCGGGCTGGCAGGGGCAGGTTTGTCCACGTCGACGATGGGGTTGTGAATGGAAAATGATGGGAGCGAGTTTACGAGCGACACTGATGATGACACGTCATGGCGACAGTGTGATAATGACACGGCCGTCTCCATAGAAAACCACATCACATTTGTATCTGTCAGCAAGCATGCGGAAACAGGTGCGAAACATGGGATGAAACCAAAAACGTTGACATGCACTATCCCAATTCTCGCTGGAGCAACCGCAATTTCCTGCGTGTCTACAGCTCTTCCCGTCTTCCTTAGGAGCCAAGAGCGGATGCGCCACACGGTCCGGGATGGTCGGGAGATTACGCCTCGTCCGAGAGGGCAAACAAAATCCAAGGGCCAGCCACAAAGTGTAGCTCGTGGACGCTTTGGATACCCAATAAGCGGATGCAATTCAATGATTGCGTTTGGAACATTGCTGCTAGCTCAAGATGTATGGAATACCGAGCTACGTTACAAATGTTCCATCGTTACAGTGGCCAGCAGAACCTAGTGACAGCAGTGAATGCCAGTGCAGTGAGCACACCTTAGCTATCGACTCAGCTCGGGATCCACAACTAGCGCATACTCCTGCGTTTACAGACTCGACATGAAGATGCCCAGTTCTTGCTCGACGGTCGACGGTCCTTGGAGTTTAGCCGATGACGAAGCCCGAGAGGAAGAGCTCAGAATCTTACGCTCAGAATCTCGAGCAAACAAGTATTGTTCAATCCCGTGGTTAACGGTAACTCTTGGCTTCATCCCTTCAGCTGCACCACCACCACGTCCACCATTGCCGCAAGAACCTCCGTCCAGACTTTCGTTTCGCGCGGACGAGGTACTTTGATCAGCTTAGTCTCAATTGGCGCTCCGAAGGGCGGTGCAGAGACGGTGAGACATCTGGGCGGCCTGAAGACATCTTTTGATTCTCTCAAATGTATTTGTTTGGAACACTTGAGGTGCTGGCTATTGAATTGTTGGGAATGACCCTTGTTTGGACTCGCTCATCCTTTCCCTCAGATCAAGTAGCGATTCGCAAATGATACAATAGACTGCTCCATCGGATCCGCACAGACTTCATCGTCGCAAGAGCCTACCAAACATACCGGAACCCGAACGCCTTATCCGTATACCGAGCTGTATCCGGCGCCGTCCCGGCATCAGGTTTTCCCTCGCTCCGGTTCCTCCGAGCGTTCTCGCTCTTCAGTAACGTTATGTAAAGCATGCACCTCCGAGCATCCTACCTTTCTTGGCGAGATGAGCGTTTGCACCTCATCGAGATTAAAGCAGGGACACGAATGGTCGCCAAGCCTTATTGGCATTTGGGCAAGGTGAGCTTACCGGTTCATTTGATCGTCCATGAACTTCCACCGAGACTGTTCAGGAATCGTGGATGTTGAATGGACTGCAAGTACAACAACAACAAAAAGTGCCAAAGTGCTGGACTGCATGTTTCCTTTAAATCTCAGTTTGCTTCCTCCGAGTCATCCCAAGCCTGCTTTTTGCGCCTGACAGCCTCGTCAGACGCCGACAACAGCGATATCCTTGGGCTGAATTGCTCCCTAGATCTCAGTCGGATGATTAAAGACGTAGTGAACTCCGTCCCGGACAGCTGTCTTTTCCCGCCCCCAGCACCTTCATCGGGCCCCTGTATGCCTACTTCCGTGGCGATGTGCCCACCGTAAGAGACGGGGTCTCGATATTAGGATGAGTGGAATCGTTCGAAAACGAGCTCGAAGGGGAACTTGGACGGTGTGACGAATATGGGGAGGAAGAGATGAAGTCTATCAAGAAGAGGTTGGCGGCCTTCTTGGGGATGAAAAGCATGGGTTGTCTGTGGGTAGCAGAACATCAGCGGAGGTTCGAACGGTTTAGTACAAAGCGGAGAGAAGCAAGTGAGGGGACAGAGGGACGCATCCAAGGAGTGGCAGCCAGACAAAAAAGTATGTATGGTAGCGATATCCAGAATCACATCGCGGAAAGGTTGAAAGACTTTACAAAGTCAAACTCACAAAGCCTCTGGTAATCCTGCAAATGGCAACTTCTCTTTGGCCCTCGACTCGACGTATTGCTGGGTCGGCTCTTGACCGTGCACTAACTCTCATCAGTCAAGCCAATTAGCCGCCCCGCTCCCTCACCCCGCCCGGAACTGTGCTGAACCCCACGTCATACTGAACTTCCAATTTGGCAAAGAGAAGGAAGAAGCCGATCGAGAGGATGATCGGGGTGATAGGGACAGACAGCGATGAGACGGTTTTCCACTGACATAGGAGTTCGCAATCGCAGAACCTGCTCTCTTTCCGCACCTAGGACCTTTCGTATCAGCCCTTGGAAGCCATAAAGCCCGCTACAGGTGGGATCTCAGCTATTACTGATCACGGAGAATGGGCGAGGAGGGAATGTCCATTGAAAGGAGAAGAGGGTAAAACAACTTGAGTGGTAAGATTGGACGAACTGGAGGTCAGACGGGACCATGACGCATACTCCATGATGAGATCAAGGTTGCTCATAGCTACCGCTCCTGTTCCGAGGGGATTCGCGAGAGCGGAGATTTGTTCGTTTCCGCCACAACCGGCCTTATGTCCGGAAGCTGGATATAGGTGGTGGTGGCGGTGGTAGCGGTGATGGCGGTGGCGGCAATGATGGCGACGATCGCGGGGGCAAGCGGGGTGGCGTCGGTTGGGGGGGAGAGGGAATGACGGCAATGATCGCGGGGCACCTAAAGGACGAGGGAACGCTGGACGGAAAACCGGCGCAACGCATGAACAAGGAGCTCCGGCTGCCTGGAATGGTAATTGCGCTCTTCAATAAGGCGGCCACATTGGATCCTCGCCTTCTTCAACGACCACCGGGACGACTGACTCCTGGGGCGATACCCCAGAGACAGTCACTTGTAGTGTGACCGTGCGGCTTGTGCTGCTTGTAATCAGCCAAAGGATTTGGACCAATCATCAATCACTTGCTCCCAAACCACTCGACTCTCGCCCGGAAAGGACCGGAGTAATCTTTCAGAGCGCAGCGAGGCTCAATCAACGTTGACGTCTCCGATGGACACAAGACGGGACTTGCGGGTGGAAGGGGAAGTACGTACCCTCTGGTCAAATCACCGTTCTATCTCTCATCATGGCTGACATAGCTAGAACTTAAGTCTTCGTCTCGTCGGTTGTGAGTATTTCAGCCTTTTTCACCACTGATGCGCCCGACTAGAGCACCACGAATCCCTGCTCAACCATGTCTCGACCCCAACTTTCACCTGGGCGGATCCGGGGAGGATTCTGACGGGGAGAGGCATCCTTGCAGCGCCATGCAGCTGGACTTCTCTGGAAACGTGAGGGATACTAAGATCGTCGCTAGGTCATCCTATCACCAACTCAGCGACGTGCATCGTCTTGTCGTCTGATTATCCCATATACAATATCTTCATGCAGGCACCCTCCCCCCCCCCCCCCCTCACATACCAACTCGCCCAGCTCTCAGTCGTACCAACCGATCCATAGTGATTTTGTCAACCACGATCACCCTAACCTCTCGATCCGAGTACTCTGATTCCGATGGAATTAGATTCCATTCATCTCCAAGTTTCGAGCCCA
>JAABUP010000541.1_pt1 | contig 82795 bp, 135 predicted proteins | sample 5559201 | NCBI WGS metagenome assembly JAABUP01 (sample SAMN10711887, study PRJNA513373) | rock metagenome | isolation source: Antarctica rocks | place: Antarctica
GCGTGAGAATGAGCATGAGCATGAGCTTGAGCATGAGCTTGAGCTTGAGTGTGAGAATGAGCATGAGCATGAGCATGAGGCACTATGTCAGTCCTCTAGTCAAACTCAACATTGCTGGTAGTGCAATGTCTAAAAAGGAGAAGCAGGTAAAGCATGAGCTTGAGCATGATCATGAGCATGAGCGTGAGAATGAGCATGAGCGTGAGCATGAGCATGAGCGTGAGAATGAGCATGAGCTTGAGCACGAGCATGAGTACGAACATGAGCATGTGTGTGAGCATGAGCATGGCTCAGCACCATGTTCATACTATGTATACATGTTGCCATCCCAATGGTAACACACATTAATGCTATGTGATTTATGTTGCATCCTTGTGCTGAATCTGATCTGCAAGTAGTGATACTGAGTGGCAAGGATGTGTTCAGGCCTCGCCCGTTCTGAGTTTTGAAGACTGCAATATAGCAGTACCTGTAGAGATTTGTTCATCCATTCATGCATTGAACACAATGCATGAATGGATTGTGTTCAATGCATGAATGGCAAACAAGCCCCCCCGCCTCCCCCCCCCAGTCGGGTACACACAGCCCTGATGAGCACCCTGTATGACATTGTCTTCTAGTAGATGGTGCAGTATGCACAGTATGCACTGATGTGGTCTGTCCAAACTGGTCAATTTCATGACCTGAACAATCAAGGTTGGGACTTCTGTTGCCATCAATTTGACAGGCGAGAAGAGTCTCAGGCAGCTTCATGAAAGTCCATGCTGCTTCTGACAGAAGCTCTGATGCTTGCATGCATGAGATTGTGCGTATTGCGCCTCAAGCCAAGCCATGTCTGTTGTCTGCAGAAAAGATGTCGCCCTTCAAGCTGTACCAGTATCTCCTGAACAACACCACAGACCAGGATGTCATCCGGTAAGTTTTCCAAAGCATGCAATTCGTTTTGACTCCTTCCTTTCCTGGACATTCTCCACTGCATGGCTAAACTGTGGGCACTGAATCAGTTTTGGCTGTGCGTGCGCTCTAGTCCCCACTGTTGCAGCGCTTTGGGGTGCAAAGCTATCCCTGTGTGTAGCCCCTCTCTCTCTCTCTGCCATGTCAGTCAGCTTCTTTTCTCCTGCAATGAACACTCAGCACCAGTCTGAGTGTCGCAATGTGCCCACCTCTGTTAGGAGAGCTAACAGTGTTTTAGTGGAAATTCTCATGTCCACTGTTCAGCCCATTCATGTCACACCTTAATGGCCTTGACGGTAGCTCCTGCATGAGTTGTGTATCTGTAGACCACCCAAAACGCAATCAAATGAAATCAAATTAAACCCAATCAAATCAAATCAAACCAAATCTAGTCAAATTAAATCAAATGAAGTGGAATGAAATGAAATGAAACTGTACACATCTGTTGGCACCTGCTCTGGGTAATGTCAAGCCAACAATGAGGCACCTTTCCTGGCTTGCAGGTATCTGAAAATGTTGACATTCCTACCGCTGGACAGGATCCAGTCTCTTGAAGCTGACATGCAGCAGTCAGACTATCAGCCCAACACAGCTCAGCGTCTGCTGGCAGAGCAGGTCATTGGCTTTGTGCATGGGCATGAGGGCGTGTCAGCTGCCCTTACAGCTACTCAGGTGACTCATCAACTTTCTAATGTGGGTGTATTGGCTGCCCTCCTAGCTACTCAAATGACCCATCAACCCTCTTTGTGCATGGGGATGTGGGTGTATCAGCTGCTCTCACAGCTTTCCAGGTGACTCATCAACTGTCTTTTGCAACTCCACATGTCCAAAGCTGTCAAAGTTTGGCTGGCTTGCCTTCCGTTCATGCCATTTCACATTGCTATTAAGGACTTTCTCATTCATTCATGTCATCAGAAAACGTGTGTTTCACCAGGGTGTAGTATGTACAGTCGTGAGTGTTTCCATCCATGACGTCGCCCTGAGTGACATTCAATGTGTAAACAATGCTAATGTATCTCAAACCGCACTCAACAAATTCAGCAAATAGGCAAAATTGTGATCAATCATGTGGCACGAGCAGGCTCTGCAGCCAGGCGCTACAACAGCCCTAGATGCCGCCACCCTTGAGGCCATTGCGGGCGACGTGCCCTCAGCTTCCCTAGACAAGGGGCAGGTCGTGGGCCAGCCCCTGGTGCAGGTTATGGTGGCTTCTGGCCTACAACCCAGCAAAGCTGCCAGCAAACGTATGATCAAAGTGAGTCGCCAGACTTGCATGGTTGCAGCCGTAGCTCATAGCGTAGCAATGGGATTTTAGGCTTGTACATTCAACCAGTGTGGCCAGCTTGTTCAACCTGAACAAGATTGTTCAGTTGCAGGTTGGCGGAATATTCGGCAGTGCCAAATGCGTAGGGTGAATGTGGATTATTTTTTTATTATATGCAGGGAGGGGGGGTGCAAGTGAATAATGTGCGCATCACTTCAGAAGATCATGAGGTCAGCCCTGAAGATCTGATCGAGGGACGACTGCTTCTGCTGGCGGCTGGGAAGAAGAATAAGCTGCTTGTTCGGGTCAGCTAGTTAGTGCACTGATTTGTACCGTATGGAGCCCAGTCTGTGAGCGTATGATTTGGATGACCACCTGCAACCAGCTTTGTGCTTTGTGGTCTTCAAGCTCATGGCCGACATCCTCTTTTGTTAGTTCAACCTGATCTCAGCCTCAGACCTCCTGACAGCAAACAGCTTGCAGTATGTCACAGTCTGGGCACGTAGTTAGGGATACATCATGTTTCACCATGCAAATACCGTAAGTGCACTGTATGCCTGCCAACATGTTTGCAGTTGTACTTTCTTGCGTACACTGATCCCGACGGTTTAATCAATCTGCTGACAAGTGCATCTTCTAGTCGACCTGATGATTGCACAGACTGTCTTGCTGCATGTTCAGCCTGATTATATCTGCAATCGAGACCTCTCAGCAGTGTTTAGAGCGTGGGTCAAACTGCGTGAAAGTGTTTTGTGGGCTGACGTGCATGCCTCGGAAACCCTCGTAACTTTAGAATGCATGCTGGATGTTGCATTCACATGTCCTGCAGTTCTGAAATTTACAGAATCTGAATGTCTGATTGACCGGTTTGAAAACGCTGACAGCTACAAGATGTTGCAAGTGAACGTTGACTTACTGTTCACGATGCACGTGATGACTCTTCAGCTGCAAATGCTACGGTGAATGCCTGAAGTTCACGCTGAATTGGCGGCAAAGTCCTTGACCACGGGAATGGTGCCAGTCGCATACATACATACGGTTGTCTTCAGTTTAGTGTGCGTCTTCGTTGCTTCCCAGTCCTTGAATCAGTTGCCCGTGGAAGACTTGTATTATGAGCTGGCGCGGCAAGCACGCGAAGAACTCGCAGCCCAACAACTATCGCCCAGTGAAAGGGTCGACAAGTTCAGGGAAATGATCTACTCAAGCTTTGAGCGGCAAGGCTATCCTGAGAGTCAAGTCAAGGTAATCAAACAAGACAGCTGATTGGCTAGAAGCCGCAATGGGTACTCACCGGCAGAGCAGGTGAATATGCAGCTGGTTTTCAGGACGTCCTCAACATTTGGAGCAATAGCACCACAGAATACATGCCATTTCAAGCAGCATTTCCCAACAATGTCTGGTTATTGTGGCTCAGCGGATGGGAGTCAGCACCATGGATGGTCAAAGAGGTTGCAATGTCTTACAGAAGACACAATCCTGGCTGGAAGATACATCTTTTGGATAGTAGCAATATCAAGCAATATGTGGATATACCGTACATTCATAAAGCCCAAATTGGATCGCCGGCCAAATCAGACATCATTCGTCTGTCCCTGCTTGCAAAGCATGGAGGTGTTTGGGCAGACGCCACAATGCTGTGCTTTGCTCCGTTAGACAGTTGGATCCATGAAGGTGTAATGCCAGCTCAGTTCTTCATGTACCATGGGAGAGATGGAGGCAAGGGACCTGCAAGCTGGTTCCTGGCTTCCACAAACACATCTTACATCATACAGAAATGGAAAGAAGCAACAGATGACTACTGGGCAGCAAGAAACGAGATGCATGACTACTTTTGGATGGATGAGCTCTTCCAAGACCTCATGAGGTCTGACCCACTGTTTCTGAGACAGTGGCAACAAGTGCCGTATTTGTATTGTGAAGCAGAAGGGCAGGCAGCCATGTTGAGTGATTGGGTCCAACACAACAATGCAAGCTTGAAGCACGTTCTTGAACGGAACCCACCGTATGTGCTTAAGCTGTCTCATCATGGCTTTCCAGATGAGCTGTCAGAGGCAATGCAAAACATGAATGGGTATCATGCCATTCTGTTGTCCTACAGACGTAGGCCTGTGTTTCATAGCTTGCAACGACATTACTTTGTGGATTCTGTACAGTAAGGGAGCTGATCAGTTGGCGCAGCCATCCAACAGCATACATTGTTGTATACATATCACCATGTCCATTGGGCGGCAATTGGCGCTTTTTCTGTAGGCAGACTGTCCTACGCAGACCAAGGATCCTCGGAGCCAGCAGCTATTGTAAGTTTTGAAAAAGAGACCAGAAGGTGCATCCCACTACTCTTAAGGCATATGTCTGTCAGTGAATTACTACTTGCTGATGCGCTCAGCTGCTTGCACGGCAAGTTAATACCCATCCAAGAAGCATGCAGAGCTTTTTAACAAATTAGTCATATGAGCACTGGCTTGCATTGTTTTCAGGAAAGTAGCATCAAAGTGGCATCATCCCAAGGATCCCAGAGAAGCCACCTGCACCTGCGGGCAACTCTCAGAAATTCATACGCAGGTATGTCTTGCGGATGCTGCCCTGCCCTTGTACTCACATCGTTGGTATCTGTTTGTCTTTCCAAATGCCGACACCAGACGCTGCAATTGTTAAAACAAGCTGTTCTGCGTGCTGCGCCAGCCAGCTGCCCTGGTGGTCTCGACCTTCTGCATGGGCGTTGGACGATCATCAACACTCTCCTTCTCGGTCTGCATTACGCACGATCTTATTGCTGTGCTTATGCGCGGCGGTTCTTTTCAGTGGCTTTATCCTGGACCCTCCATGGCCATGGGCGAACTCGATCATCGTGACTACAACACGCACTGAGCTGTTACCGGGGCAACAACCTGCCAACGAAAACTGCCCTTGCACCAACACCCAACTACAGTACGGCACCTTTGCTCAACTCAACGACACCCAGCAGACACTCCAAGATCAGTGCGGTGTGGACCTCGAAGCCGATCTAGGGACAAACTTGTTCCCTCTGCGCTGCGTAACACAATGGCACATCCTCAGGCAACTGCTCTCGGCGCATGTGTTGCCTCGAACTGCTGGCCCTTCATCATACCACTCCCCCTATTTTCTGACCTTCGGTAATTTCACCGCCGACGTCACAGCGCAGTTTGGTGAGTTGGCGATCCCTTTGCTTCAAAATTATTGTATCTTCCATGTCTCTCACTTCATGTTTGCGTTGTACAAGTGTTGACACTGATACATTTGCACATAGACTTTGCCTTGGCTTATTCGTACTGCTGTATTAGTGCAGCCTGGTCTGACAGGACACTGTCTCACTGGTCAGCAAACATAAATTCACAAAGCTGCTATGTACATGTCTGCAGTCAAACTTCAGCCTACATGTGACTTTCATGTACAGGTCAGTATTTGTTGGCCATTGACCAAGCTTGGCTGCAAACCTTCAATGTCATGGTCGCAGCTGCACCCGGGACCTTTTCCACAGAAACAGCACTCAACCTTTCGCTCACCCTCTCCGATGGAGATGCTGTGAATTGGTCAGGCAGCACCACTACCCAGTCTCAAGTACAGCAAATAAACGTTTTTGATGGAGCCTGGCTGCAGCTTTGCCCACCTGATCTTTACAACGGATCTGGAGATGCTGCGAAGCTACCACAAGTATTTGTGAGCTACTCCGCATATGTCAATCTTTGTCAGTCCCGCTTTTGCAATGTAGACTACACTTCCACAGACACAATATTCAGCACTGCAGTCACCTTCTTGTCCAACCTTGGTGGATTGTGGACATCCTTTGCTGCAATAGCTGCAGTATTTTGGTTTATAGGGATTTGTTGCTGTGATCTCCTGGCACCAATGCTTGATCACCTGGCAAAACGTATTCTGGACGTTGTGCAGTACCACTGGCTCTTTTCCCAAACAACATCAGCACTTGCAGCTTTTTGCTGTAGCCACAGAATCCCTTTGTGGGCTGTTGACCCTCAGCAGAATTGTTGACTGTTGTGAACCACGCATTTATATACATTATATGTTCAACATACATTTTGGACATGCAAGCATTTGATAGCAACACGTCTAGCTTGTATATGTCTTATGATGACCCCTTTTTGGCTGTATACATAGGTTTTGTAGGTCAGCTTCACCTGGGCTCAACATCATTGAAGGTCGTTGTTGCAAACTCACAAGCTTCTTTCACCATTTGCAAGACATTGCTTGCAGATACAAGTGTACCAAGGATCCAAGACCCCAAGAGCTGCTGTTATAGCTAGGTTACCAAGTTTGTGACAGAGCAAACTGTGTCATGTTTAGTAGCGTGAGCAATTGCAGTGACCAGGATAATATAGCATACCCTCGTTCAGGCTGATTGTACTCACATGGGGCTGACTAGGCTGCTAGGTGTATTGGAAATGACTACACCTGCCCTTTACTATTTGCTGAAAGCTTTTGAGTTTTGTGTGACTAGCATGATGCTGTCTTGTAACTCTGTGACTGATTTAAGGAGGTTTCACACAGCCCTATCGGTAGTCATGCCTACTCAGCAGAGCCCTGTGAGGGAGTCAAAACTCCAGTCATTCCACACATTGCTTGAGATGTTGCCATGACCCATCCACTTCAGTGGACATTCTTCCTCCGCAGAACCCTCTATTGACACCCTGGCAAGTTTGAAACTAATTTCACGCTGTGGCTTTGCAGCACTGCAGATGCCAATTAGTTAAAGACATCCAAAGGATTCATTGTTTGCTGAAGCTTGCCTGCTTGAATGCCAACCAGGAAGGCATTGTGCGGCATCAAGGCCAAAGAGCACAGACTCTTATGTGGGACTATATAACTGCAAAAGACAAAGACTACATCTGGATCTCTGGCTTGACAGACAGCGTCGACCTCCATGTTGATCAGCTACCACATGTGTACACCACATACAGTATAGACATTGTCATATGTGTAACGAACATTATGAATCTGCCACACCATACTACTACACTATGCCGTGCACACTCAAGCACCATCCCCAAGCAGCTAGATCCTTCATCACTTCGCAGTGCCTATGGTCAAGCCCCATGACCATCAGCTGATCTGGTTGCAGACAATCAGCTTATCTGGTTGCAGCCGCTGCAGGCTGGGACTTGCCTGTCACATTCTCTTTCAAGTCTGCGCTAACCAACAGAGCCTGCATGCACCACTACCATTTAGTATTGTGCAAGAGCATGTCATGGCCTATAGCAGTTGCAGCTGGCAAAGCATTGTTTTCTGCAAGGAAGGAGACATCATGCATAAAACCGCTCCCTTGTCTGAAGCTGTTGTTATTGTCTGTTGACTCCCCTGATGAGTCCGAAAGACAAGAAATGTTTTCTGCAAGGAAGGAGACATCATGCATAAGACCGCTCCCTTGTCTGAAGCTGTTGTTATTGTCTGTTGACTCCCCTGATGAGTCCTACAGACAATGAATGTAAATTGAGTGAATTGATTGATGCTTTTACAGTCCAGGAAGCTGCACCTGCCAGTCTCTGGAATGTGGAGGGCTTTGTGGATCCACTTTGAAGGGCTGGCTGAAGGGCACAGTTGACTTCACCTCAAAGGTTGTGTCAAGCGCTGACTTTTGTGACAGCAGCTCAACACACAGCTCAGCCACATCCTGTCTGCTCAATTTGCCCTGCATGCCAATTCTCCTGTTGCTGCTGCTCATTGTCCACCAAAGCTAGTCGAGATGAGTACAAATGGGCAAAAGCCTGTTTGAACACAGATGTACTGGTCACAAGCATGAGCAGGCCTGCAGTAGCAAGCACAACTCTACAATGAAGCTGCAGCAACTCACATGCAGCGCTTGCACCTTGCCAGCAAAAGGCAAAAAAACAATAGAAAAGAAAAGATTGCGCTTTTTAGCAATCATGACAGGAGCCTCCTGTGGCGGCAGCCCAGAGCTCCAGCAAAAGGGCATATACACTGCATGTGTGGTTGCAGATGACGCAATGAGCTACAATGTCAGGTGTTGATGCTCAGCGGAGGTACCTTGATTGTATCGCCTTGGCTGATGACTAAGTCTGCCCCTGCCGGCTCTTCTGTCAGGGCACAAGGCCTCACAATTGCATATGGTACCCCACTCTGCCGTACTTCATCTTCACCCTGCAGCACCACTCAACACCCAATACCTGTTGAGGTCTATGATTGCACAAAGCCTGTGTGCAGGATATCTAATGGATATGCTTTTGCTGGATGAATACACAGATGATGAGCCGGCTCTGTTAAATCAGTGCTGCTGATTGATGATTTGACCTGCTTTAGCTCAATGTCTGCTGTGACACACTGCATCAACAAATGTGACATAATAATATAAATAATAATAATAATGATGATGATGATGATGATGATGATGATGATGATGATGATGATGATGATGATGATGATGATGATGATGATGATGATAATAACAATGATAATGATGATGATGATAATAGCAATAGTAATAATAATAATCGTCATCAACACAATGATAACGCTTTCCATTTTGTGACAATCTGCAATGAACAATCAGACACATGGACACAAGACACTCTAGCTGGTGGGATAACAGGCTTGGTGGGATTTGGCAACAGGAGAGACTGATGTCTGGTCCCAGGTTACCTTGAGTTTGTAGGTGAGGATGCCGCCCAGCTCATCATTCATCCTCACTGCTGGAGGCTCTTGACTCAGATCAATGCCTGGCCTGCCGGTATTCATTTTATTTTCAATTCATTTTATGACTTACAGTCTGGAGTGTGGAGCCAGTTGTGACTCATCAGACATCCTGGCTTGAAAGCACAGGTGTATGTGGCAGTACAACACCAGTCAAGCACATTGACAAGCATAGTCATCATGGCGAGCGTATGCACACCTTGACATGCTGGATTCAACATTCAGTCAAGCACATTGACAAGCACAGTCATCATGTCAAGCATACATGGGGACACGTTATCATGGCGAGCGTATGCACACCTTGACATGGTGTCATGGCGAGCGTGTACACACCTAGACATGCTAGACTAAAACACAAGGATGATGGTAACAATCATGTTGATGATGATAGCGATAATCAGGCTGAATCCGACAGCTTGGATTGCGATGACAATCAACCAACATTTGATAACATGAATGACAACAAGTATCAGGAGAACACTGTGCATTGTGGAATGCATGTGCTTGGTAAAAACAGCATTGTGCAGGTTGAGTAGATGATGACCTGCTGGGCCGGGTGACTCCAGCTGAGCTGACAAGCACAAATCTGGGCAACTGGGGCTCCTTGGGGTAGCCCCAGATCTTGGCTACAGGCAGCTTGAAGGGCCCAGTCTTGAAGCTGGGGTTCAGCTTGCCATCATTCTCAAACTTTGACAGCATCAACTGCAGCAACATAGTTGACGCAGTTGCAGAGCATTGACCCAATGCACCAAGCCCTTCATTCTCAAACTTTAACAGCATCAACTGCAGCAACATAGTTGATGCAGTTGCAGAGCATTGACGCAACGCAGCAAGCCCTTCATTCTCAAACTTTGACAGCATCAACTGCAGCAAGCCCTAGTTGACGCAGTTGCAGAGCATTGACCAGATACACCAAGTTCTTGACATGGATTTCGTAACTGTTTCTGCGACCATAACTGCATTCACTGTGACTGTTGACATGGTCAGACTCTGAGAGACATTATGCTTTCATTCTTGGCTGAGAGACTTACAGTAGCCTTTCATGATGACACAATGATGTCATGCCTACTAAGGTCTGACGCCCAATCTAACACCCCAAGCAAACCAGAAGAAGCACTGTTGTTTGTGGTGTGCCTGTGATCTCTGATTGGGTGTCAGACCTTGGCAGTCATGATTTCATTGTGCATCACAAAAGGCAATTGTAGCCCTCTGTGTCAAAAACGAAAGGCTCTTGTAGCCCTCTGTGCCAAGAATGAAAGCATGTACGTGCCTGAATTGTGCTTTCTGGTACGCCTATGTCAGGGCAGATTAAGCAAATCGTGTGTGGACTTGCTGGTTACAGTGCAAGCAAAAGTCAATGCTGGTCACTTTTCAAACCAATGTGGCGTGGTTGCTTCTTTGGCAAGACTCTCAAACTGTGAGGACACATTAATAAATAATGAATACAATAATAATGATGATGATGTTTAGATGATGATGATAATGATAATAACAGTAATTCTTAGCATGAATATGATGCTAAGACAATGACAGTGTTGTGCAATGCAATGAGGCGTGGCTCAAATGTGATGCAAATCTGCAAAGATTGAGCCCCTCCAGATGATATCAGAATGTTGGAAAGCAGACCTGTACGGAAGTGATTGTTGATGGGTCCAGCTTAGCGCCATCTTTGACTGTCTTGGCTCTGAAGAGGGGGATGAACTCCTCAAAGGGCAGCTGCACATCGTGCCACTCACCAGCTTTGGTGTCAAAGCTTCTGCATGACCATATTTGGCATGTGAGAGCAAAGCTGCTGACTTGTTCATGGTGGACTGCACAATCTTGATGTGGACACAAAGCTCTTTTCAATCCCGAAACGTCTGTTTCAATTCAAAAACATCATCCCCACAGTGGAAATCTAAACTCAGAAACGTCTGGGGACAGTAAAAATGAGTTTCTACATTGTGGAGATGTTGTAGAAACATGAAGAGGCGTACAACTCATCAAGAATGCAGATACTTATAGCCCCTGATGGTCACTGTCCAACAACATTCATAAAGAACATATCTCCCTTCAGGGGCTCCAGCGCTGACTGCTGAGAAGCTTCATATCAAATGAAACTGATCAGATGCAACTGATCAGATAAAGCTGATCAGACTGTTGCCTCAACGTCATTGTCAAAATGTTGTGAAGTCCAAAAGAGTGGCAGCAGGATGGTCACAGGCATTTGTTTGTCAACAGGAACAAGAAGCAGCACACTGCCTGGCCGTATCCATCCGACCCTAGTCGCAGGACAAGTTCAACACACACTCAAGACTGTGCCTTGTCCCTAGCTCTTGATGAAATTCATGTAAGACAGCCATTCATATACACGCTGTCATGCTGATAGCCACCTACCAACGCAATGGTCATGCACAGCAAAACCATGCATACATGAAACCAATAAATATATGTATGCTTTCACTGCGCATCAGCGTGACAGCACTGACATGCCCTGTGGTGCTGAACTGCTGTACCCATGATTCCAAATCTCTACTTCCAATCACAATATCACAATGTACATGAGCTTGCAAGACACCAACTGTCAGTGCTTGCTTGCTCACGTCAAATCTTAGACACGTGCGGGTCGATTGCAGGCGCAGAAAGCCCACTCAGAGAGCATGCAAAGATTTGGAGTGCAGGTAAGAGCAGGGAGCATGGAGCACACTCACAGTGTGTAGCCAATGCCATCCCAGTCGGTGTCTGTCCTAATGGTGCATTTGTATCTCAACCCATCACCCTTGACCCTGAAAGCCAGCCCACCATATGACTTCAGATCCATGGCTGGCGTGAAGTTCTTGGTGCGCACCTGCATCATGCTGTCAGACATCACATCAGCTCTGGTTAGACAATGCACAACAGGGCGGCTGAGACGCAAGCAAGCCATGCCTAATTGCGTGCATGACCTTATCAGCAGCTGGCACAACAAATCAACACAGGAATGTACATTGGGGATGATGCAACAGATGCCCTGCTCCTGCATGCATGTGCTGTTGGGCAGCTCCGGCAGCTGCAAGATGCACTGCACGATGCATATGCATCGCACACAAACTGCAGCCAACACCATAGCAACCAGAAGTTGCACCATCACCCACAAGAACATGGGACGAGTGCACTGGTTCAACGTGGTTAGAAGCAGCTCTTCACCATCCCAAAACGTCTATTTTAGTTCAGAAACGTCATCTTTACACTGGAAATCTAAATAGAGAAACGTCTGGGGACAGTAAAAACGCGTTTCTACATTGTGGAGATGTTTTAGGAAGCAAGCAGGACTCACTGAGGCAAATCCGCCATTGTTTGAAGAGGAGACAAGGCCGCTGAAGATGCCTGCAGGCTGGCTATCTTCCCCTGCGCCTGAGACCACCTCAAAGCCAGACTCTGACACCCCACCCATCACCACATCATCCAATGGACCCCACACGTTTGCCAAGCCCTGTGCACATCAGTACCAGTGGCTCGAAGCTTACAATGAACTTGACAAGCAGACATTACAGCAAACGAGATGCATGATAGCATGACCCCATTGTCTTTGCTTTACACAGCATGGATGGGCTGCTGCAGTTCCCAAGTGTAGGGCAATTGGTTATCTGACACCCCATGACTGGTCACTTAGGTTGTGAAGTAAGCAGAGAGATGAAAAATGTCTGCCATTTCCTGCAATTTGCACAAATTATCTTGCAGCTGAAACATGATGGCTGTTGACCATCAGTGCTGGCTTCAGAGTAAATGAGTCGCAGAGCTGCATGATCGACAGGAGCCTTGACAACAGCAACAAAATGCACAGGTAGCACAATGTTGAGAGAAGCAGCAAGGAAACGGCATCGTCTTTGTTGTTGCGCATCTCTTTCAGCTTTCAACAATGTGACAAAGCCCACCTGACCATCTGCTGAGAAGATGAGCTTCCCATGTCTGTAACCCACATGCTCTTTCACCGCTGTCAGCAGGTTCTGCATACCAAGGTACTCCACAGCCTCAGGGGTGTCCCCCACCACCTCAGGCTCGTAGAATTTGATGCCCTGCATGGTCCTCATTTTGTCAACATCGGCCCAATGTACAAACACGTTTTTGCTGTTGTTCCCAGGCATCCCTGAGTTTAGATGCAAGTATAGGGATGTCGTTTTTGAATTGAGAGAGACGGTTTGGGGTTGAGTAGAGCAGCTGATCTAGCAGCCTGGTTGACGTGGCCTCATTCCAGCTGTTGCTGACAAGGCGCATGTAATCACACTGTGAACCATCTGCAATGTATTTCAGAGCATTGCATATGAAGGGGCAGACAAGCTTTGCGACGAGCAGTTTGAGAAGGGCACATGATGTGGACATGCATGCAAGCTCAAAACAGAGCTGATTTTGAGGAGGCACTCAATGCATCTGTCACAGAAATTCAGTGATGCTGATGAAAGAAGCTGCCACAAAGGACACCAGAAACCTGTAGAGATGCTGACAGCCTACATGCAAATGAAGGTGGCATAGCAGAGACACGGCTGGCAAGCTGATGCCCACCTGATTGTACTTGTCTCTGTTAGCGTTGTCACCCTCTTTTGGGCTGACTTTGACAGCTGTGCAGCAGATGACAGCACGCACACCCTGGAACAAGTCTGGCTTCAGGCTGTCAGGCTTGGTGATGTCTGCCACTATCAGCTCAAGGCTGCCGCCTGGGGCCATTTTCAGGTCGCCCTGCAGTTGCAACTAAGTTAAGATTCAACGCCGAGACAACTGTTGCATAACTCAAATCGTTGATCTTGTCTTATCAGCTATCCACTCACCATTCATCAGACATAAATCATTTCGAGGCTGCCTGAGACCACAGCAAGACTGTCCTGAAGATTAGTCAAGACTACGCACACAATGGGCGCACAGGCTGCTGTCGAGAGACATGCAACAAAGCATGTTGACGTTGTGACATAACGTTTTGTGAACAAGCATGTCAACAGCGTCAAGTGAAAGGAACAGTTGACGGTGATGTCAATCTCCGTCACACTGAAGTTACCCAATAGTTGACCTCAAGTGGCAGGTCAGCAGACCAAGTGCGGACCATCACAGTGGCATGAATGGATGTGCCAGCATATGCTACAGTACATTCTGAATATGTCGTAGCATATGCTGGCACATCGACTCATGGCACTATGATGATCCTCATTTGGCTTATGCTGCTGCACTAATGCACCCCTCAGCAGACACACATATATCTTGCCAGACTACCCTACCAGAAGCTTCCTAGCCTTCTGTTCATCCCTGACCAAGGCTCTCACTGCCTTGCCTTTGTTCAATAGCGTCTGTACAACCCTTTTGCCTACACCTCCTGTTGCCCCTGCATCAAACACAAAGTAAATCTACTGACTTCATTTGCTGGTCAACCCACAAAGAAGCCACACTGTTCTCACCTCCAACTGTGAGTTTTAGCTGAAGGTGTGGCAAGCTGCATGAACAATAATGCAAGTGGCCTTTCACCTGCCACAACAATCACACTGCCACTGGAGGTCGGAGCTGGTGCTCCATTTGCTGCCAGCAGCTTGAGTACAGCACTCTGCTTTTTCTGTACACACACGGAGGTCAAGGAAGGGTATGAAAGGCGTCGAAGCTGCCAGCAAAGTATGCTGTATGCACAAAAGGTGAGTGTCAAAAGACAGAGGCACCTCATCCTGACCAGTAAGCTGGCGAACGAGCTTAGCTGGCTGTTCTACAAGAGCTTGTAGCACTTGCTCTGCGGAAGGCGGCTCATTGAAGTATGTGACTGTCTTTACAAACCTACTGAAGTCCCACGACTGCCGATCACCTGCAAAGCACAGCTGTCGCAGCCTGCTAGTGACAGGAAGCTACACAATCGCATATGCAATTTTTGCTTACCCTTAGCTGCCATGATGGGCATGCGTGACCGTTGCTGCTTGCGATTTTGCGCATCATTTTCTGCAAGTCAAACACTTGCACAAGTGGTACAGCTGTCGCGCAAGGGTCTGAACCAATGTGAGCTGTACAAACTTACTGAATGATCTGGATGTGCCAGGCCGAGCCGTGAAGCAGCTGCATCGCCAAGGAAGCTTTGCAGGTACGGCGTCTCTGCTGACAGACAATTTAGGTTGACCGATCACTTGTCCGGACATCCAGAAGGCGTTTGGCTTCGCTTGACGCGCGTCCGCCGGCAAGGGCAATTGGTCGACTGCTATATCAAAGTGCTAAAGCCCTATGCCTGAGTCACAACTAGTTGCAGCCCACAGCGGGACAATGGTGTCCTCGGCACTTTGGCACGGCTACCGTTAGTCGTGATGCGACCTGGTACGGCTGCCGTCACTCGTGATGCGACTCTGATCACAGACCAGCTATCACTTTTTGGTTGGAGCAATGCTGGAGAGGTATGTGGACCTTTGCGTGTCCCTCAAGGACAATCAGGGAGCATGCAAGCGACGCTGCGGCTGTGAATGACATCCACCAAAGCGTCAGGCAGCCACTTGCACGTCGATGATCTTAGTCTGATTTCAGAGATCAGACGGTCTATTTGACTACAAGTGGTATATGCAGCAATCATAGCAATCATACTATAGCTGCAGCGTTCCTGTAGTAGCTATTTCTTTGCCGGACACGGCGTGGACGCTTGCTAGATGAAGCGTCAACAGGAGCTTTACGAGAAGTCCAAGTCAACTTACGACAAGGCTTCTCGGGGTGGCCTGAAGGTCAGGGAGCCCCCGCCAGCTCCAGCCTCCAGGCCTCGCAGTGCTGCGCCTGGCAAAGCCGGTTCCTCTCCGCCAAGGAATGTCTCACCAGAAGCAGGTAGCCTAAACTGTCTTTAGTGTTCAGCTGCAGACTTAGCCTGCTTGTTGTGCAATAACATCTTGACAAGAATTCTGTGTCCAGGTGAAAAAGCTCACAGGCCTCACCCTGCAGATGCAGCAGCGGCAGCAGCAGCTGCCAAGCCTCAAGCTCCTAGGCCTGACTCTGCAGTCCAGTCTCAGAAAAGCTTGACATCGCCAGTCAAAGCTGCAGACATCACACGTCAAGGCTCAAAGGTTGCTGACATCTCACGCCAGTTCTCCAAGGCTGCTGACCTGGCACGTCAAGGCTCAAGTGGCTCTGACATTTCGTTCCAAGGGTCTAGAGCCTCTGACATTAGCCGTCAAGGCAGCTATTCACCACAGAAAGCAGGCCCAAGGCGACAATCTTCCACTGCTGCTTCAAAAGCAACTGCTGCTCCTGCAATTTCTGCAGCCTTTGCAAGAGCCTCACAACAAGTTACACCTCCTGCTGCAGACGGTGCGAACCAGCCATCTTCTTCAAAAACAGTGCCTGCTGACTCTTCTTTTGCACCACTTAAAGCAGCAGATTCTCCACCTGGGGTTGTCACAGCTAGCGTTCCTCAACAGCTGCCATATCAAGGACAGATCCCAATCCCAGGGACCACTGCTGCTGCTGAAACTCGCCAGTCAGCTGATCAGCCCTCTGCATCATATGGTCCTGCAGCTCTTGCAAGCTTTCCCAAGATTTCTCTGCTACAACCAAGGGAGCCTTCACCCCGTGCACCTCGCCTGGATCCAACTCAGCCCTCTGTCCCACACAAGTCAAACTCACCACCACAAGAGGTGTCAGGTGGCAGCTTGGAGATGTCAGTGCTCAGGACTGGTGACGGGGCACAAGCCAGGTTTACACCCATGCCTGCACAAGACAGCATACTCAGCTCATGCACGCAGCACACACAGTCTGAGACCTCTGGAAGGCCAGATGCAAGTATCCTCACGCCATCAGCAGACATTGAGAATCGTGAACAAGTACAGTCAACTTTGACAGCAGTCCAGAGGGACTATGTCCATATGATTGGAGAGCAAGAGGAAGTCAGACAGGCACAGGCTGCTGTAGCTGCTGAGATGACTGATGAGGCAGGTGAAGAGGAAGGTCCAGACGTCACTGGCACCAACAGCCCTGGAGTGGCTGATTTGTTTCAGCCAGCTTACATTCCTGCTGTTCCTGCAATGCCACGCACCACCGCCAGAAGGGGCAACAATGCACTGTTTCAGAAGCTGGCAGCAGGTGCAGGTAAACAGTCTGTAATTGCTGTGCCATGACATGCGCTAAGCAGTCCCTCTTGATCCCGCCAATGCTGTCAGTGGTAGTGTAGGCACCAAAACATGTTAAACATGTCCACTTCAGTGCGTGCGGTATGTGCTGTTGACTTTTTGCTTCTTTGTGCTTCACACTCTGCGCTGAAACTCTGCATGCCTGCTTGAGAAAAGCCTCATGCTGTTGGATGAGGGACATGCTGATGAGTTCTTATGCTGTTGACACTACAGGGGATGAGCAGGACATGAGAGATTTGTTTGCAGCAGAGGAGCCTTCAGGGCTGAACAAGCGTGAGCTGTACAAGCAGAACAAGGAGGCCCAGATGATGGAGAGGCTGGAACGCAGAATGGAAGGTACTCATTGATACCTTTTGCATTCTGTCTCCTACATTTCTATGCTAGGCTAACAGTGCAGCGTGTCATTGGCATCCTTCAATGAGTGAAGCATGAAAAGTCTGCATTTCTTCTGTACATGCAGTTCTGATTTGCACACAAAGCTTCCTTACGATGACATAGCCCCCTCAAGATTGACTACAGCTGCATCATGCTATTCTTCTGCTGCTGCAGGCAACATCAGACCAATGGCTTCTATACCTGTGCTGACCACTGGTCCTGACAGCAACAGCCCTGAGGCAATCGCACAAGCCCTCCTCTCACACATCCCCCAGGGATCTGGCACTGGGTCGCCCCGCCTGCCGCCCCCTGCTGAAGAATCACAGTCAGAGCCAATCCCAGAGCCAGATCTGCGGCAGTGCTACCAGATTGTGAATGGCCGCCTTACAGTAGTGCCCTTGCAGCTGGTGCTGCCTAAGCCAAAGCCCAAGGGTGCCATGAAGAGAGGGGTAGCAGGGGGGGCGGCAGGTACAGAAGACTCTTGATTCTACTCACAGGCAATGAACATTTCCATGCCGTAGCAGCTGAACATTTGCAAACAGAAACTCTTGTGCAGCAACAACAGCCTGCAGTCATTCACTGTGCGTCTCAAATGTGTAGGTTGATCAAGAACACTGTACTGACTCCTGCCTCTGGGTGTTTTTTGCGTTGTGTGAGACTTTGTTTGTGAGATAAGCACTTTTAGTAGCTGATGTAACGAGCCTGCAAGCCTCAATGGACGCACCTGCCAGCTACAACCTCTTGCTGACGCTCAGCTTGCATATCCTGTAACGAGCTTCAGCAAACAGGCACCTATCAATGACCGTACGTCAGCCAAGCTGCACACATGCTTTGAGTTTTGATCTGCTGTTCCACAATGGGTGTGAACCTCCTGATACGTTTCCAGTCGTAGCATACTTGATGTTGCAATCATACAGCTTGATTGCAGTCGCATACAATCTGCTGCAGGGTATCCAAGTTGTCTGCCTCCCAGCTTTGCATGATTTAGTGTCCTCTATCTGGCTTCTGTTGTGTCTGTGGACCAACTGCAGCCAGAAATACCCATCAGGCTCTGCTACTTACTATCTTGGTCTTTGAAGTTCACAATGCTGACATGACTGCAAGCTTGGCTGCTCCTGGCTCAATACACAGCAGTTGTTCTCTTTACATCTACCGCTTTGGGAGTAAGTACTGTCAGTTAGGACTGTGCAGCCTGGTTTGCTTTACGCTGCTCCATTGTCACATCCATGGTAAAATTGCATGAGCTTCTGCTGCATGCCTTGGCCTCAAGCAAAGACAAGTGCATGCACCGCAGCATAGTGCTGAGCAATGTTGTCATGTCGCTGTGAAGGTGCCGTGACTCAAGCTGAAGGTCCCGCTGTAGCTGTGCCCCCACCACCCCAAATAGATCTTGTCAAAGCAGCAGCTGACGCAGAAGCTGAGGCCCTTAAGCTTGCTCAGCTAGAGGCCCTCAAGAAGATGAATGTGGTCAGGAGGTGGTGTGTCAAGATCTCCACCCATGAGGATTTTGAGTTCGTGGTCTTCGTCCTGATCTTTGCCAACATCGTCACCTTGGCGATGTACAACCCTCTGAAGTCAGACTCAAGTGGCTACAACTTCATTCTGGACCGTATACGTGAGCCTGCAGCCTTGCCTGATGTTGAACTGGCACTTCACCTTGAGTTTGTGTTGTTGCGGACACTGCGCAAGAGAATCTTGACTGGCCACATCCACTCTGCAATGAGTTTACAATGTTTTGCTGGCCTCAACTTCAGGCGAACATGATTGGCACTCCTGTTGCAACTGTGCACCTGAGATCTGAACCTGTTGCCTATGTGCAGAGTTGGGTTTTAATGCTTTCTTCACCGTGGAGCTGATACTCAGGGCTGTTGCCAACGGTGGCCCCAAAGGCTACCTTAGCAATGCCTGGAACATCTTTGACCTGCTCATGGTCCTGGCAGGTTACACAGAGTTCCTGCCCGCTCCCTGGTTTGGTAAGGCCCCACAAACAATTTTGGATGTCATTTAACACTCAACATGCTGCTGGAGCTTTTCCTCCATTTAGCATCTCTCTTTGAAGCCAAGCCTGATTTGAGTATGCGAGATGCATCACCGCAATCCTGCCACTGTCATCAGGGGCATGCAGCATGCAGCAACGAATGTCAGTGTGTTTCACAAAAAGCAACTTGACGGCAGACAAGAGTTATCATGCTTGGAGCATGGCTTGCAGGCAACAACACCCAGAGTGTGAAGGCCTTGCGTGCTTTACGTGCGTTGCGACCTCTGAGGACGATCACACGGTTTGACTCCCTGCGTGCCATTGTCGTCTGCTTCTTGGAGGTGTGTATATCCTACCCAGAGATGTTTTGCTCGTGAGTTGAATTGAGTATACCAAGGCATTCCTGACTGTAACTCTGCAACTGTTTGCCTTCATGGTTAAGTGACTCTGTGTACATGCAGAGAAGCGGTCTCAAAGACTTAAGTTAAGTCCTTCAGACTGCTTCTCTGCATGTACACAGAGTTGCACGGTCGCAATGCGCAAGCCAACACTACTTGGCCGGAGATGCTTCGTGTCTCAACAGATGTCTGTACGCATAGTTGCTCTAGTCAGTCTGACTCTGTGTCAACGCAAAAGTATGATGCACTCTTTGGACCAGTCATATCATGCGTTGCAATGGGGATGAAGCGCTTGTTTTGCTTGTCATGCAGGCACTGCCTCTGTTGTCCTCAGCAGTGCTCTTGCTGCTGATCTTTATCTTCCTCTTTGGGGTCGCTGGCATCCAGCTGTTCCAGGATGCAGCACATCAGACCTGCAGCAATAATGTTGATGGCAGCTACCCAGATCCTGCTCTAACAGAGAACTCGGATGAGTGGGGCTGTGGCCACCGCCACTGCCCCTCCAACTACACCTGCACAGTGAGTCTCTGTCTCCAGTTTTTTTTTTTGAAAGTCGTGATAGGCCTAATGTACAAGGCTACTCCAATGGTTGCCAGCAAGTCCTGCTGAGGCTAAGGCCCTACCCCGTGACCAGGCATCGGCCCTTGTCCTCTGTCTCCATCTCCTACTTCAAGTCCGTGCACGCTGTCTGCGATTCTGCCTTGTGCACGTTGCCTGTCATCCATCTTAGATATGTGCCAACCTGTAAAAGCTCTTGCTGATGTACGTGATGAAGCTGGACTGTCAGTGACCAAGCGTTCATGGTCACAGATTTAGAGTTGCTGCAGCTAAGCGACCTGAAATTTATCGCTTATCGCATGCTACTATCTGTGAACCCACAGGATGTTGTTTGTGATGCAGACATTCTCTGATGTGGTTCTGACTGATGGCATTGGTTTCAATAACATAGCAGCAGCCATGGTCTCGGTCATTCAGATCTTGACCTACGCTGCCTGGTCCTACATGATGTACCGCTTCACAGACACCTACGGCATCTACGCAATCATCTACTCTGTGCTCTGCATCATCATTGGTTGCTACTTTGTGGTGAGTGATGTGAATATGTTTGCATATTGGGATCATTCAGGTGTGCACATCTGGCCCAATGCAGACTTTAGGGTCAACTAGGTTTGAGTTTTGCAGCTGCAGCACCGTAAACTGTCATGCAGGCAAGCTCAATGTAAGCAGTCCTGTGGCATGCTGCAAGACTGCATTCCAGGTACGCCTGTTGAGTGCACCTGGGTACGCTACATATTTAAACTGCACTCACATGAGCTCTGGTGCATACCTGGCAAAAAGTCAGCTGCACTCCACAAAGCAGGACCATGTGTCAACCTGCAACATTGTGCGCTGCTCTACAGGTGAACCTGTTCATTGCGGTCTTGAAGATCAAGTTTGCCAAAGCCCAGACGCTGTTCCACAGCAAGCTGGCCAAGATGAGCAAGAAGAAGCGCAAAAACATCCTGGGCCGGGTCATGGAGAAAGGCAAGAAACGTGTCAAGGACCAGGTCAAGAAGAGGAGGGATGCCAGTGAGGTAGGCAGCAACTAGTATACAAATGCTGCTGCTGCCGCTGTTGAAGGAGCAACTCTAGCAGCAACAGCCGTTTCTTGCAACAGTAGCTGCTGATGATTGCTGCTGATGCTTGCAGCTGTTCCTACTGTTGCTGCTGCTGATGTCTTGTCAGCTACATGCTCTGCTCACTTGCAGGTTGGCTGCTGCAGACTCTGTAGGCATGTTGGACGCATATGTGAGTTGTGGGAGACCGAACACAAGGGCTGACACATATCATCTTTGACCAGCGGTGGCTGGTCAGACAGCTGGTGGAGGACAACCGCTTCAACCAGGCCTTCCTTGGCATCACCATACTCAACACCTTCTTCCTTGCATTGTCCTACGATGGTACGCACTACACAAACCAAGCAGTTGTGCTTTCACATCAAACATGTAGCTGGTCGCCAACGGTAAAGATGGTTCTGCGTACACTGTGATCAGCAGCTGAAAGTGTCACCATCAATGGTGGCTGGTCTGCTTGCGTGACCAATCAAATTGCAATGCCCCTGGCATTTTGACAATGTGCTTGAGCGGTTTATGTTGCTGAATGCCTTTACAGCATCCCATGGTGCATGGTGCCATGATGTTGCCTGCGCCCACAGGAATGTCCAATGCCCTTGCTGAGACGTTGACCATCAGCAATTACATCTTCACCGGCCTTTTCACCATGGAGATGATCCTCAAGCTGTTTGCTCTGGGCTTCTTTGAGTATGTGGCCGACAGCTTCAACATCTTTGATGGTGTGGTGGTCGTTTTGTCCATTGTGGAGATCATTCTTGATGTAAGCATGCTTATACAGTGCAGTCTCTGTACGCCATGCCCTGCCCTTTTGCGCCCTGTTTGTTGTCAGGCCTGCCAGTATCGACTGCTCTGGCAGGTCTACACTTTTGTCTCACTCATGCCCAGCCTTTCTGCTTGCGTTCTGCTGCTGCATGCCCTTTGCACTGGTATGCAGATGGTGTACGTATCTCCAAGGTAGCCCTCTCATATCACATCATGCTGCAATATTCTGCTCCTAGTTCACAAATGCAGGATTGTTGCACTGCTTGAAATGCTTCAGATTCAATGCTTCATACCCAGTTTGTGTGCCTGGATTGTAACTACAGCAGCTTGCTGCTGGCAGTGCTGGTAGCTTTGCTGACAATACCATCTGCTTGCAGGTACTCAATGTCTCCAGTAAAGGCTTTGCAGGAATCAGGGTCCTCAGGGCTTTTAGAGTGCTACGGCTCTTCAAAGTCTTCAAGTACATCAAGGTGCTGAGGCTGCAAGCATGCAAAGTACTGTAGTGCACTTGCGCGTGACCAAGCAGCCATGTTACAACACCTGCATACATCAGCAGGAGCAAGATGCAGCTGCATTTGGCAACTTGAAGTTCATGCAACAATCTGTGATCTTTTGTTCAGCCTTGCGAGTGAACTTTGTTGTGAGTATAGGCAACAGCCTGTGCTGCCAGACAGCTTGCGCGGTCCCTTGTCCCTCTCTCTCTGCTCAACAAGCAGCTTTCAGTACCTGCATTGTCTTTCCTTGCTATATTGACTCTCAGATACATGTTCCCAAGAATGCACTGATCTGCAGAGCCTGGTAAATTGCTTGGATCACAGGGATTATGTTGCCTCTTCTAAACCTGGCAAACTGCCTGGTTCCTAGAAGTTGCGTTGCCTGTGCAGAGCCTGGTAAACTGTCGGGAATGCCTGGATCATACAGCTTGTGTTGCTGCTGCAGAGCTTGCGCAAGATCACTGAAGTGCTGCTGGCATCTGCAGCATCCTTCCTGGCCATTGCTAGCCTCATCCTGCTCTTCATGCTTGTCTTTGCCATCATTGGGTTGCATGTTTATGGGGGTACACAGCAAAGTGATGAGTACCCCAACTTCAGTACCTTCCTGCTGTCTGTGACCACCATGTTTCAGGTAGGCCTATACTCAGCCTGCCAACGTGTCACTCTTGTTCAGGTGCCTGGGACATCACAATGCCCTCATAGTACTCAATACTTCATCTTGTTGCTGCTGTCTGTCAGTACCGTGTTACATCCTTGGCATGTCGTTTGTGATTTCAGTGAAGCTCAGCCTCTGTGAGGTGTGGACGTGTGTGAGATAACTGAAGGCTTGACAACTGCCCAGAGACCAGTTGCTGCATCACAACCTTGTATTGAGGATGTTGTTCTCATCTCACACAGGTTGCTCTAAAACACTGAGCCCATTGGACTTGATACCACAACTCACAAAGGAGCCTTGACAGGGCATCTGAAACCACATGGTTAGCTCATGCAAGGGGCTTGCACTGTGGCGGGTTTTGAGTTGTTCAACCTGTCAACACATAACACAGTACTGCAATCAGCCTGTGTCTGTAAGGGCTGCACACATCTGGCCTTTGCCCAGAGGGGATAAGTCACCTGCCTGCATAGATTTACATGGACACTTGGATTTCCATTGTAACCACTGCAATATGCATGTGCGCAGGTGTTGACACTGGAAAACTATGACAATGTCCAGTTCCAGCTGGCAGACGACACCAACTTTGGAGCACTGATCTTCATACTGGCTTGGGTCGTGTTTGGCTACTATGTATTGCTGGTGCTGTTCATGGCCATCATTCTTGAGGCCTTTGAGTCCAAGTATGACAAGGGCGCCATTCAGGATGCATATTTGGCATGTGAGTTCATTACAATTCATGTCTGCTGCAGCATCCTGTAAGCTGCCTTGCATGCACTGCTCTGTTGTAAATTACAGATGCATTGCTGCTCTGCATTTTGCCTGCATCATTCTCTGCTGACACCGACATCCATTCTGCGACTTTGCTGTCTCCCTGTGCTGCGTTTTAATTGCACAGAGCTCTGCCCACGTAGACAATGCACACTCTCATTCACCAGAGGTGGTCAGAAGTGTGAAGCATTCCTGTATGATGCAGACAAGGGCAAAAAGAGCAGGTTCAGACAGCTGACAGACCTAGTAAAGACAGGCATGTCTGCCGCCACCAGTAGGGCTAACAGCAGGACCCCTAGCAGAGGCCCCACGCAAGACCTCGAGCAATCTGAGCCTATATCAAGACAAGGCAGTCAGCGCTTGCCGGGAATACCAATTCCCTCCAAGGGCACCCAGGATATGGGGTCGAAGAGGGCTCTCAAATCGGCCCTGCAGGGCAGAACCTCTTCAGGACCTGTTGCTGAGGGTCATACTGGGCTGCTTGATCGCTTCGCTGTCTACAATTTCACAACTACCAACATGTTACCACATGAAAGGCCGCGCAGCAGTCCTCAAAGCATCAATGCAGAGTCTCTGCTGGCCATGTCTGATGACTGCTGTGACACACCAAGATCCGATGATGCAGTGTCGATTTTTCAGGACATCATAGCTGCACAGCCTTCCCGTTCTGCTTCTTCTACGGCCCTCAGGAGTCACTGGCCAGTCGACCACAATGACTCAACCCCTGACCTGATCTTTGCAAACCCTATGTCAGCCGCCACTCAACCTAGGCAAACTGACAGCAACATCGGCATGCCAGTGGCAGAAGGCATTGAGGGCAAGTCTGCTTCAACTGCCACAGCACGTACCAGATCCATCCCCAAGAATGCACCAGGCTTCATGTCAAGCGCTTCCACTGGACGCGGAGTAACTGCCCATACACCTGCCATTGCAGCTGCACCAGCAGCTGACACACAGACAGACCCATTGACCAGTCCTAGGCAGGGGGGTCAGCAAGGGCTGATGCCCGGTGCCCTGCCTGATGAGCTGGCCGGAGCTTTGTCACCAATGGAGCGTTTCATGCGCATGGAGGATGACCAAGTGCATGCGGCTCAAATGCACTCCATGGCTGCTGATGAGATGGAGTCACTCATTCCAACAATCAGAGATGCTGCTGATATCAAAGACGGTGAGCCCCACCTGGGTCAGCTTTCATTCTTAGGCCTTACAGGCTTGTATGCATCTGTATGGATGTGCTTTTGACTGGGCAGATGCAGCAATGTCTGATAATACAGTTGCCATAAGCTGTCACTTCTGCATCACTTGTGCCATTGAGGCTGCCATATACATGCTTGTTTCTCAGTCACAGAGTGTCTTCAGTCATACAGTACAGTCATAGTAGTGAACATCCTGTTCAAGCCTTCGTACAAAGTGTGAATCGTTTGCAGAGGATCCTGCCCTATATGACATCCCAGGAGCTGCAGATGAGATGCCGCTCCCACAATCCATCCTAGGTGACCCCAGGGACCCTGGGGACAGGGGCCTTGAGGGGGTGCCACTGCTGGCAACCACCGGGAATGATATGAGCAGCAAGGAAAGCGTGGACATGCCTATGCAGGCCATGACACACCCTCTAGTAGAGAAGGCAAGCATATCATACTGATGTGTGCCAAAAGCTACATCACAGCAGCGCTCTGCCTTGCATCTCAAGAGCTACACTTGAGGTTGTGAGGGGCCACCTATCCAAACAGATGTTGCAGACGCCAATCCTGCTACTCTGAGTATCTCAACATTTTGATCAATCAGAAACGTCGTGTGAGAATGAATGCAAGAGCAATGGAGATGATGTGTATAGCCAACGGCTCGCGCATTTGATGTGCAGGCGGTGCGCAAGTCCAAGGAGGCCTTCAAGCTGCAAGAGGACGCACAGTACGGCTCCTCCCCGTTCAAGCCCAAGGACAAGGTATGCCTGGCTCACAGCTGCACAGCTTTAAAAATGTGTGCATCGATACTGCCTCTTACAATCAACAACAGGCAGCTGCAGGAGCAATAAATAAATACGCATGCGCATTCTGACTAGTCTTGGTAAGCCACATGAGTCTCGCTGCAAGGAATGTACATATAGTAGTAACGAGCTGCCCCATCTGCACAACGATGTTTGCATGCTCAACGCCCTGGCTGGGCTATCATCTATCATCTTTTTGTTTCCAATGATTCTAACACTCAATACAGGTTATGTTTGACTTGCCCTATGCAATCACTGTGTTCTGTTCTTTGCACCCATGAAAGGCATGCTGGTGTGCAACAGATAGCCCCACTGCCCAGCACCCTGGCTACAGTACCCACCAGCCTGACAGCCACCAACATCAACAAGCAGCTTGGGGGCAGCAGACGCTTCTCACGTACAGGCTCTCGCAGGGATGATTATGCTGCATCCCAGGGATCTGGCCACAGCTCTGCCAGCAGGTGGGAATGCTGCAATACTACCTTTCTTGTTTCTTGTATCTGCTGCTGTGCACATATCTCCTGCTTTGGCCATGGAGGCGGTGCAGCATTACTATGTCGCCTTGTAGTTGCTATGTATGAAAACTGAAACACTCCATGATGATCTAGGTACATGCAGCACAAGTCGTGTCTCTCCAAAGCAGTTTGTCTTGTGCATCCCTGTAGTTTGACAGTTTTGACAGTCATGCAACACAACATCATTGAAATGGTGTCTTCATGGCAGCATGAAAAGACCACGACGGTCTGCTGCCTCTGCACTTGAGCTGATGCTGTCTGACCTGACTGCTGAGGATATAAGTGCCTGTTTGCAGAGCAAGCTCTATAGGACGCAGGGACTACCCACCACTGACTGGCAAATCTTTTGGGTACATCAAGGCTGACAACCTTGCCCGCATGCAGGTCTAGCTTCACCACTTTCATGATTGTAGCTGTTGTCTGTCAGACTGGCTGTGTTGCAAATCGGCGCATGTATGTGAGCGTAAGCACAACAAGCAAAGCTGGATGCAGCGATTCTCTCTGCTGCATTTGCTGTCTTAGTGCTCTGCCGGTTTCAATAGTTAGACTATCTTGCTCATTCTTGCACTGCTCAATTATGTATCAAATGTGCACACGCCAGGCTCATTTGACTACCATGACAGCTACTTGACCAGTTATCTGACTGGAGGACTGTGCAATGTGCTACCTGACATGTCCTCACGTTCAAGACCTTTGTGCCTTCTAATGCAGATATATGACCTGGTCATCAACAGGAACTTTGAATACTTCATGTTTTTCTGGATCCTGATGAGCTGTGGGCAAATGATGGCAGAGCGGCCATCTTTTGCCCGGACCTCCTTGCCTTACAAGGTGTGCTTCTTTCCCTGAGACTGTTACCTTGGTGCCGTGATCATGTCTGAGAAACATGTCAACAAGCTGATAGTTTGTTTTTGTCCTGTGCTTGCATGTGCTGTCCTAGAAAGAAAACTGTTGGAATGAGACATGGAATGACATGTCATGAATGACATGACATAACAGGCAAAGCATGGCCTTGCTGTGAATAGAGGGTGAACAGGTTCCTGAACTCTTGCTGTGGCTGCCGTTTCTTCAGATCATCAATGGACTGGATGCTGGCATCACAGCAATCTTTGGTGTGGAGGCCCTCCTCAAGATCATTGCCTTCACCTTCTCAGCCTACATCAGGCTGAACAGCAATAAGGTACAGCATTGCGTACATTCCTTAACACAACCATCAGTGCTTAGTGCATAAGCTAAGCACTGTGCGTAGCCTCAATCGTACACACTTCGTGTTAGTTTTCTTGTACACCACTGCATGCACTGTTCCATCATCCCAATGCCTCATCATGTGAGCAAATGATCACTCAGCCGGTCTGACTCCACCTGGGGGTCTCAAACAAGATGCTACAATGGACATTAGCTGTCAATGCTCACTCGTCTCACTGCGCAGCACTTGTCTCCTTGCCTCGTCAGTAGGCATGCCCTGCAGAATGTAGTCATGCCTGCATGCTCATCACAGGTGACATGCTGGAGGAACACAGATCAGGGCAAAAGCACACCAACAGGCTTATGCCACAACTTCCTGACTTGCTTTGTGGTTTACAGCTGGACTTTTCCATTGTGGTGGTGTCTGTTGTGGTGCTGGCTCTAGACGCCCTGCTGCCCAGTGTGCAGTGGCTCAAGGGCCTGCGAGTGCTCAGGGCTCTCAAGCCTCTCAGGTCACAACCCTTCACCAACAGTGCTTGCTGTACTCATCTGCATAAGGGATTCCATCTCCCAGCTGACTCCAGCTATGCAGGATTTGATTTTAGCAAACTGCAATGCACCTGGCAGCATCACTGGCCTCCACAACGGCAATTGATCCTGTGTCTGCATATACACATGGTAGGGTGAGCTGAACTTGTGTCTAGCATTCAGCTCGTTTGATATAGCATCCATGCATGCTGTTGCTGTGTGTGCTCATTGGAGCTGGGCGCAGCATTGGGTTGGTCCTTCTGGATCGGAGCCCTTGTCCTGCAAGAACATCAGTCTGTTTTGACATGTAGTGGAAGTGTGTTCAACATGCACAGGCTTGGCAGGCATACAGGGCAGCTCCTTCCCTGTGATGCAGAAGTCACGAGTTAGTCAATTCAGCGATCAGTTTTGCAAGATAATAAGGCGCCATGGCATGAGCTATGCCGTTGTACTGTCCCATAACGCCTCGTGCTATGCTATGCTGCTCTGTCATGTGTACTGCACCTGTGACCCTCTGATCAATACTACTGATCCTTCACTTCAATGCAAGTGACAGGCGCCGTCTGCTGCAGGACGTTGACAAGGAGCCCCGGCATGATGCTAGTCTTCCGATCAGTCACCCTGTCACTGGCGTCCATGGCCAATGTCTCCATTGTGGTGGGACTGTTCTTTTTGATCTTCGCCATCATGGGGGTGCAGCTCTTTGGTGGCCGCTTCTGGACCTGCAATGACACCTCTGTGGCTGACAAGGTCTGATAACCTTCTCCTATGCGTGTGCCAGATGAGTGAGCATGGTTGTTGAGCATGACCAATGCCATGCTTTTCTAGACCAGCAAAGACAGATCACACTCTGCCTTACATTCCACCGTCATGAATGTGCACGGCTTATTGTGCCATTGTTGTTAACGCAGCAATGGGCATGGCAGCTTGTTTGCATGCTCGGCCTGTATGCTTGTAGAAGCAAATCCTGTATGCTGTGCTGCATGCGTCACATACATCATAGGAAACATGTTGACAAACTCACAAGGAAGAAGCATAGCACAGGTGAACAAGTTGAACAGATAGCATCAACAGAGAGTTGCTTGATGGAAAGGCCGCTCAAAGTTTGAACTCAAAGTGTCAATATTCCTGCAGGCAGCTTGCACTGGGTATTTTGATGACAGCGATGTTGTGACGGAAAGGGCATGGACCAATCCTTACCAGAACTACGACAATGTTGGCAAGGCCATACTCAGCCTCTTCATTGCTGTCACCCTCAACGGCTACTCTCGTGAGCCCCTGCCAAGTGTCTGAAGTTCTGCACCCGCTGGGATGTACCATGTGACATGCATTCACGCCATTGGTGCAACACTGTCCATCAAGTACTCTTAGGTTGTGTGGCCTTGGTGCAAAGCGCAGAAGTCAGTGACCATGCATCACAGCTGCAGTCTGCAGAGAGTGAGCAATGTTTGTGCTCACGGATGGGGCATACATGCCCTTTGCACAAACTGACAAACCCTGTGCACAAAGCAGCTTTGATGCTGCATCAAGCAGCAAGGGTTTTGTGGAGAGCAGCTGCCGTATCTGCAAGGGACACGACAGCATTTGTGCACCAAAAACAACATTGTCAGTTTTTCACTACTTCCATCACTCATATTTAGATTATGGGGATGCAAGCTGTACCTCATGCAACAACAGCAAAAGTTGGCATCAAGTATAGATTTGCATGCAACAGCACCTGCTGAATGCTCTGTCAATCAGTAGACTGACCTGGCATATGTGTGATGCAGCTGCCATGTATGCAGCAATGGCTGCACCAAGCAATAAGGATGATCAGCCAAAGGCCACCAGCAATGGCATCATTGGGTTTCTCTTCTACGCCGCCTTCATTGTCATCTGTGCCTTCTGCCTGCTCAACCTGTATGTAGGAGTCATCTTCTCTGAGTTCAGTAAGATCCGCCTGCTCAGCACTGCAGGCTCTGCCTTCCTCACCACAAAGCAGCAGGTGGGAGCCAGCTGGGCATGTGTATTCAGCATGCGTGTCAAGACAGTAGCATGCAAAGCAAGAACATTGCCACTGCCAGATTGTTCAATGCTCTGCATCCATAGGCAAAGCAGCGTCAAAACACATCCTGCAGCATAAACATTGAGTAGCATACATCTTTTGCATCACAGGGAAAGGTGTGCCTGCAGCACCTGATGTGACTGCAGAACAGGCTGATATGTTGTGTCAATTATAGCACTGCTACCCGTCTTGGTGTGCAGCAAATGTGCCAATGGCAGCTAGCTGTACCAGCCATGCTCCCTGTCTGGTAGATCAAGCACTTGTTGGTGAGATTTCAATTGCATTGCAGGAATGGACAGCACTAGCCAAGATGGTGTTCAGATTGAAGCCGTTGCAGAGAAACAATCCGCCTACCAACAAAATCCGCCTCAGCTGCTACAGGGCAGTTCACACCAAGGTATGCACACATCTTGCTGCCTGATTACCCAGGTGCTCTCTGCAAACGCAGATGCATATTTGTGGACCTGGAGTGAAGAGTGAGGACATGTCGCATTCAGCACACTGTGTGACATACTTGCTTGTGGCCTACATTGTAATGCACTGCCTTGCCTTCATGCAGTTGCTTGTCCAGCCAAAGAAGGCAATGCGCACACGCTGCGACACTTAACTGACATGTGACAAACCCACATCGTCACCTTTGCATATAGCACTAGAGCTGACAAGCTAATTAGACTAACTAGTTATATTAAAATGCACAGAATTAGCTAGTTATGCTATAATGCACAGAACTTGGTCCTGTCTGCAGACCTTCAACTACATCATCACGGCAGTCATTGTGATCAACATCGTTATCCTGGCTTCCACTGTTTACAATGAGTCCACAGCCTTCACCAATGCCAAGGAGGATTGCAACTACGGCTTCACAGCAATCTTCATTGTTGAGGCTGGCATCAAGATCACCGGCCTGGGATGGCGCAGCTACTGGCGCAATGGCTGGAACAAATTTGATTTCTTTCTCATCCTGATGGCCATTGTGGACATTGGCTTCACTGTGATCGCCGCACATGGGTCTCAGGTGTGTTGAAATATGACCCTTTGCTGACAGCCCCAATTGGGTTGTTGAGTTTTGTACTTCCATACCTTTGCCATTGTTAGCAGAGCTTGGTAATTTGATCCTGCTTCTGCTGTTATTACCCCAAGTATCGTGAGCTTGGCTATTCCATCCTGCTTCTGCTATTACCGCCCCAAGTATTGTGTATTCCCACATCTCACCTGATGAATTTGTTGCCTGTATGATTGCCTGGCATGTGTTCTCAGGGCAAGGCTTCTTGGCTTGTAACATTCTGGGTGCCACTTCATACAGCAATGTAGTAGTCTGTGACATGCAGGTGAACCAGCTGCTGAGCATCCAGAAGCTGCTGCGCCTGCTCAGGATTGCTCGCATCATCAAGCTCATCAAAGGCTTCAAGGTGATCACGAATCTGCTTCTGTCTTCACTTGCCAGCTTGCTCCTTGACCCCGCATTGCCACTGACTGCATCAACACTTGCAGTCAAGTGCCAACCCATGCAGTGCACTCTGTGAGCAAGTCCTCAGACAAGTGCTTGTTTGCAATTTCCCAGCATCTCTATGAGTAGCATCCATGCATGTGCCTTGTGCATGCAGTCACCTCCAGCTGGAGACAGCAGAAATGCTAAGAGGCGTGCTGCACAGCTGGTGAGCTGTTGCTACTGCAGAGTTGATCCAACAGCAAGCAGCAGCAGTGATCTGTAGTGTGGCCTGTAGCCATCATGCATACTGGCCATGCTATCTTGCAATGTTGGCATATCAGCAGGAAACACTGACAGCCAAGAAGTGTTGCCAGCGGCGCTTGTGCAGGCTGGAAATGTCATCTCCCAATGTTGGCACGTCAACAGGACGCATCAACAGTCAGAAGCCAACACAGAATGCCATTTTCCTCCCCTCAGACTCAGCAGCTTCTGCAGTCATCAGCTTATAAACAGCAGTAATTGCCCTGTATAGCAGACACTCGCATGTCTGGGGCACACACAGCATCAGCACCTGGTAGACAATTCAGCATGCATTTACCTACAATCTGTTCATGTAGGCCTGACAATGTACTGTGTCGTGCTTGCAGGGTCTGAAAGCGCTGTTGACAACTCTTATCATTTCCCTGCCAGCCTTCTACAACGTGGGCGCCCTGCTCATGTTGGTCTTCTTCATGTACTCCTATGTGGCAGTGCTGCTGTTTGGCACCATCCAGCCCCAGGCTGCCATCACAAACCATGCCAACTTTTCCAACTTTGGTAAGAAACGGCTATTGAAGCTGTACCTGCGTCCTAGACATGTAGCTGTCTGTCCCAGATGTCAACATGCTTAGCAATCTTTTGGAAGCTTGCTTGCTGTTGAAGCAGCCCAAATCATATGGACTGGCTTGCTGTCAAAGCAGCTGATATGATCAGGCCTGGCAAAGACTTTCGTACAAGGCTGCAACTACAGTTCATAGGGTTGGATTAGGTGTGTTACATTGGTAGGGTTGAATGTGGTGTGTTACAGAGATAGGGTTGGATTGGGGCGTGTTGCATATGTAGGGTGCAATTTCATGTGTTGCATTGCTGGGGTTGGATTTGTATGTGTCGCTCTTGCATGTGTTGCTCTTGCATGTGTTGCTGTTGCAGCTCAGTGTGCGTTGCTCTGCTGCAGGGAGGGCCGCCTTGACAATGTTCAGGGTGTCAACAGGAGATGACTGGGTGTACATCATGCAGCAGTGTGGCGTCAGACCACCAGTCTGCACTGTCTCGGTCAGTCTCTTTATGTCAACATGCCACCACGCATCACCCCTAGCATACATCCTGCCTGGATCACCCCTAGGATACGTCCCCTGGGATACACCCCTAGGATACATTTTGCCAGGATCACCCCTAGGATACACCTTGCCTGCTGCTTCCCACTATGATGTCCAGATGTGCCTTGTCACTCACTCATGCAGACGCCTGACAATGCTGCCAACCTTCTTAGGACATTGCATTCTTCTGGAATGGGATATGGCCGGTTGGGTCAGAGCCAGAATGTTGAGCACGCTGCGATGGTGTTGTCTGTTCTCAGGGTGGATGTGGCAACCCTATCCTGTCGGCGCTCTTCTTCTGTAGCTTCACTGTCATCATCACCATGATCCTGCTGAACCTGTTCACGGCTGTGGTCCTGGAGAACTTTGAGATCCAGGAGGAGCAGGCCGAGTGGACCCTCACCCCTGCTGCTTTAGAGGTATGATGGCACCGTTGTACCCATACCTTGTATCCCATCTGCACTCAGATCAAGGTGTGTAGTATGGGGTTTGTATGGCATACCGTATATTCGAGAATTGGGGTGGCGGTCACAGTTTGGGGTTGTTGACGGGACAACGCTGTATGTGTCAATGTGATGTCTTGCCCTGTGACACACTGCTGCTGACCATACTCTCAGCTCAAAGAAACAAGTGTGGCTTTTTTCTGACAATGTGTGATTGCAGCATCAAGCTGCAATTCCTGAAATGCATCATTTCCCTTGTCAGCAACTGCTGTGGTGCATTGCTTTGTCTAGACTCCATGTAAGACCATTTTGAGTAGTACACAAGCCGTCATTTAAAGTCTGATGTTTTGTTGCTCAACTGTTTTGTCCAAGAACGTAGAATGCGGCTTCTCATCGGCACCATGACTTCTGTTGTTTGTTTGGTATGCTGCCATGCAGGTGACATGAGATGTGGCCGCTGACAGGCACAACTGCCATCATTGCCCCCAAACTCCTGTTACTATTGGCCCAATCAACATGTCCATATCCAGTCCCTTGGTATGCAGGAGTTCCAGGAGCTTTGGGCAGAGTACGATGACGGCTCTGGAACCATAGCCCCAGAGCAGCTTCAGACACTGCTCATCAGGACAGACCCTCCCCTGGGGTTGGGCCGCATGGCCACTGGCAGGGACGTGCTCAGATTTGTGTTCAATTTGGACATCCCATTGGTCAATGGCAGGGTCCCATTCCATAGGACTGTCTATGAGCTGGTCCGCAATGTGTCAGAGACTCAGATCCCAGAGGTGAGTCACAGCCAAACGCCAGCATAGCGTAGCATAGCATAGCATGCATGCAGCTGGCAATATTCATGTGACGACTGCAATGCTGGTCGCCGTTTGCATGCCCATGGACTCATTCAGCGCACAGCAATTTGACAGCGTTAGTTCACCGCAATGACCTTGGTGCCTGTCTGTGCTTGAGGCATAGCAGCAAGCACACATGAGTACAGCTGCTGTGGCACTGCTGCTGCACAGCTGCCCTGACTCAGCTGCTAGATATGTCTGATCCTGGCCCAAGCCGGTGCTGACTGTATGCAGGGTGAAATGAAGCTGCAAATAGACCGCATGATCGCCAAATTCTTCTCCTCCCTTCCAGTGGATGAGCAGCTCAACTTCAGTGTGGCTGTGACCGTCATGAGTGTGCAGCGCAAGTGGCGCCAACGCATGAAGGCCCACAAGGTAACACACCTTCCTGTTTGCACTAGACAAGTGGTCCCTTTCTTGGTCTTGACTGCTGAAACATAACTGTCTTGCATTAGCCAAGATGGCATTGTGTCAGACACTGTTGATGAGACAATAAGCTGAACACAACTGCTGAGGGAGCAGGTCACCTTCTGCATCATCAATAAACAGACCAGAAGGTTGGTGTGTATGCCATGAGACTTTGCCAAGTCAGGGCATCAGATGGAGTTTCACTTGCTCAGCAGAGGCCTTTCAAGAAGCCTTAAGCTCCTGCACTCCCATCACCACTAAGACGTGACCACCAAAAGCAAGCTGCACCTCATGACTACACTCTACTGTGTTGAGACTGCGCTGGACCAAATGCACTACAGAACCATGCATGCCCAGCAGTACTGTGCTGTCATAACTATGGACTCAAGCTTCACTTTGAGGCACCCACACCTCTCAACCTCTCCTGAAAGAAAAGCTCTACAGCGATCATAACGGGAGCCTCCTAAGGCGGCAGCCCTGCTGTTTCAACTTCTCCTGAGTGAGGATTCAAAGGCTGCACAAGACATCAACATCTGTGCTTTCAAGCCAGGATGTCTGATGAGTCACAACTGGCTCCACACCCCAGACTGTAAGGTATACACTGAACTGAACACAATCCCACATGTTGCTGCAGATCAAGCACAGGAGGCTGGTACGGGGTGATAGAGCAGTGCCCCCAGCCTATGACCAGCTGCTGGCTCAGCGCACTGCCCTGTACAAGCAGCTGCAGGAACTTCAGGCACAGGGCAACACCACCTGGAAGCTTGAGGTGCCAGAGGAGCTGCTCTCACCCAGGTCCAGGCTGGCTGCCCATGCAGCTCGTAGGCTTGCTCAGGGCATATCCAGCGGCGTGCACACCCTGGGCGCTCTTCTGGGTGACTTTGGCAACTTCCTTGCTGGTGAGCAGCAGCCTGCCTGGCAGACTGGCCCAGTTGTTGTCAGTCATACTTGGCTTGATTGAAGATGCACAATCATTCAGGAAACCTGCACGTCATGTATAAACTGATTGGCGACAGATTTGTTCCGCGTATGGGGGGAGAGTGCACCTTGTTTCAGCCTGAAAGTGCGCAAGTAAGTTGTTGCATGCATGCATGAACACCGCTGCCATATTACACAAAAATTTCAGTCGTCATGGAGTGCGATGATGAACGCTGTAATGCTGCAGGTGCTGCCAACAATGTGATACATCCTGAACTGCATCAAGCTCGCAGAGATGCACTGATGAGTCCAGACCATACTTCATCACCCTCCTACAGAAGAGCTGCTGTCACATCTAGCCCCAGGGGATATGCACCATCACTCCCTTACAGAAGGGCAGCAGTCACATCCAGCCCTAGGGATATGCCATCAAATATTGTGCCAGCACAACACCCTAGGGTGGCTGAGCTGCAACGGCAGGCCTCTGGATCATCTCAAGCAAGTGGATCATCACAGAGTCCATTGTTAGGCATGAGAGGGTCCACTACTAGTAGGCCCTTTACAAGCCCAGACAATGAAATGACAGGGACAGATTTGCATCTGTCTGGAGATCGCTTCCAAGCTGGGAAGCCAAAGCGGAGGGTCAGCAGATAGATAGTCTCAGGTCTGTCATGACAGGGGTGTCTTGTGGTGACAGCATGCAGTGCATGTTGACAGCAGACGCAGAGCTTGAACATTTGACTTGAGACGGCTGTATTTAGGGTTGCCAAATTTGTTCTGTCTCTAGCATGGCCTTTCCATGCAAGTTGCTTTAGGTGACGCACGTGAAAATGTCGAGGGTCAGAGGCAAGCTGGCGCTATAAGTATCAGACCATAATGGCCGGGTCCCTTGAAGTCGGAATCTATGCCACCATTGACCTTGCTAGACAATATTCCTTGGATGCAACGACGTACCATGTTGCCAGCTGGCTTGCGTGTATGGCCCTCACGCAGTGATCCTGAGATGCCCTGAGAGATGCTAGCGACCTGGCGAAAGCATTACTTTGCTTTCGCTGTCACGACAAGTTTCTCGTCAGGATGGCGGCAAAGGTTTCAAAAGTGCTTTGTCTGCTGGCAGGATACTCCATTATGCTGCTGCAAGGTGATGACCGCTCGTCCAATATACCAAACTGCCTTAGCCAGCTGCAGTGCCAACGGCCATGGCTGCTGGCCAGCTTGTGCATTTATGACCTGCTGAACAGGCCGCCATCAGCCTGGCCCGTCGCACTGTCTGCTGCTGCATAGCCAGTTTGCTTTCAGTTGAACGACTTCACACTCATGTCGTTGTCTTGCCGTTGCAGGCGCGCCAAAATTTGTGCAAGCCCAATGGCCTGTGTAAGTTTCTCGCCGTTCAATCAGCTCCGCTTGCGCTGACATACTGCTGCAGTACTGCCTTTTCAAGTGAACCGTGCGACCTTTGCAAGTGAAACGTACGACAGGACCGTGTTGAGTGCAGTGACGAAAGCCAGCAATGCGATGCATCAGCGCAGAGCTCCAGCGAATGCAATGCCCACACCATTGTGCCATACCCCAGCTGCATTTGCAGTGATGTCCCAGTGCAAGTCAGTGATCCCAGTGCTCCCTTGTTCACTTGCGCCCAAGAGTACAACAATGGCAACTGCGGCCAGTCCTTCCTGAAAGATACGGTAGACACCATTCCTGAAGGTGAGTCACCAGGCTTTTGCCCCAAGCACTACCTCCGTTGGTTGTTTGATGCATGACTCTTACAGCTTTCAAGGCATATGCATCAGTTTGCTTTTCAAGCTGCAACAATTGCAACTTCAGCGTGTTACACAGTTAAATTGTAGCAGGAGTTCCTCATCTGTGATCGCTATATGCCTGAGCCTGGCTGTGACAATCACGCCCCAACCAAGAGCTGCAAACAGCACATGACAGCAATTCGTGCATCAGTGAGCATTGCAAGGAATTGAATGCTGCTACTTGGCTGCAGGGTATTGCCAGATCACATGTGGGACTTGCAACTGCACCTCAACCATCTCTCAGGTTCTCACTCAGCTCCAGGCCAACATGTTCCTGCAAGCTGCTGAAATGAGCGGCATGAAAGCCCAGTTTGATCTGCCTGGTTTCACAGCTACAATCCTGGCTCCCTCAGATGCAGCATTTACTACCTTCCTCAATGGTATGGCTTCTCAGTATGTAGAGCTTGTTGTTCCAAAAAGCTGTGGTTTGCATACTCAAATGCTACTCCTTGCCCCTGCCCCTGCCCCTGTCCCTGCCCCTGCCCCCGCCCCCCACCCGATGCTCCTGCCCCTAGGGCCTGTCCTTATCCCTGCCCATGTTTGTTTTTATTGTCTTGCCCCTTCCTGTCTGCCTTGTTTGAGAGCTGTTCACAGAGGCCATAAGTGGCATGCAAGCGCTCCAGCAGCCTCTCGTACAGGGCGCTATATGCAGCCTGCGCGTTGTATGCAGAATGCCCTGCTTCACTTCCAGTAGAAGAAACTTTGCATGTGTTACAGCAGCAGTGTTGTATCCTGCTTTGCATGGTGCTTGCAGATGCCACCTAGCTTGCTTTATACGTTGCTGCAGGCTCTGTAAGCTAGCTGTGCATCCACCTGGCAAGTTATTGAGCACCTTGGCTCACAACATGTTATTGAGCTTTGTAATGGAAAAGCTTTGGTGGTGCCGATACCTGTTGTGGCCTTGCAGGTGCACCTCTCAGTAGCATGGCTAGTGATGCACTGCTGCAACTGATGGAGCTGCATGTCTTACCCCCAATTCCAGTGCTGTATGCTACCTGGACAACCCCCTTCTTTGGGAGCAACCCCACCCTGGCTACCTGGCTTGGCCCCAACCTGACGGCTGCAAAAGCCACTACAGGGTAGGAACCATAGCTCATCATGCAAAGCAGGCTTTAGATAGTTTGCGGGTTCTGTTCACATCTGCTTTATGATAACTTGCTCTCAGCCTGCACCTTTGCTTTGAGACGCAACCACCTCAATGGGGACTCAATTGCTCATCTGCACAAGCCACTGTCGAGCGCAAACTCATTTGCTTTGTCAATCTTTGCTGATACAGTGTGGTCATGACTCCACTGTCAGAGATGACCATTGTTTGATATTGATTGGGACAAGCATCTGAGCCTGGAGATGTATCGGCAATTACATACAGCATTTCAGACTGCTTTCTGATGCTAGTTTGGTTCCTGGACCTGCATCTTTTGCAAAGCCTTGTTGCACTCATGCCTCGGCATGATTTTTCCTGGTCCACTGCTGCTGTACATCAAGCATGTACCACAGGAGTTATGGTGCACAAGAGACATGGGCAAAGTCAGTTGCATGACTTGTGCACCAGTTTTGTGCACGCATGAGTCACAAGTTTGTATCATATAGGCCTGCCAACTTCACTGTGAGCTCTGGGTCAGGACCAGCAGCCAATATCATTGTTGCTGATATGGAAGCCAGTCGGGTAAGTCCTGCATCATTGCCAGTATTGCCATTTACCCTGCCACTCTCCTCAGCACAGCAGAAGTGATTATGTAACGTGAATTACAAACAATTACACATATTTACACGGTCTGCTGCTGGCAACAAGTAAAATATAGAATGCTCAATTGACTTGGCAGGCGACGTTTGGCTGCAATGTTACAGCCTCAAGTGCAGCAATGCAATGCATCTGCACTGGCAAAGCAGCAGTGTTCACCTCTGCACTGTACACGCTCAGAGCGGTTCATGCACGCATGCAATAGCATAAGCTGCGTGATGGTTTCTTCATTATTTTGCTTGTTTCTGCTGACGTAAAAGCCCTCTCAGAGTGCCTGGTGCAAAGTTTGGCTCCTGACATGATGCTGTGCTGTGCAGTCCCATGTGAACATTTTGGACACAGTGCTGACCCTCCCTGCAAACTCTGTCTCAGTGCCTCTGCCAGCAGCCAACTCTGGGCCCAATGGGAATGGGGTTGCCATTGAGACCTTCAATGGAACAGCCTATCCGGTTTTGCTCATGGGAGCAACTTTGCCAGTTCTGCCAGCTTCTGCCGCACCCTCCATGATGTCAGTGCAGACTGCAGGATGATCATTGTGAGATGTGGCAATAGATGTTACACCTAGCCGACGGAAGTGCATCATGTGTTAGATCATGATGCACGATCTGTAGGAGGTATTATATGGCATGCAGGCTGGCTGCTTCTGGTCATACCTCCAGTAGTGTGATCGTTTCAGACAGCATGCATGCTGCAATAAGTTCTTGTGGGGTATGAGCACCAAAGCCGACATGCAGGCTGGTGAGAACATTGACTTCTGATCCTTCTCAGGACAGTGTTGGCAGCAGCATGCATGTTTGTAGACTCAAAACAGCTTCAAACAACTTGCAAGTTCTGTTGTTACATTTTGCTGGCGTAATTGGTTGAAGTATCGGCATTTTTTTACTATTGTACGAAAAATGTCAAAGCTGAAACCAAATTGTAGCATGGGTCATGGGCAGGCTGCTGTGGGAGCAGCAATGGGTGCACATTGGGTGAGGAGCACGCAGACACAGGTGCGATCTGACCGAGGTGAAAGACACATATGGAATGTGGATGCTTGGTGCTGTCTACAAGAAGCTCAGTGCAAGCTGCCCACCAAGGCTGACACAACAGTGACCACAATAACAGTTTGAAAATTTCTCAAGTGTGACACAGCAGTCGTTTTGTTTCAGCTCGGCTCCGCAAGCTTTTGCCGCAGCAGATGTGCGTGAATAAGGAAACATAGCTGCATGCCTGCTTCGTGGAAACACCATTTTGGCCTGATATGCGTAGAGGAAAGACGCTCAGGTGGCAGTGCCTGTTCTGCAAAGGAAGTCGACAGCTTGCCTGTTCGCCTGACCCGGGGTAGTGATGGCACCGAGGTTCCTGAGCTTGTGACTTGAGTGCCCGACCCGTAGGATCACTTATATGCAATCCTGCTTGCCATCTGCACCTGCCTCAGCGGGCTGATCATTCGCTGCGGCCGACGCGGTTACGTGACAGACACCAAAGGCCAGCAGGCGACACAGCCGCGAGGTTGCTCTGCTCGCATCGGCCGTGGCTTTGCGACGCAAAGTTTGCGTAGGACCCCGCAACATCTGGACCCATACCTTGAACATTCGGGAAGATATCAGAGTGAGTCATAAAAGAAAACGCCAACAATGATCAAAATCACGGATCGAAGTAGGAGCGCCTGATCGTGGGACGAACACGATGGTTTGTCAGGCAAACTTCTGAGTTTACCAGGCCTGTGTACGTGCACGGTGCATACTGGCTCAGAGCAGACATTGTTCAAACAATGGCAGAGGGTCGACTGCTAGTTGTATGAGAGGCCGATCCTCGGCAAAGCAACTCTCTGCAACACTCTCGGAGTATCTCTGGGAGGGGGCGCAACATCCCTTCTGGGATGGGGTGTCCTAGCAACAGCTCCTTACAACGGTCCAAATCAATTTTAAATTTACAACATTTGGTTCACATGACATTACAAAACAAATAAAACAAAAATTACTGCTGTTATAACTACTCACTGTGATCAAAAAGTCACCATTACACTGAAATTAGTTTACAAAATTTTCCAAACTCGAACAAGAGATGCAGGTATCAAACAGCAATGAACTGCTGACAACTATGCTCATTCTCTGATGATATGAAAAATTTTGAGCTGCAGTGCATGCGCTGCATAAATAAAGAGCGATCATGAAGGCATGTGCTACAGCTATAGCAGGTCTGCAAAGAAGGAGCCTGATCCATTGCCTTTGTGCCTTTTGGGAACTTTGTGTTGCCCTTTCCCTCTATCCCGCTTGCCTTTCTTGCCTTTCTTCTGCTGAGCATCATCCTCACTACCGCTATCACTCCCTTGCTGATCACTCCTGCTGATACCCGCTATTTGCTGTTCTGGCTCCAGGCCTGCAGCATCACCCTGCAGGCAACATTGATGATCAGCCTTGTTGTTAACGCATTACACTGCTCTAAGCGGCTCATCAACAAGGTACCAAACAACACCAGAACTCTAAGTGGCTCTTCAACAAGGTACCAAACAACACCAGAATGACCCAGCAGAACAACTCAGCAAAATGCCCCAGCAGAATGACCCAGCAGAATGCCCCAGCAGAATGATCCAGCAGAATGACCCAGCGCAAAGCCATGATGGCACACCACATGTTCAGTGGGTGTAGTGACAGTTGATCATGTCAGTCTCTGGGCTGAGGCGCACCTCACAAGAGTTTGACGTGTTACACAATGACGCAGACAGCTCAGCCAATAATGAAGGCACCATGATGCAATGGCAGAGGTCCATTGTGCCAGTGTATCGTTGACATGGACAGACACATGTGCATGACGTGACAACAAGAGAGAGAGAGAGAGAGATCTGCTTGATTCATGATAGCGACCATGCATTACTATCATACCTGCCAAGTTGCAGGCGCATCTCATTCAGTTATTATGCAATGCTCATTTACTTTGGAGTCAAATTGAGGCAGCACAGGGCTCAACAAGAGAAGACATCAAGGAAACGACAGCCTACCTGGTCTCGTGCAGCAGCCCCTTCCTCCTGCTCTTCCTCATCTTCATCATCGCTGCCCTCAGCAAGCTGACTCAGGTCCCACAGCTTGAGGCAGCTCTCATGACTCACGCTTGCGAGTCTTGATCGGTCATGTGACAAGGCTAAGCGTTCTATGGGGAGGTCCTCTGACCCTCCCAGCACCCCCAGCATTCTGTTGGGTAGGATGTTTACAATCCTGATGATACCGTCAGAAGAACCGGTAATGACTGTGTCAGCATCACACTTCACCAGGGCATCCACAGAGCTAGGATGACCTGCAGCAAGAAGCATAATGGTGCAAACATGACATGCCAGCATACAGTGGAACAATAATCAAGCCTTGGACAGCAGGAACAAGAAGAGGCAAAAGGTCAGTAAAAACAGTTATATCCAAGCTCCCATACACTTCACAGAAGTTCACAAAATCAGCCACGCACATGCATTGCTCACACAATGGCAAGTGTGATCATGAACAATTTTTACCTGGAAAGCGATCACTACAGTCATCCATGTGGCCCCAAGTATACAAATTGATGACACCACTCTGAGTCCCAGTCACTACCTTCTTATCACCCTTTAGTAGAACTACAGATAGTAGCTCATCATCTGCATCATTCTCTGACTGGGCTCGTATCTGCAGGTCACAATCATGTTGTTGACCAGGCATCATAGCCAAATTAAATCTCAGAGTTGATGCTGTATTGACACAAGGTGAAATCCCTTGGGATGCGTAGGGCACAACCACGCTGTCAAGACCAACAAGCATGTCGATGGGCATGACAGGTACATATAAACATGCTGTCATGCACTCAACATCTATAAAGCCTCTTCATTCAAACAAGACAAAGGACACCGTGTTTCAGGCCCATGCACACAGTGGAAAACTGCAATGCCCTTTTATGAGCCAAAAATACACCTTGTTTGTTCTCAGGTCATTGACAGTCAGTGTGCCGTCACCACTGACAGCAACAAGGCACTGCTCCCTCTCATGTAGCACCATGTCTGACACAAAGTCTGTGTGTGCTTCAAAGCTAGCTGTTGACTCTGGCTGACGCTGATCCCAGGTCTTGATTAAACCATTATCATCCCCTGCAAATCACAACACTGCTGTGTATAAGAAATTGGTTGCAGTCTAAGAGCTATTACAGAAGGAGTCCATTGGACAAGGCAATGAAAGGAGCAGAAATAAGGTATTTAATATTCCAAGTTTTCCAGACAGCATGATACGGTCTGCTGCAGTGACAAAACAAATGCTTATGAGTGGCGCTGACATTCATTTCAGTCATGTTGTACAGGGAGATGGCTTGCTATGCAGATCCAGCTCCTGGCGCAAAGCGTCTCAGAGTAAGCTCAGTTCAATTTGGTACAGGACTGGAAACCAGGGCTCAACACAAACACAGCACAGTGGCAGTGAACACAGCTTAAGAAAGCAGAAGTTGCAGCCTTGTGGTACAGATAGTCCTGAGGTTTGCTGATGCTGCATTACTGTGCTGCAAGGCGCACAGTTGGGAAGTCCATGAGGTGAGGAAGGCGGCTTGCTGAACTGGAAGCTGGCACTAAGCTAGGCAGCACTGACAATGACCTTTGGTTAGACATGAGCAGTCTCTGGCAGAAAGGATGACTGCGAAGAAAAGATGCGCAGCAGCTCACATGTGACTGACAAGGGGGTTGTGCAACACAAGGAGCAGTGTTCCTGTACCTGAGACAAATGATGTTTCAGAAAGCACCGCCAGTCTGCTGATGCCCGCAGGGTGTGCATTTTGCTGTGTCCTTTGCACCTTGCATGTTCCAGTGTCAAGCAAAACCACTGACTTGTCTGCTGAGCCACTCAAAAGAGCATCTCCTAAAGCACTGAACTGGACAGCGCGGCAAGATTCGCTGTGCAGCCTCTTTTGGCTCTTCCGTGTGGCACCGCTTTCGCTGTATTCGCTGATACGTACTTGCCCAGTGATAATGCCTGCCGCCAGGAGGCTTTCTGTGGGATGAAAACTGCAGTCCTGCAAATTGCCGGTGTGACTTTCCGAGGCATCAGACGAGGCAGCAGAGTGCTTTGAAGTTGTACATCAATGAACGCGGTCGACGGGCTCACCATGGGCTGCTCCGGCAGTTTCACGTTCATGCTGTGCGCTTCCTCCATGTCGCGCCGCCGACTATCGATATAGCAAGCACCAGGAAGACGCCGAAGCTGCAGAACTGAAGGACGTTCAAGAACTGCCCACACAGTGCGCAGCAACAAACACCTAAGCGCTTCTCTCCTACATGCATCAGTGCATCCTCTACAGCTGCGACAGGCGTTAACAGTAGGCGTCACGACAAAGGGTGGTCTGCAGGTGCAGGGTGTACACAAGACAGCATGTTGCTGCAGATGTGAACATGTGCATGCCTGGCAGCCCAGGTCATGTGCACAAGGAGTTTCAGGGAACCAAGGCGTGAAAGTTTCAATGCTTGCTGAAGGCCCTGCAGACGCACAGCAGCATATAACGCTGTATCACAATCAACCCCATTCGCACAAACTCTAGCAACCTGTCATTTGATCATCATGTGATCATCACTGGCCATCGTTGTTTTGGCCTAGAAAAAGATCTGACCAAAGATAGCTTTGTTCCCAAAAAACTTTTGCATGTCCTGTGCCAAGATTGCTGGCTCTTCCTTCGCTGCAAAGTGACCACCTTTACTGTACACAGTCCACTGTTGAACATTGTACAAGCTTGTGCCCCAGTTCTTGGGCATCTTATAAATCTCCATGGGGAAGACTGCAACAGCAGTAGGCACCTGCATAACAGCAAGATGTTGATGATTCTATTGGCAAGCTATCACGCACAACTCCTTGAACAAAATCATATTGTTCAGAACATGTTTGAGAGGCCAGCATTGTTCAGATGATACTTGCGAGCAGAGTGATAGAGCAGCAGGCATATAACTTCAAGCTGCATGTGAGCCTGGTCCTTTGCAGCTCACATGCTAGCACAAGGCATAGCAGTGCAGCAGCAGCACACCAGCTGGACAGCAAATATTAGAAGAAACAGCAAGCAGACAATGCTATGTTCAAGAAGCATGCTGACTAACCTTGCAGTACTGCTTTGACACAATGTTTGCCCTGTCACCAGTGTGTTTGCTCTCATAGTAGATCCGCAAACTAGATGTGACATTCCCTGTGAGCCAATATAGGCAGGTGTTGGTTATGAGGAAGTCCTTGCTGAAAGGCACATGCCCATTGGCCTCCCTTCTGTCTGACCACTGGTGGAATTTCTCCAAGAACCAACCTAGGAGACCTGCTGGGGAATCATTGAGAGCGTAGCCCAGGGTTTGTGGCTTGGTGCTTTGCTCTTGCTGATACGCTGCAGGCAAACAATGGCTGTAAGTCAGCCCTATGCGCACCCTCGTGTCGGGAAGAAAATCACATAGATTGATCCGAGGCCACTGTCATCCTTCACTCTGAACAACACCTGTTGGCCTATGATCTATCTGCCTTTCAGCTGCCCAGTGTTTGACCACAAAGACACACTTTAGATGAACCAGGTTGAAAGCTCATTACGCAGTGTGTTGGACATGAGATGATGTCTTGATTTCTGGCGGGTGAGGTGTGCTTCAGACAAGCAAACAGATCAAGACTCATCACAACTTCCTTGCAGTGCGACGGCTGCATGCTGCTGCACTCTGCTCTGCCGTCTGGACAACACGTTGCTGCCTTTGGTTCCTTGCTTAGTTGTGTCTGACAAAAAACATAACAGCTGGTTTCACTACAGCCACAGAAGCCCATCAGCTGTGAGCAAAACAAGAATTTCCTGCTGTATGGCACACATGTGTGATGTCAGCAAGGCTCAAGGAGCAGTCCTCCATCAGGATGTTGACCAACCTGATTCATGATCCATGAAGCGCTTTGTGTCCTTCAGCCATGAAATTTCCTCAGCAGTGAGGAAGATAGGGAACTGGTCTGCGTAAGGCAGGTAGGCGTTTGCAGCTTGCAGCAGGTGGCGTGGGTTGTACAGGCATGGCGAGGCTGCTAGCATGTTCACATGGATGCCCTTGCAGTGATCTGGGTGGAAGATGCCTAGCGCTTTTGACAGCATGGAACCCCAGTCACCTCCTGTAGTCACACATTGCACATCACACATTACACATTACATTGCGCATGGCATGCTCAGAAAATGAAAAGAAAAGAAAAAGTTTCGCTTTTCAGCGATCATAACGGGAGCCTCCAAAGGCGGCAGCCCGGAGTGCATGGCATGCATTCTATGGTAAGCTGGGTCAGTAGTATATTCACAGGGATGCCTTCAGAATTATCTGAATTGAACGTGTTATCCAAATCAGAGCTTGGGATGGCTCTGATCCACAGCCTAATGGGTCGAAGTATCAAAATACTGGCGCCATCCAGTGTGTGATTTTTGCTGAACTGCACTACAATACGTGCAAAGCTGCGATGCGTTGGTCAAGAAAACAAAGCATGTGTATTGGCACACAACTAGAGAAGCAGGTGACTGGAACACAAAGCACCAGCACAGACAATGGCATTAGCAGACTCAACGAACACAAGCTGGTTATACACTTGCTGGACTAGACGCCGGACTAGACTGGAACAGATTGATGTGCAGAGTGCTGACCAGCGTCTCACCTTGTGCTACATACTTGGTGTAGCCAAGCTCAAGCATAAGTTGATTGAAGGTCTTTGCCATCTCCTTCAGTCCAAAGCCCTTGTGCTTTGGGGCGGATGAGAAGGCAAATCCAGGCAGAGAAGGTGCCACCACATGAAAGGCTTGCTTGCCTTCACCTGAACAACCACGTGCAGATGCTCAGATGGAATCGTTGGCTACGGAATCAGACCAAGCTTCACAACACAAGGACAAAACACAAAGGCACAGTGAGGCTTATGTGGCCGCCAAACATGTGTCATGTCACAAATATGGTTGCCTTCTGCTTCAGCATGTGACAACTTTCATGACACAAGCTTTGTGATAGTGCAGAGCCACATAGACCAGTGAGGACGCAGGTAACTGCGTGGAAGGAAGACTGCAACAGGCATTGGCCACAGTCAAAGCACAACTGCACCTGGATTGACCAGCTGTGGAATGAGCTCAGTGAACTCCAGTATGCTTCCTGGCCATCCGTGTATCAGGACCAGAGGGATGGCATCTTTTTGCTGAGACTTCTCATGGACAAAGTGCAGATCAATTGTGTTGACAGGAAGCTTGAAATGGTGCAAGGAACGATTCAGTTGAGCTTCCTGAGCTCTCCAATCATACGTGGTGATCCAATACTGCAGCACTTCCTGCGTGATACTGCTAATAAATGAGAGGAAGAAGTGCTAGTATGCCGACATGCGTACGCTGGATGGTCAAGTACATCATTGAGGTCGCGCCGATGCTGAAACACCAGGCATGTCCAAACAGGAAGCATTGCAAGTCACCATCTCGCTGACAGACACTTTACCTGTAGGTATGATGGTTCTGTTCCGTAGTCCCAATGTGATCCAGCAATGTGGTCAGGTAATCTTGACCTTTCTAGACGACGCTTCAAGTCGTCTATGGCTGACTGCTCGATTTTGATAGTGAAAGGGGTTGCCATGGTCTGGTGCCTGCGGTTGTACGTGTAAAGCACGGTCAAAAAAACATGGAATTCAGACTTTCACCCCTGATGCATCTTTGTGAGCATTGAGGGCAGGCGCACGACAAGTGACAAGTCCCGCATATTCCATCGTGAGTATGCATGCAAAGCTGACCTTGACCGATAGCTGCTGTAGGAAAGCTGCTATAACCAGTGTTTTGGTAGGCCACACTTTATGTGATCTTACGCGAGCTTTGTTGAGGCAACACAAAGTCAGTATATGCACGACTTTCGGTCGAGTTGCTCCGCTTTGCTGACTTTGGTGTAATAAATCTGCTGCTCCTGCGGAGTCCATGTGACAGCAAAGTGTACAATCGCCTCGACAGATAGGCTGTAACAATTTTGACCCTACATGTCTGACAAGAGTGCAGGCTACAACGTGAGAGACTTTCGAAGCTCACAAACTTTCAGCGAGTGCCTCCGGAGTGCAAGCATGCAAGTTCGGGCAGAGGCATAACAATGTACTATTGCAAGCAGAAGGCTGGCCTGATGGCTTCCCCTTACACAATTCACATAGACCAGGCCGTGCTCGATGACTTGCAAGAGCGGCTCGGTCAAACCCGGCTTCCTGACCACCTACAGGGCAGCCATTGGGATTATGGAACTGAGCCCTCCTACATACAGGTCACCAACACTATCACTTCTGCTTTGACTACGCGCAGACTGGCTGAGTTGACAAAAAGAAGCAGTCTGACATATTTGTGCCTGCTCTCGCGGCTGGCCAGCCACAGAAATCACCGTCAGACTTTGCATGTTGCTTAGCAAATACTATCTTGGTCTTGCAGGAGTTGCTGCAGTATTGGAAGACCACATATGACTGGCGCAAACAAGAGCAAATCCTAAATAAGACTTTGCACCACTTCACCATTCCCTTGAATGCAATTGACCTGCACTTTGTCCATGAGAAATCAAAGCACAAGAATGCAATCCCCTTGTTGATCACACACGGCTGGCCTGGCAGCTTTCTGGAGTTTACAGAGATCATCCCTGAACTCGTAAATCCAGGTGACAACAGTATGCAGACTAGTCCTGTCCCTGTTCTTGCTCTGCATCTGGGCCGAAACTGCCCCTGCCTCACTCTTTGCCTGCCCCTCTCCTACCCCTGCCAAGCCTGTGCCCCAGTCTTTATGCTGACCTGGTTCCTGCTCTCCTTGCAGTGCATCCTTTTACTGTATATGTGCCACATGCATGTACTATACTCCCACTTTTATTAAATATTGCTGACACATGTCAAGCAGGATGGGATTATGAAATCCACAAAGCATTGGTATCATATGCTGTTGCCCTGCTGTCAGCCAATTCACTCATGTGACTTGGGGGATGAGCTCTCTTCACCTTGATCTAGTCTCTCATCATCAAGTACTGCTGCATGGTTAGCTTGTCATGTGAGAATGTCAGTCACTGCTCAAGTGAGTCATAAGCCACCTGCATATTGCCTTTGTGCATCATGTAGCCTGCTCATGTGAGCAGGTGAAGGCAAGCAGGCCTTCCATGTTGTGGCTCCATCACTGCCAGGCTATGGTTTCTCGTCAGCTCCCCAGCACAAAGGCTTTGCGCTGATGTCAATAGCCAAGACCTTCAACCAGCTCATGCTGGAGCTGGGCTACACCAAGTATGTTGCCCAAGGTGACAAGTGCATTGAGCATGTATGTTGTATATGCCGTGGGCTTATGCATATTCAAGCCTTTCTTGCGCTGGCTGTGTTAGTGTTCACCAGCAATGTACTGTCTCTTGCCAGGCAGACATGTCAAGATCCATGCTTGCAGCTTGGTACACCTGTCTTGTGTGCAAATCTTGTGCACCGAACAGCAACATGAGCTTTGGCATTGCTTGCACGGAAGCAGAATTCCTTTGCATATGTATCAGATGCAAGGGATGCACCTTGCCAGTATGTACCACTGTGCTTATGCAGGGCAGTATTGCTGTATGCTCAAGTAGGAATCGAGCATTGTGCATTGTAGGAGGTGACTGGGGCTCTGCTGTGTCAAAAGCACTTGGCATCTTCCACAGTGAGAACTGTAGAGGCATACATGTAAACTTCATGATTGCATCCCCCAACCGATACAACCCTCGGCATCTGCTGCAGCTGGTCAATGCTTTTGCACCATATGCTGATCAGTTTCCATTGTTCCTGAGTGCTGATGAGATAAAGGGAATCAAGGGACTTGGCCACTTTCAGAGTCAGGAATCAGGCAAGGCCTGTTTGACTGCGGCCTGCTCAACTTGCTGCTCAGCAGACAAGCTTACCTTGCCGCAACAGTTGATTGTGTTCCATGTGTGCATCAGTCTGGCATGCCAGACGCATTTCTGCATTCTTGTGCCTTGTTACGTTGCACCTTTGAACCTTTTCCCAGTGTGTGAAGACATCTGTCATGCCAAAGCCATTTCTGCCCCTGATTGCTGCAAGCCTTTGTCTTGTCTCAACAGGCGATTTGTTGTGCACTGTGTAAAGTGATCTGCTTGATGTGTGGTTTAGCAAGCCAAGACAGCAGCTGCAGCATCCCTTACTACAATATCAGTAGTGCTGCACTGAAGACGAATTGCCGCTAATTGCAGGCTATTTTCAAGTGCAGAGCACCAAACCTCAATCCTTGGGTTACTCACTGACCGATTCCCCAGTGGGTTTGTTGGCATGGATGGTTGAGAAGTTCAGAACCTGGTCTGATAGGAGGCACACCAATGGGCAGCTGTCTTTCAGCAAGGACTTCCTGATCACCAACTGTTGCCTATACTGGCTCACTGGAAATGTCACATCCAGCTTCAGATTGTACTATGAAGCCAAGCATACACGTGAGGGCCGGCAAATGAAACAATACTGCAAGGTGGGTTCCGGTGATAGCATCAGCAATCCCAAACATGTTGGCAAGCTTGAAGCCTGAATCTGCTTGTTGTTGCCATAAAAGCACCTGCAAGTGCTTCAAGCCAAATTGCCATCTTTTTTTGTAAGTTACAGCATTGTAAGATTTTGTGACAGTGCCCAGTATATTGAGACTGGCACATGACTAATTGATGAAGCAGCATGCATGTGCAGGTCCCCACAGGCGTTGCTGTGTTCCCTGAGGAGATATGCTGCTTGCCAAAGAACTGGGCTGAGAGTTTTTACAACATACAGCAGTGGACAGTGATGAAAAAGGGCGGCCACTTTGCTGCCAAAGAAGAGCCAGAAGCTCTGGCCAATGATGTGCAGAATTACTTTGGAAACAAAGCCTTGTTTGGGAAAGACTTTGCGTCTTAGTAATGAAGGCGATGATGCTTGAGCATGGATACTGTTAGTGTTGATTACAAAGCTATGAAGTTTAGTGTTTAACTTATGTGTCGTATTGTAACGTTTCACTCAATATAAACTGTTGTTTGTTTTTGCTTCTACTGGTCCAACACTCTGCATTCGGCTGGCAGCAGCAATCTGATGGCTATTGTGTTGTACACAATGGGTTTGTGCACATACAGTGCGTCGCATGCATGCATGTGATTTCTATACTGCATGACATATGTGCTATGGCTTGGCACGCAGGGTTTATTAAATTATCGCTGCCGCCGTGGGCCCTCAAGCAGAACACAGACTGTCAGCAACATGCCTCACACTCTTTACTGCCTATCTAGACAAGGGTGCAGAATCAAGGCAGCTGAATCAGCAACAGCTGCAACTCTGTAAAGGAGAAGATATTCTATAGTCATCTGAGCAACAGTCCAGCCGGCGTTGCATCATCTTTCAATGCAAATGTGTGACTGATATATACCTAATATGCCTATAATAGCTATACAAAACGCATACAGTATTTTACCTGTTTTGCAAGACCACTGACACAGAGGTAACAGACGCTATTCATGCAGCACTAAGCTTTGGGGACATTGGCTGGTCTTGGACAGTCAGTGACTGCTGCAGGCAATAGGTGTGGCAGAAGACGCTGGTAAACTGGCTGAATCAGAGCCAGGCGAGGCAGCAATGACCGGTATGCCACAGCCATATGCTGCTGCCCTATCAGCTTGAAAGCAAGATAGTAGTATACGTTTGTTGTAGTCACATGCTGCAGCAGCATCACGTTTGGTGCATTTAGTGCAGATTTGGTCTAAGCAGCAGAGCAGAAACTGATGATTGTGTCTGTACCTCGCAGATCACAGCATCCTGGATTTCTTCAAGGTCATAGCAGCTGGTGCTGCATACTCCGCACCTCAGCTCAGAGTGCAGCTGAAGCACAAGACCTTCAATGAGGGTCACTGACTCATACTTAGTGGAGAAAGCCCAGGAGCTTGCGCATATTAGTCCAGCACTGAAGCTTGTAGCCTGCACAGGGTGACCTTATGCTTTGCTGATGCAACACATTTGGAAAAGTCCACTGCAATGAGACGACCCACCCGCAGCAAGAGACTAAAGTGGCCAAGCCAGAGTACCTGCACGGGTGCGGCACATGCAACTCAGATCAGAACATAGTCAAGCTGGTACCCAGATAACAGTATACTCACAGCGCAGACCAAAATGGAGCCGATGGTCCACCAAGTCTTAGACTTTGCGGCATCTGCTGTGACTCTGTATTCTGTGAAGCCGTGATCTACTTTATGCACGGCGAGCGTGGGCATGCAATAGCAGCTCAGATCTGATCAAGGCATGCTAGTATCACACCACGCAAGTGTCATCAGACATTGGCTTTGCACAAGCAAGCTCCTGTGTCAACTCGTCTGTCAAGTACGTTCTTGCCCACCGGCAAGTGGAGAGCTTCTCACGACAACATATTGCGAAATGCACGTGCCTTGTATGTCAAAGCACAGCAGGCCTGGCTTGTTGCACGGAGAGTGCAGACGGTCTACCGCCTGATCATCTGACGGGAAATCGGCATCCACTTGAGCAGCATGAAATGGATACCACACGTCGCCGGCTCTCCCGGCCCCGCGTCTGCTGCACCAAGTGCTCGCATGGGCCACATCGCTGTCGCCGTGGACGCTAGAGAGTCGTGGGGGGACGAGATTGTAATTGTGCATGGGGGTTTCAGCGAAGGAAAGTATGCCTTGGGGGATGTGGTGGTGTTCCAGACAGAAGGAGACGCTTGGTCACGTCCAGACATCCCTTCTGCTGGTCCACATGCCAGAGCATTCCACTGTGCAACCGTGGTCAGCACCAAGGTGTTCATGTTTGGCGGCCATGTATGGGTCAAAGAGAAGAAAGGTTTGCAGAAGTTCAACGACCTCTGGTGTCTGAATACGGTGAGGATGTTTGAATCAAGTCTGCTATACACACCCTGCAGTACAAGTAACCTGCAATTACTGTACCAGTGCTTTTGACAACAACCCAAATGATTGTTATTTCACCCTCTCGTTATACCGTCTCGCTCCATGTGCGCTCTGATCAAGACATTGTTTCACAGGACAACTGGGAGTGGCACCAGATACAGGTAGCCAAGGATGCACCACACCCATCAGCGCGTGACTTTGCCTGCATTGTGGCCCTGGATGGAGGCCGTTTGCTTGTGCATGGTGGTCTTGATGCTGCAGAGCGGCGACTGGACGATGCATGGGTGTTTGATACTGTCACGTAGGAACACAAGCAGATTGTCACTTGACACAATGCTGCTGGTCATCTGCTGACATGCAACTTGACAACTGGATGCTTCACTGTTGATCTGCCATTGTTCTGCTTTGCCTAAAAGGCTTGTGTGCAGCATGTATGCTAACAAACACTGAGCAGCTCAAAGGGCATGCCAAGCTGGTCAAAAGACTCCAACAGCTCTGAGCAAGTTTGCTGCAAAACCAGGCTGAGATGCGTCTTGAAGCTGATTTGAGCAGCGATGAACACACATGTTGATGTGGAGGTCCTGATGCAATCACTGTCATGCAGGTCTACATGGAGTGAGCTGAAGATCAACGGCATCAAGCCAAAGGCTAGGTATGGCCACTGCATGTGCAGAGTGGACAGCCGGGTGCTCATGTTTGGTGGTGAGAATAACACCAGCCTAGCAAGTGACTTGTGGACCTTGCGCGGCCTAGGGCTGGATGGGGAAGAAGCCCCTGCATGGATCCCTCTGGAACTGCCTGGAAATGCCCCTGCCCCCCGCAAGGGCCATTCCTGTACATGTGAGTGGTTCTGGAGCCCTTGATGTGACGTGTTGTGGTCTGAAGTGCTGTGACTTGACTGGGGCTGTTGGGCTGGTCAACACCATCTGTTGTTCTGTTCTGCTGAGCTGTGTGAAAGTTCCTTTGTTTGTAGCATGGAAATATCCTGCATATTCTGGCATCACTAGTGTGCTATGATGAGCCCAGGAAGAGCTCACAAGTAAAAATCCTGTGCAACTTGAAGCCGTATGCTTAGGGGTCCCTGTCAAGACTTCTGTTTACATCTTGCAGTACTCGAGGCATATTTAATATTTATTACTGTTATTATTACTATTAACATTATTTTATTATTATTGTTATATTGTTATCAGGACACAGCTGAGCTGGGTAATGGCTCAGCATGACTGCATTTGAGCTGATTGTCATTGCAAGCAGGGGCATGAGGGTCAAGAAGCCCAATTGGCAACACCTGAAACAAAGAGCAACCTGCACAATTCTGCCTCCCCAGGTTCCACGTCACCATCAGCATGTTCTTCATTAGCATCAAACTCTGCATTCAACTTGAAGCCCTGTATGGAGTCTACAAGAGGCCAATGCTTGTGTGCATTTGTGGCCAGGTGAGTGGTTGAATATGCTGCTGACCACTAGGTCGCCAAACAAGGCATGTGTGCAGGTCTGGGGCTGTGGCTGGTAGTCATGGGGGGGCGCACAGCTGATGTGGGCTGGTTCCGCACCAAGACTGACACCTTCCTCAACGATGTTGTGGTCATGGACAGGTATGGCTATACCATAAAGGACCTGCATGTGCTTCCAGCAAGGGTGCTTGCAGTCCTGGTCAGTTATAGCTTGACCATGAGGCGTCTGCATATGGCCATTTTAGCAATGGTGCATTTCTTGGCCAGCACAAATCCTTGCTTGTCCTGGAACAAGCTTTATGGCAGGTGAGACATCGATCAAAGCACTTGTGCAGTCTCACATGAATAAATAAGTGCGTGTTGTAGAAGAGGGACTATGCAGTGGAAGTCCTCAGCCATGCGGGAGTGCCTGTGCTTGAGCAATGGTGCATATGTCCTTACCAACTGTTAAGTGCTCAGTGCATGTATGACAAGTAGGGTGTGAGTGTGTGCAGGGAGGGGGCAGTGCAGTGGCGGTCTCCAGCAGTGGGTGGGGATGCTCCAGCCCCCCGGGAGTTCCACACCCTCACCCCCCTCACCAAGGGCCGCCTCATGCTACTTGGAGGTGACTGCTCATGCAAACTGCCTCAGCCTTTTGTATGCCACTGACTCATCAACCAATGATGTGACAAATGGTTTGGGCCAACAGGAATCATGCAGGTTATCTCAAGATGTGGTATATGATGGTCCACAATGGTGTGCAGTAAAGAGCCATGGCCCTCATGCTGTATAAGGCATCAGAGGGATCTGCTGACACAGCTGATTGATGGATCCTACATTGCTTGCCTACATGCTGAGTCAGGTGCTGAGTCAGCATGGACTGGCATGACAGGTGGGAATGGCAAGCATATATTTGGGGACTGCTGGTGGCTAGACACAGAGGGGGAAGCTGTGATCAACCCCGCCCTGTCTGATCAGAGCATACAAGCCTACCTCACCTCCAGTCATGGCCGGCCCGGGGGGTCCCGCCCCCTTGCCAACTACCTGCATACCCCCAAGTCCATCGTGGGCTCATCAGAGGGGTTCAGACATGACATGGCTCAGGTGATGCTATTTCTGGGCACAAACAACAATCCTGCAGCAATGAGTGCAAGCAAGCACACCTAAGGTTACTGCCTCTTACTTTTGGGCATCCAACCCAAAGCCTGTCTGCAGCTCTGCCACTTTCAAGCTGCCAAGAAAGGGTCTTCTGCAAAGTCCATTTTTCTGCTTCAGGGGCTATGCCACACAACCTGATTAAGCTTTCAGAGGTTGTCAGACCCCACAAACTCCAATTTCATCGTTACTTCAGAGGCCTGAAGCATCAAACCTATTTGTCTCATGCAAGCAGAGTTTCAAATCTGAGCCTGCATTGAACACAGGCTGAAAGGGACAGCCTGGCCGGGCTTTCAGAGGTGCTCACATCCCAAACCCCCAGCCTCATCCCCAACACAGGGGACTGGTATAACGAGCCTAACCAGGCAACGGAGCAGCAGCCGCAGCATCCAGGCTTGACTCACCTCAGGAGGAGGCTTGGGCTGCCTCTACAGCCTGCTGTACACCAGCCTGCTGTGCCACTGCGCACCGATCAAGGTGGTGCAGAAGAGCAAGGGGAAGCGTCTGCTCAACACCAAAATCAGACTGCACGGCAGCAGTTTTCCAACTGTACACATGAGGTCAGTCTCAAACAAGATGAGCTGCGTTGATGACAGTTCCTGTGTGTTGTCAGTCACATGCTGCAGATGATGTCCAAGGCGCAGTGTCTGGGTATCTTGTGCTGTACCTGGGCAGCCCGGTATAATACTTGGCTTCTCATTGTAGTGACGCCGAGAGGCGTAGCCTTATCTTTTTCTGTTCTCTTGTGCTGTGTCTGTCTGGCAGCTGGTGCCACCTTATACTCACATGACTAGCCTGGATGGCTGTCATCCATCTGTCTGACTGGAGAGAGTATCTCCATCTCTTAGCCTTCCAGCCCAGGGCTACAACTGTGCTTTTTACTTTGTTGTCTGACTATGCTTACCCTGCTTACCCTGCTTACCTCTGGTCCTGTCTTTCTGTGCCTGCTGGGACGTAGGTCTCATTGCCTGATTTTCGGGCACAAAGCACCATGTTGTGTTGTTGCCAGCTGAGGCTGAGCCTTGCAAGACACAATTGTTGATGTGTAGGAGCTGACACTGAGGGATGTTGACACCCTCCTGGTTGCTTACAAGCAAATGGCAGCCTCCAAACAAAGTGAACATCTGAACTCTCTTCATTGCAATTCTCCTGGTCATGCAAAGCAATCACTGCCTGGCAGATTTGCTCACTGCTCATCCAGTAGCCTCACACTAGATAATGTGTCATCTATTTTGACCGGATATCAACAGCATTCAAGTGCAGCAGCTTGACAGAGCAAACTGGGCACGTGAGAGCACAGGCACAGTTGTGTACAACAGCTTGATATCACAATCACCAGTCATCCTCTGGGTCATACATCAATCATACCTCACTGGTGAAAGCTGCCCTCTGTTGCCAGCACAGTCAGTATAAAACCATAGCAGTTGTTACATTTACAGTTACAGTTAGTACAGTAGAAGTACTGAATACATGCTATTGCAGAATGTTTGCCACTTGACCGATTTGTTTCATAGATCAACCCTTGTACAATCAGGCAGTGTCCTGCCTGTAGGTCTGTACAGTTATGGTCCTGAAGCACTAGTGACTCTGCATGTTTGTTGTAAATGCTGTACAAGTTGTCATTTAATGATTTGAATCATGGCTTTTTGCCGCTCTTGTGATTGTCGCTGGTGATGACTTACATGTACATAATGAACAGCATGAGAGTTCAGCGGCCACGCCTGCATTCTGTCTATGTCTGGGACTGACTAAACTTTGTTGCGATTTGCCACGTATTGCCGAGCGTTCTTCCATTCTGGTTTTGGACCCTTTAGTTATTACACACATGCACTACGGTAGTGCTGTACTGTACCCAAGTCATCGTTGCTCCCGTCCCGTAGCTTGTGTTAAATAAGTCACTCGATGTATGGTAGAATGGCAGTTCATTGTGCGCAAGGGGGCTCTTACATTTTTCTACAATGATGTTCCCAGCTATCGTGCCACCGAAGGCCTGACTGCCCAACAAAAAAGAGCTCACTGATTCGATGACAAAATTGAATTACAACAATGGTCAGCAGTCACAGCAATTTTCCATGAATTCACCAAACAAATACTTACCAAGCTGCATGGCGGTGGTATCACTCTCCAGCATCGTGTCTGAGTTTATTGTTGCATTGCTTCACCACCTGGGAAGTCCAGTATCATACTGGGCTTCTCATCAATTTGACGCCGAAAGGCGGAGTCTGTTCTTTTCAGTGCCTCACCTAATACCTCAAACCCAGGCAGCAGATAGCAGGAGCAAGCAAGGCCATGTGTATAATGATAAGCTGCCTAGAGAGCTTATTTAGAGATTCACAGGCTGTACACCAGGCTGAAGCTCAAAGTTCGAGCTTGTTCAATAGGATGCTGCATCAACACTAGTACAACTGAGATAAGTGAGCATGCTGCATGGTCTACAAGCAAGCTGGTTGATGTAAACTCAATCACCCTACAATGTGTCTCTTTGGGACCTAATCTTGATAAGTCTTGACATCAACATGCATGTTTCTTGTACGGCAATACTACAGTCATGCTGCTTGCAGATAGTAAAGCACAACACAGCACAAGCAAATGCTCATTTTACAACATGAATGTGCACACTGTAACTCTGCTTCACCTTAACAAAACAGTGTAGAAACAGACATAAAGTGAAGACAACAGGCTGGCCTACAGCATGCATTAGCAGCACTACACTTGTCACCAAAGACTTCCTTCCTCCCAGTGATGATCTCTTGCACGTGCTTGTCCATCACGGAAGGTAAGCCACTTGTCAGCTTACATTTCTTTATACTTAAGAGTCATCATAAGCACCATCTTCAGCACCTGGCACGACACCTGCCTGAAGCATGGCAAGCATTTGTGCCATTTGTGCATTCATAGGATTCTCCATTAGGTTCGGATTCCCCATCATGTGCCCCAGCATGTCTGCATACGCCCCAGCACCCATCATAGGCATGTTGGGGCCTGGGTAGTCCCCGAACATATTGATATCACCTTCATTCTCATAGTCTTCATCATCATCATGACTCAAGCACTCAGCGTCTACTCTAGGATGCTGCTCAAGATGCCGTAAAGAGATCCTGTCAATGTTAGCGTTCACCAGGTTGACTTTGACTGTGCTCCCTTCCTCCGGATGAAGGCGCAGGTGGTCAAGGCCATAGCAGGCTTGCAGGTTGAGGTTCGTCAGCTTTGGTGCCCAGACCTCAAGATAGTCTAGGTCGTCTGAGCGGTACAGGGCCAGGCTTGTGCACTCTGGCAAATGTAACTTCTGCTTGCTGCCGCCAATGCCCCACAGCTGCAGGTGAGATACAACATTCAATGTTTTCCGATTGGGCATTCAAGAAATGACTCCCAGCATCACCGGGAACTAGTGCAGATTGTCCTACAAATGCCAAGTGCTGCACTGTACCTTGTATGCTGAAAAGTTTTTCAACTTGGGGCAGGCAGTCAGAGAGCTCCCGAAACCATCTCCATTACGCACCTAGGCACCACATCATCGCTTTCTTGCTCTGTTATTCCAGAACTGAACAGTGCAAGTGGGGCCAGGTACAGTCAGTCAGATTTGCGTCAGTGTGCCTCCTTGTATGCGTTCAGGCAGAGCTGTTTCCCTCAAGGAAACAAGTTGGCTGAAAATAGCTCAGCGGCCTACCTGAGCGTGCTCAAAGTTCACGCTTTGCAGGTGCGGCAGATCCAACTTGAACTTTGCAGCGGCTTCACCTTGGTTTTCAATATACAAGGACTCCAACAAAGGTGTATTGGTCTGGTTGAATTCAACAGACTTTACAGGACAGCAGGCCAGCGATAGAGAGCGCAGAAGAGGCAGCCTGACTTTTGACCAGTCCAGCATCGGGAGGTCGTCGTCATACTCTTGATGGATGCTGAGTTGCTCTACGTTCGCAAATGTCGTGGCTAGGCGCTCAAACGATTTCTGGGTGAGGTTCGGTGACGAGTAGTGGATCTGTTTGATCAAAGGTGGCAAGAAGTCTTTGAAGGCCTTGCATACCAGCAGACTTCTTCCGATCTCTTCGCCTGGTAAACTCGCATATATCTTGACCCACAAGGAAGCAACAGTATCGCTGGCCACATCTGCTAAGGACAGCCCTGAGCTGCCGCTCAGGCTTGTCGTGTTCATGGGTGGGTCTTGCAAAGCAGCTCAACAAGTCTTGCAGGTGGCTGACAGCCAATTTGAAACCAGATTAGCCCCGGGCAGCTGCGCAGACATCTATCGCGCAGTCCCGACAGAATAGAAGCACAATTAAAGCTAGGTCATGGGGGACAAGCTCGGCCTGCTGCTGCTGTACCAATCCCTACTAGGGTTGTCATTTTACAATTCCTAACAGCTGTACTACAAAACTTACATGACAACATGCCCTCATTCTCATTCAAACGTAGACCAAGGGAGCTTATGATAGACTGCTACTTTTACTTGTAGCAATCCAACAGATATACAACACCGTTGCGACCGCAGCTTAGCATATATTTTTCCTCGCTTGTACACTTTATGTCCTGACTGTACGAGTAGATACAATGATGTCATACACGAGATCAGCAAACATTTGAGTAAGCAGGCTTGCACAGGATCAATACAGATCAGTTTGCGTGTACACACACAAACACATGCCCAAGCTGTGACAAGCTTAAGGTTTACAGTATTCATGCATGGCCGCCTGCTATATTAGGGTCATGTATTCCACACTTTCTCAGAATCCGTGTCTGTCCACGGCGTGATTTCAATAAAAGTAGTATACTGGTTAACATTTGTTTCAGAGTCAGTGCCTGTCCCAATCTTGTCCACCATGATAAACATCTGAAGCACTACAGGATCTTCAGGAAGCTTCTTGTGCACAACAGTTGAAGGCACTGGTGGCGCTTTCTGCAACATGAAACCAAAAGCTACATCATGTTTGACGATTTTCAAAACTCGGGGCTCAGCTCATTGGAACAAGCCCGAATTGACAACACACAGCTCTTTTGCACAACATAACGAAAGACAACACCTCCTGTCCAAGAGAGTGAAATGGTCAGCACAGCTGGTAAAGCAAACACATGCAGGTGAACAACAAGGCATGCACATTTGTACCGGAACGACAACTGAGCAAAGCCTTGACTCACATCGAGGCCCTTGTTGGTTCCTGGAACGACTTCAGAGACTTTGGTGACCCACTGCTGGTAGCGCTGCTGATAGGAGGGCGACCTGAGCTGTGCTGTTACCGGCAGGTTAGACCACAGATTCACTGCTGGCCGGTTAGTAGGCCAACAGCCATAGATTTCACCCTGACTGTCCACCACCAACTGCAGTGACAAACCAAATCATGCCTGGTCATGCAGTCTGCAACATGTTGTACACAGTCCATAAAGCCAAAGCTTGAGTATGTTTGTTTGCTTTGACGACTGATCACAGCAGGCACCACCTGGACACATGCATTGAGCAGCCTGCAGGTGCAAAATGAAGGCTTCTATCACCCTGATACATTGCCAGTGGACACATGCAGGGCCTTTAAAAAATAGTCAGGAGCAGCTGATGGGCAGGGACACATGGGTAATGTAGAGCAACCTTTGCTGCAGTGAAGCTCAAGCAACTTAGAGAAGCCACTTGTAAATGTGATGGTCAGAGTAACAGTCAGTAGTGCGGCAGGGTGCCGGTGTGAGCTACCTGGTAGATGGCTCCCTTGCCAATCAGCGCATCAGGCAAGCCAAGGCGGACCTGAGTAGGCGGTTTCAGCTGCGCTTCCAGCTTCTTGCAGAGCTGCTGCATGTCTGCATCACTCATGGAGGCATGCATGGCTTGCGGCAGTGTTTCCACAAGCTCATCAGGGACGCCTGCCTCGATTGTTTCAACTGTGAGGGCTGCTTCCATCTGCACAGGTTGCATAGCCATTATGTTTGAGTGGCAGACCAAGGGTGAGGCATATGCTTGTGACTGGCTGGACTCCAAGGAGCAGTGTGTAATTGCACATCTTGCACTCCTTTACTTCAACGGCACAGCTTGTTTGTTAGATGCCTTGCTTGCTTAATTGGTGACCACAAGGTGGACGGCCTATCTCTGCAGCACCAATTGCAAAAGAAACAACAGGCTTCATAGGGTTTGAATGCCTCTGTCACCCCTTTGTCACTTTTTGCCCAGCCCTACCCTTAGAACCTTTGAGATCTTGTCCACCTGTGAAACCCTGCATTCAGGTTGCACCTTGCCAGCTACAGCATCAACAGCAGCAACAGCAGCATGTGCTCAACTGGTCAGCCAGCCAACAAGGAATCCAGTGGCAGATGATGACTGTGAACTCGCAAAGGAGAATACAGCGGAAGCCCTGAGTGCTGCCGGTGGACACACAGTGCATACGTTTCAGTCAAGCTAACTTATCACACACACTGCTTTGCAGGGCTGCAGATGAACTGATGCCACAAGATGGCAAGTTTGGTTTGGCAGCAGCTGCCACCAGGGCTCAAGGCTATCAATGCTGCTGCATTGCGCTCACCCATAGCCGTGACATGAAATATCTAGGGTGTGAGACAGTCCACATCCTCGATATTTTATGTCATGGCTATGGATGAACGCAATGCATCAGCATTGACAGCCTTGAGCCCTGGTGGCAGCTGCCACATAACCAAAATGGCCATCTTGTGTCATCACTCCAGCAGCAGCCCTGCAACGGAGCGAAAGTCATGCTGACTTCTGAACATGAGACCAGTGACCTACGTGCACAGCAGCAAGCTTGAAGCAGACAACATGAGGAGGCACCTGTGCGCTTTGTAGAGTGCCAAACCGCCCTTCAGCAATCTGCGTGACACCTGGGAGCCTGGGGTTTGCTGCCTGACCCCCTGGGCGCCTCACCCCAACCCCACTGAAAGCTGCAACCAGGGGTGCCACTAGCACTACTCCCAGCGCAGCATATGCCATCACTTTCCCCACCACCTACAAACATCATTCATTACATGGGTGAACTGACCAACGCATTTGTTGCATGCTATAGGCTGCAGCTCTTCTGTGTCACACCGTAACAATGCAGACTCATGACATGATCAACATAATGCAGCCTGGCTCAAGTGATCTGCTTGTGCTCACTTGCCAACAGTGCAGATCACTCTTTCAACTATGGAGCTGAGTCCCCAACATTGCGACAGGGCATGCGCAATGATGCTCCTAGCCTAAACAGGCCTGGTCAACAACAGAGCCAGGCACGGCACCAGATCAAGAAGGTTGCGGCGCCAGCAAGACATGAGATGGGGGGGGGGCGAGAGAGGGGTCCACCTTTGCCGTGGAGAGGGCCAAGGAGGGTTGGTGAGGCCGCTCCACAGCCTCCAGAGGCCTTAATCTCATGAATGCTGGCTGCTGCTGCACATACTGGTCAATGCAGTCTGTCAAGGCAGTCAGTCGCCTGCAGCACTGAGTCAAACTGAGTGTGCATGCAGTCCGCTGTGTTCTTGCAGGTGTGGTTGTTGCTTGCAGGTGGTGGTGCAGGCAAGCCTCCATTGCTGGCCTGGTGCTGTTGCAGATTGTTAGCAGCAGCATGCAGATGTTCCGCAAGAGACTACATGAATATTAGGCTCTGTGGCTGCAGTGGTAATGATGTCAAAACAATTATGAGTAGCTGGAGGTGCAACCCACAGTGATTGTGAGCAGATGTTTGTTGTGACCCGGCATACAAATAAGTTGTTATCATTGTTAACAAATAAATTAATAAGTAAATAAATAAATCAATAAATAAATAAACAACAAAAAAAAGGCCCGGTGACAGTACATGTTGAACCATGCAAAGTGTGTCAGTACAGCCCGTGCATCACTGCCCAAGTGCTTGGCGGCTGTCACAGCATTACATTGACCCAGCAAACAGAGTATGCTTTTGCGTCAATAATAACGCCAGCAATAGCATGAAAGCACGTTAAGGCTTGCAAACCAGCCTGTCACAATAGTGCAGAGCTTCAAACAGCATTTCAGAGTCAAAACACTGCTGACAGTGTGACACGCGCATGACACAGGAGTTGAGTGACAATCCCAGTGCTGAGGAAAGGCATGAAGGAGCGTACTCGTTTGGTATGTAGCAGCTCCTAGGGCCTCCTAGGGTCACACTGCCTCCTGGCTTGACACCAAAGGCATCAGACACCTGCAGGTTGTGATAGTCTTCTGCACCTGCACATGACTCTAATTGGTTCAAGTCTATACCTAAAACGTCTCCCCAATGTACAAATACGTTTTTACTGTCCCCAGGCATTGTTGAGTTTAGATTTCCAGAGTAGGGATGACGTTTCTGAATTAGGATAGAGGTTCTGGGAGTGAAAAGAGGTATGAAGGAATGCATTCAGATCGTTGATGAATATGCAAGTCTTATGGTGGTCTGCCAATCCGGGCTGCCACCTTGGGAGGCTCCCGTTATGATCGCTGAAAAGCGTAAACTTTTCTTTTCTTTCTGGTCTGCCAGCTGTCTGCATGCAGTGGTGGGCCTGCAATCCTCAGGTACTGATGTTATATGTGCAATTTGAGCTAAGCGACTTTGCCAAATACAGGTATAGATGCATGGAAAAGCACGATGCTGACTTGTTGCAGGTGGGCCAAAATGTTCTGGTCAGGATGGGCCACCAAATGAAGGAAAAATCAGAAAGGCAAAACTGCAAAGCCAGGAGTGACAAGGCAAAGCAGCTGGGGATTAAGGCAAAGCAACTGGGGATCATGGCAAAGCAGCTGGGGATCATGGCAAAGGGAACACAGCAATATGGCATTACAGCAATACGAGGACAGACTGTCAAGACAATGCAACAGGCCCACAACCATTTGGCAATGTAACCATTCACTACCACAAGGTAATGCAAGAAGCATGGAAAGCAGTGTAGGCGCCAGCAAGGCAGAGCAACAAAGCTCTGCCTTGCTGCAGGGACAGGATGCAGGCAGCTGGGGTGGGGCAGACCTTGTCTGTCCTTGCGTGCAGACATGACCAGCCTCTGAAGCCTGACAGGGCCATGTGATGGAATCCACTGCATGGACCTACGCTCACCACTGCATAGATACCGCTCCAACGCGTCCACCACTTCCTGCACCGCACAAGACCCAGGTGAGTGGACATGCAAATTGAAACCTGATAACCACAAAGTGCATATGTGCATGGCTGCTTGCACCTCAAGAGATGAGGTTCTGCCATGGCATGGCAAGATCAGGTACAGTCAGGTGCAAGTAACAGCCTTTGTCCCAAAGTGTGCTGGAGCTGACAACAAGGGTTGCATTGATGTTGACGCCAAGCAAACATGCAACATGCAGTAATCTGCCTCATGTCAAGGGCAATGACGGTTGACTTCTGACTTTCACAACATATCAACCTGTGCTGAGCTTATGCCTTGCAACTCACCTTGAACTGATCTCCACTGCCACAAAACTCAAAGCCAGACTTGCTGACAGATCCAGACAATGCCTGCTCTTCTTGTTCCTGCTCAATGTTCTGCTCTGTGCGACGTGTCCCCAGTGCTGCCTGCTGTGCCTGCTGCGGCGCTGATGCTGTAGCTGCATCAGCTTCCCCAGTCTTTGATACAGCCCCATCAACAGGTTTGGACAGATTAGATGTAGCGTCACCATTGTTGCCAACTGCCAATTGTGTGTCACCTAGACCAACAGAAGATATGGAGCCAGCTTTGGCAGTGCTGATGTTGCCAGTGCTACTGTTGGTGTCTTGGAGGTTGCTGCTCCTGGGTTCATTGTCGCTGGCACGACTGCTGCTACTGCTCCTACTACTACTGCTTGTAGTGCTACTACTGTCCCAGGGCTTACTTACAGCATCATCAGTCAGGCTGTCTGAAGAACCAAGTCTGGCTTGCCCAGGAGCCGATGTGCTGCTGCTGCTTGGTACACTCACCATGCTCTGGTAATGGCTAGCAACAGCCTCTGACTGGCTGGCAGCGCCCTTTGCTTGACTGGCAGTGTTAACTTGCTGACTGGCAGCATCCTGTGGCCGACTGGTAGCAGCAGCAGTGTTCAGGGAAGCAGCTGGCGCTGTAGATGGGTCGATGGGGGCTTTGGGGGTGGGGGTGTCCTGAGGCTTGGTCATATCCTTGGGCATGATGCAGTGAAACTCTTCGAGGCGGTCCAGCTTGATGTGCTGTCTGGCTGTGCTAGAAAGCTGCACAGGTTGCATGCAACACAGTGAGTTCAATGACAGTTCATAGAAACACATACTTTGCTTGAGCGATGATGCACACCTGAATTTCTGCCTGCTAAGACAGGTTCCTGTTCAAATATGCACCAGCACGTGCATTTGCCAAAGAATGGAACAAAGTTGCAAAAGTTGTGGGAATGGAATCAAAGGAACATTGATGTACTCATCTGTGCTCTGCATCAGGGAGTAAGAACTTGACAAGCCTGCCTAATGCAGTGACATGGCGGATTGGCATGTAGGACATTCCTTGCAAAAGGCTTGCAGGGGCTTACCTTCTTGAGTAGGTTGCTCTCAAAAATGGGCCGCAGCTCAGGTTGAGCAGTGAGTTCAACCTGCGACAAGGGCCATGGATCAGCTGAACTAAAGCCGTCCAAGCACTCTGGCTTCTGCATCTGCACGGGACACAAGATTTGTCATGTCAGCTGTGCACCACAAGTCCACAGTGGCAATTTTATTTCTTTGTGGATGTTGACATGCAGCTTGGTCATGTGAGCGTTAGCATAATGCAGGATGTCAATCACACTGAGCTTACGGTCATGCATCCCTGTATGTAGATGCAGTATAACAACCAGTTGTATGGCTGTCGAGTGACCCTGCTACTTCAGTATGCAGCGCAAGGCTAACATGAGTTAATGCACCAGCATACAACTTCTAGCCAACACGTGAAGGCATACATACAACAGCTCACTTGTCCCGATGCTACAAGCACGTGCAGGATAGGCAGCGCCCATGACCAAGAGGAGGAGGTTGACTAATAACGCAGGCAACAGATGCACTGACTAGCAAAAGGAAGAAGCGACACAGAGGAAGGAGGAAGAAGAAAGAAAAGGAGCAAGATGGCGCCGGTGATGGGTACCTTAACCAGCAAGAGAGGCAGCATTGGTCCAGTGATGGTGCAGACAATTGCTGTCTCCAGAAGCAAGCCTTCTGAAGTCATGCTGCTCCCCAAGTCAAAGGTTGCTGTCCTACTGCCACCCTGTATCAGAAGATGCAACAATGCTGTCCAGTGTTCATCCATCCTGACACCTGTCTCCAGTCACAGCCATTTCACCAGTTGACATCAAACTTTTGCATGCAGCAAAGCAATGATCGGCATTGCCTTGAAGCTGCTCTCGGCAGCTGTCATGCAAATGCAACTGATGCTCTGCGCTTGGAGCTGTCATCTCTGCTTCCATGAATGGCAAGAGTGCAAGACTTCCAAGTTGCAGCCAGACAAGCACAAACAACAGCGCTGTGGGAAACGAACAATGTGAAATCAGTTGTACAGCACCCAGCAGCAACAAACGCGCTCTTTTGGTGCATTCTGGACTTCTCTTTGCTTGGCCAGCTAGACTTCTGCTCTTTCTTTTATGTCCAAAAACGCTGGGGTACATTGCACATGGCCACTTTCAGACACTAGACTCAGCTTTTGTAAGCCTCCTCACCTGATCTGCAAGGTGGGACCATCTGGGAAAGTTTTTTTCCCAGGATCTGGCTTCCTGTTGCTTCAGCTCAACTAACCTCTCCAGGTCAGCTTTGTTCTTGTTATGTTGCTCCAGAGACATGTCATCACCAAAGGCCGCCTTGAAAAGCTCTTTTGTGCTAATCTTTAGTGTTTCCGGCTTCTGCATCACAGCATCAGCATTTTCCACACATGGCCTGGGCTTTGCAATGCAAACTCTGCACAATTAACGAGGAGTGTGCTGAGCAAGTTGCCAAGAACAACAGTTTGCCAAAAATGGGCGACAGTTTGTTGGTCCCAGGAGCAACCCTGTTAATGATCAAACACTTCAATAGCATTAATGGGCTGTGATTGGGACTGAACATGATGCAAGGTCCTGTTACCACTGAAGGGCAAACATGCAATCAAACTTAATTCAAGGGGCTTTGTCCACCTGGGTGCCCTGTGTCTACTTTGTTGTTACGTTACGTGAGTATCAAAACCTGTTGTGTCAATAACCCACATACGGATGCACAGAATAGGATGCTCGGGAGAGGCATATCTTGTCCTGCACATGCCTACATCAGTATGAGCTGCAGAGCATTCAGCTTGCTGCTATTGCTGTTATTGTTACTATTGTGACGAGTAACAACTGCTATTACAAGTACTATCATGATGACTGTTAGTTTGTGTTGGTTGTGATTCTTATTGTGTGTTGCTGTTATGGATATTGAAAATGGGAAAATATGCAGGTTGCAGACCTGGAATCTTGCGTCCAGAGCCTGGCCTGTCCTCTGCATGTCGTCAGCATGCTGCTCAAGCTGTGCTGGCCTCTGCACCCCCCACTCAAGCAACAGATCAAGCAGCTTCTTTCTGCCTTCCTGCACATCAAGAGACTTGCAAAACTACTTGCAGTTCATGAGACCAAGCACAAGACCGTAGATGTCAGAGCTTCATGTGTGGTTGCTGCAAGACAAGGGCATGTGGGCAGGCATGTGGGCAGGCATGTGGGCAGGCATGTGGGCAGGCATGTGGGCAGGCATGTGTGTATCATGCTGCAAGAGAGATCTTGAGGAAGCAGCAGCTTGTGGCTGTTATGGAGCAGCGGATTTGCTAAAAGTTCAGCCAAGAGTTGATGCCCCCTTGACAGGGTAGGGCCTTAGCCTCAGCAGGAATATAATTTATGTTGGCAACCATCGGAGTATGCCGTGTACAATAAGCCTATTGCGACCTTTTTTGGTTTTTTGTGTGCTAACAGTCATGCATCACGCTTGCATTCTGCTATATAAGGCATCAAAGCAGCAAGTCATATGCATGAAGAACATAAGCAAGCAAGGCATGCAAAACGGCACAAGCCCCACATGGCAGTTCATGGCAGGTGCCTTGCAAACTCTCACCTCTTGCAGTTCGCATGCCTTGTTGAGTGACATGCCTCCTGAAGTAAATGATTGCTTCAGGGCTTCTGCCTCAGACATGCCCTGTTTCTCTGACTCTGCCCCATTCATGTCCTTTGTCTCTGACCCCACCTTGGTTCCAGAACCTGACCCACCCTTGTCCCCAGTCTGTGTTTCGCTCTTGATGCCCGCTTTGCCTGCTGCAGTGCGCTCAGCTACAAGGTCAACTTCAGACACTCTTACTTCCTTCCAGTTGAAGGCATCTGCATACTCCTTCAGAATGTCCTCTGCTTGCTTTGGGATCAGTGTTTTGGCCATGGCTGTCAGCTGGGTATGATCCATAAAACAGATTGCAGGGACCTGATTTGTATGCATGTACTGCTGGGCATTGACTCGCGCAGCAGCATTGATGTTTTTGTTCATCTGCAGGCATCACACACATGGCAGGTCTCTCTCCAAGCTGAATGCTACCAAGATCAGCATGCGCTGCTGTGTGCATTGTCACACAGGCTTACAACATCCGTACACACCCCTTTTTCTATAGGTGGCAATTCAGGTTGCAAATGTACAGTTGACCCACAAGTGTATGAACACATAGATGAAGCAAGGCATAACTACTAGTTAGCTACGCAGGTAATGCTAGGCAGCTGTCCCCATGCATAAGCAGCAATGCCTATATTTGTGGGTGACACACCTGTCCCAGGAGAGCAGCATCAAGCTTGCCAGGATACCGTGCTGCGAACCATGCAACCAGGCTTTGCAACCTTGCATCCCGCCATTTGTGATACTCCTGATAGCAAACAAGCTTCGCCGTGTGGTATACTGCATTTTCTGCAGCACCAGGGGACTTGAGGATGAAAGCAGAGGCAGACATAAGACTTTGAGTGGATGCATTGTTACCTGAATAGGCTGGACAGCATGCTTATACAGCAAAAGATATGCAAGCAAAGACACACAACCCTTTGTGTATGGCTTTTACATGTATTTTTGACTGAGCAGCACTCAAATCTGCTTGCTTGTAAAAACTGGCCTACATTCTTAGCAGCACAGCTTACTACCAATGATTGTGTTTTCTTAGCAGCAGTGGCATTCTGATGTCATTGCATGCATTGGCAGAAAGCAGCTGCTGTGACCTAGAGCTGTTTCTGTCAGCTTGTTGCAAAGTGCAGAACATGGAGACATGCAGAAACATCTTCCCCACTGGCATTAAAGTTGCAAGTCATGCTGAAAAACTGAATCTTCAATCCACACCTGTTGGGGCGCTGCCTGTCAGTTCCAGGCATCATCTGCCGTGGATTCTTGCCAGCCGCAGGCCTTTCAACTTTGTAGCTGTAGGTGATTTCAACATTGAGACCTATTCCTGCGCTGGCTGGAAAACCCTACACATTGTGACACTGCTGAGAAGCACTGTTTGCTGCAGATTTGGATCACCACTTTGAGTCCTGGGCAGAGCATGTTTTGGCAACATCTCAGAACAGACATTCAGCAGGCTGGGCCACTGTAGGATGTCACTCGCACTGCAGTCTGCATCAAGCAACAAAGGCTGTACCTCTCTGCTGCTGCTCGAGGGAATGGCCTGATGGTCCATCGCCGCACATTCGGGAGCATTGGTCTGCAGCACTTGCCCAATTTGTTAGCATGTGCGAAGTGTGGTGGCATTTGCGCCAATGGGTTCAGATCAACCCTGCATACCTGAATACTCCGAACGTGCCTGGAAGCACGCGCTGAGTGCCTTCTCAACTCACGTCTCAACCGCTTGAAAGATTGAATTGAAGCCGCATGTGCGACTTGGCGTGGAGCACGGCGTCCTGTCAAGTCCTGGATCGGTGTGCAAGAAGAGGCATGCATGAAAGGTCTATGCAGTTCCCGTGTACCGTGTACTAAAGCAAAGTGTTCTTGTGAACTTTCCTCGCTGCAACCGCCAACTTGTAGCACGGTTTGAGGACTTTCGACCCGGCTCTGCAGTCGACGCTAGGACGAGGGCGGTAGTGCAAACTGAAAAACGCCCTGAGCGTTGACCGCAAGCACTTGTGGCTCAAACAGTGTTTCAGGAAGACTCTGTCGACGTTGACGACGCAGCATATCTGCCCCAGCAAGCTTTGCACTAGACCTCATCCCGCGCCTGCAATTCTCCGCTCGTGTGAGATTCTGGCAACGTGCTACTCTCTACAGACTACAGCTTACAGGCACTTGCAGGGTGACTTTGAATACGCGCTGCTGCTCAGCACACCCTGCGTTCATCCCACACATCCGTTGACGACAGCTTTTGAGTGGGTCACGACGATCTTGTCCCCCACCAGACCTAACGACCCCGGTCGGCCTTGTGATCTGCAAAGCCCCCGGCGGTGTTATGGCAGGCCAATTGATGCGGACCTTAGGACAAGCTCATGCTGCGTATGCCTTTAGACCAGCGGCAGCGCGCCAATGTGCTTACCATCGATTCGCAAAGTCGCAGCCAAGTACGTTGTCGTCAAGTTGCGCTTGCTCTGTCACGTTGACCTGGCATAGCAATTCACAGCTGATACATCCTGCCACGTATCAGCACTTATGCAGACAGCCACAGCCCGAGCACAATAACTTGGCGGCGTCCAGCACCTACATGTCGCTTTGTGGTTCAAGCCGGTCAAAGCAGCACCTCTGCAGCTGCTGAAGCTGCTCCTGCTGGAGTAAGTTGCCAATCTCCTGCTTTCCTAAAGCAGTGACACCAATGCAAATCTGTGCTTTTTGATTACCTGCATGCTGTGTTCCAAGGCTTTTTGACACGGCTGCCTTTGTGACTGTATTGGAGTCAACTCAAAGACCACGTGAAATGCATAGTCCTGGTTTTGTATGGGCTATTTCTTCATGAGCAATGCTGGCAATGCATACTGTTTCATCTGAACATGGCTCAGTCACTGCATGACATTGCAGGACAAAGGTCACCATGACGGGCAAGACCTGCCCATGGGAAGCCTCACATACACTCCTCCAAAAACCATGCGCAAATTTTTGACAAGCTTAAAGCTTTTCCTGTCCCCATTTTGGCGCAAATTCAAGAAAGGATCTGTTCTAGTAATTGAGGTAACACCTGCATCTGTATACCTTGTTCAGCGCCTGCACAATGAGCCCAAACCCCTTTTATGCCTGTTGGGTGCCTGGTTCCTGAAGTGCATTAGTTCACACAATGCCCATGTCACATATAGGATGCAGCAATCTTATGTGCAAAGTTTGTGTGTGCATTGGGCTATCTTGCCGTTTCCTTTCCAATGTCAGCGTTGTCATGCAGCTAGACGGAGACATCCCAGAGCAGAGGGGTGGCAGATTTGCACCGCCATTGAGCGTACCACAGCTGAAGGAAGCCTTGATGAAGGCGGCATATGACCCCCGCATCAGAGGGATTCATCTCAAGATTGGGTCTGTCTCTGCTGGTTGGGCCAAGCTGCAGGTGACACACTTGGCTTTTCAACTGCTGTGAAGAGGCAACTCAGTCGCTGACTTGGCCTTACACACAAAGCTTGTTCTTGCAGCGCTGTATGTTCCCTGGTGCCAATGCACTTGACGTCTGGCATGTTGTATGTTGCATAAGGACTAGCTGACTGGCAGTGCATGCTGACCCTTTGCATGCCTCCTCCAGACTTTCCCGCAGAAAACCTTTGCATATCATGTATGGACAGGATACAACATGTTCGCTCCAAGGAAATGCTTTGCTTGCTTGTTCACAAACCATGTCTTCCCATTTGTGATGTGTTTGCTGGAGCAAACCATAAACAAGCAAGCTCTGAATGATATTTTGCAGGAATTGAGGCGGTCTCTGGACTTCTTCCGCACATCTGGCAAGTTCAGCATAGCTACCATGAACAGAGGGGGGGAGAAAGAGTATTTCCTGTGCTGTGGCTGTGAGGAAATCTACATTCCACCCACAGCCAACCTCACCTTGAAGGGATTCATGGTTGCAGGTGAGCACCATGTGTCATCATCAGCCCTGTTGCTGCACTGCCAATGTGACTGTCTGTTCCTGCCTGGCACAATGACTCAATCAATGTTTCAGCGGCAGATTGTTGTTCCGGCAAGACCAGCTGGCTGCAAAGAAGGACTGATCAGCAATGCCTGCGTAGAATATCATCACAGCACACACTGCTCAGAGACCCTAGGTTGTCTCATTGGGCTCAGCATGGTGTAGGTACATTCTTGAGGGGTGTCCTGGAAAAGGTCGGCATCGAACCTCAGGTAAAGCGCATCGGCAAGTACAAGAGTGCGGGCGATCAGCTGCTGCTGAAAGACATGTCAGAGCCCCAGCGAGAGCAGCTGACAGCCCTGCTGGAAGACATCTATGAAGGCTTCACCAGCACAATTGCCAAGGACAGGAACAAGACTGTTGAGGAGGTCTGCTATATTTTGCCCTGCCTTTGATGTTTATGCTATCATGTTATATTTTTTTGCATGGCACATTTGTGCTCACAGCAAGCCTTGATGAGGACAATAAAAACCTTGATTCAGAATATCAGTTGTTTTAGTTAGGCACGTGCTTTTGACAATTGTTGAGATGAGGTCTGAGTCATTTGACAAGTGACAAGCCCGCGTCTGATTCTGCTTATGCCTGGGAAACATCACACAGCAATAGGACCCCTGATGGGCGCAATTCTTCTCTGCTGTTCACCACATGCAGAGTTCAGTGCGTGGAGCAAGGCATCTCACATTGCATGCAATGTGCTGTCAGTGCGTTGGCCATTTAGCCAGTTTTGGGCAATATTTGAGACTGCTGTTGCACATCCTGATGGCTGTTCTGTACTGCTCAGGTGGAAGCTATGTTGAATGAGGGCATCTTTGACATGCAAAAGTATGTTGATGGGGGCTGGGTCACTGGCCTCAAGTATGAGGATGAAGTGATGGACGATTTGAAGAAGAGGACAGGTGGCAAGGCTGACAAGCTGCGCTCGGTAAGCCTGTGTGTGCTGCATGTAATCTTGCAGATCAGGAACATGTGTATGTCCAAAAAGTGAATTTTGAAGTAGCATACTGTACGTCTGCTGTGGTTGTGCTGCTATTGGCAACAGCTTGACCACCCCTTTGCATCTCTCTCAGTGCCTCAGCAGGAAGGACAAAATTTTGTCCCATCATCAACATCCCTGTCCTGTATTAAGAAGTTGCTGGGCAAGCCATGCAGCCTGATGCTATGGTGATGATACTGATCATCCTGATTTGCCCTGAGACATTGGCAGTCATGATGCAGGTCTCTCTGAAGAAGTATGGGAAGACGTCACCAAGCGCATTTGGCTTGACTGGCAGGAAGACCATTGCCATTGTGCGCTCATCTGGTAGGCTGCCTCCTGACTCAGCTTGTCTCACCTTTGCTCAATCATGCAGCTCATGTGATTGTGATGGGTCAGCACTATCCCTCGCGCCATCCCTTATGTGATGCAACGATGTACTTGCAGTCGCTGTGTACTGTTCAATGTGTACAAGCACATCTACACATCCAAGTTCTGGAGCATACAAACGCTGCTGGCTACAGTCTTAGGCCTACATGGCCTGTAGCTCTTACTGACTTTGGCACTGCAGGTGCCATTGTGGGGGGTGAGGGAGGAATCGGTGGCACAGGCAGCGTCATCACAGCAGGGGCTTTCATCAAGCAGCTGCGGTCTCTGGCCAAAGACAAGTCAGTGAAGGCCGTGGTGCTGCGGGTGGACAGCCCTGGAGGGGATGCCTTGGCGTCAGACCTCATGTGGCGCGAAATCAGGCAGCTAGCTGCCAAGAAGCCCGTGGTGGCCTCTATGGGTGACGTGGCAGCTTCTGGAGGGTAAGCTGTAGTCATGTTTAGGGTTTAAGGTTTCTGTATTTATTTAGAGTTAAATGCTGAACCCTAAATGTATGTTGTTGGTAGGCCAGGATGATGGTCAGCAGGAAGCTGGCGTCGCCTCTGGGATGTGCTTCTGCTGCAAGCTGTGATGGCAAAGCACAAAACCTGGTGCTTGCACACGTTTGTGTGTGGCATAAGCTGCAGTCTATGCAAATGACAGAAGGGTCTGTGTGTCGTGCTCAGTGGTGCTGCTTCACATGCCGTACCATGCATCAGCATCAGGATGTGACTGTTAGGGATGGCCAATGAATCTGTGTATGATACCTAGAGCTTTTGCCGCTTGTCCTTGTGCATCCACTGCGTCCCACTGTTCTTCCTTTCAGCAGCGAGAGGACAGAGCAAAAGATGGTCACTGCGCCAAGTGATGAAGATGTACCTGAACATGCTTTGAGCCTTAAACAATAATAATAACAAATAATAATGAAGAAGCAAATGAAATCATATTTGTCAATGTTGACAACCTTTCTGTGTTTTGTACCAAGGGCAGTATGTGGGTGCAGGTACTACATGGCAATGGGAGCCAGCAAAATTGTGGCAGAGCCTCTCACCATCACCGGCTCCATTGGAGTGGTCACCGGCAAGTTCAACCTAGAAGAGCTGTACCGACGAGTGCAGTACAGCAAAGTTGTCATCTCCAAGGGCAAGTAAGTTGCCATCATGCTGTGCATGCAGCACTTCTAGGTTGTCACAGTCATCTTGACGATTCAAGGTTGTCAGATTTGCCAGGATTGATGATGCCGTGTTGCAAGTACGGCTTACACAGAACTTCTGCATGAGTCACTGAGTTCAAGAACAGAGCTTACATTGCATTGACATGAATAATTAGAGTTGCCCTCTCTGTGTGGCCATCTCTGCTGATGTTTTTTTAGCAGAGTTTTGGAACCCTGCTGCCGGTGCTCACAGCTATACAGGGAAAGTAGCGACACGACACACATTCATGTGGTGTAGCACTGCTAATAAAATTGTCATTGGTTGTTAGGTTTATCTGTCTGCTCTCCAGGTACGCAGAGCTAAATGGTGATACAAGGAGCTTCACGCCTGAGGAGGAGGACCTCTTTGACCGCAGCGCAGAGTTTGCGTATGCCTCCTTCCGTGACAAGGCAGCTGAATCGCGAGGCATGCCCAAGGAAGAGCTGCAGCAGCACGCTCAGGGGCGAGTCTGGAGTGGCAAAAGGGCTCTGCAGAATGGCTTGATTGATGGTCTGGGGGGTATTGACAGGGCCATTGGCATAGCAAAGCAAGCAGCAGGCATTGGTAGGCACACAACTACTGCATGTCGAACATGATCTGCCTGTGATGTCTGGAATCGCTGACACACAAGCAATCCATGGTCTAGATGAAGCTCTCTTGTCAAGCGCAACTTGAGCGCTTGTTGCATTGAGTGCTATGTCTGGTGCTGATGTCATGCATACTGCTACAACCAGCTTTCAGTCACATACCGTGGGCTTGTCCTGCAGATCAGAATAAGAATGTACGATTGCTGGATGTATCAAAAGCTAAGTCCAGTCCATTTGGGCTGTTGTCTGCCCTTGCTGTGGGTGGTGCAATGGGCACAGGGGAGCAGAGCAGCATGCACAACCTAGCAAGCATGCTGTTAGCTGGGCAGCTGCAGAAGGCTGCCTTCCAGAATGGCGTCACATCAAATGGGGCAACCATGGCAGTCATGCCTGACATTCAGGTGAGCATAGTTTGGTACTGACATCATTAGTCCTGTCCATCTTGCAGCTCATAGCATGTAGTTGCAGCACTGCCACCTTTGTCATGCTCACTGCGCTGTATTGCAGCTCCATAAACATGGCATTACTGCAGGTTGAAGGGGTGGGCAGCTTGAGTGCAGCTCAAGCCTCCGGCGCTGATAGTAGTAGACCTGATGACTTGTCTTCCATTCTACAGAGACTTTTGTGACAGCTGGTCTGCTGACACTTGCAGAAGCCGTGTCAGCTGCTGCGCTACTTTTGGATTCTAGGCGTTTCTGATGTTTGGTGCTGCTATTGTATCGCATAGGTGTAATCACGTCCTGGCATTGCCAGCCTTTGACGCCTCCGACAATCTGTGATGATATGTCAATTACTTGCTGTCCTGCAAAGTAAGCAGTTGATGCCAATGCAGTAGTTTCAGGGTGCAGTCTGTCTGATTCTTTCCTGCTAAATTAAGTGTGAATATATTCACCAATATTGATGCAAACAGTATTGATTTGCTCTGATGAGCGCAGCTGCCTCCTAAACACTAGATTCGTATAATCTGACGTGTTGACTACAAGTTGTGCACGTTTGCTAACCAAGAGCAGCGTGATGTGCACGAGAAGGAAAAGCCTGAGAGCCTAGGAATAACGCAATCCGGAATTGACTTTGATGTACTGAGAGAGATGATAACAGCTGCAACTGGTTGCCAGCTCATAACTGCTGCTGCAAATCCAGGTACTGTGAACAATGAGACCTGCAGCATCAAATGCAAGAACAAGTGCTAAATGCAAGGCAGACTCATTCTTGCATGCTGCCTGATAAGGGAGTGTGCATATGCAGAAGCATGCAGACTGACCACTTAAAAGCAATTTGCTCTTTACGCGGTGGGCGCTGCAGTGGATATCACATGTACGGTAATAGCCATAACTTTCTCCTCACCGCTGCAAAATGAAATGAATCTGCAAAATCATTGCACTGTAGCAAATGTCCATCACATGGCAAAATTGTTGTCAGCCTGTCACACCAATGCAGTGTCTTCAGCCAGGGTCCATGTCATGGCAAAGGCCTGGCCACACTGCATCTCATGTTGTATCCCAGTCACAACGAGCTGGTCCTGCTGTCTGTCGACCATGACCTGCAGCAGCATGTCAGGTCTACAGCACATCACCAAAGTGTGCTTGCTTGCTGCAATGAATGCATCCATGCCTCAACATAGTCTGACGACCACTTTCAATACCAAGCTGCTAAGCATACACGCGAATGCAATGTGCATCATAGGCAGCAATCGAGGCCATGCTTTTTCTATTGTTCAAGTGTCTACATGCAAACAAGCAGCATGCAACATCCAAAGCTTGCCTGTTCTGTTGCAACAACCGAAGTCATGCTGGGGGGTCCAGCTTGCACGTGCACCACCTCAGCATGCAGGGGCACGCCCTTGACCACAACACTGTCTATGTGTGGCCAGCTCACACTGCCACAATCATTATTTCCTGCACATAATCCACAGAAGGTCTGTGAGGCAAAATTTGTGATGAGTTTACTTGCAGGCATTCTGGCAGACGCACTGCTTCCTTGACATCAGAACCACATGTGCCTTGACATAAACAGACTGAAGATGTGTTTGCTGGAAGTCATGACAAGTGTGCTGACCTGCACTTGTCTGTTGGAAGCTGACATGAAGCCGTCCATGCCAACTGCCGCTCACTGCATCTTGCACCACTTCCGCAGACATGTCCACCTCATTGTCTGCAGCCCGTCCAACCTGCAGCAAACGCAACTCAACACTTCCCTGGCATGCAGCAGGAAAGAGTTGTGTTGCAGCAGACAAGGGTAATTGCTGACAAGCTTCCAGCTACAAGCTGACAGCATCACCTGGTTCTCAATACAATGCCAGGTTGACTTAGGAAGGCTGCTTAAAGTTGTCAGCCTGGCAGCAAGGCTATGCTATGACCTGTTGTGCTGCATTGAGGTTCACACAGGCTGCGCCTTCAGCTTCAAGTAACAACAACTGTATGATCCAGCTCAGAATAGTATAGTGGACAACCAGCAGCATGCTATGCCGCAGCACTTACTATGTTAGTCAGCACAGCAGGGCTGATAATGCAAATCATTGCAGAGGCAGGGTTACCTGCAGCTGATGACCATCATCCATGTAAATGTGACCACAGGCAGTCACCCTGCCGGCCTCTGACACACCACATTCCTGCACTGGGCTTGCACCCTCTACATCCCGCCCTTGCCGCATCACGGCCTCACTATCTGACTTTGTCAGGAGCTTTCGTCCAGCACCTGGCAATGTCAGCTGTGCTTGCACTGATACCTCTTCTGTATTGCTTTGCTGACCCATGCTGCTTGCTGCGTTAAAGCCTGTTTGCTGGTTGTAAGATGGTGTCTCTGACGTGGCAGCAAAGGCTGGCAGAGGCTCCAGGTGGGGCAGGGCTACCAGCAGTGTGAGGGCACTTGCCCTGACATCTGCAGTGACTAATGCGACAGACATCATGGCCCAGCCGCTGCGACTCAACTACATCACGACGAAGCCACTACGACAACCAGTTTTCGACGCAACTCTCCTCAAAGAGCCAGCAACTCCTTACCAGGCAGGCAATCAATAACGGTATTTTGCTGCTTGCCATGGACTGATCGCTTAGGAACGCGTTTTCTAGGCCGTTGTTCGGGCTCAACCCAGGTTCGTTCGGTACCTTCATCATCTGACGCAAGGTGGACAATTTTCCTACAGCGTGGTTTTTGGAAGTGAATGCTCACTGCCTGTTTGCACCCTTTTCAGTGACTAGCCACTTGATGCTTTGCTTTTGGTTTCTGTCTTTTGTTCGGATGACTGGCTTTGATCTGTTTGGCAAGTAAAATAAACATGTTAGGCCTGAACGTTGCTCTCTTGGGTGTACTTTTTTATCTAACTTTCCGGTGTTTGTGCTGTAAGGTCCTATATTCTGGGTGCCTTTGAGTTGGCAATGCCTCATTTGTTTAGCTCGGTACGGCACTTGGTCGAAATGTGCTTTGTGCAAGTTGGCAGGCTTGAACGGTGTTGTTGCTGCTTACGTGGCTCTCTCTGTGCCGGTTCTGATACAAACGATGCTTTACGGATTGTGCTCAACCTTGCCTATCAAGATGTGGGGATAGCTACGGCTTCACGGTATGCAGTATACTTCATGTTTTTTTGCGGTTGTTATCGTTACTTTGTGTAATATCTCTCCCTCCCAAAAGGACAAAACAAAACAAAAATCCCGAGACTTGCTGTCAAGAGCCGCCTGAGCATCCAAGGTCTGAAGCAGATGCAAGGTGGTTTCATGAGCATATTTGTTTGTTTTGTTTTTTTTTGGGGTACAGGGGAATTGTCCACCCATTGTCAGTTGGTGAAGGTAACGAACGAACCTGGTTTGAGCCCGAACAACGGCCGGGAAAACGCGTTCCTAAGCGATCATTCCATGGCAAGCAGGATGTCCACTCTATGCCAGCTGGTGCTAACAAAGATACCACACATACCTAACATGTGTGAAAGACCGGCCTTGTCAAGATGACACGGCGATCAGTCCACAGGAAGGGTACTCCAGAAAAGACGTGTCATGAAAGTGCTATGAAGCACATCATGGAAGAAAACAAAGGTATCAAAACAAATAACATGTCTACTTGCTCAGGAGAGCATATGGATCATCCCCATGAAAGGTCAAAATGCAAACCGGCAACCACCCCTAGGCAAAACGCCAAAAGGCGTCCCACAAGTCAAAAATCCATAAAGGCGCCATGACACAAGCAAGCAAGAGTTGTCCATCAAAAAATGATGCGTTTGGCTAATGCATCACTTTGAAGGAAAGTGTGCGTCATTGCCAGCCACATTGGCCACCGAGGTGACAAAACCCTAGCAGATAAAAGATGCCCAACCAGAAAAGATGCATCTCCCTCATGCACCAATAAGGATGGAAGTTTGTGCATCTCACCAACCACAAAAGCTGCCTGATTGAGGTGCGGCAAAAAAGCAAAGGATGTTCAGCTATCTCACTCATGCATCTACCTAGAGGAAAGTCTGAACTGCAGGGTCAGAGTGATTCCAATATCCTGCCATCTGGAGCTCACCCAGCTGACTTAACAGTAGGAGTCCACCAGTACATACCCAGCTAGCATGTTGGTGGCTGACAGGCGCTGACTGACCATGTGGCACTGTGATTGGCCTGATGAAAATTTTACTGGATAAAATTTGGGCTGCCAAGACTACAGGAGGGGTGACAGAGGGCTACCTTGCTGTACCTTTGATCGCTCTGGAAACTTTTGAAAGCAGCTTTAGCTGAGGTAGTCTGGAGCATGAGGCTAACCATTTGCAAGCGGGCTCGCCAAAGCCTATGCTGGAAATGCTATCTAGCACCCAGAGGCGGCTCAGCTTTGCTGAAGTCCAAAGGAACCATGCAGCCAGGCTGACCTGACTTGATTGCTGCAGGTACTCCATCTCCTCCAAATGGCACAACACAATGTGGCCAGTTTAGCGGCTCGGCACAAAAACGGTCTGAATGGGGTCCCTAACATGCCGGAGAGCAGCCCCAAAGCGAGTAGCCCTAGCCTTGGCTAGCAGCTTGTACTCGCTGCTGAGGACGGTAATGGAGCTGTATTTTGCCCAGGTTGCAGGACTGCAAACATTTTCGTTTGTTTCTGCTTCTCTTGGATTTCACTGACAATGAGAGACAGAAGCTGAAGAGATGGAGAATGGACAAATCCTCTGTGACCCCCCCAAAAAATAAAACCTGTGAAGGAGGGGTCTGGGGTGGCTCCTTGATTTCCCCAAGGGGCTGCCAATAGTCTGCGGCTTGTTTGTGCTGCCTGTCTAACCCCCTGGGAATGCAATACTTGCTGTTGCTAATGTGGTTGGCATGGAAGCTTTCAATGTGAAGGGCTGTCCGCCACAGAGGTGTCTGTAGGCTGGAGCTGCTCTTGAGCTGTCTGACTCATACAAAAAATGAAGCGATGCATTACCAGCGACTGCTCTGACCGCTGTGACCGAGAGCTCCTGCAGCGGCTTTGCCAAGCAAGTGCAACCTGCTGAGGGCTGCCGGCTTAGTTCTGATGCAAAGTTGGCATGCACATAGAACATTGCTTGCCTTGCAATGTCAACAGGTATGTATGTATGTCAACATCCTCTGCCCATAAGCACATGGCGGAGGACACTGCCGTGTCAACAAAGTCTGGGGGCACCAGCAAAAGCACTACTGGCAGCATGAGGTTGTCGCCAGCCAGAGGCCCAGCGGCAAGGGCGGGGTTTCCTGCCGCTGCAGATACAGCTGAGGTTGATGAACTTTTTTTTTTTTTTTTTTTTTGGGGGTTCAAGGGAATTTTCGACCCTCCGTCTGCTGATGAAGGTACCGAACGAACCTGGTTTGCGCCCGAACAACGGCCTACAAAACGTGGAAGTTAGCGATCAGTCCATGGCAAGCAAAATGTCCAGTCTAATGGACCATCTGTAGCTTGAATAGAGGCTGCTGGGGTTAGCGGAGCGTTTTTGTATTGTTTAAGTTGGGCTTCTTTGCTGCCCAGTCTATGGAAGAACGCTGCTTGCGGGGCTGAGTCATAGCACCACGCTGCATCGCATCTTTCTGGGCTGCAGGAGTTGCCATTTTAGCTGCCTGCTGTTGTCTGCAGGCTATGTAAATTCTTAACCCTAAACCTGCACAAGACGTTATGCGGTAAATATCCTCAAAGTTGCCATGGTCTGGTCGCTTAGGAACTTGTTTTGTAAACCGTTGTGCGGGCTCAAATCAGGTTCGTTCAGTACCTTCATCATCTGATAGAGGTTTGAAAATTCCCCTGACATCCAAACAAAAAACCACCTCAAAGTAAAGGGCTGGTGTGCAGGCCGAGGCAGGTGATCACCACAGTTTTCGAAGTTGAGGGTCTTGTCTATCATCCTCAACACTAGAGTACAAGTCATGAAGCAACTGATCAGCTTCGGCAACGCCTAGCTGCTGTCGGGGCTGAGCTGACGACGTCGCGCCATGTTGGAGGGAGTGCCAGCAAAGCTGAACTCATCTCGCGTGCCAGCACCTGGGGTTGCTGAAGCTGTAGTCAAAGCCGCAGGTGAGCCACCTTAGTGAATACTGCTGAAAGCATAAGGGGCTTTTCTTGAGGAGTCAGAAAAGCAGCAGATGGGCAAGCACTGTTTGTGGTAGCTGAGCTGGCAGCAGGCTGGCATTTGCAACTGGTCTGTAGCGAGCGTGCTGAACAGGATGCTGGCCCTATAGCCCAAGGGCTGAATCTGAGAGGCTTGGCTCAGGTGGCCCAGCTACCCCATCAGCTCATTGCTATGGACCCGCAGAGGCTCGGCACCCCGGCAGCTGCCTACGATATGCAGTTCCAGGAGCAGTCTATGCAGCGAAAGCATGACTTGATGAACCGGGGCTTCCTGACAGTGGAGTATTCGGGCAAGCGAGAGCAACCTCCAGCTAGCAGCAAGGGCAGTCAGATCTCCCCTCGCCTCGCTGAGGTCGTTGTGAAGCAGCTGGACCCTAGATGGGCTTGCAAAGGCGTCACTGCAGCTCTTCTCAAGGCAGCTGGCTACAGCGACAGGTCCATTCAGTTTCAAGGTCTCTCAGTCAGCATATCAGTCTCACGCAGCTTGCAAAACAAGCACGAGCAGCGCCAGGCCACAGCAGTTGACACCCCTGCCAAGCAGGCACGCAGAAAGGCAAAG